>Ga0207426_1000069_pt1 | contig 334513 bp, 313 predicted proteins | sample AraplaMF_Cvi_mMS_FD_184265 | JGI IMG/M metagenome (GOLD analysis project Ga0207426, IMG submission 184265) | Arabidopsis root microbial communities from the University of North Carolina, USA - plate scrape MF_Cvi_mMS (SPAdes) (version 2) | ecosystem: Host-associated > Plants > Roots >...
ACTCAGCCAACGCTGTTCACCTGCATCGCCTCGCGGCGATGGCACATTGGAAGGCCGTCACCGCGACAGCGGCCTGATCCAACCAGCATGCCGAAAGCTTACTTGATCGAGTTAACCTGACATCACCGTTGATCCCTTTTCGGCACGCAGGTTGCGGACAAAACAAGCAGACGCTTGTTTGCCGACCGCCCGATGAACCGACAAAGCGTGCTTAGCAAAGCGTCGCCTGCGATTTTGATTGTGAGGCGCTGTCTGTTACATTTGTAACCATCGCCTGGTTTTTCGAAACAAGTCTGAAATTGGACGCCAGTAGGCGACGGAATTCAATCGACGTTATGCGCGATCTCGCGCTTATGACTTACGAAGGTGGACGCTTGAAACATGTCCTGGTGATTGACGATGACAGCACCATTCGTCAGCTCTTAATCGATTATCTCTCGCAACATGCGCTTAAAGTCAGTGCCGTCAGCGACAGCCATCAGATGACGCGCGTTCTTTCAACCGAGATCATTGATCTGGTCATTGTCGACCTGAATCTGGGCCATGAAGACGGGCTGGAAATCGTTCGCAATCTCGCGACCAAGTCCGATGCACCGATCATCATCATCAGCGGCGATCGGCTGGAAGAGGCAGACAAGGTCGTCGGCTTGGAACTTGGGGCGACGGACTACATCGTCAAACCGTTCGGTATGCGCGAACTATTGGCTCGCGTGCGAGCGGCGTTGCGGGAAAGGCCTGTCAAGCCGATTGCGCAAGACCGAAAATCCTATTTGTTCAATGGCTGGCGCCTCAATCTGAAACTGCGCAGGCTGATTTCAGAGACAAAGGAAGAAATCAAACTGACGGCGGGGGAATTCAATCTTCTGGTAGCTTTCCTTAATGCCCCCCGACAGATCCTGTCACGCGAACAACTTATCGCCACCAGCCGGGTGCACGAGGAGGAAGTGTTTGATCGCAGCATCGACGTTCTGATTCTCCGGCTTCGGCGCAAACTCGAACGCGATGCGTCCAATCCTACCCTCATCAAAACAGAGCGTGGCGTTGGCTATTTCTTCGATGCTGAGGTGGACGTTGAACACAGCAGAAGAAATGCCTCCTGATGACGATGGTCCGATCAAGCTTCATGGTTGCCAAAGCTGCCGCGAAGCGCCTGTCGGCTTTTTCAGCGGTATGGTTGCTCATAGTGCTGAGCGTAGCCGCAGCCGCGACCATGGCGTTGGCAAGCGGCCGCAGTCAGCGCGAGCCGATCACGCCCCTTGAGGCTGTGCCAGATCTTGATCCAGGCAAGGTCGCACTGGGCAAGCAACTATTCAATGATCCGATCCTTTCGGGAAAGGGAAAATTGGCGTGTTCATCCTGCCATGATCTTAACGCCGGCGGCACTGTCAATCTGAAACGCACGGTTGGGTATGATGGCAAGATGCATCGGTTCAACGCACCCTCCATTTTCAATGTCGCAAATAATTATCGTCTCGGCTGGCGAGGTAACTTCACATCGCTTGCAGCACAGAACGACGCGGTGCTTCTCGATCCGAACCTGATGGCCAGTCAGTGGGGACCATTGGTTGCCAAATTGCAGGCGTCCAACGTCTACGGCGCCGAATTCCAACAGATCTATAATCGCGATGTTGAAAGAAGCGACGTGCTCGACGCCCTTGTGACGTTCGAACGCTCGCTTACGACACCCAATTCGCGATTTGATCAATATTTGCGCGGCGAAAGTGACGCGATATCCTCGCAAGAGAAAAAGGGTTACGAGCTTTTTAAGAGCTACGGATGCGTGTCATGTCACCAAGGTTCTAATGTTGGTGGGAATCTGTTCGAAAAATTTGGCATTTTTGGCGACTTCGGGCCCGACCCGTCCTCTGATAATGACGGCGATCTCGGCCGATGGACCATAACGCATGACGACAAGGACAAGGGCGTCTTCCGGGTTCCAAGTCTGAGGAATGTCGAAATGACATCTCCCTATTTCCACGACGGGCGTGTTGCGTCCTTGCCGGAAGCTGTGGCGATTATGTCGCGCACGCAACTTGGTCAGGTCCTGTCGCAGGATGACGTCGACGCGATCGTCGCATTTTTGAAAACTCTGACAGGCGAATACAACGGTCGCTTGCTTGATGCCCCTTCACCATCTGGCCCACAATAACCGCGAAGGCGATGTTGGAACCAGTTTGTGCCGGCATTCGGTGAGCCATGTGTATTCTGGTCCTGTTTTATCTCGGTAACTCTATGAACAGCCCAATAAGCTCTAGCCCCTACGGTCCTGGTCTCCCAGCCACTATATAGACGGATCTCGCAGGCTTACTGGCAATGGTCGCCAATCCCATTGCGAAGCGTAGACATAAGGCACGTATGGATGGTCGCAGTCGCAAAGCATCACCTCCAAAGGATCGCTGGGAAGCCTTGGGCCACCGTCGTTGCGATACTCTGTGCAATCCTATTTGCAATTTTGGCAGCCGGTCGTGGTCCCGACAAAGAAACGCACGAAGCCGTCCTTGCCGCCTTTCGTCTGATCGACTTGAACAATTCGGCGCTTCAACGCGACGTCCTGCAGACACGGGCCGGGTTGCTCAACAACTACGATCCGCTCGACGCCTCTATGGGCGGTCTCCACGATATGCTTGGGCAATTGAAATCGCTTTTTAGGAAAACGAACCTTAACGACAACGAGAAGCTGGCTGCACTTCTTGAGCAACTGTCCGCATCGATCGACAGAAACGAGACACTCGTCGAGCAATTTAAGACGAAGAATGCACTTCTGCATAACTCTCTCAGCATCTTCAGTAAAATTCTCACCGACCTAAATGAGCGCCCTTCGTCCGACTTGCAGGGATTGCCTGCGAATTTCGATGAATTGGGTAATTTGATGTTGCGTTTTTCCGGCTATCCCGACGCGGATCTTGCGCGACGCATCAACATCCTGCTCCATTCAACATCGTGGGCAAATTCGACCGATAACGTCCTCGTCTCGCAACTGGCGACATTGGCAGTGCATGGCCACATGATTCTGATGACCTTGCCGTCGGTGAATAACATCGTTGCCGATATTCAAACATCGGACGCTCCCCAGCGCGCTCAAGATCTGCAAATGGAGTATCTAGGCGCTTATAGCGCGCTCAATCTGCGCGCCATGTGGAGCAGAATTTTCCTCGGAACAATTTCGATCGTCCTCTGCATTTACATTTTGTTTCTTGTGTATCGTCTTCGTCTGCAAACCGACCGTTTGACACGCCGGCTCAATTTCGAGGATGTCATGAGCCAGATAAAAAAGAGGTTCGACAATGAATCCTCGCCCGATTGTGTAGCGGCTATCCACGACACGCTGAACCTTCTCGCAGTTTTTTTCGACGCCACGCACCATGAACTGATCATCTCCAATGTCGAAACGGGCCTGGTACAGGAAGTCTATGAGAACCACAGTAGCGGAACCGCCCTTTCGAAGACGCTCATGTCGGACTTCCTGGACGATTTGCGACGCAACGCTGCTGCGCAACAGACACCTCGACAGCGCTTTTTCTATCAGAATTTGCAAAGCCACAACGAACTTGCGTTTACGCGAAACGCCATGAGCGCAGGGGTTGCGGTCGGCATGCAGATTTCAGCTCGTTATGCCGCGATGATTATCTTTGAATATAAGGAGTCTCGGCCGAAAGCCGGCAGTGATGAGGTGGAATTGTTGCAGCACGCCATCGATCTCGTCATTCAGTGTGTCGACCGGGTTCGAAAACGGCACGAAAGAGACATCCTCGAGCATCGCCTGGAGCACGCGGAGAGGCTCCAGGCCGTTGGGACCTTGGCCGGTGGAATCGCCCACGAATTCAATAACATACTTAGCTCTATGCTTGGGTATGGCGAGATGGCATTGCAGATCCTCAGACGCCCTTCCCCGACGAGGCACTACGTCAACGAGATCGTCTCGGCCGGTGAGCGGGCGCGGCTGATTATCGACCAGATACTGACATTGAGCCGCAAACGTGAACGCAGCAGCAGGCCTTTTGATATGGTTGAGGCCGTGTCGGATATTCTGCACCTTTTGAAAGTATCCCTTCCGGAATCGCTCGAATTATCGCCCCGCCTCGCTGACCGGCCGGCAGTTGTCCTCGGCAATCCGATAGAGATCCAGCAGATCCTTATGAACCTGTGCAAAAATGCCTCGGAGGCGTCGCCCGATGGCGGAAAAATCGACATCGAGGTGTCGCCTGTCGTAACCCGATCCACCCGACCACTTTCACACGGTGTATTACCATCCGGCAGCTATATTCGCCTCAGCGTCACGGACCAAGGCGAAGGCATACCGGATTCCATTTTGCCTCATATCTTTGAACCGTTCTTTTCGACGAAGTCCCATGCCGGCGGGACCGGCCTTGGCCTTGCGGCCGTCCACGGAAACGTGGCGGCGCTTGCGGGGCATATCAACGTCGACAGTGCAGTTGGGCGAGGAACACGCTTCGATCTGTTCTTTCCGGTATGTCACCAAGCACCCGTACCCTTGCGGCAATTCTTTCACGAAGAAAAGGTGCCCTATGGCAACGGTCAGACCGTCGTCATTCTCGAGAAGGAGCAGAAACTCCTGATGATGCATGAGGAGAAACTCGCTGCTCTCGGGTACGAGCCCGTGGGGTTTGTTGAGCTAAGCGGGATCTTGAATTGGCTGCAATCGAATGAACGACGGCCCGACCTGGTTGTTCTCGACGTTGCCTCGCTTAAGGATACGGTGACTCTGTCACAACTGGACGAGGATTTGAGCGACATTCCCTATCTCCTCATCAGCGATCAGTATCGGACCGGGCCGTTGAGCGAGCAAAACCTCAAACGATTAGGAGCTTTGAAAAAGCCGCTCAACTCCAAGAGTCTGGCGGACGCCATTCGCAGAAAAATCGATACCGGTGCCGACGCACAACGAAGCCGGGTCGGAAGCAAGGCTGTTGGAGGATGACGCGATATCGCGGCCTCTTTTCAAAGCTCAAATGAGAGCCTCCCAAATGTCCCCCTATTTCATTTGTAACGGAATTCTGCTCGTTTGAAGCGAGGGAGTAGCTTTCGCACGATACCTGCCGATTGTAGCGTCATCAGAAGACGACAACCGGCGAAATGTCCAGGATTTCAGGGGATTGGTTTGTGCGTGTGTTAAAGGGAAGAAGCAATTCTGCGGGCGTCTCGGTGAGGCCGCGGCCCTTGAGCCCGCAGGATTATCGGCTCCTAGGACTAGCGGCTCTGGGCGGCGCGCTGGAGTTTTACGATTTCATTATTTTTGTCTTCTTCGCCGTCGTGATCGGCAAGCTTTTTTTTCCGCCTGGAATGCCGGAGTGGCTGTTGACGATTCAGGTCTTTGGGATCTTCGGTACGGGGTATCTCGTGCGGCCGCTCGGTGGGATCGTGCTCGCCCATTTCGGTGATCTCTTCGGACGCAAGCGCATCTTCGCATTTTCAATATTGCTGATGGCGCTCGCGACGCTCGGAATGGCGTCTCTGCCGGTATACGCATCGATCGGAGTGGCTGCGCCAGTGCTGCTTGTGATCACGCGTATTCTGCAGGGAGCGGCCATCGGAGGGGAAGTTCCGGGCGCGTGGACTTTCGTCGCGGAACACGTTCCCTCTCGCCAGGTCGGCTTTGGCTGCGGCGTTCTCTGTGCCGGTCTTACTTTGGGAATTCTGCTTGGAGTCTTAGTTGCCGCCCTAATCAATGAGGTCTTCACGCCGGCCGATGTTGCCGCCTTCGCGTGGCGCATTCCCTTCTTTATCGGTGGCATTTTTGGGCTGATTGCGGTGTATCTGCGTCGCTGGCTGCGGGAAACGCCGGTGTTCACCGAAATGGAGAGGCGTCATCGTCTTGTTCCGGAGCTTCCGCTCAAGGTTGTTTTGCGTGACTACCCACACAGCGTTGTCATCTCTATGCTGCTGACATGGTTCCTTTCTGCCGGTGTTGTCGTCACAACGTTGATGACCGCGACCTTCCTGCAGCAGCTCTACGGATACACAGCACAACAATCTCTTCTCGCGACCGGTTTCGGCACGCTGTTTCTTATCTTCGGCTCTGCTGCTGCGGGTGCGATTGTGGACAGAATAGGCTCAAGAGGATTTTTTGTGGCGGGAAGCATATTCTTTGGCGCCGCTACATTCACCTTCTACAGTTTCGCAGCCGCATCACTGCCGATTGCTCTTGCTCTCTACGCACTTATGGGACTTTCCGTTGGTGTCGCAGGAGCCGTCCCCTACGCAATGGTGCGGGCCTTTCCCGCGTGTGTGCGTTTCACCGGTGTTTCTTTTTCCTATAATTTATCCTACGCGGTCTTCGGCGGTCTGACGCCCGTCACTGTCGCCTTGCTGCTGCCGCTCAATCCGATGGCGCCTGCATATTATCTCCTGTTCATCGCCGCCCTGGCGCTCGGGATTGGACTTTATCTTTACAAGAACGGTGACGGGCTTGAGTTCCCTGCGGGTATTGAAGAACGCTCGGTCGTTCCGTCTCAGCAATAGGCTTGCAACGATGGTGTGCTGCCTATGCCATCTGGATTTTTACCGTTTTGATGAAATCTGCGACGCGTCCTGAGCTCTGTCGACACGGCATGGGAGCCGCTTATTTCCAAATCGAGCCGCCCCTAGCCATGATCCGGCAAGGGATTTGGAATCCTGGTTACGCCTCGATTGCGACGGGCGGGGAAATGCGGCGCTTGCGGCTTGCACCCGACTATCGGTAATCGGGGGAGTAATCCTCGCCTGCGCGCGACGACGCTCCGCCTTTTACATTGTAAAAGTCCCTGAGGCCCATGTCGTACTGAAGGTGTGGCGTTAGGTCATCAATTCGCGCCGGTTGAGAGCGGAAGAAATATTCGACAATTCGACGAAAAGTCGTCGGGGAAACCTGGCTGCGCGACTGCAATGATCCGTTCTTGGCAACTGCAATTGGTAAAGCGTTGAACGGTCGAGTGGTGCTGACAAAATTGTCCATGAGTACCTCCTTTAGAAGCTACCCAAGTATTGTCGCTCGATGTTCTAAAGCCGTTTCAAAAGCCGGCTGTCCGGTTACGCTTGTAGCGGCAATATCTCTATATTGCGTCGAAAATATTCCGGCACTGCTTTCGTTTCATCTAAAATATAATGTCTGTTTATTGTGATGATTGCGTAATTTTCGAAGGTAATTCTCCGGTTTGTTAAATCGGAGGTCCGGAATGTCCTGTGAAAATGTGAGCGCTGATCGTGATGACGTAAAGCGAATGCGTTACCCACGCCTCGTGGCCGTCAATGGTTCTTTGTTGTTGCCCCTGGATCCAATGGATTCGCCAGCCGCAACTCGGCCAGTTGTGTTTGAGCAGCCACACGATAGAGCGACATCATTGATACTGCGCATCATTTTCGATGGGCTGGCTCTGGCTGGGACGTCAATGTATCCAGAGTTGGCGGCGCTATATGCCGACGACGCGGAGCAGCAAACAGTTGGTGCCGAGCAAGCAGATCTCGCCCGGCCTTGCTGGCTGAAACGTATATGGTCTGCCCTTTAATGGCGTTTCGAGCCGCAGAATTCCATCGACAATGGCAGGCATCGCACAGGGCTTGCGCCGATCGAGGCCAACCAAACCTTGTGCGTGCTTCCAGGAGCAGAAGGTGGCTCGCAACTGCGCTCTATTCGACAATTGCAAAACCTGTTTGCCGGGACGAATCCCGGCAAACAAAACCTATGGAAAGATGCCAACCGCGATCTCAGTCGTCGGTTCGGGTCAATTCGCGACGGCTTCTACCGGATTAGCCGGATGTCGCAAGCACCCGCGTCTATTCCGGCTTCTGCCCGCCATCGAGTGATATCAATATGCGTGTCTGAAGCGTGACTATGCCGCGTTGGTCCTGTCCAATTCGACGTAAGGAGCCCTTTGGCGCATGTTGCTTTTGAACTGCGAGAGAATTGTTATCGTTCGCGTAAAAGGCATTGAAATGCCTTCAAGCTCACCCAACTCCATAACGGCTTCACAAATTGCCGCCAATTCAAGTGGCAGGCCCTTTTCGTAGTCCTGAAGCATCGACGTCTTAAAATCGCCCATGCTGGCGCCCATCGCGAGAAGCGAGCTGGGATCGAGCTCCAATCGCGCGCCAAACGAAGCTGCGACCAACAAGCCTTCATCGACCAGCTGTCGGCTTACGATGGACAAAGACGGATCACCGCAAACGTCTCGTAAAGTGGCGCCGGTGACAACCGAAAGCGGATTGCTGCACAAGTTGGCAATAACTTTCGTCCATAGCGCGTCACGTATCCTCTCGGCGACGCGCGTGGCGATGCCGCTGTCAGCCAACAAAGCCGCAAGCCAGTCCGTTCTATCGCTGCGACGATGATCTATCTCTCCGATGACGCAACGGAGAGGGTTTCTGGTACGGGCAACGCCGGGCGCAAGTCTTTCCGCGGTGATTGTCGTAACGGCGCCAATCACACGCTGACCCGGAAGCAATCGCTTGAGGCGCTGACGAGGGTCGACAGCCAGAACTGTGCGGCCGGCGTGACGCCCTTCCATCCCTTGGAAATACCACCAAGGAATGCCGTTCACGAACGGAACGATGAGTGTCTCAGAATGAATGAGGGGTTGTACGGCTTCGGCCATTGATTCAAGGTCTTGCGCCTTGGCGCAAAGAAAAAGCACATCGGCGTTCGCAAGCTCGTCGGCGGTGCCTACCGTGACCTGAGCGTGATGTTCTCCTTCGGCATCCGTAAGAGACAGGCCGTTTTTCTTGATAACGGCAAGGCTTTCGCCTCGCGCAAGGACACTGACATGATGCCCGCTCATTGACATCCGTGTCGCGAGTGTGATGCCGATTGCGCCGGCGCCGGCAACACAGATGCGAAGCCCTTTCCCTGCGTCATGAATCAATGATTCAGGTACGATCTGATGCATTCTAGTCTCCATCTGCGATTCAAAGCAGAACTGTTGTTCTGTGTGGCGCCGGTTTGATTTTTCTGTTCGGGAATGGTGAAATTGGAGGTGCTCATCAGGCAAGGAGCCAGGATTCGTTCAGCCCTATCGCCACTACGACGTGGGGCAGGATCGTGTTGTCGCTATGGCTAAGCCGATCACGTTACAGGCAAGTTGCGATCACACTTTGGAGAGTTACAGCTGTAACATTGGCTGGGAATATGGAGCCGCCGAAGACCACGCATAACATCAAAGTCAGACGCAACAGATGGCAAAAGCTGTGCGTTGGTCTTGACCTTCTCGGGCTCTTCATGCGCACGCTTGATCAATGTCGGCCGCCGAAGATCGTCCGTATCGCTTTCAGGAAAGCGATTTGACTCCGCGCCTGCGGTGCTATCGGAAGGGATAGGTTTCGGATGTACTCGGCCCGGGCGGAGAGTCTCGCGGCTATCTCCTCTGCGATGGCCGGGCGTGCCTCGAGCAGCGGCGCGAAGCTCTGCTGATCGATCTCGTAGACGGTCACACGGGTGAGAGCCTGCAGTGTGCAAACTTCACCCATCCCGGCAAGCAAGCCGGTTTCGCCGAAGAAGTCCCCCGGCGAAAGCCGTCGCCGCTCCACCTCGCCATACCGCATTGCGACAATGCCCGCGCGAATCATCATCATCGAGGGAAGCTTTTGCCCCTCAAGCACAATGATATCGTTCTTCTGAAATTCGCGGACCGCACTCGATTGCGCCAGGAGTTCCTTTTCGGACCTCGTCAGACCGGAGAAAATCGGAATCGCTTCAATGAGGCCAAGCGGTGTTATTTCAGGCGGCTTGGCGTCCTCCTCCGTCGGAAGTCCGTTCACAAGTCCGATCGCCGACGGCGGCGCCGCCAGCAGCAATCCGGCGGATTTGCAATGGCGATAAAACAGATCGATTACCTCGTTTCGGGCTATCGTCCGCAGCGATGGGTTCGTTACCTGGAACTGCAGTTCGATTTCGAGGGCAGCGGCGTCCAAGCTCTTCAATGCCACCTGTGGAGGAGGCTCCCTGACGATCGAATTACAGCCCGCCAAAACCGCCTGCATAACGTCCTCGATGATCGAAGGCATGCGCGTGGGTGCGACGCGCACCGTCATTTTGAGGAGGTGCGTTTCATTGGGCTGGCTGACGTTCGTCAGGCCGACTTTGGCGAGGGCGCTATTGGGCAGAACGACGACGTTGTTCGCTCCAGTAAGAACCTGTGTCGAGCGCCAGTTGCTGGCGATAACGCGTCCCTCCGTTCCATCAGCAAGAAGAATCCAATCACCCAGGGAGTAGGTGCGCCCGAGAGTAAGAGCGATGCCCGAGAAGACGTCACCGAGCGTGTTTTGCAGCGCCAAGCCGAGGACGATTGCGATAACGCCTGACGTGGCGACCAGCGTTCCGATCGCAACGCCAAACACGAAGGCCAGAGCCGAAAGGGTAACGCAAAGATATACGAGCCCGACGACGATGTCCTGCAGAAGGCGGGCCTCGTTCGGCTTGCCTTCCAGAACCAGGTAGATCCGCACGAAGCCAATGATGGCCCATGCGAGATGAAGCCACCACAGCAATTTCGCCATGATGACGATAAAAGCGCGGACGTCTTCAAGTCCGTAGCCTTGAAAGCGGATGGGCGAGATGTCGCTGTTGATGAGAACGGCGGTCATCGCAGCAAAAAACGCAATCTCGACGACAAGCCGGAGGTTCACGCGCCAGCGCGGAATCAAATGCCACACGACTATTCCAGCCAGCTCGAGGACGATCAGCCAAGCAAGAGGAGCGTTCGCGAGTCCTTCAAGATTTGTCTGCAGCATGATGATCATCTCGTGGCGCACATGACAGGCCGATTTTGACCCGACATTTGGAACAGTTTCAGTATTTGCGAGCCGGGCGGCTTGGCGGGATGCGCGCAGCCCGAGCTGGTCTTCGCCCTAGAGCTCTGTTTCAGTGCGCAGCGCAGCTCAACTCAGGGCTCGGCTATCTGTAGCCAACTCCCGCTACGTAGTCCGCGAGCATGTGCTCCTGGAGTTGTTCCTGTTCAAAGAGCACCTTCATCGCGTCGCGGATATCAAGAACACCAAGAGGCTTTGAATCAGGGCCAAGCACCGGCATGTTTTTGAGCCGCTGCGCCACCATGACCCGCCAGACGGCACAGAGGTCGTCGCTGGGATCGCAGGCGATGATATTCCGACTCATCAGCGTTACGACCGAGGCCTCGGCCGGTTCCCGATACGTAAGGTGGCGGATGAGGTCGGATTTAGTGAGTACGCCTGTCGCCTTCCCTTTCTCGGTGCTCACCACGGCCAAGCCTATTCCAGGGTTGGAAAGCGAGACGGCCGCAGCTTGCAGCGTGGCGTTGACATCGATCACCATCAGGCGAGCCGATGTCATTGAGTCTAGTTGTTCGATGCGCATAGCGCCCTCCAGAGCAGCGGCAATCAACGATTCATTCGAGGCTTCGACGGGGAATTCGGTGCCCAGGCCAGTCGTGACAAGCAGCCGGTTCAAACGCTCGCCAAATGTGGAAAGCGTCCGGAACCGCACGGCCTGGATCGATGCTGTTAAAAGAAACATTCGCAACGTCGATGCGGGCTCTCGGCGACAGAAAAACTCGATCGAAGTGGCGCCGCAGTCGGGCGCCACGTCGATCTGGCCAGCAAATGTCAGCCGAGCGCTGCCTCTCCATGCCCAACTTGGCCCAAACTTGGCATTGGCAGCGCCCAGGACAGTTTTGAAACCGAAAAATCACATGAACATTCAAGCAAAGTCACCCGCACATGCCCCAAAAGAAGGCAGTCGCGCAGCGGCTGAACTAAGCACCTGCCTCTTGCGCTGAACTCATTTCTCGTAGGTCGTCAGGTTGGTCTCGTTCGTGTCGACAACGAACACGGCAAGCAGGCGAGCACGCTTCGTCTTGCTGGCATTTTCACTGACGCCGTGATGATCGCCCGGAAACTCCGAAAAGCTTTCGCCGGCACGATAGGTTTTTACCGGCCCGTCATTGACCTTGCTTCTAACCGCTCCCTCAAGAACCGTGGCGTAGATGAAAGCGGAGTTCGGATGAGTATGAGCAGGCGAAGAACCACCCGGCTCATATTCGACGAGCACGACTTTCATGCTCTTGCCGGGCACGTTCGGCAGCGCCTGATCGTAGACGAGTTTGACGGAGTCGTCGTGGGCCGCTACCCCCGTCACGGAAGCGGCGACCAGTGCCATCGCACCAAGGAATGTCCTAATCATGTGAAATCTCCAATGTGAGAACGGATGAGAAGGCGAAGCCTGGTGGCTAACCAGGCCTCGGCGCTCCTCGTTGTCAGTTCTTGCGCGCCGATCGGCTGAACCAATCGTCGAAGCCGATGGCGCCTATGCGCGGGTTGTCCCCTTCACCTGGAACGAGCGAGCCGTCGTCCAACTCCGTACCGAAATAGAGGGCGTGAGGATCGGCAACGACCTTACGCGGATCGTTGCTCGCTTTCAGGAAGCGCGCGACCATGTCAGTGAAGCGCGCCCGTTCAGGCCCGGCGATATAGATGATACCGTTCGCCGGCGGAGCCAGCGCCACGTCGGCCATGACATCGGCGACGTCGTCCGAGGCGATGGGCTGAAAATTGACGGCTGGCAGGTGCACGGTGTCACCGACCGTTGCCGACTGAGCGATGCCACTCAAAAACTCGAAGAACTGCGTCGAGTGAACGATGGTGTAGGGGATTGCGGACTTCCTGATCAGATTCTCCTGGGCCATCTTGGCGCGCAGATAGCCGCTGCGCGGTAGACGTTCGGTCCCCACGACCGAGAGCGCGATGTGGTGCTTCACGCCGGCGGCTGCTTCCGCAGCGAGCAGATTTCGGCCGGAAGTTTCGAAAAACTCCAGAACGGCCTTGTCCTCGAAAGATGGCGAATTCGCCAGATCAAGCACGACCTGCGCTCCGGCAAGAGCCTGGGCCAGCCCTTCGCCGGTGATGGTGTTAACCCCCGTATTCGGGGAGGCCGCGATCACTTCGTGACCCTTCTTGCGCAGCCTCTCCGCCGTCTTTGATCCGATAAGGCCTGTGCCGCCAATAATAACGATTTTCATGTTCAATCTCCCGATTTTCGGTCTTACGTTTTAAATTGCGTTGCTCTTGCGGTGGTCATGACCAATGCCGCGGAGAATGCGCCAGCCCGGCGCGCCAGCCTATCGAACGGAAGCATTGGCCACATGATGCCAAAGTGTAGGCCGCCTATATCAGTCGATTGGCAATCCTGGTCAAAACGAGCCCGGGTTCGCGACTACAAGCATGGGCTGGGCTCGTCGTGCGTGCAGATAGCCAACGAGTGCCAAGTGTGGGCACATAGCGGCCCGGAGCGACTGCGCAAGTCGGGACGCTCCCAACCAATGGCGATCTATCCAAAGGAAAACGCTATGTCCTCTGACCCCAAGATTCTCGAACCTGCGACCCAGGGATTTGTCGATAGCCTCGTGGGCGCGCAGCCGCTCTACACGCTTACCCCCGACGCTGCGCGTGCCGTTCTCTCTGACGTGCAGAAATCGCTGAAGGTTCCCTTGCTCGACGTCGCCAGCCAGGATCGCATCCTGAATGTCGGGCCCGACGGCCGCACGAAGATCCGTGTGGTGCGGCCTGCCGAGGCCGAAGGCATATTGCCGGTCGTGGTCTATGTCCATGGCGGCGGCTGGGTGATCGGAGACAAGGAAACACATGACCGGCTGATCCGCGAGCTGGCGGTCGGCGCCAATGCCGTCATCGTTTTCGTCGATTACAAGCGCTCTCCTGAAAGCCGCTATCCGACGGCAATCGAGCAGAGCTATGCCGTCGCAAAATATGTCGCCGAACACCCCACCGAATTTGGCGCCGACCCCAACCGGCTGGTGATTGCCGGAGACAGCGTCGGCGGCAACATGGCCGCCGTTGTCGCACTCATGGCGAAAGAGCGCAGCGGACCTAAGATCGTCGCCCAGTTGCTCTTCTATCCCGTTACCGACGCGTCGATGTCGACCGGTTCCTACACAGAGTTTGCCGATGGCCCGTGGCTTACGAAGAAGGCGATGTCCTGGTTCTGGGACCAGTATCTGCCGGATGTCTCCAAGCGCGGCGATATCCATGCCTCACCGCTCAATGCCACTCTCGAACAATTGCGCGGCCTTCCGCAAACGCTTCTGCTCGTCGATGAGAACGACGTTCTGCGCGATGAAGGCGAAGCCTACGGGCGCAAGTTGGCACAGGCCGGTATCCGCGTCACTTCGCTCCGGTACAACGGCACGATCCACGACTTCATGATGTTGAATCCGATCGCGCAAACTCCGGCCGTGCGTGCGGCAGTCGGCCAGGCAATTGGCCATCTCCGCAACGTGTTTGCCGCCCGCTGACCGGCATCGAATGGCGCTGGCCGCCCAGCCGACCACCCGTTCTTTGCCGGTCGGGCATCTTTCGTGGAACGGGGTCGGCGTCTTCGGACAATCAGGCCGGAGGCAGTCCAGCCCGCATCTCATCGGACTGCCTCCCGCCGGCCTCAGATATTTGGCTTATGGCGCCGCGATCTTGGAACAGGCGGCCAGCGCGAACGGTTTCAAAGTCAATGGCAGCTGCCGACGCCCGCATTTGCGGCGTATATTCCGCCGGGTCGTTGGCGAGCTCAGGCAAAGACTGCCGGGCACACTGCGTCGGCAGCGAGAACCGGAACTGCGCGCCGCCATTCGGATGATTCGACACCCGGATGCTCCCGCCATGCGCCAAGGCGATCGACTGGCATACGGCCAGTCCGATGCCGACGCCTCCATCCTTGGTCGTAAAAAAATAATCGAAGATGCGATCAAGGGCGCCCGCAGCGATCCCACCGCCGCTGTCGTGAATGGAGAATACGACCGTATCGCCATCCTCGCTGCTGGTGCTGAGATCGATCCGCCGCAACGAACCGTCGCCTTGCGCAATGGCCTGGATGCCGTTGACCAGAAGATTGACGATTACCTGCTGCAACTGGATCCGATCTCCCAAGACCTTGGGGAGGTCAGCGGCAAGCCTCGCCGATAGATAGATCGATCTGGCCTCGATATCGTGGCGGACGAACAACAGCGCTTCGTCGACCACCTCGTTCAGGTCGAGCGGAGCCCACTCCGGTTCTTGCTTGGCCGCCATCCCCCGAATGCGCTTGACGATATCGCTCGCGCGACGCGCGCTCGACACTATCCGCGCCGTGAGCTGGCAGACCTTTATTATGTTCGGATCGTCGCGTGACAACCATCGGAGGCTGGTCTCGCCATTGGTCACGATCGCAGACAGAGGCTGGTTGACCTCATGCGCGATGGACGTTGCGAGCTCGCCGAGGATGGATATTCGCGCGGCATGTGTGAAGTCGGTCTCGAGCTGGCGAAGCCGTCGCTCCGTTCGAAGCCGTTCGGTGATATCTTCCAGGCCGATGAGTGTGACATCAAGCCTTTCCGGCGATGCCGGATAGGTCACCGACAGCTGCACGTCTACGGCTTGGCCGTCGAAGGTTCGAACCTTCATGACTTCTGAGTAACTACGTCTTCCTTCGAAGCGCGCGACCATGACCCTTCGGGCCGTTTCGGGAGATGCCGCGAACAGGAAGCCGACAGGCCTGACGAAGTCGGCAGGCGTCGTTCCGTTGAAGAGTGCTACCGCTTTCTGGTTGGCGTCGGTTACGCGAACGGCGCCATTGGCAAAGTCGATCAGTTCCGGGTGATCGTCCAAATAGACGTCCAGATCGTTGACGCCGCCGGCTTTCAGTTCTCCAAACACCTGTCCCATGCGACTGGCATCGACCTGCAGCAGGGCGGTCGGCAAGTGGTGGATCAATTTGCGATAGCGCTCTTCGCTGGCGCGCAGATACCAGAAGGAGCGGTCGTCGTCAGCCGCACCATTGACGGCCACGAACACCGTATCTCGGCACCTCTGCGCCTCGGATCGCCAAGCGGTTACGACGGGATCGCGCAGTATTCCATCGGAGGCAAGTTTGCGCATGCAGGTGGCGCCGCATGAACGGCCCGTTGCCACGACCGCGATAAGTTCGGCAAGCACGCCACGGCCGACGCGTGGCCAGAAGGTGCCGACGGACTGGCCGATCATCCCGGCGCGGCCGGCATAAGCGCCCACAAGATGCGCGGCCCGTTCATTGACATTGACGATGCGCGTGCCTTCCAAAAGTTCATCGGTCCATTCCGGTCGCTGCGCCAGATCGGCGCCCAAGCCCCGGCTGATCAGCTCCCCGATCGTCTCGAGAAGCGGGCGGACGCGTGAGGTGTTAAGTTCCCAGCTGGCGGCGAGGCGGTGCAGGCCGACATCGGCCACCAAAGACTGATCCGGTTCTTTGTTGGCATTTCGCCCGTATTCGACTATGTCGCAGGGCCGGCCTTCGGCGTTACACCTCACGGTCTGCCTCACGGCCGCAACGACGTGGCCTCCCCACGACGTGCTCCGTTCGACCCGGCCCGCCCAGGTGCCTTCCTGCAAAAGCGTGCGCCACTGCCCGACGTGCAACTCTGCATTAGAAGACATGTCTGTTATGCTGCGTCCGATCGAACCGATGGCTGGCCAGCCGTAAAGCCTTTCGGACGCCGGATTCCAGTATCGAATGGTACCGACGAGGTCGAATACCACTACGCTTTCCGACGCAAGATCGGCCAGTTCCATGCTTGATTCCATGGTCGAAGCAGCATCGCTCTCGTAAACCGGAACCCGTCTTGCCGCCATTTCAGCCATCGGGCGCATCCTCCTGTCTGTTCACTTCGCCAGGCGGAATTTTCGAGCGCAGCGCCGAATTCAGATGCTTTAGAAGGACTTCGTCGGCAAATGGCTTGGTCAAATAGACATATGCACCGCCTTCCAAGGCGCGGGATCGAATGCTTGTATCCGTATAGGACGTGGTGATGATCACGGGCATGGTCGAGCCCATCTCTTTGAGGCGCTGCAGCAGATCCAACCCGCTGATACCGGGTAGCCGGACATCGCTGATAAGGCAGCCGAAGGCCAAATTTTCATGGGCCGCCAGGAAGGATTCAGCCCGATCGAAGGTACAGCACGGCAGGCCGAGAACCTGAAGGAGATCGGAGAGGGCTTCTCGCATGGCGTCGTCGTCTTCAACGACTGCAATGACAGGCGAACCGAACAAATAGATAGCCTTTGTTGCTGCCGCGGCTTCCTAGGCCGCCATCTTAAGGTTTCGCTGAATCCGCTCCACATTGTAACCATACCAAGGTTTAGGGTTGATACTTCTCGCGAAGATCGGCAGGCAGGGTGTCCCAGGCGCGGATAAGCTCGCCGACGGAAATTGTCCGCATCTTGCGCATCACATTGCTGCGGTGAAGCTTGACGGTGATCTCGCTGATGCCGAGTTCGAAGGCGATCTGCTTGTTGAGGCGACCGTGCGCAACTTCGCGCAGGACCTGCCGTTCGCGTGGTGTCAGCGACGTGAACCGCCCGACATGCTGCATGATCGTCTCGGCTTGTGCCCGCTGCGCGACATCGCGCTCGATACCAGCTATCACCGCATCAAGCAGGGTCTGGTCTCGAAACGGTTTTGTGAGGAAATCAATAGCTCCAGCTTTCATCGCCTGGACCGTCATGGGAATATCTCCATGGCCGGTGAGGAAGATTATCGGCTTTGGGTTGCCCCTTGAAGCGAGTTGATGCTGGAGGTCGAGGCCGCTTGATCCGGGCATGCGGACGTCAAGCACCAGGCAGCCGGGTCGCTCGGGAAGCTCCGATTCCAGCAGTTCGCGCGGTGAGGCGAAACAGCAGACGTCGAGACCCACGGATAACATGAGCTCCTGAAGCGAATCCCGCACATCGTCGTCGTCATCGACGATGACAACGAGTGGGCGATCTGTGTCGGAGGTGAGCGCGGTCATGAGCTTGCCTCCGCAGTCGGCAAGCCAGGAATCATCAAAAGGCTTGCTGCGACTCTACCATTATTCCTGCTGCCAATAACCCTTATCCCGGCCGGCAAATCAGAAAATCCCGCACCGGCGATGATGATTTCTCGTTTCATTGCCATCCCCCCTTTTTCTCGCCGGACGTGACACGTTTCAGCCGTCCGGCTGAGGCTGGAAAAGATTGGTCTTCTGAGGTTTGTCTGTCTTCGGCTGTCTTCAAGACGACAATTCGCGCCTTGCCGGCTTGCGGGCGCGAGACTTGATCCGGTCGCCAAGCCAATCGCGAACGTCGTTCGAAAAATCAGGTGGCGCCTTCCGGTCGAGGATGTGCGCCACATCTCCCAGCGTCTGGCTGGCCAACGAGTCACGCATAGCCTTCTCGGCACGCAGCATCACCGCATGGATCGCGCACGCGCCCGCCGTCGCCCAACCGGGCGGCCGGTCACCGAATATGGCGCAACGACCACGAATGTCCTGGCAATCGAATAGCGGCTTCTTACCCTCGATCGCATCGACGACTTCCAGAATGCTGATATCCTCGGGCATTCTGGCGAGCAGATATCCGCCGCGCACCCCTTCCGACGCCCGTACGATCCCGGCCTTCTCGAGCTTCGGGAAGATCTTTGCTACGAAGCTCGGCGAGATGCCCTGGAATTCGGCCAGGTCGCGACTGCTCAACGGCGCGGTCGAGCCGGCCAACCAGAGCAAACAATGCAATCCATATTCCACGCTTACGGTCAAATGCGCCATAACACGGACTGTATCAGTCCGCGTTACGGCCTGCAAGCCAAAACTCAGATAAACTTCATCCGTGTTTATTCAAATCACCGTCCGATGAAGAGATCGCTCCATTTCACAGCAGCATTCGATTCGTAGCCGTTATTCTCCGTCGACAAAACAGATCCGCGACTGGGATGCGACTTCGCGCACCGTTGGACATCTCCGGCATCTCTTTTCCACCCTAGAAGGATTGCCGAAACAACCTTTCGCATCCACCAACGATCAGGAATTGATTGCCGGCCCGCTCATCAATGAGCTGATCACGAAAGGCGCGCAGGTGCGGATCGGCGAGAATGTCGCGCAAGAGTTCACCTTGACCTTCTGGTATTTCGGGCCGGTCGATGGCTCGCCGACTGTCGCGGAAGTGTCATTCAAATGCGACACTATCGATGGTGAAATGCCTGGTAAGGCGGCGCAGCGAGTATTCGACTGTTCGTTGCGGTTCAAACCGATCTCGATGGCTATGTGAATACCGATCATTCCAGCAAGACAGCCATGGCGCTGTCGAAAGCCTGTGCCATCGGATAAGAGAAGTTCGAAGGCCCTCCCCTTGCATATCAAACTGCCGGCGCTCACGTCGGATGCCGGTCAGAGATCGCACTCACACGGAGGATGTCATGCCGCTCGCTAATTACGCTGTCCTCAAAGGAAGACCGATCAACAACCGCCTGGCTTCCGGCGCAAGTCCGCACTATCAGGTGCTCGTCTCCGAAAACGGTGTGTTACACCGCGTTGCAATCAATGTTCGCTCGCAGGATGGCAGCGAAGTTGAATTCCTTGTGCGATCACGGTTCGAACATCCGATTACCGGGCAACTTGCAGAATTGCCGGTCGGGCTTCAAAAGGTGCCGAGCCAACCGGGAGGTGTCGCGCTCGACTTTATCCGCGGCAATCTCATGCAGCCTTGGGAGCTGAAGCCGTTGCCAATATCGGCCGCTGGTCCTGACAATGATCTGAACGAGAAGATTGATGCTTACGTGCAGCGCGCCATGTCGGACGAGGAGGCGATGATCTATGCCTTCGGCGAAACATGGGGACCGGAGAATGACAAGGCGGATCAATATTTCGGCTTCAAGCCCGGCCGCGGCATCCATGACATCCATTTCAATCAAGGTAATCCGCCCGGCAGATTTGCCGCACAAAACGGACCTTGGCAGGATGGTGGATTGATCTTCGAATTCCCGCGCGAGCAGCAATGGGTCGCGGTCTTCCTGAAGTTTCAGACGCAGGCTTGGCATTCAGACGATAGTGATGGCTCACTCATCGTCCCACAGGATCGGGATCACCCAAACCGGCCGCATACCCCAGTCGATCGGGATCGCATCCCCACCTTTGAAGTGCCGGACGGCCTTGTCCGTATCATCGCCGCGTATGTCAACGACGTCAAATCGCCCGAGCACGAGACAGTCACCTTGCTCAATACTGCCGATGTTCCCGTCGAACTTACCGGCTGGCAAATCAAGGACAAGCAAAAGAACGCTATGTCCCTCTCAGGCTCGATTGCCGCCGGTGCCACGCAGGTGATCGACATCAAACCTCCGGTCGCTCTCTCCAACAAGGGCGGGATCATCACCTTGCTGAATGCGCAGGGCATCAAAGTGCACGGTATTTCCTACACCAAGGAGCAAGCAAGTCAGCCAGGGCGGACAATTCCGTTCCAGTCCTAAGCATCGCCCTTTGGTGTGCTTCCTCAGGTTCGCGTGACCTTTTTCAGGCCTTGAGCGCTTCATAGCGTGGCAGAGGATTGCCAGCGAAACAATGAGCGCCGGTGTGGCTGAGCCTGCTGCCGGTATCGAGCCAAATCTCCCCGCCAAGAGCGCGCCAGCGATGACAGAAGGCAAAGTCCTCGCTGAGATAGATGCCGGTTTCGTCTTCGATAAGGCTTTCAAACAGCGCATATTGCGTGGCTGGCGAGCGTCTTGTGCCCGGGTAGGCGTGGATTGCACCGTAGCGCAGGTCAGGATAGGCGGCGATCATCTTTTCGATGACGGCGCGCTTGATCAGCAGCATGCCGGTCCCCGCATAGATAGCGGTGACGAAGTCGCCGTCCCATTCGGCACTCGGTCCGGTCAGTGGCGTGCCCACATAGTGCAGTGCCGCTTCCGCCAGAGTTTCAGCGTCCCGCAAGGGTGCCTTCGCGGCATTGCTCCAGTCATAATCCTTGATGGGATACATGCCGGCGACCACATCTTTGTCGGCATTCAGCAGCCGCATGACCTGCTCCGGTTCGAAGCTGATGTCCGCATCGATAAATAGCATATGGGTCGCCGCCGTATCGTTGAGAAAGTGCGAGACGAGCGTGTTGCGGCTGCGGGTAATCAGCGCATCGTTGCCGAGCAGCGCCAGTGTCAATTGCACGCCGAACTGCGCACCGACCTGCATCAGGGAAATGATGGACTGCATATAATCCTTGCCGACCATGCCGCCGAAACAGGGGGTGGCTATGAAGACAAGCCGGTTTTCAGTCATTCGTCAGATATCCCTTTTCCGCCACCCACGCCCGACAGAATCTAGGGAGATTCGATGTTTCTGTGTGTGCCTAATTATTGAATTTTGTTTCTGGCGAAGGCGGCGTGGCAGCTTGATGCGATCCATGCCTTTGATGGCCGCGACAGGCCCAGCGATGAGGGGGACCTTATAAGGTTCGCACAAGTTTCCCTGTGCAGGGTCATGCCGTTGGGGAATACCAGATCGAGACTGCGGCCACTGCCGATAACGCCGTGACGGCGGCAACTGTCATGGCCAATCTCTTCATCCGTCCTCAGCCCGCACATTCGCGCAGGCGAGGGCTCAGAACAGACTTGGCCTCCAGTATTCGGTAGCTTTATCCGCCGGTATCGAGCTCGAAAGCTCCGCGGCCGCGATGAGTGTGGCACGGCGGCATGAGTAGCATCGTGTAAGCGCAAAAACCGTGTCCATGTCCACGCTCGCATCTGGAGGCCCCCTTGACGAGCATTACATCAGTCTTCTCAAATAGTTATTATCAATACCAAAAATCTGGCTCGACATCGTCTTCATCGGACGATTCCGTGTCGTCCATTCTGGGCAGCAGTTCGTCCAGCAAAAGCTCATCGTCCTCTTCGTCTTCTTCGACGGATGATCAGTCCTCGATATCGACGGCCGAGCAACTGGCCGCGCAACTCATGAACATCATGCTCAATCTGCAGGCGGGCATCTCCGGCGGCGGTACCACCTCGGGCTCGGATGACAACTCGGCCAGTAGCACATCGGCTGCTCAGCAGTCTTCTAACGGCGACAGTCAGGACGATGGTCAGCGCAACATGATCAGTGCGATGGACACGAATAACGATGGCAGCATCAGCGAGCAGGAATTCATCGCCGCAAGGCCATCCGATGTGAGCGAAGATCAGGCTGCTGCTCTGTTTGAAAGCTTTAACAGCAGCAATAGCGGATCGTTGACGGAAGATCAGTTGGCAACCGCCATACAGTCGGGTGCACAGCCGCCGGCGCCGCCTTCTGGAGAGCCGCCGAACGACGACCAGATCTCCAGCATGTTCTCCGCGATGGATACGGATGGCGACGGCAATGTCAGCCAAGCGGAATTTGTCGCCGCGCGTCCATCCGACGTGAGCAAGGAGCAAGCCACGAATCTGTTCGATAGTCTGGATACGACAGGTTCTGGGTCTCTGACGGAGAGCCAGTTTGAGACAACGATGAAGGCACGGCCACCGCAGCTTCCGGACTTCGGTTCCCTGTTCGCCTCGACCTACCAGGATGACACGACGAACGAACTGCTTCTCATTTGATTGAGATGACGGTGGCCGCTTACATTCAGTCGTTTCTGTCGGTTGGCAACTTGAGCATGAGGTGTTGGGACCCGCACGCTCAAGTTTGCCGGCCGCGCTTCAGTGAACACTGTTCATGATTGCCGGCAAGGTGATGCGCATGGCTTAAGCAAGGGCACAATCCGCATCTGATGGTCCTGGCGCCGACGCCGGGACTCACCATCGAGGGTATCCTACTGTAACTTACCAGCCATCTACCGTATTTTACTACGATGTTCAGTTTGCCTGTTCTATTATCCTCTAAACAAGTGGAGGGTAACATCATGGCCGGAGAGGACAAATCCGATCCTCGTCCTTCGATGATCAGCGCGGAAGAATTGCGCAAGCGAGCGCTTGAGTTGCAGCTCGTAGAGATGCAACGTGACGAGAAGATCAGATCACGTGAAGCCGAAAAACATGCGGAGTTTATCGAAGACTTCTTTCGAAAACATATCAGTGACAAAGAGCGGGAGATCATTCGCCGGGTGGTCATGAAGGCTGTGGCCGATGGAAAGGTCGAAGCCCTGATCTACAGCTTTCCATCCGACTTTTGCACCGATAGCGGCCGCGCCATCAACAGCCACAACCCCGACTGGCCGTCGACCCTGCAAGGCAAAGCAAAAGATTTGTACGATCTTTTCAATGAGGTGGCCCGTCCGCAGGGTTACGGCCTGACCGCGGCGGTCATCAATTTCCCAAATGGAGTGCCGGGCGATATTGGCTTCTTCCTGAATTGGGAGGCGCCCGTCGTCTGATACCTGTCTAAGTCTCAACGCGTACGCAAAGCGGGCGCCTGATGCTCAGCTTTCTCGGTTGGTTTGAAATAGCGGGATTCGCGTAAGTGTTGCCGCTCTTAAAACCGATAGTATGAGAGATTGGGACAACTCATGAGGACAAGAGAGATCGAGCGGAAATTTCTTGTCCGAAACGACAAGTGGCGCGGCAAAGCGCTTGGGCCCAGTGAATTGCGGCAGGGATATCTCCTATCCGACGCCGACAGATCGGTTCGCATCCGCCTAGTCGACGGGCGCTCCGCTTTCCTGACAGTCAAGTTCGGGCGACAAGGGATGGTTCGCGACGAATTCGAATACCGCATTCCGCGTCGCGAGGCGGAGGAACTGCTTGAACGCGTCGTCGGAACGGTCATCGAGAAGTCCCGCTATAAGGTGTCCATAGGCGGATTCGTCTGGGAGGTCGACGTCTTCCACGGTGCGCATGCCGGGTTGACGATCGCCGAAATCGAAATGTTAAGCGAGACGGATAGGCCACTGTTGCCACGTTGGCTGGGACTAGAGGTCACCGGAGATCCGCGGTATTCGAACCGGGCTCTTGCGACAACGACAGACAATCCATTGATTCAGTCCCGCCCGCCCAAGGGCGACGAGGTCTTGGCTCTTGAGGATGTGTGTGACCTCACTCGGCAACAACAGACCAGTTGTGGTCCGGATTAAATTCCTTGATGGATTCGGCGAGCGCAGGCGTATTCTCTCCCAGGTCGCGTTCGTAGATCACGCTCTGGTCGCTGATGATGAAGGTCTGTACGCCCGTTTCACGATATTTGACCGGCCAGGCAATAAGCGCAAAGCCATCGGTCATGTGGCCGTTGACCACATAGCTGTGCCGACCTCCGAAAACATTGGGGCCCTGGCCGGTGAGGATGCGGTACCGGTAGCCGAAGTAACCTTCGCCCTTGAGGGCCTTTCCGAACGCCGCATTTTCGATCAAGCTGCTGGCGGGACTTTCGTCGCCTTCGGTCTCGGCTGGCCAATAGAGCCCGTTTTTTTTGCCTTTGCCGCTTATCAACACCTGGGCATACTCATGTATGCCGTCGCCATTTCTGTCTTCGCTTGCGTAAACGTGCTGGGCTTGGACGTAGTCGTGCATCGTCTGAATGGTTTGCAGCTCGTTTTCACCGATGCGCCGATTGAGAATCTCTTCGAGACCGGCTCGCGTATCGAAAGCCCATTTCCCGTCTTCGCGTTTGACCAGGGGAAACGGCAGCGGCCATAGCTTGTCTCCGACAAGAATGATCCTGCGATCCCAGATATCTTGCAGGGCAATCTGCCTTGCCGCACCCTCCTTGATAAGACCAAACGCCGTCATGGCTTCGTCACTCGCCCTCAATTTCGCCGCGCTGAGCCCCAGCAACTGCGCCAGACCATCGACATCACCGGAAGCCAAGATCGTCTTGAAGCGATCGACGGCCTGCGCCGGCTGGTCGAACTCTGGCGGCTTTTCGTCTGACGCGAAGCTCGCGAGTCTTTGTCGGTTCTGTGCCTCGCCGACCTGCCAACTCGAGAGGGCGAAGACTGAAGCCCCGATGATCAATGCGGCTAGCTGCATTCCGCGCGTGGTTCTCATCGCATGCCTCCTCCAAAAAACATCCCTCTACCTGCGGCCACCACCTCTGCCGCCGCCGCCTCTGCCGCCGCCCCTGCCTCCACTCGGCATCGGACGATGTCCGCCGCCGCGATGCGCCGATGGTCTAGGGCCGCCGCCACCGCGATTCATTGATCTCGGGGCCGAGCGATTGGCAGCCCCCATGCTCTGACGGCCGCGCTGGGACGCTATCTGCTCCCGGCGGCCCGGTGAGACATTGCCAAGCGCCGAAGCCTGCCGACCTCTGGCATCAGGTCTGGAGGCCAGCTTCTGCTTGTTCGGACGAGCGGCTGCCGCTTGTTTAACGCGGTTGGCGCCTTGTGCCTGCTGCGGCCGGTTCTGCGCTCGATCGGCAATGGCCTGTCGGTTGGCGCCCTCTGCGGGTCGTGCCGCCGGCCGCTGCTTCAGACCTTGCATTGTATCCCTGCGCACGTCCGCTGCGCGGTTGACGCGATCAGCTGCGGGACCAGCGCGTTCCCGATTGAGATTCTGTGCCCGATTGCGCAAGTCGTTGCGGCCTTCGGACTGCAGATTATTTCTGATCGTCGACCTGTCTATTTTTGCAAGTTGATCCCGGTCAATGTTCAGCTTGCTGCGATCCACATTCTTCCAGTCGATGTCGTTCCATTTGACCTTGCCGTTGAAATTCCTGTTGTTGAAGCAATTGTTGCAGTCAACATCGACGTCCCCGCGCCAGTTGCCGCCCCATACTCCCCAGTCATCCCAGTTGACGGCTGCAGCCCACGCAACACCGGTCAACGCCGCTGCGAAGAACGTCGCACCCGGATAATAATAGTTCGGGTAAGGATCCGGATAATAGGAAATGGGCTGCGCCGCATAGCCGGGCTCATAAAGCATTTCCGGCGGATACTGCGGAACGTAGATCTTTTCAGGATTGGTCGGCTGAATGATGACGTTGTCGTTTTCCGTGACAACAGTGATCTTTTCATCGCTCTTGATGACGCCTTTGGCAACGGCCTCGTCGCGCAACTGCTGGATAGCGATCAGCACATCCTTCTGCTGGTTCGTCAGGGCATCGCCAAACGCCTGCGTCCATTCCAGGTCTTCACTCATCATCTTGACGATGTCGGGATAGTTCAGCAGCGAGATAACGCTGCCGTCCCAATCACTTTTCGGTTTGAGATCCGCGTTTTTTTTCCTTGCTTCCAGGAAGCGGCCAGCCTCGACTATTTGAAGCGGGAAAAGCGACGCTGCGGAGATCGCCGCTACGAGCTCGTCCGGATAGAGTGCGATACGGGCGACCAGGACTTCCAGTTCGTCGTCAGAAAGTTGCGCAGGCGCTTCTTCATCCGCTTGCGCCGCCGGCGGGTTGGGCGGGTTGTTTGCGGATGTTTGCGAATAGGCTGGAAGGTGATCCTGCATCACAAGGAATGACATGGCCGACAGGCCGACGATAAACTCTCGCAATTTCATCCCCATAGTGATGTCTCCCCATAGCGACTGATCCCAAACCGCCGATTGCGCCCGCAGCAAAGCGGCTTGATGGAGTTCCTTTTGGATCCTGCATCGCTTTCAGATTTGCATCGGCTGTGTGTGGAGAAACAGGCTCCAAACCGCGATAAAAGCCACTTGCCATATCCGACTGGCTTGCAGGCGACCGCATCGCAGTTCCCGCCAAATACATCGGCTCGATCTGCCGATGGCGATCATCATATTACATGTGGTTGTATTTTGAATGTATCATACACGAAGTTACGGCGGTGCGGTGCGGCGGGCGAGTCCGCAGGCCCGCAGGCGTCTCTTATCGCGAAGGTGACGCCGCTGACGAAGCTGTTCTGCGGCCGAACCGATGCTGTCGTCTTAGTGAAGCAAGAAGAGCAACGTGCCGGTTCGCAGAGCGGACTTTAGGACTGTTGTCGCAACGGCCAGTCACCGCCTAGACCTGCCCGTCCGGTCAGAAGAGCCGCTTGTCTGTGGCAAGGATCGGCGACGGGTGGCCATCCCTTTGCATGTCGCGCGCTTCCATGCTGCCTATTGTCGGTAAAGGCTTACCTTCCCGCATGCCTTGGCCAAGGCATACGTTTTTCCTTGCAGACGGACTTTCTCGCCACGCGGTCGTCCTCATCAGTTCGGTCATCATGCCAAAACAAGATCAATGGTCGTCACCACGCCGCTATGATCCCATTCCGAGTGGAACAAGGATGACCTTCGGTGATCCAAAGGCTGCAAGCCTACACCACCGGCTAAACAGCTCGGGCCAGCACCTGGGTCGGCTTGCCAGCAAGCGGCACCCGGTCGCCAGATGGCGGCACGGGGGATGTTACGCGATGCTACGCACGCTGCGCCGGCCATCGCATTAAGATCGTAGCCACCGACCACGACGAGGATGAGCAGTTGGATGAACTACGTGTTCCTCGAACCTTCCAGAGGCTGATCGCAGCTATGGCGGCGGAGCCGGCCATTTTGACCAATCCCCCTCGCGAAAGGGGGCTCTAGATGGCCGTCAGTTTTCGTGTGCCCCTATTGCGAGGCCTGCAAGGGTTTCGCGTCGAATGGCTGCGCAGCGATATCTCTGCCGGACTGTCGATCGCGGCGGTCGGACTGCCCAGTGCCATAGCCTATCCCGCTATCGCAGGGCTCCCACCGGAAACGGGGATCTACGCAAGCATAGTCGGTCCCATTGCTTATGCTCTTTTCGGTCCCTCGCGGTTATTGGTCGTCGGACCGGATGCTGCAACAATGACCGTGCTTGCCGCTGCGATGAGCGCCGTGGTCGCGACTTTGCCAGCCGGCGCCCCGGTTGATCGAGTGGCAATTGCTGCCGCTCTTGCGCTGGGCGTCGGATGTTTCTGCTTTGCCGCTCGGCTCCTGCGCCTCGGCGTTTTGGCGAATTTTCTCTCCCGACCAATTCTGGTCGGCTTCTTCGCCGGCGTATCGCTTTCGATCATTGTGGGCCAGATCAGCCGCTTCACAGGCGTGCGCATCGAATCGGACGGGCTGCTGGCACCGGCTCTCGAGATACTTCGCAAGAGCGCATCGATCCACTGGCCATCGTTGCTATTCGGTCTTGCGATGTTCTGCCTGCTCTGGGTCGCAAAGGTCATGCAGTCTCGGATACCGGGGCCCGTGCTCGTGGTTGTCGTATCCTGTCTGCTTTCCGCCCTCTTTGATTTTCAGGGGCGAGGGATTGCCGTGATCGGCGATATTCCGCGCGGGCTTCCATCGCTTTCCTTGCCTGCGATCTCGCAGATGCCGCTGGATAAGATCGCGCTCGGATCGGCCGCAGTCTTCCTCGTCAGTTTTGGTGCGGGTATCGTCTCTGCTCGCAGCTTTGGAACACGTGCCGGCGAGGAAGTTGACGCAAACCAGGAGCTGATCGGCTTGGGCGCCGCCAACATTGCTCCGGGCCTCTTCGGGGCTTTTCCAATCAGCATGTCGGATTCGAGAACAGCCATCAATTTATCGGTCGGCGGCCGCTCGCAGGTAGCCGGTTTGGTGTCCGCGGCAACGCTGATTGCGGCACTGGTCTTCCTGCATAGCGCCTTGCGCATCCTGCCCATTCCCGCTCTTGCCGCTATCTTGGCGATCGCTGCGATCGGCCTGATCGATGTTCGCGAACTCCGAAAGATTTGGCAAATTAGCCGAATGGAGTTCGTCTTCGCGTTGATCTCCATGTGGGGCGCTATCAGCTTCGGAGTCTTGAATGGCGTGGTCGTCGCCATAGTCGCGACATTGATCTATCTCCTGCGCAAGACGATGTATCCCCGCGATGCGCTTGTCGGGCGCATTCCTGGCCGTGATGGCTTTTACGATATGCAGCGGTTTCCGGATGCTGCTGGGATCGAAGGCGTAGCAATATGCCTCATCCAAGGGAGTGTTCTGTTCTACAACGCCGATTATGTGCGCACGCGGCTACGCGACATTGCACAGAACCTCCCCGCGAACACTCGCTGCCTTGTTCTCGATGGCAGCGCGATCGTGCATCTCGACAGCACAGGGGCATTGGCACTTGATGCCGTGCACTCGGCCTTGCGGGAGCGGGGCATCGTTTTTGGAGTGGCGGAGCTGAACGCTGAGGCCAAAGCGCTGCTTGAGCGCGCGGGCGTTGCCGAGAACATCGGAGCGGAAAATTTCTTTGACGACAAGGAGTACGCAATCCGGACCTTCCGTCTTCAGAAGGAGCGCGACGAGATGCCTGCTCGTGACGGAGAGGAAGGACTGACGTTGTCACCCAAGGAGGGAAGTCATGAACAAGGCGCATGATGCAGATCACGCAGAAGAAGCAGACCGCCGCGAAAGCAAGAAGAAGAAAACCAAAAAATATGAAAAGGAGATCGGCAAGTTACAGGTCGAACTCGCCCACCTGCAAGCTTGGGTCAAAAGCTCCGGCGCCCGCATCGTCATCATATTCGAAGGCCGCGACGCCGCCGGCAAGGGTGGCATGATCAAGCGCATCACGGAACGCGTCAGCCCGCGGGTGTTTCGAGTGGTCGCGCTACCTGCGCCTAACGATCGGGAAAAGTCGCAGATCTACATGCAACGCTATATCGCCCATCTTCCCGCAGCGGGAGAGGTCGTTATCTTCGACCGCAGTTGGTACAACCGCCCGGGCGTCGATCGCGTCATGGGTTTCTGTCCGGAAAAGAAGGCCCGTCGATTCCTCGAACTCGCTCCCCGTTTCGAGGCCGCCATCGTCGAAAGCGGCATCGTTCTGCTTAAGTATTTTCTCACCGTCAGCGAAGAGGAACAGGAACGCCGTTTCCGCAGAAGAATCGACGACCCGGTGCGGCAATGGAAACTCAGTCCGATGGACCTGGAGTCCTACCGCCGTTGGTGGGATTACACACGCGCCTACGACGAGATGATCCGAATGACCGACACCGAGCATGCTCCATGGTGGATCGTCCCATCGGACGACAAAATGCGGGCGCGTATCAATTGCATCTCGCATTTTCTCAAGTCGATCCCCTACGAGCGGATCAAATTCGACAAGCCGGATTTGGGCAAGCGACAGAAGCGACCATCGGACTATATCGAGGACGAGAGCCTTCGCCATGTCGTGCCCGATCTAGCCTGGTAAACCGTGCGAACTTTCAGGGCGAACGTCAAAGTCGCCGCACACGCAATCGGTTTCAGCGGCGTCTCAAGGGAAAGTAGCGGGATGGGGCCAATGCATGACGATGGCTACAAAGACAAGGCCGCCGACGGACACCCGGCGAGCCACGCCTCGACTGACGCACGTATAAGCGATTTCATCCGATTTGGCGTCATTGGCCTCTTCGCTTATTGGTCCTTCACCGTCGTTGCGCCCTTCATCTCTATCATCGCTTGGGCCGCGATACTGGCGGTCGCTCTTTTCCCGGTTTTTGAACTGCTCAGGAAGCTGGTGGGCGGCCGCGGCATCGTTGCTGCGACTTTGATTGTGGTCGCGTGTCTGGTTGTAATCATAGCGCCGCTGGCGGCCATAGTGTTCAGTTTTGCCGATGCTACCCAGGCGTTCTTAACGGGCTTGAAAGAGGGAACGATCGCGGTGCCGGCGGCTCCTCAACGCATAAAAGAATGGGCTCCCTTCGGCGAGCGCATTTACGAAGCGTGGAACTACGCGGCAACCAATTTCGCAGCGATGCTAAAGCAATTCCAGGAGCCGATACGGGACATGGCCGGTGTCATCCTCGAGAAAACGGCTGCCTTCGGATCAAGCGTCCTCAGCTTCATCGCGTCAGTGTTGCTGTGCGGCTTCTTCCTCGTCGCAAAGCGCCGACTGACGAAGGCAGTCAACGTCGTCGCAATGCGGGTTGGGGGGAAAAGAGGTGCCGACTTTGTCGATCTTGCTGGCATGACGGTCCGCAATGTTTCCCGCGGCGTCATTGGCATAGCATTGTTGCAGACGCTGCTCTGCGGGCTGGAATTTGTACTGTTCGACGTCCCCGCACGTGGAGCGCTGACCTTCATTGTCTTTATCCTGTGTATCATACAAATCGGGCCGGGCCTCGTGTTGCTGCCCTTGGTCGTTTGGGCTTGGTTCACATGGTCCTTCTCGGAGGCGTTGTTGTTCACGCTCCTTTCGGTGCCGATCGCCGTTCTCGATAATTTCCTAAAGCCAATCTTGATCTCGCGCGGCCTGTCCACCCCCATGCCCGTAATTCTCCTGGGCGTTATCGGAGGAGCTTTCGCGCATGGCCTGGTTGGCTTGTTTCTCGGACCGGTCGTTCTCGGCGTGTTCTATGACCTGCTCGCGGCGTGGGCGAACCCGGCTCCACATTCCGACGATAGGCCCGCTGCAGTCTCCGCTTGAGACCTACTGCGATCAGGCGCTCTTGATCATCCCGCTTTTGAGTTCTTTCCGGATGTGGTCATCCCTGACGCGATCAATGCGGCTGCAGCCTTATGACTTCGGCTGGTTGACCGGCCGTCTTAAGACCACGACGTTCGAGCGACGGATCGCATCACGTATTTCGCTGACAAGCGCCTCGACGAGATCGGCGTATTCCTGTCGCCGTGCCTCCCGCACGCTATCCGGCAATCGGTCGACATGAGCGAGCGTCTCGACGGCTGCGGCCAGATCCTCGCACATGCTGCGAAAGGTTTCGTCAATATTGAAAAGATGTTGTACCCGCGTGACCTCATCGGGGAAGCGTCCCTCCACAATTTCGAGGGCGGACACATGCGCTGAATTATCCTCTCTCGACATCATCCCCGCCTCGCTCTTCGTGCGCGCGTTAATCAGATTGAGACATTATATTGGCACGACTTAAATTAGAGGCGTAAGATACACGAACATACGAGGGGATAAGACGGCTGGCATGGCCGCGGGGGGACACGATGCAAAGTGCGCGGGCAAGCGGCGGAGACAGCGCGTCCCCACCCGATATCCTGGAAATCAGAGGGCAGCTGGAGCGGATTCTTGCAAGTGACGAATTTCTTGCACCTGAGCGGGGTCGCAGATTCCTGCAATATGTTGTTGAAGAGACGCTCGCGGGACGTGCAGACTACCTCAAAGCCTACACGATTGCACAGGAGGTCTTCGCGCGGGATTCGTCCTTCGACGCACAGAACGACCCGGTCGTCAGAATAGAGGCAGGCCGCATACGCCGTGGGCTCGAACGTTACTATCTGGTCGCCGGACAAGCGGATCATATCGTTATTACGATTCCGAAAGGTGCCTATGTACCCTGTTTTCGCTACGCCGCCGCTGAAAGCTATCTCGATCCACCAGCCGCCAAGGACGCCGTTGAGAGCGCATCCGAACCACCGGAGCCTATGCAGGCCCCGGAACATCAAGATGGTTCATCGCGCCTCTCATGGACGTGGTATGCGCTCCCGGCTGCTATCGCCCTTGCAGTGATTGCAGTCACCGCCTTCCTCTCCCCCTTGCTGTTGGCTCCGAAGTTCGTCCCCCCTTTTGATGGTTTGGCCACCCCCAAGGTTCTCGTCGAACCGTTCGAAGAAATTTCCAAGGACGGAGGGTCTTCTGGCATCGCTCGCGGACTGACCGACGAGGTCATTGGCGAACTGGCGAAATTCAAGGAAATCGCCGTCGTTATGAAAGGGCCGTCTTCCGGACTGGACAAGCAAGAGGAACCACGCTTCGCATTGCAGGGGGGCGTGCGCATCGGCGGAGACAAACTTCGGCTCACCACCAGACTGGTCCATCGTGCCGATGGATCGGTGATTTGGGCGAACAACTACGACCGGGACCTTCGAGTTCAGGATGTTTTGGAGGTCGAAGCCGATATCGCTCAGCGTGTTGCGACAGCCCTTGCTCAACCCTATGGCATCATCTTCCAGGCCGACGCTGGACGCGCGGCCCAGTCTCCACCCGACGATTGGGATGCCTACGCCTGCACTCTGTCCTATTACAGCTACCGGGTTGATCTCAATCCGCAAAACCATGCTGCGGTCCAAGACTGTCTCAAACGCACGACCGAGCGTCTGCCAACCTATTCGACCCCATGGGCGTTGCTTTCCCTTACCTATCTGGACGAGGTCAGGTTCCAATACCGGTCGGATATGCCGCAATCGGCCAGACCGTTGATGCTTGCCGTCGAAACCGCCGAGCGCGCCGTGGATCTGGACCCCCAGAATGCGCGGGCCCTACAGGCGCTCATGCTTGCGAGTTTTTTCAAAGGCGATGTCGATGTGGCCTTGAAGGCGGGGGCAGCCGCTTACGCCGTCAATCCCAACGACACCGAAGTCTCCGGTGAATACGGATTTCGGCTTGCCCTCTCCGGGAAGTGGGAAACGGGTTGTGAACTGATGTCGAGCGCAATCAACAGAAACCCGGGCCCGGTAGGATATTACGAGGTGGGCATGGCACTGTGCGCCTATATGCGCGGCGACTACCAGGCTGCCGAGCTATGGGCTCGCATGGCGGATCTCAAATACAACCCCATGCACCATCTCGTCCTGCTCGCAGTATTCGGGGCTCAGGGCAAGCTCGATGATGCCCACAAGGAAGAGACCTGGCTTAAGGCAAACGCACCGACTTTGTTGACCAATATTCGCAAGGAAGTCGCGCTCCGCCTGCAGCGCCCATCAGACCAGGACCACTTTCTTGCAGGACTAAGATCGGCCGGGATTGCGATCCCGCTCTGAAAGCGCGAGTTTTGCCGCGACATCCGTGTCTTGTCTGATAGACGATACGTGATGTTACAGGCATTTGGAACGTCGCAGCGCTCGTCTTTCCGCCTTCCGGATGGCTTGGCGCTTATCCGTTGGATTTAGTCGGGCATGAAGCTGCGAAGCGCGAAATAGCCGACGGCTCCCATCGCGATAGCAACGCCCGACGCCAGCGCCAAGGCTTGGCCATAGTCCCGGCTGCCGGCGGTAAAGGCGAGAACCACCTTCGTTACCACATTGACGATAACCGCAATGAGGATGACGCCGGCTGCGGTCTTTACGTCGATTGCGGTGTCTGTCAGTCGCGCGGTCGAAAGCGTGATGGCGTCCACATCGACAAGTCCGGAGACTGCCGCAACGACGAAAAGCGCCGACGCACCGATATAGTCGATGACCATCTTTGACATCAGACTGATCAACCCGAGCAGCGCGGCGAAGGAAAGCGCCATGCGCAATTCGAACGGATTCTTCAGCTTAATTTCCGGCACATTCGTCGCGCCACCGGCGCGCCATACGCAGAAGAAGCTGGCAGCCAGAAAGCCGACGATTGCCGGGATCAGGCAGAACGCGAGCGGCACGAGCAAGTCGAGCGACGAGACGCCGCCGATAACGAAGACGCGAGAGCAGGACAAGGCGCCGGCAACCGCCGCCCCGGCCGCCAGATAGGTCGAGCCCCCAGACGTCTGCTTGGAATAACGGGCGAAGGAGAGTGTCAGCGCGGTCGAGGATACCAGTCCTCCCGCCGCGCCAGCCAATAGAATACCGCGGCCTGTGCCGGCCACCTTGATGGCAACATAACCGGCGAAAGAAAAAGCGGCGATGGTGATGGTGAGCAACCACAAAGAGAAAGGATTGAGCGCTCCCCAAGGGTCCAGCGCTTTGTCGGGCAAAAGCGGCAGCGCAACGGCGGTCATTACAAGCAATATCAAAGAAGAACGCAGTTCCGGCCATGTCAACGCTCTAAGAAAGCCATGAAGGCTATGGCGGGCCGCAAGAATTGCCGTCGTTACGACGCCACCGGCTGCTGCAGTGATAATGTCACCAAGGGCAGCCAGCATGCCGAGTCCAAAAACGACGAGAGCGGCGACAACCGAGGTGATGCTGTAATCTTCGTCTTCCGTCGTCTGCTGCCACTTGCCGGCAATATAGATGAGACCGAGCAGCGCCGCGATCGTCGCCGGCAGCAAGGGACCGACCATGGATTGAAGGATTCCGGCGATTCCGCCGAGAAAGCCGGTGAGGCCAAAAGTGCGGATTCCAGCAGTCCTTCCACCAGCCCGAGTGTCGCGCTCCCGCCAGCCTCGCTCGACGCCGACGAGAAGGCCGATCGCAAGCGCCACCCCGAGGCGCTGAAATATTTCGATATGCTCCATCGCACAACGATATGCCAGTTGCGCAAACGTACCAATCCAAAATGCTTGAACTCGCCAGAGGCGCGCAACGTTCGGTGGGTACAAACTTGCTCCGGCCACTTTGACAGGCGGCTTGCCGCCGACTTACAATCGTAAAATGGGGTCCCTATATATCTTGCAGATTATCTTTCTGCCCAAGGACAGGAGATCCAATGTTCAGTGCAGTTCCGCGTTTCGCTCAGATTTCAGCCATCGTCCTCCTCGCCGCCGTCTCGTGCCTTGCGAGCTTTGACGATGCCGACGCACGTCGCGCCGGCGGTTTCGGTGGATTCGGCAGCCGCGGAACGCGTACCTTCGACACTCCTGCCATAACGCGGACGGCTCCGACGCAGGCCGCGCCGATTGAACGGACGATGACGCCGCGGCCGCAGGTTGCGACACAGCCGCCAATCAATGCGCAGCCGCGTCCGGGGCTGTTGAGTGGTTTCGGCGGATCGATGATCGGAGGATTGATCGCCGGTGGTCTCCTCGGCATGCTGATCGGTCACGGCTTCGGCGGCGGGTTCGGTTTCCTCGGCATGCTGCTTCAGGTCGTCCTGATCTTCTTGGCCATCCGCTTCGCCATGCGATTTTTCACAGGCCGCCAACAAACTCATTATGCGGCATCCGGACCGGATGCGTCGTACAATATGAATGCGTCGCAGCGTCCCTCCTTTTCCATCCCGGCAATCGGCGGCGGAACGGCAGCCGCCGCACAGAAAAAGCGCCAGGCCAACGACGAGATTGGGCTATCACAAGCCGATCTCGACCGTTTCGAGCACCTTCTGACGGAAATCCAGTCGGCTTACGGTTCCGAGGATTATGGCACCCTGCGCCAGCTGACCACGCCGGAGGCGATGTCCTATCTGGCCGAGGAGCTTGGCGAGAACGCGACCAAAGGTGTCCGCAACAGCGTCACCAATGTTCGCCTGCTGCAGGGCGACATCGCCGAAGCCTGGCGTGAGGACAATGCCGAATATGCCACCCTGGCGATGCGCTATTCGAGCGTCGACGCGCTTGTCGATCGCACGACGGGCCGGCTGGTCGAGGGTGACGATCGCAATGCCTCGGAAACCACCGAGATTTGGACCTTCGTGCGCAAACCAGGCTCGGACTGGAAGCTTTCCGCCATCCAGGGAACCGAGCTTCACCACGCTTGAGCTGCCTTCGTGCACGGTGTCCGGCTAGCCTATCCAGCTCATAGAAAGCGGAAACCTTTGTCCACGCCATCGGTGCCAACACGTCTCCGCCTTGTCCACGTGGCTATAGCGCCATATACCCGCCGATCCAAAGCCAGAAGCCTGCGACGAGCATGGAGAGGATCGTGATCGGTACTCCGGCCTTGGCATGATCGCGAAACGTCAGACGCACGCCCTGGATTGCTGCCCGTTCGGCAACGATCAGGTTGGCGAGGCTTCCGACGAGGAGCAGGTTGCCGGCGAGCGTGGAAAGAACGGCAAGACCCACCAGGATCCCTTCCGGAATTCCGTGCCAGACCTTGAGGATCATCACGACGGCGGGAACATTGCCAATCGTATTGCTGAGGAGCAGCGAAATCGGCACCAGTGAAGAGACACGATCGGGCAGCAAATTGTAGGTCGCCAATGTACGCACGGCCTCCTCCGGAACTCCGGTTCGGGCAAATGCGTCGTTGATAACGAACAGCGCCGCAAACAGGATGAGCAAAGGCACGTCGATTTCATCGAGAAGCTGCCTGCTCGGGAGCGTGCGGCTGATAATCAGCGAAGCGGCGACCAGAAGGGCGGAAATCTCCCGTGGCAAAGGGGAGGCAAACAGGATGAGCAACAGGACCAATGCCGCAGCGCATATGCCCACCTGAAAACGGTCGAAGGTGATTGCCTCGGACGGAGCGTCTTTGGATGGTGTTTTGAGGCTCGCCCGCCAAACGTAGGCCACGCATCCATAGCTGATAACGAGTGCGGCAAGCGACGGTATCGCCGCATCGGCGAAGTAACCCCAGAAACTAAGCGCACCTGCCTGCCCGATGAGAATATTTTGGGGATTGCCGATCAAGGTGGCTGCCGAGCCGGCATTGCTCGCTGCGGCTAGACCAAGCAGGTAAGGGCGAGGATCGAGATTGCGGGCAGCGAGGCCGGCGCAAAGCGGCGGTGTCATTGCGAAGACGACGATATCATTGACGAGAAAGGCGGAGAGGATGCCGCCGATCGCAATCGTCGAGGCCAGGAGCAGGCGCGGCCGCCCGGCCTGGCGCGCAATCCACGTCGCGACCTCGCCGTAAAAGCCGCTGGCGCCAACTCTTGCCGATAGGATCATCAGCCCGCCGAGCAGCAGCAGTGTCGGGAAGTGAATGGCCTCGTCGATTGCGTCGCGCGGAACCGCGCCGGCTGCTACCAGCACGACGGCGACGATCAACGCGATGCCCGCTCGGTCGATACGCAGTCCGGGGACCCGCCCCAGCGCCATCCCGAGATAGGTAAGTCCAAAAAGAACAAGAACGACATAGGTCATTAAAAAAACGGCTCCGGGGAAGAAGGCAGACAGTCGTTTGCGTTACGATGCTACCATCCGCTTGTCACCAGGAACAATTGCTGTTCCTGCCCATCCTCGAACGATTTCAATGAATTCCACGCGCAGTCATCGGTTAACTTCGCCTTCACGTGCGATGCTGCACGACGGCCGACCCTTGTGCGGTCTTGGCATAGATATCACGACGGTTCATTTGAAAAGCTCTTCCGCACGATCAGCAGACAGGTCACGATCGATTTCCAAGACGAATTTCTCCGGGCGCTCGCCTTCTTTTCGCAAGAGGATGACGACGGTGCACTTTTCCTCGCCTGGACGAAAGGACAATAGCCGGCCCCTTGTCTTGGCCAGGACTTTCTCCACGACCTCAGTGCAATCGACTGCACGATCTGTCACTGGAGTTGCTCGCGGCGTCTGGGCGTATGCTGAAACTGCCATGACAGGAAATAGCAGAATTGCATTTCTGAATGCATTCACGCGATTGCGAGACTTCAGTAATTGAGAGCTGAGCGGCCCAAGAAAATCGGCAGCATGTATCCCATACAATCGACGCACCAGGGTTATTGGTCCCGATCGCCAATCGATCGGAGGTGGATTGTTGCCGGCATTAGCGATGTTCTTCCACATCCTCAGCAAACTCTACCGGTTATGATCAATAAACGCGGTGTATCTCAAGATGCTGGCAAGACCTTAAGTCCGGTACGCGTTAGCGTCACCGTCCATTGGTCAGGACCATCTTCGTCGTAAACGTAGACGGAGCGCCCCTCTCTTTCAGCAATTTTGAGCAGCATGACCACCCAATCTGCAGGTGCCTCGCCCGGCAGATCCTGTTTGTTCAACCAGCGAATAAGATAGCTCAAGTCGCCAAAGCCCTTTTTGGGTTCAAGACGTGGCCGATAGAGCGCCCACAGGTAGACCGTCACGCCGTTCCCTCTTCGTCTTGCGCCGCTGCAGTGTCCACGCCAACAAAACATCCACGCCTCCGGATCAACATCATTCGGACATTCCCGCGTCCCACCTAACCCCGCCTATTTTCCTGAAGTCAGCACGATCATTTGGTTGAAACATTTAGGAGACAGCTTTCCTCTGCGTCGGCTTGGCAGGATCACAATCCTGCAACTGCCCCGCAGATCCAATCAGCAGAACATCTCCGCCCCTATTGATAAGCGTGCCGTGAACTATTCCGGCAACCGTCACAGCGGCGCCTTTCTCAACAATGAGATCCTTGCCAACACTGCCGTGGAGTTCGAAGCGGCGACCAGCGGGAACGGTCAACGTGCCGGCGACCGATCCAAAAAATCGCACGTCGCGATCCAAAACGATTGATCCGTCGATATTGACATTGAGATCGTCCAAGTGCTGACCCTTTCAGCCGCCAGGATTTAGGATATGCTTCACGACTGCGGCGATTGGCGGTATCCGGGCGTCCCAGATCGTCAACCTCCCTTAGTGGCGAATGCCCAAAATATATCATTCCGTGATATAAATAAAGGAAATTTTGGAATGTCCTCTGGAAAGCGGCTAAAGCGCGCGGACAAATCTGAACCGTCGACCGACGAGGCGCTCGATCCTGGCGTTTACGAAGGTCTTGCGGGCGTGCGCCTCGCCATGCGACGGTTTCTCTCGTTCAGCGAGGCCGCAGTTTCTGAAGCCGGCGTGACGTCCCAGCAATACCAGGCACTGTTGGTCATCAAGGTTGCGCCAGAGGGCCGAATTATGGTGCGAGAACTCGCCGATCAAATGCTTGTTCAGCATCATGGCGCGGTTCAACTCGTGGATCGGCTTACGACGGCGGGGCTCGCACTCCGCATTCCATCATCCGAGGACAAGCGCAGCGTGCTCGTCGGTCTCACGCCTGAAGGAGAAGCATTGCTCGAACGTCTGGCAAAAACGCATTTGCGAGGGATGCTGGCGAACGAGCGACTGCTCATTGAATCTCTTACAAGCGTCCGTCGCCTGGCAAAGCTAGGCTGACACAGGTTTAACCGCAGCCCGCCCATTCGCAGCACTTCTTTTGCCGCAGCGCCGGGCGCATCAAATGACCAGGTCCTGCTTGGGCTTTTGTTGAACTCGACAAGCCTGGGGAAATGCCAAACCGGAAGGGACCTGCATTCACAACGCTCTGCCCACCTGTCGTGCACCGCCCGCAGTCTGGGGAACAGTTCAGCTTTTCCGCAGTTACCCCTTTTGCAAAAGGAGAGCACGATGGCAAACGAACTGAATGCCGGTTTTACCGGGACGCCGGTCGAGCAGCCCGAAGGGGTCAGGAAAGCCGTGAAGTCGGCAACCTCCGTCGCAAAGCGTGAGGCACAAGCCGTGGCAACAGGCGCCAAAGACCACCCTCAAACAACCTCCGCATTGGTCTTGGGACTGGGCGCGGTCATCTTCGGGCTCGGCTACCTGATAGGCCGAACCTCAGCTGAAAACGACCGTTCGCGTCCCTGGTGGTAAAAGCCCGATGCAAATCCGCGGGCGTCATGGCGGCGGTACGACCCAATGGCAATCCACGATGAGACCGAGCTTTTGCCTGCGAAGGTGTCAGAGTTTGCGATCCTGCTTCACAGGAAGGGTCGCTCCGGAAAGCTGCGCATAGATACGTGCGACAGAGGCGTCGTCATCCCGGCCCATGCCGGCGCCGGCGGCCGCCAGATACATTTGCAGCGCTGCCGCGGCAATCGGAGCCGGATATCGTTCCGCTCGCGCCATATCCTGGACGATCCCCAGATCCTTGACGAAGATCTCGATGGCGCTGAGCGGGCTGTAATCACCTGACAATACATGTGGAATGCGGTTTTCGAACATCCAGGAATTGCCTGCGGATGCCGTGATCACCTCATAGACCATGTTCAGATCGAGGCCCTGCTTGGCGGCAAGGCTGATCGCCTCGCAAGCGGCAGCGATGTGGACGCCGGCCAAAAGCTGGTTGATCATCTTGAACGCCGCCCCCGTGCCGGCAGCCGGTCCGAGTTCGTAGACTTTCGACGCCATGGCATTGAGCGCGGGCCGCGCCTTTTCGAAAGCTATGCTTGAACCCGATGCCATGACTGTCAATTCGCCGCTCCCGGCCCTTGCAGCGCCCCCCGAAATCGGCGCGTCAAGATAGTGCCGACCGGACTTTTCCAGCCGTTCAGCCAGCATCCTGGCGATGGCTGGATCCATGGTCGCCGAGGAGATGAACACCCCGGCAGGAGACATCGCTGCCGCGACACCGTCCCCACCGAATAGCACCGTCTCGGTTTGCGCAGCATTGACGACCACGGAAACGACAATGTCTGCCGCCTCAGCCGCCTCGGCGGGGGTTGGGCCGCATCGGCCGCCCTCCCGAAGAAATCGATCCATCGACGCCGCAGAGACATCAAAACCGGTCACGTCCAGCCCTGCCCTTCGCAGCGATAGCGCCATGCCCATGCCCATGGAGCCGAGACCGATCACGGCTATTTTGGGCTGGCTGTCTGTATTATTTGCGTAGGCTGCCATCGATCATTCTCCTTGCTGGCGACACTCCAGAACCTGCACTGAAACGGCGGCTCAGTCTCTCGACGTTACCAATCCGCCTTGAACGAGGCGAGCGCAATATTGTCGCGCGAGGAGCATCGTCTCCGTTAACCCGGGCGTCCGCGATACGCGGCGTATCGTCGGCGACAATACGCTGACGGATGAAGATGTGCTTCAGGGAAGGACGTTCGAAGATGGTATCGGGCGCCACGGCAGTTGGTAACCGGCCAGGCGGTCGGCATGGCGGGGGCTCTGTTGGTCAAACGCATCGACACACCGCGCGAACTGTCGATCAGTAACCTGCAAAGCGTCTTGGCCTCGCGGCTGTCGTCGAACAGACCTTCCGGCGGGCGGCCATATAATATGCGTGTGCGCATTGCAGGATGCGTTTTCGATCGCTGACAGACGGCCGCTGCTCTACCACTCGGGTTGCGACAATGGGCTCGCACGCATCGAAGAATATCCGTAGACTACCCACGGCCACCCTCTAAAGCGTAGGCTGGCTGAGTGCTTTGCGGGATTTTGCCCTCTCCGCCACGTTTCTTCGATGTTTGCAGCCGCAGCGACGACAGTCCTTTTTTGTGGCAGTCTGATATATTCAACGACGGCTGCGGCCGTATAATTGTGGCTTACGTGGTCGACCGACATGTTCTGAGATAGTAAGGGCTTTTCGATGGCGCCTCCGCTCTTGAAGCTGAAACGGGTATATGACGAACCTGCAGACGAAGACGGCAAAAGGGTGCTCATCGATCGGCTATGGCCACGCGGTCTTGCCAAAAAAGACGCGAAGCTAACCGACTGGATCAAGGATGTGGCGCCGTCGCCGGAGCTACGGAAGTGGTTTGACCATAGGCCGGAACGGTTCGCGGACTTTCGGGAAAGTTACCGGCAAGAACTGGTGTCGAATCCGGCTGTGCAGACGCTCCTCCACTTCGACGACGGGCCCGTAACATTGGTTTACGGCGCAAAGGATCCGGTCCACAACCACGCAATCGTACTTTTGGAATTTCTGAAGGCCTTGAAAGCTCGTGGCTCATAACTGAACGCGATTTTCTGAACTGCACAGCGCGAGACTGGTCGTGAGACACATGAAGGCGAGTCGCGAGTCGTGACTGTGACAGGATCGAAGGATAATTCGACTGCTCGAATGCAACCGTTTCGATATCCACTGGAGTCCTGCTACAGACGCGTCGCCCGCGGCGACGTAGCTAAACAACGGAAAACATAGGGAAAATCGTCGATCTTTTTTTGTCACTGAATGGCGTTAGGACGGCTCTAACCTTATTTTGCTGGACGCAGACACAGAATCATGTCCTTTGTTGGCGGGCGGTGGTCGATAGAACGAGTGTAGACCGCCAAGAGGGACAGATGGCGCTAACAGAACAAACCGAGCAGGAAAATAGCTTTTCCGAGGATGCTGCGACCAAGATCGTCCGGCACGCCGGTATGCTTTCGAACCAGCTCCAGGCGTTGCGGACACGCATGTATCCGCCGAAGGCAAAAAAGAGCCTGCGTCACTTTATGACGAATGAGGTCTCCAAATTGACCTCCATTCCTGATTCGACGCTAAAGCTATTGTCTAATGAAGGCCGTGGACCGGTCCCAAGCCGGCTTGAAAACAATCATCGCGCCTATACGCTGCAGCAGATCAATGAACTGCGGGCTATGTTCGCCGAGCAGAAGCCTTCGGAGGCGTTGCGATTTCTCCCCTATCGGCAAGACAGGGAGCATCTTCAGGTGCTCGCGGTTGCAAACTTTAAGGGCGGCAGCGCCAAGACGACGACCAGCGTCCACCTTGCACAATATCTCGCACTGCATGGCTATCGTGTTCTTGCGATCGATCTCGATCCACAGGCTTCGCTCTCGGCGATGTTCGGTTTCCAGCCCGAAATCGATGTGCAAGCGAACGAGACCATCTATGCCGCTTTGCGATATGACGACGAACGCCGGCCGATGAAGGAGATCATCCATCAAACCTATTTCGATGGCATTGATCTCATTCCGGGCAACCTCGAGGTAATGGAATACGAGCACGAGACACCTCGCATTCTCGCCCAACGATTGGGTAGCCGCGAAGGGATGTTCTTCGAGCGACTGAAGCTCGCATTGGACGAGGTCAGGGATCGTTACGACGTAGTGATTCTGGACACTCCCCCTTCCCTCGGCTTTCTCACGCTTGGCGCCATTCATGCCTCAACAGGGATGATCGTAACAGTACACCCGGCGATGCTGGATGTGTCCTCGATGAGCCAGTTCCTTCTGATGATGGGAGACCTCATTCAGGTGCTGAGTGAGAGCGGTGCCGTGCTGAAGCATGATTTTTTTCGCTATCTCATCACCCGTCATGATCCGAACGACCAGCCGCAGTCTCAGGTCGTGGCCATGCTTCGCCATCTCTTCGGCGACGACGTTATATTGCCGACGGCGATCGAAAGTACTGCAATCGAGGCCGCGGGGCTTGCCAAGCGCAGCTTGTACGAACTGGAAATGGGCCAAGTCGGCCGTGATACGCATCGCCGTGCGCGCGATGCCATGGATGCCGTAAATGACGCAGTCATGGACTTGATCAAAAGCAGCTGGGGACGTCGATGACGAAGCCTCCGAAAAGATCATCGCTCGCTGCAAGCTTCGGACTGCTTGCAGCCGATATCAATGCCGATGCGATGAAGAACACCGAGCAACAGGCGCCCCCCTCGGGGCCTGCGCGCGTGGGCGCTGGCGTCATCGGTGCCACCCATAAGGCCATCAGTGACCTTAGGGACGAGCGCGATCGCCTTCTTGCCATGCTGGAAGCGGGATCAGGTGGTTCGACGGAGATCGACGCCAGTTTGATCGACCCATCCCCCTTTCCCGACCGGCTCCCTGATGACAACGACGCGTCCTTTGCCGAATTCAAGAAGAGCATCGAAGAAGAAGGGCAAAAGATCCCAATACAGGTTCGTGTTCATCCGACGTTGACGGGCCGATACCAGGTGATCTACGGGCATCGCCGTTTGCGTGCCGCACGTGAGCTTCAGCGCCCCATCAAGGCGTTAATTTTGGAGATGTCGGATCGAGACCTTGTTGTTGTGCAGGGTATCGAGAACGCTGCACGTCAAGATTTGAGCTGGATCGAACGAGCGCTTTTTGCATGGCGCATGGACGAAGCCGGCATTCGGCCAAGAGACATTTACGCCGCGCTCGGGATCGACGACGCGGAGCTTGCGCGTATGCGCTCGGTTTATCGTGTTGTCCCCATCGACGTCATTCAGGCGATTGGTCGGGCCCCGAAAATCGGGCGACCGCGATGGGTTGAATTCGGCGGATCGCTAAAAGCGAAACCCGATTCACTGGCCGCCATCAGAGAAACCCTGTCAGCTGACAGGGTTTTGCAATTGATGTCCAATGAGCGATTCAGCCAGGCCATGGGCGTGCTAAAGACCCCTGCGGCGCCGCGACGACCCGGTCGTGATATTCGCGATCGGCGCGGCGAACCCCTGGCAAGGCTCCAAATTTCGAAGAAAGAGCTGCGGCTCGTGCCGGAAACGGAACGAGGTGCGCGGTTTGCGGCCTTCATCGAGGGCGAGCTACCGACGCTTATCGCGAAGTTTGACGCAACCGACGGACAGGATGATTTATAACCCTGTCAGCTGACAGGGTTTATCGCAGCGCTTAGCGCGGATTTTGGGAATAGACGTATCAACGGAAGAAGCCCTCACGGCGAACCATTCGAGAGCCTTTGTATTCTTGTAGCGAAGATATCATTGCTCTTTTTGCCGCGACCTTCGATCTGTTTGGTATCCGCTGATCAGCGGAATTACTCGGTTTGAACACCGAGAAGCCATGGTGAAACGAAGAGAGAAAGGTTAGCGACGGCAAAAAGAAAAGGCCCCCCAACGGCGAACCATTCGAGAGCCTTTGTATTCTTGTAGCGAAGATAGCAATAGCTCCCCCCGAATCAGTTGTCAATGCATCGAATGTCGTTTCGGTGGCCGTATTCGCTTTGCCCGAGATCAGAGGCGAAGATATGGACAACACGAATTTCGTAACGACGCCTTTTGGGCGGCGGGCGATGACGCTTGGCATGTTGATAAATCAATACGACGCCAGGGACATCGAGCCCGGAAAATCCATCGATAAATGGAAGCTGTTTCGCGCTCTTTGCGAAGCCAGAACCGTGTTTGGAATTTCCGACCGTGCCCTTGCCGTTTTGAACGCACTGCTGAGCTTTTACCCGGAGAATGCCTTGTCGCAGGAAAACGGCCTGGTGGTCTTTCCGTCCAATGCGCAATTGTCACTGCGAGCGCATGGAATTGCGCCCGCCACACTGAGGCGCCATCTAGCCGCCTTGGTGAGCGCAGGACTGTTGATCCGAAAAGACAGCCCAAACGGCAAACGATATGCCCGACGGGATCGAAAAGGGGGAATCGACGAGGCCTTCGGTTTCAGCGTGGCGGCTCTGATCGCACGTGCGGATGAAATCTTCGCTCAGGCGGCCCGGATTGCGGCCGAACGCGAACGTTTGCGTATCACGAAAGAACGGCTGTCGATTTGCCGCCGTGACATTGCAAAGCTGATCGACATCGCGCTTGAGGAACATGCGACCGGCGATTGGTTGATGATCCAATCAACCTTCCAGTCGATCGCGGCAGCAGTTCCGCGCGCACCGCATATTGGCGATCTGAACGCAGTTCTCGAGGAACTGGAAATGCTGCGCGGCGAAGTGCTTATCCGGTTGGAAAGACAGCTAGAAACACAAAAACAAAGCGCCAAAGAATCCCAAACTGAGCGCCATATACAGAATACAGATCTTAAAAACATTTTTGAATCTGAACCAAGCACCGTCACCAATTCCCGTCAGGATTTGATACTCGATCCAACCAGGGACGAATGCCGTCGTGAGGAAGACGTGTCGCCCGTTACCGCCTGCACAAACGACAGACCTCGATTGACAATCTCTGGACGAATGGCCAATTCGTCCGTTCAAGCGTCAACCTCCACGCCGCTGAAGTCGTTCCCGCTCGGTCTCGTCATCCAAGCCTGCCCTGATGTCCTGTCCTACGGTTCAGGTGGGAAAGTTGAGAGCTGGCGTGACCTCATGACGGCGGCAATCGTCATCCGGTCCATGCTCGGCATCAGTCCATCCGCCTACCAGGAGGCATGCCAGGTGATGGGACCCGAAAATGCAGCTACCGTCATCGCCTGCATGCTGCAAAGAGCAGAGCATATCAGCTCCGCAGGCGGTTATCTGCGCGACCTGACACGAAGAGCGCATCGCGGTGAGTTCGCCATTGGCCCAATGTTGATGGCTTTGGCGCGGTCACGCGGGCTGCCGGCACGACATGCGGGATAAGGACATCTGCGTCCATGGAGGGTCTGTGGTTGAACGCGATCTCGCCCGGCAAGATCAAGCGTACCCGCCCTTTCAGTCCTTGATCAGAGTGTCGAGGGGGCCATCTTGCGTGGAGATGTTGGAGACTGAGGTCCCGTTCGTTGGCCAGACGAGGACACTGTCTATTTTGTTTCAAGGGTCGAACCGAAGCTTGGATGTGGGGAAAGGATAGTTACATGAACGACAGCGCGGCCTGCGAGACGACAGCGCATCTTCAGCTTCTGCCGACTGGCGGTCAGGTCGACGTTGTACGCGAAAGGGACGCCAAAAGATCAATCATGTCACCTATTTCATTTTGCGTTCGGGCATGAGTGTAGTACTCTCACTCTCGTCAAATCGATCTCAATTCCGCGCTTTGTGCGCTGCAGATCGTCTCCGTCAGTGGACACCCCATCGATCGAAAATGGATCGCCCAGCGGGAATGAGGGGTGACGGAAATAAAAGCTCAATTTGCTTCCGTTTGACAGCTTAGCTTAGATTTAACAGCCCTTTAGCCTCGATGGATAATTTGTATCCGCGCTGGGAAAACGAGGTCTCTGAAGCAAAGGCGGTGGTTCCTCCTGAGCTCGTCGATTTCACGTCAAGTTCCCCTGGATGTTCGGTTTCTCGGCGCCTCTCCGGCTTCGACCGTTGGAATCAACTGGCGAAACAGTCCCGAAATGGGGTCATGAAAAACCTGCCCAATTAAACCGGCTTCGCCCCTTTCGTCGCGAATTTGGCCTCACCCCCGGGGAAGCGCGCGAGCGGTCGCTGCGGACCTCCAACGCACCTCCGGACGATCGCCCGGCAGAGCCGCGTCCCGACGCCGAAGCGGCACGCTGGGTGGCCAACCTCACCGGCGCCATACCGCAACTCTCCGCGCTTCGCGTCGAACGCAGGCCATAGTCGTTCGCCACGAGAAATGAGACGACGCGCAAGACGCGCTGCGACGTGAGGCAAGGCCGCTGTTCTCATCTTGTGCTAATCTCTGCACTTTCGGACGAAAGGAGATGGACGTGAGTAGGACCGGTATGGCGGTGTTTGGAGTGTCGGGCGCAATGCTTTTGGCGGGCCTGGCCCCTGCTTTCGCGCAGGACCACGCGGGAGTGATCTATCGCTGCGACGACGGCACGACTTTAACCGCAAGCTTCGTGAAATCACCGAACGAGGTTTTGATTAGGACAGGTGGGCGCAGCTTCCGCTTGCCGCAGGGGCTCTCCGGTTCTGGCGCGCGCTACACTGATGGCAGTGTGCTGTTCTGGATCAAAGGTAAAAATGCGCAGCTGGAAGCGCCCGGCAGATCGACCAGTTGCCACGTGCGATAATTAGGAGCTTGAACTCAATAAAGAAGGAGCTTTCCGGGGGAGCGCGGTCAGTTGGCGACAGCCATGCCGGCCTGCACCTCGACGATCGCCTGGTTGACCAGGCCGATCGCGTTGACGCGGTGGCCTCCCTTGTTCGTCGCTCCTTTCTGCAGCGATGATTTCGCCGCCCGAAGGCTGGAGACGGGCGCATCCAAAGAAGACCGAATTCAACGGCTGTTACCCGACCTCTACCGACGTGCCGGTCTCATGCGAGAGCCGAATCGCAAACTGGCTTAACCGCAAGATCGACGTCCGCTGGTACAACGCCAAGACATCGGGGTCTTCGTCCTTTCGCTGCATTTCAATTGACGAAATTCTGTGTTTAAACCTTCTTCCAAGTTGCAATGCGTGCCTGCGGGGGACGAAGATGCGGCGTTTGACGCCTGTTGCTATGTTTCTTTCGATTTTTGTTGCAGTCACATCCAGCGCGTCGGCGGCCGAGCTTCTCTACGACGATTTCAGCTCGCCGGTGCTCGATCAGAATCAATGGTGTTCCTGTCAGATCGACAATAAAAATACGCCGGTGACATTTTCCGCCAATCCAGCCGACAAGAAGGATCATATTGCCGGAATTGCCGTCAACGAATCCTCGCTCGGTGGCAAGAGGTGCGAACCCGCCTGCAGATCGCCGAAGGAGATGCTGAGCGCGCAACACAACTTGGTGACCGACTTCAGCAGGCCGGAATTTCTCGGAACGAATTTCTTCGCGAAAGCGAAGCCGATATGGGCGCCGACGGCGGGCCAGCCCGATCCATATTGCAGCGAAGCTGCCTGGGACCGGGTCAAGGCAGCTCACCAGGAGAATGAATGCATTCAGCGTGAAGAGCTTCGCCTGCAAAAGCCGCTCTTTCGAAGGTCCGACGTACCGCTCGTCTATTCCTTCCGGTTTCGCATGCCCAAAGAGGTTCTGAACGATAGGGATTCCATTCGCTGGATAACAGCACAATGGAAACAGGAGCCGATCAACAGTCGGTATGAGCAGGAGTTCGAGGGCTGGTCGCCAAGCCCGTTTCTTGCCCAGCGCTATGACGACGGCATCCTGCATGTCACGGTTCAGGATGACATGTGTCGGTGCTTGATCGCGTCGGCGCCCGCGAAAGGAAGCAATCTCGTCTGGAAAAATGGCACGCCGCACTATTGCCAGTCCATCCGGCCGGAGGATAGCGGCGGCAAGGCTTGCACGCCTGATTTGAAGGTGGAGTACGGGCGCAATCCCGTCCTGTCAACGCCGGCGGGAGAATGGGTCGAGATGCGCTACCGTGTGCAGGCCGGCCGTGACGGCAACGCATTCATCGAGATTCATCAGGACGGCAGGTTCATCGCCAGGATAACGGGCAAGATCGGCTACGATCCTGACCCATTATCTCCGCCGATGACCAAGTTTAAGATCGGCCAGTATCGCGACTATATTCCATCCTCGGACACATTGGAGCTGGACTGGATCAAGATCGAGACCACCCGGAAATAGGGCGCCCCCTTTCCAGGCGTCGATTTGCTGTGGCCGAATGTTGCCGCTCTCCGCGTTCAGCTACGACAGTTGTTGCGCAACCAGGGCGGCCCAATAGTCGATGCCGTAGGCGATCGCATTGTCATTGAAATCGTAAGCCGGATTGTGGAGATCGGCGCTGTCGCCATTGCCGAGCCAGATAATCGCGCCAGGCCGCTTTTCAAGCATGTAGGAAAAATCCTCCGAGCCCATCGTCATCGGCCAGTTGCCATCAACGCGCTCCGCACCGACGATGCTCTCGGCGGCGGCGATCGCGACCGCGGTCTTCTCGGCATTGTTGACGGTCACCGGATATCCAGGGCGCCAATCGATTTCGGCCTGCGCGTCGTAGAGCTTCGCCGTCCCCACGACCACGTCGCGAAACCGTTGCTCGACGGCCCGGCGTGTTGCCGGCAGCATCGTCCGGATCGTGCCGCCGATTTCAACCGCGGGAGGGATGACATTCAGCGCTTTCCGATCACCGCCGCTGATGAAGGTGACGGAGACGACGACCGGATCGAACGGATCGGTAAACCGCGATGTGATCGACTGGAGCGCGACGATGACATGCGAAGCGACAAGCACCGGGTCGCGGGCAAGGTGTGGCGAAGCCGCGTGACCGCCGCGCCCGTTGATGGTGATGACGAAGCGATCGCCTGCGGCCATCATCGGGCCGCTGCGGATAGCGAACGAACCGACGGCAAGCCCCGGCTGATTGTGCATGCCATAGACTTCGTCGATGCCAAAGCGATCGAGCAGTCCTTCTTCCAGCATCACGCGCCCGCCGCCGCCGCCCTCCTCTGCCGGTTGGAAGATCAGAACGATCTTGCCGGCGAAATTGCGATCGGCGGTAAAGCGCTTGGCGGCCCCAAGGAGAATGGCGGTATGGCCGTCATGTCCGCAAGCATGCATCATGTTCGGCACTTTCGATGCATGGGGCAGGTTCGTCTGTTCCGACATCGGCAGTGCGTCCATGTCGCAGCGAAGCGCAATCGTCTTGCCGTCGCCCCGGTTGCCCGCAATCACCGCGACGACGCCCGATTTGGCAATCCCGGTCACCACCTCGTCGCAGCCGAAAGCCTTCAACTTCTCCGCCACCATTGCCGACGTGCGCGGCAGGTCAAACAGCAGTTCCGGATATTGGTGAATCTCGCGGCGCCAGTTTTTGGCCTCGTTTGCGATGATCCGCGATGTTTCGGACGGGTTCATGAATCGCCTCCTTGGGATGCTCTATTGCTTGCGTTCGGATCGCCGCCGCCGAAACGGAGAACGGCCCGGATCTACATCCGACATAGCCCTGAGCAGCATGTCGGTATAGTCACATTTACGGTCAGTCGACCATATGCGCGCCCTTCTTCGCGAAAGGACGATAGATCCAGCAAAGGTGCAGACGCGATTTGACTTTCCCGAACAGCAAGCCGCTGATCTAGGTCCGTCGGATAAATTCCGTGATGAGAGCCGCGATCGCTTCCGGCGAATCCTCCAGGCAATAGTGACCGACGCCCGCCAGGCGATGGACCGGAGCGGCCGGGAAGAGCTCGGCAAACAGCGGCAGGAAATGCTCCGCGTGGAGCGTGCGGTCCGCCTCACCCCAAATGGCAAGAGCCGGCCTGGCACGGATCGCTCGGTCGGCGGCCGCGTCAGGTATCTCAAATCTATGGGCGTTCGTAGCAAAGCCCTTGGCCCAGCCAATCGCACCGAGACAATCGGCCGGGCGTGCGAAGGGCGCGGCATAGGCAGCGAGCCATGTGTCGGTGATGAGCGTGTTGTTCTCGAAACCATTGAGCTTAAGTGTGCTCAGTATGTTGAAGTTGAGCTGACCGAGCACCGCTTCAAGGCTGCCGTCCGCTTCCGCTTTCATGATCCATTGGAACCAGGGCGAGACGGCGGCATTCGCCATCGCCCGTTCGATAAGATCGGCTTGGCCGAACGGCGTTGGTCCGTTGGTGGCAATCACGCGACGAATGCGATGGGGATGGCGGGCGGCAAGCCCCATGCCCATCGGACCGCCGAAGTCATGCATGACGAGGGTGATGTCGTTGAGATCGAGCGAAAGGACAAAGCGCTCCAGATTGTCGATGTGATCCTGCAGCCAATAGCTGCGGTCCTGCGGCGTCTCGCTCTTGCCGAAGCCCATATGGTCGGGAACGACCACTCGGTAAGTGCTGCGCAGCGCCGAGGTCAGATGCCGGAAGAGGTATCCCCAAGTGGGCTCGCCGTGAAGGCATAACACGACCTCGGCCTCACGCGGCCCCTCATCGACATAGTGCGTCCGAAAACCGGGAGCACCGGTGAAATGCGGTGAAAACGGGAAGATGCCGCCAAAGGTCGCGTCTGATTGAACCATGGATATCTCCTCCGCGTTTGGTTCGCATATGGTTTCAAATTAAAACCACACTCCTCATATCGATTGAAGTTTCAAATTGCAACCACTATGGTGGAGATGAAATGATCCCGGCCTGTTTCGGCGGGCGACGTCGGTGACATGCAGCAAAGGAGTGAGGTCGCGATGGTCAAAAGAATAAGCCACAAGAATTCGAGTTGTGGCGTTGCCAGACCGTTGGATGCGATCGGTGACGGGTGGACGTTATTGATCGTCCGCGATGCCTTCGACGGCCTGCGGCGGTTCGGAGAATTCCAGAAGAGCCTGGGACTCGCGAAGAATATCCTTGCGGCCCGCCTGCGTAACCTCATCGCTCATGGCATCATGGACGCGGTCCCAGCGTCAGACGGCAGTCCCTATCAGGAATACGTGCTGACAAAAAAAGGGCGCGGCCTCTTTCCATTGCTGGTCGCCATTAGGCAGTGGGGCGAGGACTTTTTCTTCGAGCCCGACGAAGCGCACGTTCTTCTGGTCGACAGGATGCGGGGCCTTCCCGTACGAAAACTGGAGCTTCGCTCCCAGGATGGGCGCGTGCTGGGACCAGAGGATACCGTTGTGCATCCCGTTCGGGAGCCGACAGCCAGCGAGGAAAAATAAAGCCTCAGTAGAGGCGAGCAGCCGTTTACCGTTTCGTTCCGCCGAGAGACCAGGGGTTCGCCAAAAAGCAGGTGATGAAAATCGAACCAGGCCAATTCACAGCCGAGCCGAGCCGAGCGCAGGCGCCGCGGCACCCTAGCGGCTGACTGTCTTCACTAGAATTAAAGAAACGGAAATTAGAGAATAAAGCTAAACGTACTTTTGCGTCTTGAAAGCTATTAGACGATGATGACCGTATTGGGCTGTATAGTCGGCAAACATAATATCTGGCTGGTGCTCGTTGCAGCAGTTGTATGCATCGCGGGCTCCTGGGTTATCATCCGCCTGTTCGACCGGGCAGCCAGCACGACAGGTGCACAGCGGATCGGATGGCATCTTCTAACGACGGTCGCGGCTGGCTCCGCGATCTGGTGCACGCACTTCATCGCAATGCTGGCCTATTATCCGGATGTGCCCGTGAGCTTCGATCCGGTCATGACCATCGTGTCGCTATTGATCGCCATGGTCGGTGTTCAAATGGGCCTTATCGTGGCGGCGAGCGGTCTTACGTGGCCGGCTCCGGCCGTAGGAGGTGGTATCGTCGGTCTTGCGATCGTCGCGATGCACTATACCGGCATGATGGCCTACCGCGTGCAAGGCATCGTCTCGTGGGACAGGCCCTACCTCGTAGCGTCGATCTTCCTCTCCGTCGTGTTTTCTGGCTTGGCCCTGCATTTTGCGATGCGCCGTGTCTCTCGCAGCGATAAATATACTGCGACGGGCGTTCTCGTTCTGGCGATCGTCAGCCTGCATTTCACTGGAATGACGGCGTTCCGCGTTTCGCCAATGCTGATCGACGGCTCGTTTTCGGATCCAGCCGCTCTGCAGGCGCTTGCACTGGCCGTCGCCGGGGTTGCGTTGATCATCGTCGGTGCAGGGCTTGCCAGCTATCTCATCGATAACAGCATGCGCGCGGAATCGTATGAACGGCTTCGGCACATGGCCATGAATGATAACTTGACCAGCCTGCCGAACAGGGCGAGCTTCAATGACTATCTCGATCATGAACTTCGTATTGCCGAAGAAACAGGAGACAAGGTTGCTCTGATTGGCATTGATCTCGACCGCTTCAAAGAGATCAACGATCTTCGCGGCCATGCCGCCGGCGACGAGGTGCTGAAGATCCTCGCGCGGCGCATGAGCAATCTTCTCAGTGATGGCGAGTTCGCCGCCCGGCTCGGCGGTGATGAATTTGCTGCTGTTTACCGCATGCAGCACCAGGCGGGCCTTGCCGATTTTCTGGCGCGTCTCGAAGCGGCTCTCTTCAAGCCCATTCGCATCGATGATTATGAGGTTGTCCCGGGAGCCAGCCTTGGCGTTGCCCTCTACCCCGATAATGCCGACAGCAAAGAGGCGTTAATCAACAACGCAGATCTCGCCATGTACCGCGCCAAGACCGACATCATGCGAGCGGTTTGCTTCTACGAGCAATCAATGGATGAAACCGTCAGAGCTCGCAGGACCCTGGCAAGCGAGCTTCGGCAAGCAATCGAAAACAACCAGTTGGATATTCACTACCAGGTGCAGACGTCCATCGCGACCGGCGAAGTCTGCGGATATGAGGCTCTGCTTCGCTGGGAGCATGCGCAACATGGCTTCATTCCACCTGCCGAGTTCATCCCACTGGCGGAGGAAAATGGCCTGATCCAGCAAATGGGGGAATGGGTGCTGCGGACCGCCTGCGCCAGGGCCGCGTCCTGGGACCCTCCCTACAAGGTTGCCGTCAATCTTTCCCCGGTTCAATTCGCGCACACCGATCTGCCGAAGCTCGTCCTCGAAATCCTGATTGAAACGGGACTGCCAGCAGATCGACTCGAACTGGAACTGACGGAATCGACCATCTTCGCCGATCGGGAGCGCTCGCTGCAGATGCTGCGCCGGATCAAGGCGCTCGGCGTCAGCATTGCTCTTGACGATTTCGGTACAGGGTATTCCTCGCTCGATACGCTGCGATCCTTCCCCTTCGACAAGATCAAGCTCGATCGCTCCTTCATGAGCGAAATCGAATCCAGTCCGCAGGCCAAGGCGATCATTCGTGCTGTGCTGGCTCTCGGCAAGAGCCTGGATATTCCAGTACTGGCCGAAGGCATCGAGACGCAGGGCCAACTTACGCTTTTGAGCACGGAAGGCTGTGATGAAGCACAGGGTTATTTGCTGGGCCGCCCGGTACCTCTGGACCAGATCATCACGAGCGGCCAGATCAGGCTGACGGGCTCGGAGCTTTTGGGAAGGACGGCCACGACAATGCATCTGGAGGAACCGGCGGTTCATTCTGCCGCCCGTTCGGGCTGACCTGCTCCTTGCCTCGCAGAGAAAGACAGAGGCCCCCTGAAAAATCCGTTATCTCTCTCGTTGCGGGAGAGATTGAGACCGTGCGGCTTAAATTGCGAAATGCGGCCACATAGGCCGACCACCTCACTCTTAACAAAGGCAAAGGTCGATCTTATCTGCCTTTGAACGCGCGGAGCGAAGGCCACATAGCTTCGCGCGCCGGTTTACAAAATCGGTCGTCGAGGCCGATTGTCGTTCCAGAGAAACGACAATCGGCGTATATTTACGCTTCGGCGCGGATCATTGCGCGTCAAAAAGATTAAGTATTCGTGGGGTATGGGCAATGCAATTTTCACCGGAGGCGACGGCCGGCTCGCATGGCGAGAGCGACGGGGTATGGCCGACAAAACGGAGCAAGATCCTCGATTGGCTGGTGCATGACACCCGCGACGAACGCTTCATTGACAATATTCTCGTGGACTTGTGCGTGAGATTGCGAGCAGCCGGTGTGCCCGTTGCAAGGGCGACGCTGCATTTCAGAACGCTTCATCCGCAGTGGCTTGGCGCACGCATCCTCTGGCGCATCGGCCTTGAGGAGGCCAATATCAGCACCTTCAGCTATGGCGTCGAGACGACGCCGCAGTTTCTGGCAAGCCCGATCAACGAGATCTTCAATGGTGCCGCCGAGGTCCGCCAGAACCTTGAAGATCTGAATGCCGCCGATCGGCCGGCCTACCCGCTCTATGAGGATATGCATGCCGAAGGATTGACCGACTATATCGCATGGCCGATCTACCACACGCTCGGCAAGCGCCACATCGTCACCTTTGCCGCCGACGCGCCGGGCGGTTTCACCGAAGAGCATGTCACCTTCCTGAAGGATCTCCTGCCAGCGCTGACGCTGGTGAGCGAGATCAGACTGAAGAACGTCCTGGCGCGGACGCTTCTGCGCACCTATGTGGGACCGCATGCCAGCGAGCAGATCCTTGCCGGTGCAACCACCCGCGGCAGCGGCACCACCGTCGGCGCAGCCATCCTCATCTGCGATCTGCGCGACTTCACGACGATTTCGGATATGTGGCCGCGCGACGACGTTATCGAGCTTCTAAACGGCTATTTCGACGCGATGTCGGAGCCGATCGAGAAACATGGCGGCGAGATCCTCAAATTCATGGGTGACGGACTGCTGGCGATTTTTCCGCTGAGCAACCCCATGGCTTGCGCCAATCTTCTGCAAGCGATCAGCGAAGCGGAGGCCGCGGTCGGCGTGCTGAACGAAGAGAACAGCCGCAATGGCCACGAGGTGCTGCGCTACGGCGTCGGCGTGCATGTCGGTGACGTGATGTATGGCAATATCGGATCGCGAACCCGCCTCGACTTCACGGTCATCGGGCCGGCCGTCAATGTCGCATCGCGCCTGGAGACGCTGACCAAGCAGGTTAAGCGGCCGGTGTTGTTGTCCAAGGCCTTCGTTGAAATGGCAGGCTGTGAAATCGAGATGGAAAGCTTGGGCGCCTTCCCTCTCAAGGGCCTCGGCGAACCCGTCGACGTCTTCGCCTTCGCAACCAATGGCAAAGGCATGGCGCATCACAAAGCCCGATCCTGATACCCGCGGCCGGGATTCACGCTCGATCGGATGGCGGACGTTGGGGTGTAACGAAGCTGATCGAAAAAGTGAAGCATTGACGGGCTGTTGTCTCCTGCAAGAGAGCTTATATTAGTCGGGATAGCGATGATAGCCGCCTCAATTCTGTGGGATCGTTCTGCGATGACAGACGTTAGTGAGAGCCGACTTTAATGGCTTGAGGAGTGGGTGCCCTACACCCCGATACTCTGACAAGGAGAGAAAAGATGAAAAAATTACTCACCACGGCATTTTCAGCAGCGTCATTGCTCGTCACCGGCGCGGCGGTGGCGCGCGCGGCCGATTTGCAGCCAGCCTACGTTGAACCGGACCAGCGCAACGGCGTGAAGATCGGCTATCTTACTTGCGACGTCGGTGGCGGTGTCGGCTATGTGCTCGGATCGGCCAAGGAAGTCGATTGTGTGTTCCGCTCGAGCGTCGGAAAGGAGCGCATAGACCATTATAGCGGTGCGATCAGAAAATTGGGCGTCGATCTGGGCTTTACGACCCGCAGCCGGCTTGTCTGGCTCGTCTTTGCTCCGACAGCCGGCTATCATCATGGAGCGTTGAGTGGCCTTTATACGGGCGTTACCGCCGAGGCGACCCTTGGTGCGGGCGTTGGTGCCAACATTCTTCTCGGGGGTAGCTCCGGCTCCGTCCATCTCCAGTTGGTCAGCGTGACGGGCCAGCTCGGGCTCAATGTCGCCGCTACCGGCACGTCGGTGACGCTGACCACGATAGATTGAGCATATCGCCATTGCCATTTCCGCCATGGGCGCGCATTGCTCCAAAAGTGGGCACGCCCATGGGGATTGGCGGATGCAGCTAGGCCGCGGACGTTTCGAAAAGCGCCCGCAGTCCGTGCTCCCTCACTTGTTTAGGGACGATCAATAAACCTCAAGCCCCTGGCTTTTGCGTTTTCGATCCTTGAATACGATGGAGGGTTTTCGCCGCCTTCATTTCCCAAGCATGTGCTTCCTGTCGGCGGGCGAATTCGATGGCTTTGGACAAACAGCTCTCCGCCTCGTCCTGCGCTGAATTTGCACGTGATAACGCTTCGCCTTTCAAGCGCAACAACTCGGCTGTGAAATAGTTCTCGCCGGTATTGGCGACCAGTTCCAGGGCTTGATTTAGGGTCGCGAAGCAGGCATCGAGATCGCCCGATTGCAGATAGCAATCGGCAAGCAAACCGAGATAGCAGGACTTGTCGGTCTGCTGCTCTCCGAGGTTATCGCACGTATGTCGCATCTTTGCGAGGCCGGACAGGTTGTTGTCCAGTCGCACCATTAGCCATCCGTGGAAAAAGGAAGCCATGTTCTGCCACATGCGAAAGCCGTTCTCTTCGGCGAGAACGGCTAGCTCATCGACCATGCGGCGCAGCGGGTTAATGTCTTCGCGAAATGCATGCAGGATACAACCATTGCCAAGATAGGCCGCCAGCCTATAGGCGGAATGCCGCCGCGCATCGGCTTCGGCGTCGCGATATAGTTCAATGGCTGCCTGATCCAGGCCGATCAGTTGCAAAGTCCATGCAAGATAGGACATCGCCATGCTTGGGAAATCGCTGCCGATCTCATCGGCATGTTCGACGTGGAGAAGTGCTGCCTCGAGATATTCGCGGGCCTGTGTGAACTGGCCCTGTGCAAAGAGGCTCATACCCTTGAATTGCATTCCGAGAACCGCTGCCTTCAGGCTGTCGCGGTTTCTGCCGATATCGATAAGCTGGTCGCTTGCCCAAAGTGCGTCGGCAAAGCGGGCGGAGTTGAAGGCGGTTCCGAAGATGCCGTCGAGCGCGCGTATCGGCGCTTGGGTATCCCCCAGTTTTTCGCTGAGCCGCAGGACATTGTGATAGGCTGCGCCACCTCCGGCGGTTACATAACCGAACGTGGCGTAAAGCACGTCGCCGCGCTCCAGTTCGAGACGAAGCTCTTTGCGATCGCGCTCGGCCGAGGGCGGCAGTTTGGCTAGGCACTCGAGGCCGTTCGCCAACATGTTCGCAGCCTCCACCTTGGCCCATGTCTTGCCGACATTAAGCCCTGCGGCCAGCCAGCAATCGGCGGCTCGCTCGAACAAGCCCGCTTCGGCAAAATGCTGTGCCAGGACTTCGGGATGTTCTGCCGCAAGCTTCGGATGAACCAGCTCGATTGCCTCTGCGACCTGACCATGAAGCTCGCGGCATCGTTCGCGCAACAAGGTGTCGCGCGCAGATTCCTGCAAAAGTGAGTGCGCAAATGCGTAGTTCTGGCCGCCGGCTGCTGGCTGTCGGATAACTATATCCGATTCGACGAGCCTGCGAAGTGTTGGATCGAGGGCGAGTGGCGTGACACCGCAAAGGTGAGCGACGAGTTTTGCGTCAAATTCACGTCCCACCACGGCCGCAATCTGGGCGACTGCCTTCGCCGGGCCGATCTTGTCGAGGCGCGAAAGCAGTGACGATTGAAGGGAGCTAGGCACGGCGAGTGTCGATGTCCGCGGATCCGGCAGTTCGCTGTCGGCGGAGGGGTCCATCGCCAGCACCGCACGGGTAAGTTCCTCGACAAAAAGGGGAACACCTTCCGCCTTGGTCAAAAGCGACAGGCTCGTCTCGTTGGACAGGCTTTTGTCCTGGTCAATATAGCGAACGAGCATTTCGGCTTCATCGCGATTGAGCCTCTCCAAGCCTATCTTGGACAAAGTCTCCGGTTCCGTGCCGTTGCTGAGCGATCTCTCGCGTGAGGTGATCAGGATCAGCATCGGAAACGAGACGGCCTCTCCAATGAGCATTCCGACAACTTCGCGCGACGAAGGGTCGATCCAATGCTCGTCTTCGATCAACAGCAGAACCGGGCTGATCCGAGAAACATGATGAAGCCAGTCGATCAGGAACTTGTGCGATATGTCGCGCTGTCGCACTGCAGTCAAGTCGGTAGCCGGATAACGTGTCTGGTCCATGGATAGCAGATCGGCGAAAATAGGCAGAGATTGGGAAATCGGAACCTCGCTGAGAGCGAGCACGGCCTCGAGTTTATCCAAGGATATGTCCGGCGAATCGTCGGCATTGATACCGGCGTAACGCTTGAGTAGGCTAAGGAATGGGAAGAGCGCGCTGTTTGAATAGGCGCTGGAACACTGAATCGTCAGCACCGTGCATTGCGGGATCTGTCGCTGAACCTCGAAAACCAGCCGCGATTTGCCAATTCCGGGTTCACCCGTGATCAAGAGCGCTTGGCCGCGATTCTCGGAAATCACCTCGCGCCACAGCCTGAGGACGCGCCTCATTTCCTCCTGGCGATCAACAAGCTCCGTCAACCGTGTTCTCTTTGCAAAACGATTTTCCAGGTTTTTGGCCTTCTCGGCGCGCCAGATATGCAGCGGCGAGAAAAAACCCTTGAGCGTTTGCAGCCCAAGATCCGCAAACTCGAATGCGCCTGCCGCACTCTCATAGGTCTTTAGATCGGTCAGTATCGTCTGCGGCTCAGCCAGCGTTTGCAGCCTCTGGGCCAGATTCGGGATCGAACCGAGGGCGACGGTCGACACACCCGCGGGCGCTCCCACGAAATCTCCGACCACCACCAATCCGCTCGCTATGCCGATCCGGACCCGCAAGGGCGGCCCACGCGGCACTTCGATCTGCGGGACGATCCGCAAAATATCGAAGGCAAGCCGTAGCGCTCGTTCGCCGTCGTCTTCTTCGGCGATCGGATATCCAAACAGGGCCTGGAACGCGTCGCCGATATAGTTTGCAGTGATGCCATTATGACTTTTCACAGCCCGCGTGCAGGCCGCCAGATAGGTTTGGGTGAGCTTCGTGAAATCCTCCGGATCGAGCTGGTTTGCGTATTCGGTCGACCCGACGAGATCGCAGAACAATATCGTCAACTGCCGGCGTTCGATGGTCTGCGACGACAGCGCGTGACCATGTTCACTGTTCAGCAGTTTGATACCGGCCAGGATCTTTCGGCGCGGGCCGAGAGGAATCTGCATCTCTTGCAGGTCCTCTTCGGAAAGGAGACGGAGGCTCTCGAAATCTATCTGGTTCTTGGCGAATATACTGGCGAGATGATCGAGCCTCAGTTCGCTCAGCCATTTCCTTACATCGTCCATGCGCCCCCCACCGAAACGGTGCATGTCTTTACCACTTTGCCTTTGCGTATCCCCATCGGGAGCTTAGCATTTTTAATCATAGGTTCATAAGGTATTTAGAATATAAAAACGTCACGGCTGGTCACACCGAATATCGGCATAAAGCAGATAGCTCTCGTCCGCATATTTGATGCCGCTTTGATCGAAACAGAACCGTTTTGGCAGGATGCGTGCAAGATAGCGTCTGTTGCACATGGCCGGCAGGTCTGCCCTGAATTCACGCGGGGTCGCGGCAGGCTTCGGGTCGGTAAATTGCTTGTGGCCAAAGTAGGACATGTTGCCAACGAACATCGCTGCTCCGGAGGTACCAACGGAGCCGACGACGGGATCGAACTTATCGTCTCTGGCTTCCATTGCTGTTGGATAGTCGCTTGCCAAGGGAGCTTTCCCCGACGGCGGGATAGGGGTTGATTTAATCGCGATGTTGAACCGAACGTCATCCCGCTGCGGGACGCGGCCGTAATCGTTGAGGTAGCGCCAATTCAGACGAAGGACACGATCTGCGCCAGCTTCCTGCGCGGGCATCGGCAGCACCTCCGACGAGATGTCAGTGGGTTGAGAACCGTCTCCGCCTGATTGTCGGCCGGGGGCAGGGCAGGCCGTGAAGAGTGGACGATAGCCACACTCTGCGCCTCCTGCCTCCCAAATGCAGTTGCTCAATTGCCGCCAATCGTCTTCGCCGATCTCCCCTCCTTGTGCAGCAACGTTGCCGCCATCGCGAGGTACCATCCACGGATGGATCTTGCCCTGCCCCGACCGGCGAGCCCACTCCGTCCGGTGCGCATTGATTTCGCTAAGTTTTTGCCGCTCGGCCCGAACGCCAACGACCTGTGCCCAGCTCGGGTTCGTGACCACTGGATCTCGGCCCGCGGCATCTGCCGCAAGGCGTTGCCCGGTAACCTGCGTCGTCAGCGTATGACATTCCGTGCAGTTCCCTGAGGGATCCCGGACCGTTTTCGCCCGAGCGAGATCAGCGGCATAGGTTGCGGTATACGCCGAACCGATGACACGAAATGGCAATCGTTCGTCGTGCGTCGTCTTCGGGAGATACTCACCGAGGCTGAAGGCAGCGGCCCTCTCGCCCTTTGTTCCGCCATGATATCCGATCCTGGCCTGACCGATATGGGGGTCGATGACATAGGGGCTCTTGTTGTCGTGGCATGCGGAACACTGGATTTGGAATGTCGGGTCGTAAAGCCTGGCGGCTGCCGCGCGGCCATTGACGTCGGCATAGGAACGGCCACCCGGAGGCGTGAATATCTGTGTCCAGTTGAAGTCGTGCCGATCCTTGCCTCCGTCAAAGAAGACGATTTCTCCACTCTGCCGATTAAAACCGATGATCCCGAGCCGAGCGAATGTCGGATTTTCCTTCTGCCAGTAAGGTTCCGGATCGATTTCAAGATGCGGGCTGGATTTCCGGCAGAGTGAGACCCATTCCACGCTTCCTGCCACCCTACGGCTTATGCGTGAATTCATGCCGCAATAAGTAACGTTGCCTGCGAGCGAAGGCTTGTCGCAGCTGGCGATCTCGGTGCTCCACCGGACAACGTTGCCGGCGGTGTCCCGATGTTCGAATTGAAGCGGACTGCCGACGATACTCGGGTTTGGTTTCAGGTCGACGATATCCCCGTCGATTTCCAAGGGTATGACCTTTGCTTCACCCTCGCCGCAATCGATATCCGGGATGGGGCCAAAAACGGATCGTGCCTCGTCGCCGAATCTGGTGATGATGTCGGTGCTCGCAGAGGCCGGCTCCCAGAGAAAGTCGCCGTTCCATCGGTTGGCGATCTCCGCGAAGGAGATCGCCTCGGCAGCCCTTGCGGTGACGCTTATGACCTTGATCTCGGTCCGGTCGATGTTCACCCGGAGCTGGGCCAGATGCCGGCAGTGTTGGAAGGCCTTCAGATCGTCGACATAAAGGCGATGTGCTGCATCGTCAGGAAGCGCTTCTGCGAGTGGTCCCTTCGGACGAACAGGCGCGACGCAGCCCGTCAGCCTGTCGCAACGATCATTGTCCATGCATGCAGATGTATCGGCAAGGACGGTGCGGAGGCGACGGACTTGGTCCGCATCGACGACGACCCACGCAGACAAGGCGGCGCCGGATAAAAGTAGGGTTACGACAAGCAAAACCAGCGATGCAGAAGCAATAGACCGCATCAGTTACTCCGAGCTTCCCGGGCCGCGGACCGCAATCACTTTCAACGGGCTCTCAGAGCGATCTTTGGTCCATCCGGGATCAACACGATCATCGCGAATTTCCAAAGGCCGGCATCTCTCTTGAACATGGTTACGAGCGTTGCGGTGTAGTCGAGCACGGGTGTCTCGATCCCGGTGAATTGTATGGTTACCGCAATAGTCGACTTGCCCTCGACCGTGTCGTTATCCACAATGTTGAGAAGGGTGTTGCTTTCGATATGTCGTCTCCGACTGGTCTCTCCCATCAGAGAGTTTATCTGCCTGAGATGTTCAATCAGCTGTGCCTTGCCTGTCGTCTTTTCTAGTTGGACGCGCCCAGCGTCGCACAACTCATAAGACACGCTGTCAAGCAGCATGGCGTCCACGCCTTGATCGCTCGCGTCGTCCAGCGCCCAATTGTAGCGATGCAAGAGATCCATGATCTCCTGCCGATCGGCAGGTGGAGGATTTACCACAGTACGAAGATAGTCCGGTCTAAGCACGAAGTTGCACTGCGGGGTCTGCGCTTCTGCCGTGCCCACCAATGCAAGCCCGGCACCTATGCCGAGCGCCAATCCTGCCAGTTGCGAACGAGCTGAGTATTTTTTGCTCACGGATGCCATGCTTTACCCCCACCAGTGAAGAAAGATATGCGTGAAGCGAAGAAGCAATTTATGCGTGTATCAATGCCGTGGTCGAAGCCGTTCCTTAGACAATCGCAGGCGGCGGAAGAATCTTCCGGCGGACGAATACGTTTTGGAACACGCCTTGGACAGCCGGACCGCGGCCGGCACCGGGACCGAGGCTTGCCTCCACCATAGCTTCAGCGATGCTTGCATAGAAACCAGGCACAAGGGGCGCTTGCCCTAAAGCTTCGACCAGAATGTCTCGCATATCACAGCTGACCTGCTGCAAATCCTGCGGTGTAGGCGGATTGTTGCCTGCCTTGAGTGCAAGCATACCGGCGAGCACCTCGAAGAAAGCGCCGGTGAACACCCTCGAAAAGGAGTGCGGATTGGCGGCGACCGTGCCAGGCGGGCCTGCAGCCGTCAGCCCGGCAGGGTTGCTATAGGGATGGTCATTCCACGCATTGCGCAGGCAATCGGCGTCGGCCAGATTCGGGTTCTCCATGCGCAGGGCGGCACCGAACTGCGGGGCTATTCGCGACAGGCTCGAACTGCTCCAGAAGTTCTGGCCGGTTTCTGCGAGCACAGCAGAGCAAAACGTGGGGCTCTGCAATGCGCAGAGTATGGCGCTTATGTCGCCGAAGGATTCATGGAAGGCGTCAGTCTCCAAAAGACCTCGGTTGAACAAATCAGGGCGGATGGCATCCAGAACGGCGTGACCGAGTTCGTGACGAAGCAGATCAGGACTTGCGCCGGAATAGACGACGACGGCCGGGTTTCCAGCAGGCGAGCCGTGATAGAAATTCAACGCCTGCCCGTCATACTTGGATTGCAGAGCCACCCCTCGATCGAGGTAGACGTCGAGAATCGCACTGCCATTCCACTCGACCGGCGGCTGCATGCTCGCAGCCCAGAAGTCCGCAGCGCTCCTCAACGTTGCCGCAGCATTCCAGTATCGGAAATCCGCGGTTGCCGGGTTGCTGCTATAAGGGGGAGCGGCAGGGAAATTAAAAGCCAACGGCAGTTTACCGACGTTAGGTATCGGGGCGGTCGTGAGCCCGCCCACGGCAGGATCTTTTTCCCAGACGGTGATTGAGCCAGGCATAAGTCCCTCCCTGTCGGACCGCCGCCAAAGAGCAGCGATCTTCGCCTCAGAGTTCACCTAGTTACGCACGTCAAGAATGCGGAAAACTCTGCTCGGGTGCTTGGAACGTACGAATTCGCCGTTCCGACTTCAGTAGCCCGTAGATCGCGGAGCGTTACACTCCTCCCGCTGCGACTTGTACCCCGGCGCGGCGGCATCGGATTCAGCATCCCTTAATTGTCATTAAGCTTAGTGCCAGCGCAGGTTATCTCAATCGGCCAAATGGAGTAGATGAACTACCCATTTCGACGGAGCTGCCCTTGGGACGAACTGAGTGGGGTCGAATAAAGAAGTTGGTCGGACAGAGCGCGAAACGCGGCTCGCCACACCGACAAAACTTATCAGAAAAGCGAAAATAGATTCACGTGGAAGCCATCGGGGGCTATAGCTGAGTTATCGCTGATAGCCATATAGTGGACCCCACGCTCATGACCGACACCGTTACCGATCGCTTCCTTCGCTATGTCGTTATCGACACCCAATCGGATCCCAAATCATCGACACAGCCCTCAACGGAAAAGCAGAAGAATCTCGGCCGTATTCTGGTCGAAGAATTGCTGGCGATCGGCCTTTCCGATGCGCATCTCGATGAGCACGGCTACGTCTACGCAACCATTCCCTCCAATGTGGATAGGCCGGTGCCGGTCATCTGCTTCTGTTCGCACATGGATACCGCGCCCGACTTCACGGGAACGAACGTCAAGCCGCAAATCGTGCGAAACTACAGTGGTGGCGACATTCAGCTTCCAGGCGATCAACAGCAGATCATTCGCGTCAGCGACAATCCGGTGCTGCGCGACCAGATCGGCAACGACATCATCACCTCCGATGGCACGACCTTGCTCGGGGCCGACGACAAGGCCGGCCTTGCCGAGATCATGTCGGCAGCGCAATTCCTCGTCGACAATCCGGAGATCAAACACGGGACAGTCAAACTCCTGTTCACGACCGATGAGGAAATCGGCCGCGGGGTCGACAAGGTCGATCTGACGAAGCTCGGCGCAGAGTTCGCCTATACCGTCGACGGCGAAACGGCCGGCCACATCGAGGATGAGACCTTCTCCGCCGACGGCGTCGAGATCACCATTCAAGGCGTGGCCATCCACCCCGGTTTTGCCAAAGGGAAAATGGAAAACGCCATCAAGATCGCCGGCGCGATCATCAGCCGCCTGCCAAAGGATGTGGCGCCCGAGACGACGGACGGCAGGGAGGGTTTCGTTCACCCGACGGGCGTCACCGGATCGATGGAAAAGGCAGCCCTCAGCTTTATCGTGCGCGACTTCAACGACGATGGTCTCGCCACCAAGGAGGCCATGCTCGAGGCGATCGTTAGGGACGTGATGGCGGGATATCCCGGCTCCTCTTACACCTTCAAGGTCAAGCAGCAGTATCGCAACATGAAGGCGATCCTCGACCGTCACCCTGAGATCGCCGACAACGCCATCGAGGCTGTCCGACGCGCTGGCATGGCGCCGGTGCGCGGCAGTATCCGCGGCGGGACCGATGGTTCGCGGCTGTCGTTCATGGGCCTGCCCTGCGCCAACATCTTCGCCGGCGGCCACGCTTTCCACTCGCCGCTCGAATGGGTCAGCCGGCAGGACATGGAGAAAGGCGTCAAGACGCTCGTCGAACTCGCAAAAATCTGGGCGGAACGCGCTTAGGCGCCTAGCGGATGCGATGATAGCGCCGTCTGAAATAGACAAGCGCCTCATCGTCTTCCTGTCCGTGGGCGATATCGACGACACGGCAGAAAAGCACACGGTGCGTGCCGCTTTCGACCGAACTTTCGACGTCGCAATCGAAGGAGACGATCGCATCCGTAAGACGCGGCGCTCCGGTTTTGCCGGATAGCCATTCGCCGGCGGCGAAACGCTCTTGTTGTGGTGTCGAGCCGCCGAACAGCCGTGACAGCGCCTCTCGGCCGGAGGCGAGCGTGTTGACGCAAAGCGAGCGGTTGCGATCGAATATGGCCGCGACCGAGCTCGACCGGTTCAGGCAGACGATTAGCGTTGGCGGCGTGTCAGTGACACTACAGACGGCGGACGCGGTGAAACCCGCAAGTCCGCCCGGTCCGTTCGTCGTGACAATGCTGACGGCGGCGGCAAGCTTTGCCATCCCTTCCCGAAAAGCCAGACGAACCGTCTCCACGTCGTCGTGCGGCATCCTATCCATGCTACACCCTTTCATTCGACGCGAAGCCCTGCCTTTTTCAGAAGCGGGATGACCCGATCGCAGAAATAGGGCAGTTCTTGTGTGTAGTTGACGAAGGATAGGGCGATGCCGGCATAGCCTTGATCCGATATGGCGAGCATATCTTCGACGATTTTTTCCGGCGTACCGATCAGCGGATAGCTGCCGGCGCCGCCGGCGAAGCGCTGGCGGTAGCGGTCATAGGCGTCGCGATCATGCGACTGCGAGAATTCCTTCTTGCCGGCCATATGCTGGTCGACGGCGGCGTGGTCGGCCATTGTGACGGCGTAGCGCGTATAATAATCCTCCGCCTCCTGCTGCGTCTCGCGGCAAACGACATGGCAGACCGTGTAGACACCAACATCCCGGCCCTTCTTCTCCGCCCGCTCGCGGATATCGGCGACATGCTTTCCGGTGCCGGCGATCTCGGTGAAGGTGGTGAAGAGATAGTCGCAGCTCGCCGCCGCAAAATCGCGGCCTGGACCGCCGAACGCGGCGTTCATCGTCACCGGCCTCGGGATCTGCAGGCTCGCTGGACGGCTGACAGCCTCCGTCAGCGTATAATAGGTGCCGATATAGTCGACGGGTTCGTCGGAGGCATAGAGCTTTTCAACGATCTCCAGCCATTCGGCCGCCTGGTCATAACCTTTTTCGACCAAGGGAACGCCGAACATGCCGAATTCCTTAGGGTTCCAGCCGCAGACAATGTTGAGGCCCGCCCTCCCCTGGCTGATGTGATCGACGGTCGCCAACGACTTGGCGGCATATAGCGGGTGCACCAACGGCACATGCACCGTCATGAACAGGCCGATTTTCTCGGTCGCTGCGGCCAGCGCCGCTGCCCAGGTGAAGGTCTCGAACGACCATTCGCGCACCCGGTTCTTGCCACCAAAGCCACGCCAGCGCGCAATCGGCAGAAAAAATTCCAGCCCGGCGCGGTCGGCGATCTGCGCGGCAGTCAGATTGTCCTGCCAGCCGGCAGCCCAGCGTTCCGGCACATCGGTGATCGCCAGCCCGCCATCGGCATTGGCGGAAAATACGCCGAGCTTCAGCCGGTTCGGGCCTTTCAGCGGATGCGTCTTGATCATGTTTCCCTCTTCATTTTCGTCTTCTGCGGATGGGGTGGATGGCCTCCGCCTCTTCCAATTGGCGCCGGCGCACGGAGAGATAGGCCTCTTCCGCGGCAAACATAAAAAGCGTCATGCGGTCATGAACGGCGAGCGGATCGTGAGCGAGGAACGCCCTGTGAATGGCCGAAAGCCCGTCGATATAACGGGATGCGACAGAGGGATCGGCAAATGTCCCGAGCCGGACGGACTGAAAATAATCCATGAAACGCGAGATGGTCGCGGCCATATGCGGGTTCGTCACAGCCCTCAGCCACGTATTGCGAAAATCGACGTTGGCGGCGAGCAACCCCGGAATGTTGCCATCGCTCAGCGTCTGCTCGATCCTGCCGATCGCATCTGTCAGCGCCGCCTCGACATCGGGCGTCATGTCGCGTGCAGCACTTGCTGCCGCCCTTGGTTCGAGCTGGCGGCGCACTTCGAACAGGCCGGAAATGTCCGCAAGCGAGAGTTCCCGCACGGCAAATCCACGCGTCGTGCCGATGAGATAACCTTCAGACACCAGCCGCAACAATGCTTCGCGTGCCGGCATGCGCGATATGCCGTGGGAATCGGCGATCTCCGTATCCACCAGACGATCCGATGGCGACACCTCGCTCCGCTGTAGCCTGAGCCGCAGATCGGAATAAATCGTTTCCACCAGATTTTGGCTAGGTTTGTCCATTCCATACCTCTAGAGAAAACGTATTCAGTTTTTTGTCATTTTCAACGGGAAAATGGACATGATGCGCAAAAACGGTAATAAATCGCGAGAATCAGTATACGGATTTGTGCCATATTATTGATGTCGACCTTGCGGATGCGGCGCAACTCGGCTTGCGGCCAATTTAATTTTAAGCATAAACTTTATGCTTGCCGCACCACGAAATCCGGCGGCGTTGAGGAGAGGATATGAAGGCGATCCAGTACAGCGAGCATGGTCCGGCCGATGTCATGCAATATCTCGATCTTCCTGATCCAGCTGCTGGACCTGGCCAGATCCTGGTAAAGCTTGCGGCGGCAAGCGTCGCCCCTTTCGACTGGAAACTTCGAGCCGGCCATCTCAAGAACCATTTTACCCTGCCCATGCCGAGCATTCCCGGCCGCGATGGCGCCGGCGAGGTCATCGCAGTCGGCGACGATGTCACCGAATTCTCGATCGGCGACCGAGTGAGCGTTGTGGCTGGGGTTTTCTCCCAGGGCTGCTATGCTGAAAAAATAGCCTGCGATGCGAAGAATGCCGTCCGCATCCCAGACAATCTCGATTTCCGGCAAGCGGCGGCACTTTCCAATCCTGGGCGCAGTGCCTGGATTTGCGTGCGGACCGCCGAGGTCAAGTCCGGCGACAAAGTATTGGTTCATGCCGGCGCCGGAGCAGTGGGCGGATTGCTGGTGCAGCTCTGCCACCACATCGGAGCTGAGGTCACCGCCACCTGCCGTGCCGCGAACCGCGAATATGTACTCGGTCTCGGTGCCAACCGTGTCGTCGCCTACGACCAGGAGGATTTCTCTTTTCTGCGCGATCAGGATGTCGTTTTCGATCTGATGGGCGGCGAGGTCCATGACCGGTCCTACAAAGTCCTGAAGCCCGGCGGGCATCTTGTGTGGCTGGTGGCAGATCCGATCACCGATCGCAGCGCCGAATTCGGTGTGAGGGTGACACGCGCTTTGATCAGCGATGACAAAGAGGTGCTGCAGGCGATGATGGATCTCGCCGAAGTTGGCATGCTCAAGCCGCAGGTCGCCCGAACCATGCCGTTGCAAGATGCAGCCGAAGCGCACCGGCTGATGGAGGCCGGAGCCATCTCACGGGGGCGTCTCGTGCTGACCATGGGATGAGGTCGGCGCAGTCAATCGAGGCCGAAGCGAAGCTGGAGCATCCACGTTTTTTTTGGTACCCAAATGTCGCCGCAACACGCTCTATCAGAGGTTGCCATAACGCCTGGATTAAACGGCAACGTGTTCATTCTTGAATTTCGTTTTTAACGAATAGACGTCGAATCTGTTTTATAAAATTAAAACATACTACCATTCCCCTTTAATCTGACATCATTGACTTCGGTCAATGCGCAGTTTCGGCCAATCGCTTATTTTTCCAACCGAAAATATCTTTCGGTAGTGGAGGAATTTATGCGGCGAAATGTCGAGCGACCGAAGCATAAGGCCAGCCGGATTGACCAATTCTTTGCAGGACCGAATGCTCGGGCCGATCGATGGCGCGACCTCGCCGATGCCGCCGATGCATGGCTTGCAGGTTCGCTCGATCGTGCCGAATTCGAGGAAGTCGTCGCGGACCTGACGATTACAGAAGCCTATTTTGCCTTTCCAGGTTTGCAACTGCTGGCCGCGCTGCGGGAGCGCGCGGCTGCGGACGATGCGCATGCCACAGTGCATCTTGTTGACCGCATCGTACGTGCCTTGATGACGCGGTCGTTCCGGCACGATGCAAGCGACTGGGATGCCGGCGAGGATATTCGCGACAGCGTTTCGGAAATCGTGCCATCGACGCTGAGTGGGCGTGAGCATCGCCGACCCTATTTCGAGACATTGATTGTCACGGGGGCACCCGCGTCGAGCTGGCCGGCGCTTTGCGCCGAATGGCGCAAGCTTCGGCGCCCACTCGATACGTTCATCTACGAGCCGGTATTCGTCGGCAGCCTTGAGGATGCATTCTGTGCGACGATTCTCAACGCCAATATAGCAGCCGTCGTCATCAACGAGGGATTTGCCCTGCGCTCGCGCCACGATGCGCCTGTGCTGCGGTCGCAGTTGGCGTCTCTCGACGCCAAGGAAGCGAACACCGCCTCGGCCCTCGGCTTGGCCAAGATCCTCAAGCGGGTGCGTCCGGAGCTCGATCTCTACCTGGTTATGAATCGCCGGGTCGAGGAAATGGCTGGCCAGGCCGATGCGGGTGTCGCCAGGCGGATCTTCTATTCCGTCGAGGAACTGCTCGAACTTCATCTGGCGATCCTTGAAGGCGTGCAGGGGCGGTACGAGACGCCGTTCTTCGACAATCTGAAGAAATATGCACAGCGGCCCGTCGGCACATTTCATGCCCTGCCGATCGCTAGAGGCAAGTCGATTTTCAAGTCCGACTGGATTCGCGATATGGGCGAGTTCTACGGTCCGACGCTGTTTCTGGCCGAGAGCAGTGCGACCACCGGGGGCCTCGATAGCCTGTTGGAGCCGACGGGCAACATCAAGGCAGCACAGGAGCTCGCCGCTCGGGCGTTCGGCGCCGACCACGTCTTCTTCGTGACCAACGGAACGTCGACATCAAACAAGATGGCGGTTCAGGCGCTGCTGGCACCGGGCGATATCGCGATCGTCGATCGCAACTGCCACAAGTCCCACCACTATGGAATGGTGCTGGCGGGCGCGCAGCCGCTTTATGTCGAGGCGTTCCCGATGACGGAATACTCGATGTACGGAGCGGTACCGCTTCGCAGCATCAAAGAGGCGCTGTTGAACCTGAAAGCGGACGGCAGACTGCATCGCGCCAAAATGGTTGATCTGACCAACTGTACCTTCGACGGCCATATCTACAATACCCGTCGCGTGATGGAGGAGTGCCTGGCGATCAAGCCGGATCTGATTTTCCTGTGGGACGAAGCGTGGTTCGGATTTGCGCGGTTCTCCCCGTTCTTGCGCCCGCGCACGGCGATGGGTGCCGCCAACGATATCGAGGCCTGGCTCCGCGATCCCCAATCGGTTGCCGACTATGAGAAACAACAGGCAGAGCTCGGTGCGGCTCCGTCGGACGACATGTTGTTGAAGACGCGTTTGATCCCCGACCCGCGCAAGGTCAAGCTGCGCGTCTATCAGACGAATTCCACCCATAAGTCGATGTCTGCCCTGCGCCAAGGCTCGATGCTGCTGGTAAAGGATGTCGAGTTCCGCAGCGTTGAAGCGCAATTCCACGAGGCGGTGTTTACCCACGCCTCGACCAGCCCGAACCAGCAATTGATTGCCAGTCTGGATGTGGCGCGCCGGCAGATGGAGCTGGAAGGTTATGGCCTTGTGCACAATGCGATCGAGATCGCCTTGGCAATCCGCCAAGCCGTCAGCCGGCATCCGCTGATCTCCAAGTATTTCCACGTTCTCGGTGCCGATAAGATGGTGCCGGCCTCTTACCGCGAGAGCGGATTTACCGACTACCTGGACCCAAAATCAAACTGGGCTGCCGCGCGGCGCAGCTTGCAGGAAGATGAATTCTGCCTTGACCCGACGCGCATGACGCTTGTTTGTGGCACTGCCGGATTTGACGGCACGCAATTCAAGAAACTCCTCGCTGACCGCTACAACATCCAGCTCAACAAAACGTCCCGCAACTCCGTCCTGCTGCAATCGAACATCAACAATACGCGCAGCGACGTCGCTCATTTGATCCGCGTCCTGGTCGAAATCAGTGCCGAAATCGATGGGCGCCTGGCCAAGAGCGGTCCCAACGTCCGAAAGGAATTCGAGGAGCGGGTGAAGAGCCTGATGACGGACGTGCCGGACCTGCCGAACTTTTCGCATTTCCACGATGCCTTCCGCAGGGATGCCGGCCAGCGGACGAATGAAGGCGATATTCGTGGCGGTTTCTACTCCGCCTACAGTGCCGACGGATGCGAGTATATCCGGCTTGCCGATGCGGAGATCGACCGGCGGCTGAAGGAAGGCCCAGATCTCGTCTCCGCAAATTTCGTCATTCCTTACCCTCCAGGTTTCCCGATCATGGTGCCAGGCCAGGTGATCACTCGGGAGACGATCGATTTCATGCGCAAGCTCGATGTGAAGGAAATCCATGGGTACGATGCCGCCGAAGGCCTGAAGCTGGTACGTGCCGAAGCACTCGCAAAACGCACCGGCAAGCCGGCGCAGCGCGCCGCGTGAGCTATACGCCATAGCGTAGAGCCGGATGATCTCAGGTCGGATCGACCTTGAATCCCTCTCTACACCAAAAAGTAGAGCGTGATGTCGTCCGAAAACCCCTTACAGTTTTTGGCATCATCTCTATCACACGAACGGGTGACATCATGTTCGATTGGTTTGTCCATACGCTTCAGAGCTATCCGGAAATCGCCATTTTCCTGTCGCTGGCGCTCGGATACTACTTCGGCTCGTTTACCTACAAGGGCCTCGGTCTTGGCGCGGTGACCGCGACGCTCATTGCTGCCGTCATCATCGGCCAGCTTGGCATCACGATTTCGGGGCCGCTCAAGCCGACCTTTTTCCTGATGTTCCTGTTTGCCATAGGCTATGGTGTTGGGCCGCAATTCGTGCGCGGCATCTCGCAGGACGGAATTCCCCAGGCGCTCTTCGCCGTCGTGGTCTGCTTGTTCTGTCTGGGTGCTGCCTATATCGGCGCCAGATTGGCCGGTTACAGCGTAGGCTCCGCAGCCGGGCTCTACGCCGGCTCGACAACGATCTCGGCATCGATGGGGCTCGCGACCGATGCGATCAACCGCCTCAATCTGCCTGCCGAGGACACCAAGTCGCTTCTGAACGCGATGCCGGTTGCCTATGCCGTCACCTACATCTTCGGCACGATGGGATCCGCGATCATCCTTTCCATGGTCGGGCCCGCGCTCCTCGGTATCGATCTGAAGGCCGCGTGCAAGCGCTACGAGGAAAAGCACGGGGGCAAGAAGGAATTGGGTGGTCCCGGGACGGCTTGGCACCGGTTTGAGATGCGGGCATTCCGGATTCGGGAAGGCGCGCCGGCCATAGGCAAGACGGCACAGGAAGCCGAGGCGATGCTTCCGGATCAGCGCGTGTTCGTCCAGGGTATTCGACGTGGTCAACAGATCATCGATGCGACGGCCGATACGGTCATCCAGGCGGGCGACGTTGTGGCGGTGGCCGGCCGCCGCGAGGTGCTGGTCAATCTGATCGGCGCGGCGGCCGATGAAGTCGACGATCGCGAGCTGCTGGCGGTGCCGATAGAAGGCGTCGATGTCTATATCACCAGCAAGGACGTTGACGGAATGACGCTGGCCGAGCTGGCCAGATCCGAGGGCGCGCGCGGCGTGTTCCTGCGAAAGATCACGCGAGGCGCGACCGCGACTGATATTCCGATTTTCCCAGACACTAAGTTGCAACGGGGCGATATCGTCAATCTCGTCGGACGCACCCAGGACATAGCCGCCGCGACCAAGAAGTTGGGTCGTCCGGACCGGGCCACCGATGTGGCGGATGTGGCTTTTATCGGCGCGGCGATAGCGCTCGGCGCCCTTCTCGGCGCAGTGGTTTACAGAGTTGGGAGCGTGCCTCTCACGCTGTCTACGTCCGGCGGTTCATTGGCTGCCGGCCTCTTCTTCGGTTGGCTCCGCTCGGTACACCCGACCTTCGGGCGGATTCCGTCATCGACCGTGTGGTTCATGAATTCCGTCGGCCTCAACGTGTTCATCGCCGTGGTTGGCATCTCGTCGGGGCCGGGCTTTGTCGCGGGCCTGCGCGAGCTTGGATTCAGCCTGTTTCTCTGGGGTGTCTTTGTAACGACGTTGCCGCTGATACTGGCGATGTATGTCGGGAAATACCTGTTTCGCTTCGATGAAGCGCTTCTTTTGGGATGCTGCGCCGGCGCACGCACGACCACTGCGGCACTTGGCATGATCAACGACCGCGCCATGAGCCAAATTCCCGGGCTCGGCTACACCGTTACCTATGCCGTCGGAAACATATTGCTGACGACCTGGGGCATGGTCCTCGTGATGTTGATGACATAACCGCGAAAGGTTGGCCTTTCACGCAATTCTTGCAACAGGAGCAGATCATGGCTGATGCCCTTACATTGCGCAAATTCGAGGCTCTTAGCCCTTTCGAGATCAAGGATGAGTTGATCCAACTGGCGAAGAAGACCTCGAGGACGACGCAATCAGCATTCCTGAATGCCGGTCGCGGCAATCCCAATTGGGTAGCCACCACGCCGCGCGAGGGCTTTTTTCTGCTTGGGCAGTTCGCCGTCACCGAGTGCAAACGGGTGAGGGAGCATCCGGCCGGACTGGCAGGAATGCCGCAGGCAACAGGTATTGCGGCGCGACTAGAGGGGTGGCTGGCAAAACATGCCGACATGCCAGGTGCCGGCTTCCTGTCCTCGATGTTGCAGTTTGCAACCAAGACATTTGGGTTTGACCCCGATGCATTCGTCCATGAACTCGTCGATTCCATTATCGGCGACAACTATCCGGTGCCCGACAGAATGCTGGTCCACAATGAGCGGATTGTGCACGAGTATCTATTGTGGGCGATGTGCGGCAAGCCGCGGCCGGCCGGCAAGTTCGATCTCTACGCGGTCGAGGGCGGCACCGCCGCCATGTGCTACATCTTCAAATCCCTAAAGGCCAATCGCCTGCTGCATCCGGGCGACACCATCGCACTCGGAACGCCCATCTTCACGCCTTATCTCGAAATGACGCATCTGGAGGACTATGACCTCAAGGTCGTTCATATCAAAGCGCCGCAAGAAAACCGCTTCCAGTTCACCGACGACGAGATCAAGAAACTGGAAGATCCGAAGATCAAGGCTTTCTTCGTCGTCAATCCCGGCAATCCCACCGGCATGGCACTGAGCGCGGAGACCATCGGCAAACTGACGAGCTTGGTGAAGAACAAGCGTCCGGATCTGATGCTGCTGACGGACGACGTGTATGGCACATTCGTCGATGATTTCCGCTCCTTGCTTGGTGAACTCCCTCAGAACACGATCGGCGTTTACTCCTATTCGAAATATTTCGGCGCTACCGGATGGCGCCTCGGTGTCATCGCCATCCACGAGGAAAACATCTTCGACACGATGATCGCCAAGCTGACCGGCGCCGATCTGAAAGCGCTGGACAAGCGTTACGGCGCGCTCACTCTCGAGCCGCGCAAACTGAAATTCATCGATCGTATCGTCGCGGACAGTCGCGACGTCGCGCTCAACCATACGGCGGGACTGTCGCTCCCACAGCAGGTGATGATGAGTCTCTTTTCCCTCTGCGAAATGATGGATGAGGAAAAGCGTTATCAGGCTGCCTGCAAGGAGATCGTCAATCGGCGCGTCCTGACCTTGATAGACGGCATGGGTCTTAAGCTCGACCCGAACGCCAACTTCGATGCCTATTACGGGCTGATCGATTTTGAGTTCTGGGCTCGCAAAAATATCGGCGACGAGGCGGTTGAATATCTGAAGAAGAATATCCACCCGCTGGATCTCGCTTTCCGGCTGGCCGAGGCTCACGGCATCGTGCTCCTGAACGGCGGCGGCTTCGAAGCGCCTAACTGGTCGTTGCGTGTGTCCCTGGCGAACCTGCCCGACGAAGCCTACGAGGACATCGGGCGCGGTGTGCGGACGATTGCCCGCGGCTACAGGGATGCTTTCGAAGCGTCGAAAAGCGCGCCCAAGAAGTGAAAGAGTTGAACGCAAAGGCCAGCGTGCCCGCAGAGGAGGTTGCGGTTGGGATTGTCGAAGTCGAGGTTGCGCGGCCTCTGCGTCGTTGTGGTCCTCATGGCCGGGGCCCCACGCGTCGGGCAATGAAGTTATGGGCAGCTTGAGCTGCGCGGTCGACCATCTCAAGCCCAGCCCTGCGCTGCATCGTCGACCTCGTATGCCGCGAAACGGATGCATCACGTCGTAAGTTTTGGTCTCAAAAGAAAGGAGACTTCGATGGCCCAAGATATACATTCTGCCGCTGTCGACCACCTGCCAGTCTTCATCGTCGCGCCGGGCCACACCGACTACCTTTCCATTGGCGTGGTCATTTTTCTGATCGCCATGATTCTCGCCGTCGGCAATCTCTACTTTCAGCTTCATGCCTTTCCGGAACGCATGGCGCATCGCGCCAGCAAGGTGCAGATGGAAGTCGTGGCCGTGCTGGCGCTGATCTCGCTGTTTACCCACAACCATCTCTTCTGGATCGCGGCCCTGCTGCTCGCCTTCGTCCATATTCCCGACTTTTCGACGCCGCTCTATTCGATCGCGCAATCGCTGGGCAAGCTTGCCGGCCGCGATCCTGAAACGAGTGGCGATCCGGCGTTGATGGCCGACGCCGCCCCAAAGCCCATCGAAGGGAACTCGAAGAGCGACACTCAGCGTGAAGGAGCCTGACCATGCTCGAGTTGATGCTTTGCTCGCTCCTCACCATCTTTCCAGACTATCTTTACCGACGTTATGTGCAGGGAAAGCGGATCGGTCACGAAATCGACCTTTACACCGTGTGGTATGAACTGCGCTGGGGGATCTCGGCCTGTCTGATCCTCACCGTTTCGCTGATCACGATGATCTTCTATTTCCATCCCTCGACGAAGAGTGTGACGGCAGTGTTCCGCACGGTAACGATCCTGCCCGAAACAATCGGACGGGTCGACGAGGTCTATGTCGGGGTCAACGAGAAGGTCGCCGCCGGCGCACCGCTTTTCCGGCTGGATGACTCGCAGCAAAAAGCAGCCGTGGAGACGGCACGTCGGCAGATTGCTGAGCTCGATGCCCAGACCAGGGTGGCCCAGACCGAACTGGCATCCGCGGACGGTCAAATCCAGCAGGCCCAGGGTGCCCTTCAAGTGGCAATCGACGAATACGAAATGAAGGCACAGCTCCTGAAAAACGATGCCGTTGCCCGCCGCGAAGTCCAGCGTCTGGCGAATACCATCGATAGCCGCAAGGGTTCGGTGAATGCCGCACTCGCTCAGAAGCAGACGCTTGAAGCCAAGATCAATGACCTGTTGCCGGCGCAAACAGCAAGCGCAGAAGCCGCGCTGGCACAGGCGCAGGTTGAATTGAACAAGACACTCGTTCGCGCCGGCGTCGCCGGTACGGTCCAGCAGTTTACGCTGCGTCCGGGCGATGTCGTGAATACGATGATTCGTCCCGCAGGGATTCTCGTGCCCACAGGGGCAGGCAAGGGCACTCTGATTGCGGGATTCGGGCAAATCGAAGCGCAGGTTATGAAACGGGGAATGATTGCCGAAGCGACGTGCGTCGGAAAACCGTTCACAATCATTCCACTGGTCGTAACCGAGGTTCAGGATGTGATCGCTGCCGGACAGCTAAGACCGACCGATCAGCTTATCGATGTACAGCAGATGGCGCAGCCGGGAACGCTGACGGTCTTCCTGCAGCCGCTGTTCGAGGGAGAACTCGACGACATCCCGCCTGGTAGCAGTTGCATCGCCAATGCCTACACAAACAATCACGATGCGCTGGCCGATAAGAATATTGGGATGATGCGATGGCTATTCTTGCATGTGGTGGACACTGTCGCCCTCGTACATGCCATGATTCTGCGCATACAAGCGCTGCTGCTTCCAGTGCAGACCCTGGTGTTTGCGGGCCACTGATCTGGGTGGCTCGCCGACATTACCCGTCTGCGGCCACCGAAATCGTTGTTTGCAGAGTGCACCACTTTGCACTGCTGAGGTGATGGTCCAAGGCACCCCGAGACGCGTTCGCTAGTGAGCGGTGTAGGCTCCGTCTACCGCATGGCAGCTTCCGGTGATGAAGCTTGCCTGTTCGGACAAGAGAAAGCATACGAGCGCGGCCACTTCTTCCGGCTTTCCACGCCTGCCCATTGGCTGGAGTGCTTGCATGCGCCGACTGCTCGTTGCCTCCAGATGTTCCGACAGAAGCGGTGTTTCGATCCAGCCCGGGCCGACGGCGTTGATACGGATACCGAATTTCGCGTACTCGATCGCGGTGACCTTCGTCAGTCCGATGACGCCGTGCTTGGCTGCCGCATAGGCAGACGTAAAGGGCAACCCGACGCAACCGAGAACGGAAGACATGTTGACGATGGCGCCGCCGCCCTGCGGCAACATGGCTGCGATCTCGTATTTCATGCAGTAGAAGGCGCCGTCGAGATTGACGCTCATCAGTTTGCGCCACTCGTCGAGCGGATAATCCGCCGTCGCCTTCCGCACGCCGTCGAGTCCCGCATTATTGACCGCAAGATTCAGGCCGCCACACTCCTGGACAGCGAAGTTGACCAGTTGCTCGACGGCTTCCGCACAACTGACGTCGACGGCAAAACCACGGGCCTTGCCCCCCTGCGAACGGATATCGGCAGCAACGCGGTGCGCAGAATCGGCATCGAGATCGGCAACGACGACACATGCTCCCTCTTGGGCAAGCTGCCGGCAGACGGCTGCACCTATCCCTGAACCACCACCCGTCACGATTGCGACTTTTCCGTTGAAGCCAAGCTCCATTTTTGTCCCCCCCCATATTTCATATATTTCTAATCGAGCAGAGCGGGACGGTCGATGCAAGAGGTTTCGTCATACGCAAAACCCTCACCTCACAGACTTCTGCAGCTGCGAGCCTACAATGCAAAGCGTTGCTCATCGGTGACTACAACGAGAGAATCAGCGCGCATGTTCCCGGCATTTTGGGGGTTATATCAGATACGGCGAATGTGAGCCTTGGCTAGAATACTCGGCGATGTTAAAGACGAAACCAGGGCTAATCCATTGCTTGGCAGGTGGAAATGAATAAATACCGCATTACACGACGGGGATTCGTGCTGGGTGGTCTGGGGCTGGTGGCATCGGGGTGTACGACAAACTCGGATGGGCCGCCGGTGGGGTGGTCTACCTTCGGGTCGGATCCGGACGTCAATCCGCGGTACAAGCGTCAGGAGGTGGCTTATGACGGAGGTGAGCCACCCGGAACCATTGTTGTCGACACAGGGCAACGCTACCTCTACTACGTCGAGGGCGACGGCCGGGCGACACGCTACGGCGTGGCCGTCGGGGAGGAAGGCTTGAGCTTCAAGGGCGAGGCTACCATCGGCCACAAGGCGGAGTGGCCATCGTGGAAGCCCACCGAAGACATGATGATGCGCAAACCCCGGCTGATGCAGTATGCCGACGGCGTTCCGGGCGGGCCGCTCAACCCCCTTGGGGCGGCCGCGCTCTACCTTTACCAGGACGGACGCGACACCATGTTCCGCGTGCATGGCACGAATGCGCCGTGGTCGATCGGCCATGCGGTCTCGAACGGCTGCATCCGTCTGACGAATACGAATATCATGGATCTTTATAGCCGCGCGCCCGTGGGAACGAGGGTATTGGTGATTTGATCGCGCTTTTTTGGGAAAAGTGAGGCGTCTACAATCCGTGCGATCTGTGTTCTTTCTGCACTAGTCTATTATATAAGTCGTCGCTACTATCTGATTCGCCTACTATAAAGTGTGCCAGTCTAAGGAGAGAGGACTTCTTAATGACCAGAATTCTAGTCGTGATCGTTGCAATGGTTGCCGTTGCCAATCTGAGCGCTTGCGGGTCGATCGGCAAAGGTAAGGGTAAGGCCCCGCCTCCGGCTGCAGCCGTCTACAAATAGACACTGGCCTACAAATTGGGGAAGGGCCAGGTTGGCTCTTCCCCACCATAACCTCGCCAAGCTTCTCCCGTTTTTAACTCACGGCGCAAGAGTGGCATATCATCCTATTTCTGTCCCGTATTCGTCGGGCTCGCAAACGGAGCGCAGTGATGACGCTTGGAAGAGGCGGTCTATCGCTTATTATTCTCTTGGTATTTGCGTTATCCTCGTGCCAGACGGAAGATAAAAGTCCCCAGCCGCGTTTCACTTCCGATAGTCGTGGCTTGGCAACCACCCCCGTTCAAAACACGTCCAACCAGCACTTCATCGAATTCCGCTCGCGCTATGCGCTCACCTACGGCCATACCTATGTGGTATTCGGAACCGAGGACAAGGACGGAAAGATGATCAACCCCGAAGTCGCGGGTCTCGCGCCGGCCTCACCTGATGCGGCGCCCTATGTGATCGGCCATTTCGTGCCGGTGCCGGCCACGACCGGACCGACCGACGGCGACCTGGAAGAACAGTACAGGTCGGCCAGCTGGCGCGTGCTGTTGACGGACGTCGAATATGACAACGTCGTCGCCTTCATCCGTAAGCAGCAAGCGACTTCCCATCTCTGGGACGCGTCGCTCTACAATTGCAATGCCTTTGTGGGCGACATCGCCCGCCACATGGGCTACAAAACACCTGCCATCTGGCTGAGGCCGCAGCAGTTCATCACGCAACTTCGAGAGATGAATACCGAACCGAACGGGCTGCCGCAGGACATTGGTGCGTCGGGCATTGCACACGCCAGCCCTCGGGCATGACATCGTGGTGGTCCACGAGATGCCGGGTGGCGACAGCACCATGAGATCCAGTCAAACGTCGATTGGAAACAGCGGCGGCTGCCTACCTTTGGCGACGAAGTTGCGGAAATCCTCAACTGCTTGAGGCGTGGCGAGCGAGCAGAATGGTCCGCGGCTCACTTCGATGCCATCGATCTTATGCAGGCGCACGTCCATTTCAGCGCTTTTTAGGGTGACCGCCGCGGTGTTGATCACCGGCGCGTGCAGCACCTTGAAGCCATATTCTCCGCCGACCAGCAGGCCGGGCAGGATGCCGGCCGGCACCACGATGTCCGCGCCATCCCGAACCAGGGGTTCGGCGCAGGCGCTGAAGGCCGCGAGCATACGCCGCCGCGCCTCGTCATCGCCGGCGAAAGCCGCACTGAAATCGGCCGGCGTGCAATTCATTCCGACCACATGCCTCACACGGCTGCCAAGTCCATAAAGGTCTGCCTGTTCGTAGTGCCAGACCTGGAAAACATCGTCGAGCGTGACGAGTGCAATCCGCCGGCCGAGCCGTGCGGCATAGTGCATGGAGACCTCGCCCGCGCCGATCACCGGAATGGTGAGCGCCGATTTGAGCTCGTAAAGTCCCGGGTCTTGAAAATGACCGACAACGACAGCGTCATAGCCCCGGCTTGCCGCCTCCAGCCCGTTGTCTATCGCGATTGCCGCGCAGCGGAATTCCGCCAATCGCCCGAAGTGCCGGTCCGGCGGGCTGATGCCGAAAACGTCGACCGTCGTGCCTTGTTCTGCGATCCCGTTCAGATAGTCCGAAAGCTGCTTCATATAGGCAGCGCTGGCCGTGGCATCGATGAAGCTTTGCCAGAATATGCGCATTGTTCCCTCGTTCTGTTCGTTGTCTCGCGTCGTTTTTACTCTCGTCAAAACGCGAATTTAAGGCTTTAATCGTAGCCATATCCAACCTGGGGAGCCAAATGAATTCGCCTGCAGCACTCGAAAATCCACTCGACGAGACGACGACAGAGATGTCGGAAGCAGCGCTCACCGAATTCGAGTGGTCGCTGTGGCGGATTTCAGCCGCCTTCGTGCGCTGGCAGTCCGAATGTAGCAGCGAATTGGCCGGATCGAGCCTCAGTGGCCTCGATACGGCTGTCCTTCATACGATCCGCTACCGCAACAAGCCGAAGGGCCTTGCCGAAATTTCCCGTCTGCTCGGCCGCGACGACACTGCCAATATCCAATACGCAATCAAGAAGCTGCAGGCCTTGCAGTTGATTGAGCGCGTCAAGGGCCGGTCGCGCAAGGATACGCTGTATGTACCGACGCGCAAAGGCAACAAGCTGACCCAGGACTACCGCGCGCTGCGACGGCATTTGCTGATTTCCCTGATCCAGAAGATGGATCATGCGGAAAAAGGGCTCGGCGACGCCACGGAAATGCTGGAGCTTTTGACAAGTTTTTACGACACCGCCGCCCGGCGCGTGGCGATCGGCCCTCATCCTGTCGAGCGTTCCTGAACCAGCGCCGGCGCACGTAGCGCTCTACCCAACTTTATTCCACGTCGGCACTCATGGACGAGCCTTCCGATCGCCGAGAAGCCGCTCATCCACCGAGAGCAAATTGATCCAGGCCGGAGCGCCCTTTGACGCACGCGCGCGCATTGCAGGTCCGAAGGACTGCGCAAAGTCCATCGACGCTTTGACTGTGAGATCCTTCACCTCATGCGTCGTGTCGCCGCCAGCGGCAGCATCGAACAGTTGCTTAAGCTGCGCGTCATCGGCGGTATTGATGAGTATATCGATCTTGGCGCCGAGATCAGCCGCCAATTCCCTCAGCGATCCCTCGCCGGCAGGATCGAAATCAACAATCTTGACGCCGTCGATCGCTTCAAACTGCGGCTGCTCGTCAAAGGGCTTCCGGTCGTCCGCGACGCCGATATGTATCGTCGATACCCCCGCTTTTCTCAGCGCTACGGCCAATTCCAGAGCCACCGGATTGCGACCATCGGTGATCAGCACACGCCGATGCTTGGGGTGGGCGACGATTTCACGCCACTGACGATCGTCTTCCATAGGCGGCATCGCGGAAGTAGGTCCGGCGAAAAAAACGGCTTGGCCGCTTTTATCAAGCTGTAGCGACAGGCGTACTTGGCTGCCGGCGCCGCCACAATCACCATGCAGGTGGGTCACGATGCTGGGTCCGCAATCGAGCTGCACCAGTCCGACGCGCCAAGGCATATGCTGGCGAAAATAGGGATCGCTGGTGACCTGGATACAGGTCTGCGAGAGCAACAGGCCGCCGGTCGGCGCATCGACAAAGGGCAGATCGGCAGACAGGCAGTGCGGGCAGGCATCGCGCGGCGGGTAGGCATATCGCCCACATTGGGCGCAGCACTGCAGGGCAAAGCGACCGATGGCGGCGGCGAGCGTCAGCCCCTGCGCCTTGCGGCTGCGTATGGATGGCGGCGACAATGGCCCGATCATGTCGATTGCCTCGCCAGGATCGTCGCGGCTGACGCCAGGCCGCGGTCGTAGTTGATCATGCCGTAACCGGAAACCAGGCCGATCTTCGCGTCGGCAACCTGCGTGCCGCCAGCCAAGCCCAGAAGCTGGCGCATGGCCTCGACAATGCCGAGATGCCCACCGGCGGCTCCCGCCTGTCCGACCGACAATTGCCCGCCCGATGTATTGTGCGGAAAGGAGCCATCGATCGTGAATGTGTGCTGGCGGACGAAATCCGGCCCCTCTCCCTTTTGGCAGAAGCCGAGATCCTCAAACTGCATCATGGAGATGACGGGATAGTCGTCATAGGTTTGCATGAAATCAATGTGGTCGGGTGTCAGGCCGGCCATGTCATAGAGCTCGCCGCGATCCATCGCCCAGCCGCCGCGGGTCTGCAGCGCGTCTTCCGGGAAAGCATTGTGCCGTTCAATCGCAGACAGGACGCGCGCGAAAGGCAGGCCGAGCGATAATGCCGTTTCCTCGCGCATGACGAGGAAGGCCTCTGCACCGGCGCAGGGCATAACACAGTCGAAGAGGTGGAAGGGCTCGGCGATCGGTCGCGCCGACAGATATTGATCCAGTGTCAGCGGCTTCTTCATCAGCGCGTGTGGGTAGTTGAGCGCATTGTCGCGTTGCGCGACGCAAAGCTTGCCGAAATCCTCACGTTTGGCGCCAAAACGATCCATGTAGGCCCGAGCGATCAGCGCGAAACTGGCATTAGGCCCGCCTGCACCGTAAGGATATGAGGCATCCTGCGCGAAGCGGGAGAAATTGGCGAGCGTCTTTCTGAAAGTATCGACTTGATTGGTATCGGCTGCAACACAGGCAACGATATCGGCATCGCCCGCCTGCACTGCCCGCGCCGCGCGCCGGATCGAGACGATGCCGGCAGCACCCCCCATCGGCACGTGATCGAGCCAGCGCGGCGTCAGGCCGAAATGCTGTGTCAGCGCGATCGCCGTATCCGGCCCCATGGTGAAGCTTGCGACAGCGAAGCCGTCAAACTCGCGATGGCTGATGCCCGCGCCTTCGGCGAGCGCCCTGAGTGCCCGACCCAGCCACCAATGCGCGCTCTCGATCGAATAACGTTCATAGGGTACCGTCACCGGCACCGCCAGAACCACGCCGTCATAGGATTTGCGGGCGCGTGACGCCGTCATCCGGTCACCGTCAGGATCACGTCGACATTGCCGCGCGTGGCATTGGAATAGGGACAACGCTCATGCGCGCCGGCAACGATTTCCTCCGCCACGGCCTTGTCGATGCCAGGCAGGGAAGCCGTCAGCTCAACAGCCAGGGCATAACCAACTGGAACCGGGCCGATGCCGACCTTGGCGGTAACGGACACATCGTCCGGAAGCGCGATTTTCCGGGTGCGGGCAACGAGTTTGACTGCGCCCAGGAAACAGGCGGCATATCCGGCCGCAAACAGTTGCTCTGGGTTGGTGCCCTCCCCGCCTGGCCCGCCAAGTCCTTTCGGCACGGAAAGATTGACGGCAAAACTGCTGTCTGCGCTCTGCGCCTTGCCGTCCCGGCCGCCGAAAGCGGTGACCGCGGTTTCATAGAGGATCTTTTCCGGGGTCATATGAAATTCCTAATAAGGATTTTAGTCTTGAATTATAGTATAGCAGAAATGCCTCGGCTCGAAAGGCTTGCTTCAGCCGCCCTTGCGGATGGCGGCCTTCAGTTTGCGCAGGTCGATTGCCGAACCCTCTTCGACCGCCTTTGCCGCCATTGTCTTTATTTCGCCGCGCTGAAGTTTCTGCGTGGAACTGACGGGCAGCTTGTCGACGAAGACGACGTAGCCGGGCAGCTTGTGGTAGGCGATATAGTCACCGCAGCTCCCGATGAGGTTTGAGGCTCGTTGCGTCGGATCGCCAGCGGCCGCGGTGTCACCCGCGACGATGAAGGCAAAAACTTCCTCGCCGCGCAGTTCGTCAGGCACCGGTGTCACAGCCGATGCCTTGACGGCGGGAAGTTTGGCGAGCGCCGCCTCGACCTCCAGCACCGCAATATTCTCGCCGCTTCGACGCACGATGCTCTTCTTGCGATCGAAGAAGTAGAGAAGGCCATTGTCATCAGCATAGACGACATCGCCGGTGTGGAACCAGCCGCCTTCCCAGGCCGCCTCCGTCGCCTTTTCGTCCTTCAGATAACCGCTGAAGAAGCCGTCGCGCGGATCGTCACCCTCAGCCCGCACCAGAAGTTCGCCGGGCGTGCCCGTTTCGACCGTACCGCCGGTATCATCGACGATCCTGTAATCCATGCCGGCGCGGGGCCGGCCGATACAGCGCAGTCCCGGCGTATAGTCGTCGGCTGCCGTGGTGGTCACGGCGCGGCCACCCGTCTCGGTCATGGCCCAGGCCTCGACGATCGGAATGCCATAGCGCTCCTCGAACTCGATCTTGTGCCGGGCATCGACACCCGGCCCGAGCGCAAATTTCACCCTGTGGGCGCGTTCCGCCGCAACAACCGGCATCTGCAAAAGGATGGCCGGGATCACGCCCAGACAATGGATGATGGTCGCGCCGGAATCGGCAATCGATGCCCACCAGCTCTTGGAATGGAAGCGGTCGAGCGGCACAATCGCGCCGCCTTTCATCATCATGCCGACCGCCGTGCAGCCAAGCGCGTTCATATGAAACATCGGCAAGGGGGTCAGTGCGATCTCGCTCCCATCCTCCATTCTCGCGACGCCGCCCTGGGTGGTGTACCACTCGGCAAGCCGGATGAAATAGATGTTGGAGAGGATGCAGGCCTTCGGCTTGCCCGTGCTGCCGGAGGTGAAAAGCAGAGCGCATTCGGTATCCGGCTCGCCAGTCTGAACCTGAAAGGCAAAGGGCGACGGCGGGATTTCTTCATCAATGCCGACAACCGTTACCTTGCCGGGGTTGACGTCGCGAAGCTCCGCCAGCCGCTCGGCAATTGCGATCAGGATCGGCGCCTCGGCCATATCGAGCTGAAAGAGAAGTTCGTCACGTCGCAGATCCGGATTGATCGGTACGATCGACACGCCGATGGCATTCAATGCCAGCCAGAAAGTGAAAAATTCCGGCCGGTTTTCCAGAAGCAGGGCGACGCGTGACCCAAGACCATAGCCGGCGGAGGCAAAGCGTTTGCTGAGGGTGGCGACGTCCGCGAACACGTCGCCATAGCTGTAACGGAACCCCTGCGGCGCATAGGTGAGCCCGGCGCTGGCCGGCGCAATCAAGAGGGGCGCATCGGGCATTGCCCGCGCCCTGTCTTCAAACAGCAGATAGGGGGAATGGGTCATTTTATCCTTCAATCGCGCTCGAGAAGACCTTTTATTAGGAACATCTCCGCCTCATGGATCGTGCCGAATTGGATCCATTCTGCGTCTGTCTGCGTTTGCAAGCGCCAGGTCAGCAGCGTGACGACGCATGTGTCGGCTCCCATCCTCAGCAGTTCGCCCGGAATGACCCGCGACATGTTGCGGAACTGCATGGTCTCTTTCGAGCCGCCGACATCATAGTCCACCTGGAAGCGCGCCCGGTCGACATTGAGGCGGACATAGGTCTGCTTGCCCGAGAAAATGGATGTGCCGCAAAACAATCCCGGCTCGATCTCGGTCCGGTTAAGGCTGCCCCATGCCCAACGCCCCTGCCGCAGTCCGTCCGACATCAGTTCGAATGCGACCGTTGCGGGACGCTCCACCATGATGCTGCTGGAATGGCAATGCGGGTCTAGCATCAACGTCCCCTCTCCGAGTTCTCCTCGGCCGATACGATCATTTCGCTCAAACAGCATTTTAAGCATAAAATAATTGGAAAGAGCGTCAACGATTTTTTCAATCGGGCCGGCATCGAGCCGCAAATGTCCGGCAAGCGCGAGCTATGTCCGGCCCGAGCGATCGGTTGAAACGCCGATTTTCCGGGGATTTCCCTCAGTTGAGCCTTCCATCGATCAAAATCATACGATCCAGAAATTTTAGGCTTGAAGTAGTTTTTGGCACGTTCTACGATCCCGCTAATTGCTAAGGGGAAGCCCGCAAAAAGAGGCTACAAAAGCAAAATATTAAAAGCCCTCGGCAAGATTGCAGGCTTGCGTTCAACAACCGCCGCAGGTTCATCGGTCTCACGCCGATGTGCAAACCAGAGGGATCGTAATGACTTTTGAAATAGACCGCAGAAATCTCCTGCAGATGCTCGGCCTTGCTGCAGTCAGCGGCACAGTGCTGTCGCGGGCAACCTTCGCCTATGCCGCGGATACCGACAGCGTTTCGATCGGATGGCCGAGCGACGTGCCGTCCTGGGACCCAAACCAGCGCTTCGTTCCGGACGCGCAGCCGATCTATAAGCTGGTATTCGATCAGCCGCTCGATCAGGCACCTGATCTGAAGCTGATACCCAATCTCATCACAAAATGGGAACTTGCCGCCGACGGTCTTTCGATGCCGTTCGAGATCCGCAGCGACGTCAAGTTCCACAACGGCGACCCGATGACGTTGGAGGATTTCAGCTACACCTTCATCGATCGCGTCAAATCCGGTCTGAAACTCGATATTGCCAATTCCTGGCGCAACCTCACGGCAATCGAGGTCACCTCCCCCACCAGCGGCCTGATGAAATTCAAGGCGCCGACCCCAACCGCGCCGCAGTGGCTGGCATTCCTCGGCAGCTTCCTCGTTCCGAAAAAGTACATGGAATCGGTCGGCCAGGATGGGTTCCTGAAGAAGCCTGTCGGCACCGGCCCCTACAAGCTTGTCGACTACCAGATGAACTCCCGCATCGTGTTGGAGCGCAACGACAATTATTTCGGGCAGAAACCGAAGATCAAGAACGTCACGATCGAAATCATCAAGGACCCGTCGGCACGTACTGCCGCCATCCAATCCGGTCAGATCGATCTCACCGTCAACATCCCCGTGCGAGAAGCTGAGCGCCTCGGCAAGGTGGATGGTTTGACAGCCGAGATCAATCCGTTCACCCGCATCATCCTGCTGCAGATGCGCAACGACATGGGCTTTGCCGATGAGAATGTCCGGCTCGCTGCCCATCATGCGATCGACAAGGCGGCGCTCTCCAAGGCCTTCTACGCCGGCGCTGCCGTGCCGCTTTCGGTTCCCGCTACGCCCGGGACGCCTGGTTTCGTCGACGGCTACAGCTTCAAATACGATCCGGCACTTTCCAAGGAGCTGCTCGCCAAATCCGGTTTCAGCACCGACAAGCCGGCAACGATTACACTTGCCGCCACCAACGGCCAGTTCCCAAGCGATTATGATATCGCGCGCGCTTTGGTACAGATGTGGGGCAAGGTCGGCATCAAGTGTGAAATCCAGCAGATCGAGTATTCGAAATATTTCGAGCTCAATCGTGGTGGCAAGCTGCCGGAGGCGACCCTCTACAGCTTCGATAATGCCACCGGCGATCCCGAGATCTTCTCAGGCTACCTGCTCAACCCGAAAATGCCTTTCGGCGCCTGGAAGGGCATGGAAATCGGCGAGAAGGTTCTCGGCCTCTTCGCCGAGCCGGTCTATGAAAAACGTGTCGCCGGCTATCAGGCGCTCGCCAAGGAAGCCGTCGAAACCGGCGCCACCATCCCGCTTCTGCAGAGCGTTCAGACGCTGGTGCGCAAGAAGACCCTCACCTACGTCAAATATGGCAATGCCTGGATCCTGGGCAATACCATGTCGTGGTCGTAAGTTTGCGCAGCATAGCTTGACAGACATGGGGTCCGGGCCGTTTTCCGGACCCCCTTCCTGGCTTCGTAAGACAAGGCATGCGCATGTTTGTGACTATCGCCAAACTGCTGGTAAAGCGCGCCCTCACTGCAATACCAATCCTGCTGATCGTTTCCGCGCTTCTCTTCTGTATTCTGCGTGTTCTACCCGTCGATCCGGCGGCGATGTCCATGCCGCCCAATGCCACGGTCGACGAGGTCGAGGCGATGCGCAAGGAGATGGGGCTTAATCGACCGCTTGTCGAACAATACGGCATCTGGCTCGGAAAACTGCTGCATGGCGATATCGGACGCTCGATCCACTTCCGCCAGGATGTGACGTCGCTGATCGGTTCGACGCTGCCCGCCACCATCGAGCTGGCGGTTCTCGCCATGATCGTCGCCACCGTCTTCGGCATTGCCGGTGGGCTCTTCCTTTTCTACGTGCGTGGAACACGCGCGGAGGCGGTGACGGATTTTCTGTCCATCCTGCTTCTGTCGCTGCCGGAATTCCTCTGGAGCCTGTTCCTGCTGCTGATCTTCGGCGTCTTCTTCAATCTTCTGCCCTTCACCGGACGGCTGAGCCCCGGATTCGAGCGCCCGATGGTGACGGGTTTTCTTCTGCTCGATAGTATCATCACCGGCAATCCTGCAGTTTTCTGGGACGCGATCAAACATATGATCCTGCCGAGCCTTGCGCTCGGTATCGCGCTGTCGCCATCGCTGATGCGCGTGCTGCGATCAAGCCTGCTCGACGCCTATCAGGACGACTACATCCAGCAGGCGCGGCTGCGCGGCCTGTCCGAGAAGCGCATCCTCGTCCGTCATGCCCTCAAGAACGCCGTCCTGCCGACGCTTAGCCTGATGGGCGTGCAATTCGGCTTTCTGTTCGGCGGCACGCTGCTGGTGGAAGTCATCTATTCCTATCCGGGCATGGGCAATTTGATGGTCGATGCGATCCGCAACGCGGATCTGCCGATCATTCAAGGCGCGGGGCTCACCTATTGCGTCGCTGTCCTCGTCATCAATACCGCGGTCGACAGCCTTTATCTCATCCTCAACCCAAAACTGACGGCGCGCTGACCATGAGACATCTTCCCCTCTGGTTGAGATCCGGCCGCGTTCAGATCGGCCTTGTCATCATCGCCATCCTGGCGATCTGCGCCATCTTCGCACCCTGGATCGCGCCCAACGACCCGAACGAGCAGAACCTGTTGTCGATCCTGACGCCACCGGCCTGGACGGACGGCGGCGATGCGATGTTCCCGCTCGGCACCGACAGCCTTGGCCGCTGCATCCTCTCGCGCCTGATCTTCGGCACGCGCGTTGCGCTCACTGTCGCCTTCACCGCCTCGATCGGCGCAATGATCATCGGCGCGATCCTCGCCCATATCGCCGGCTACTTCGGCGGGTGGGTCGATTGGCTGATCGGGCGCATCGTCGAAATCTGGCTGTCCTTTCCGCCGGTCATCCTGTCGCTGATCCTCATGGTTGGTCTTGGCACGGGTATCCGCAACGTGGTGCTTGCCATCGTGCTCGTCGATTGGACGCGCTTCTGTCGGGTGCTGCGAAGCGAGGTGCTGGTGCTGCGGCGGCGGGATTATGTCGCTGCTGCCCAGCTCGTCGGTTTTTCCCATTGGCGCACGATCACCCGCGAAATCCTGCCCGGCACGCTGCCGCTGCTGATCACCCTGATGAGTCTCGAAATGGGCGTGGCCGTCATCGTCGAAGCCATCCTGTCCTTCGTCGGCATGAGCGTCGGCTCGGATACGCCTGCCTGGGGCCAGATGATCGCCGACGCCCGGCAGAACATCTACGAGGCGCCGCTCAATCTCCTCTGCCCGGTCTTCGCAATCTTCTTCGCAGTCTTCGGCTTCAACATTCTCGGCGACGGCCTTCGCCGCTCCCTCGACACGCGCCTGACGCAGACGGAGAGGACCTGACGTGACCATATTAGCCGCACAGAACCTGAGCGTTGAATCCCTCGGTGGCCCGGAATCTTTCCCCGTCCTGACCGATCTGAATTTCACCCTGGAACCGGGCAAGATCCTCGGGCTGGTCGGTGAGTCCGGTGCCGGTAAGTCGATGATCGGCCGCACCATCTCGCAATTCCTGCCGAGCGGTTTTGCCGTCACCAGGGGAACGCTCAAATTCGACGGAGACGACCTTGTGGCGATGGCGCCGGAGCGCCGCCGCAACCTGCTCGGCCGCGATATCGCCTTCATTCCGCAAGAACCGCTGTCCGGTCTCAATCCGGTGCTGACCGTCGGCCAGCAGATGAAGGAGCATCTGCGCCGTATCGGCCTCGCTCCCGGTGAAGGCTGGCGCCAGCGGGCGCTTGCCGAATTCGAGGCGGTGCATCTGCCACATGGTGCGGCGCTTGCTCGAAAAATACCCGCACCAGCTTTCCGGCGGCATGTGCCAGCGCATTCTGATCGCCATGGCCTTTGCCAGCCGGCCGCGCCTGCTGATCGCGGACGAGCCGACCACGGCGCTCGACGTCACCATCCAGGCCCGCATCGTCAAGCTGATCGCCGAGATGCAGAAACGCGACGGCACGGCGGTCATCTTCATCACCCATGATCTGCGCCTGGCTTCGCAGATCAGCGACGAGATCATGGTGCTCTATGCCGGGCGTCCGGCCGAGCGCGGCCCCGCCAAGCAACTCTTCTCGGCGCCGGCGCACCCCTATACGCGCTGCCTGCAACTTGCCAATCCGACGATCAGCGGTCCGCGCCGCGGGCTTTTCATCCTGCCCGAACGCATGCCTGGCCTACGCGTGCTTAAGGATATCAGCGGCTGCCGTTTCGCCTCCCGCTGTCCCAACGCCATTGCGGCCTGCTCTAAGGCCGAGCCGCCGCTTGCCGAAATAGCGCCCGGCCACATCGCCGCCTGCATCCGCACCGAGAAGACGCCTGAGATCGTTCCGCCGCCGCTGGCGCCAAATCGCGACGTCGCTGCGGCCAAGAGCTACCTCGAGGGCGAGAAACTGACCAAGGCCTATACAGTGTCCTGGAGCCCGTTCAGCAAGCATCCCAAGTTCAAGGCGGTCAACGGCGTCGATTTCACGCTCGGCGAAGGCGAGTTTGTCGGCATCGTCGGCGAAAGCGGCAGCGGCAAGAGTTCTCTGGCGCGCCTGGTCGTCGGGCTGGACACGCCGACCGAAGGCCGCCTCACGCTGGCGGGTCGGGACATCACCGCCAACGGAGCATCGGAAAAGGCCTATCGGCGCGACCATATCCAGATGGTGTTCCAGGATCCGCAATCGGCGCTCAATCCGCGCCGCCGGGTTGGCAGCATTGTCACCCAGGCGAACGAGGCAAGTGGCCTCTATGCCGGAAAGCGCGAACGCATGGATCGTGCGGCCGAATTGCTGGCCGAGATCGGCCTGCCGCCGGATGCGGCGATGCGTTTTCCTTCGCAGCTTTCCGGAGGACAGAAGCAGCGCGTCAACATCGCGCGCGCTCTTTGCACGGTGCCGCGAATTCTGGTCGCCGACGAGATCGTTTCCGGCCTTGATGTCTCGGTTCAGGCGCAGCTCCTGGATCTGTTGCTGAAGCTGCGCAACGAACATGGTTTCTCGATGATGTTCATCTCACACGATCTTTCCGTCGTGCGTTATCTCTGCGACCGCGTGCTGGTCATGTATCGCGGCGAAGTGGTGGAGAGCGGAGCTACGGAAACCGTGTTTGCCAACCCGCAGCACCCCTATACGCGAAGCCTGCTTGCCTCCGTGCCGCCGGACGACGTCCAGGCGGAATGGTCGCCTGTTCTGGCCGAGACAGGCTACCAAGTCGAGTAGGTGCGGAATTGTGGCAATAACGGCACGCAGATATTACAGGGGTACCGATCTCGGCCGCGCCGTGACGATCGCGGATCTGCGTGCCATGGCGACGAGGCGGCTGCCTGCCTTCGTGCTGGAATATCTCGAAGGCGGCGCCGAGGACGAATGGACGCTTCGTCGAAACCGTGAGGTCTTCTCGACCATCGAATTCAGCCCATCGACACTCACCGGTGTGGGTTCGCCCGACCTTTCGACAATGCTTTTCGGCGTGCCGATGCGGCTTCCCTTTCTCATCGCGCCGACGGGATTCAATGCGCTTTATGTCCGCGAAGGTGACCGGCTGCTGGCGCAGGCCGCGGCAAAGGCCGGTGTCCCCTTCACCCAGAGCACCGTTTCCAACATGCGCGTCGAGGAAATCGCCGACGTTGAAGGACTGCATCACTGGATGCAGCTTTACGTCTTCCGCGACCAGGTGTTTGTGGATGAACTGGTCGAACGCGCCGAAAAAGCCGGATGCCAGGCGCTGCTTGTGACTGTGGACGCCGCCACGTTCGGCAATCGCGAATGGGACCGTCGCAATTACCGCCAAGGTATGGAACCGACTCTGCGCAACAACCTCGATATTCTTGCGCATCCACGATGGGCGCTATCGGTCATGGCGCATGGAATTCCGCCCTTTGGCAATCTGCTCGATTTTCTGCCGGCCGATCAGCAAAGCTTTGCGCGCACGGCGACGTGGTCGCGTGAGCAGATCGAGCCTCGCCTTCATTGGGATCACATCCGTCACCTGAGAAAGATCTGGCCGCGGACGCTGATCATCAAGGGTGTGGCGACGCTTCGGGACGCGGAACTGGCTGCGGAGGCGGGCGTCGACGGCATTGTGCTCAGCAATCATGGCGGACGGCAGCTCGATGGCGTGCCCTCGCCCGTGTCGGTCCTGCCGGAAATCGCCGGCCGGCTGAAAGGCCGGCTGACGATTCTTGTCGACAGCGGTTTTCGCCGCGGAACCGATATCGTCAAGGCCTTGGCGCTGGGTGCCGATGGCGTCATGATCGGCCGTGCGACGCTTTACGGCCTTGCTGCCGGCGGCGAGGCAGGTGCTGCCCGTGCAATCGCCATTCTTGAAGAGGAAATTCGCCGCACCATGGCGCTTCTTGGCTGTGGCTCGATCGCCGAACTCGACCGCCGTTACATCAGGCCCTAGAGCATCCAGGTGGAACCACCCGCAAGCGGATAAGATCCTCTAAATTCAAAAAGCTAGAGCGCTTACGGGACGATGATCCGCGTCGCCATCGGATAGTGCGAGTTGCCGCCTTCAAAAGGTGGGAAGGTCTTGAAATCTTCCCGCATGGCGATGCGCGCGGGCGATTGCAATGCGACCTGCAGCGCGGCCGGGCTATCAAACATGACCCGATTGCGCTGCATGTGATTGACGCGCTCCCAAGGTAGAAAACCATGCCAATCCACTCGGGACAGAACCTCGATCTGGCGGATTTCCGGGAAAGTCCGCATGACCTGCGGATGATTGCTTACATAGTGATGCAGCCAGACGTTCAGGTCCTCCGCCGGACCGGTGTAGTGGACCACGTAGCTGCACGGCAACGCGCTCTCCGAGGTGCGCAGCCTGCTGTCGTCGACCGGAAACGGCCGCACATACATGGCCTGTTGGGTCGCTTTTGCGCCTTTGATACTGGTCAGAACGTCCGGCGCCGCAAGCTGCTGCAGATGGCCCGCCCTGCCGACGGCATTTTCAAGGTCTGTCAGTTCATCGAAATAGAGTTGCATGCCGAAGACAGGCGATTGCTCCGTCTTGTTGTACATGTCGTTGGTTGTTTCGGGCGTGTAGATATGGGCGGAGCTGAGGCCCGGCGTTGCCTTGATGATCGCCGCAACGGCTGCGAGGTCCGTTTCGGTGACCTCGAGATCGCCCTCCTCGGTGCTTTCGAAAAAGGCAAGATAAGCAAAAGCCATGTCGAATTCTCCGTGGTCGCGACGAAACGGTGGCGGACTGATTCGGTCTTCCGAGCCCGCCCTGAGAGCTTCAGTATCGGGCGGCACAACTGAAAAAACAAGTTTAAACCTAAACTATTTCGCAAGATGTGATGTCATCTGAAGGTGAACGGCGAATGCCAAGCCGACCGGGTCTCTTGCCCTGCATGATGGCGCCCTGACAGCGCCCCATCATTTCCACCATTCCTCGCGCCTTCGCCAACTCAAATCGCTTTTTCGACTTTTCCCCGCCGCTTTCCTGTCTCCCTTAAGGTGATCCATGTAACCTCCGAGGATGCTGTTGATGAAAACGTGGGACTTCGTGCGATTTGAACCCAGACGCTTAAAACTTGCTTCGTCGTCCTGTTCCATCTGCTGGGCGATCTTCCAAAAGACAAAGCTGTCGTGGCTTTCTTTCAGCGTCAGAAAATAGCCGGACGTGTAGGTGCATTCGAAACGCTCGACGAAGGTCAATATTTCCTGATGGCGGAGGTTGTAACCCACCCATCCGCATTCCGGATATATTCTTCGGTTCAAGTAGGCGGCGAGCTGGTTTCCCCGAGGCGCAATTTTGTCAACCAGGCCTCGCGGAATGTCCCTATGAGTGACCGTATCGGCGTCAAGCCATATCAGTTGATCAGCCAGCGTCCGGTATCGCCGGATCGCATCGGCAACGGCAAAGACCTTGTTGGAAAAACGAATGGCATCCCACCGGAAATCACGTTCGAAGGAATTCCCAAACGGACGTAATCCATTGGCCAGCGGATTCTGCGCAAATTTTTTGCGAAATTCGAGCAAACGCGGGAGGGTTTCATTGTGATCGAAGATTTGAAGGCGACGATCTTTCTCCTCGACATGCACATCCTCTGCGTAGACCAAAAGCGCGATGTCCTTGGGCCAATATTTGAGAAATGTCTCAATGCATTTTTTCCCATAGTCACGATAACCCTTTTCATGAAAGGTCGTCACAACGACGTGCCTTAGCTGTTCTTGTCGCCACAAATTCGGGAAAAGCATCGACGATCAGGCTCCGCAGCAAACGTCATATCGATCGGTATCGGCCATGGGTGATCTCACCCGCGCCGGCTCTGAATGGGATCCCGATATCTAGTGGATTGCCTGCCGCTGACGGTGTCTGAATGTTTCTCGACTATGAATTTTGTGGGAAATCTTGTTGCAAGATGTGACGAGACGGCCGCGACAACGGCCGCATCTGCCAGACTTTTTTGAGGCGTGACCTAGTGGATAAAATCTAAGGCTTGAGTCCGTTTGGGGATTCCGGTGCGGGGCGTGGCATGCGGGTCTGACGCATGCGAACAGGGGTTTCCATCGACATATCCGCACCCGATTGGCTCCGGTTGGAGCCGTGGTGAGGGACCGCAACGCGGTGCAAAAGCACCTCTGGCGCGCGGCGATCTTGCTGCTGAGCAGCGACGTCAGCGGACAGTGTCGGTTTGTGGCAAGTCCGGTCGTCTTCTTGATGAGAGGCCGGCGCTCGCGGTCCGAGTGCAGCCTGGCGAAATGGAAAAAGGAGACCTTGTCATGAGCGTGCACGAGCAGATCGACAGATACATCGGCAATCAGTCTCCGGCGAAGAGCGAGGAGTTGAGGGATCTGCATCGGCGGATCTTGGAGATTTCGCAAGGCGCCAAGCTATGGTTCCTGGATGGCAGGAACGACGACGGCAAGGTCGTTTCAAATCCGAATATTGGCTATGGGTCGGCAATGCTGAGCTATGCCACCGGGGATACGAGAGCGTTCTACAAGATCGGCCTCAGCGCCAATACGTCCGGAATATCGGTCTACGTCATGGGTCTTAAGGACAAGCACTACCTGTCCGAGACCTATGGATCGCGGCTCGGGAAGGCGAAGATCACCGGATATTGCATCAGGTTCAAATCCGTGAAGGACATTGATCTCGGCGTGCTCGAGGAGGTCGTCGCGGACGCCATGGGGCCCGGGTCAGCGGGCGCATCGTCCTAACGTGCCCGGTGACACAAATTGTTCGTTCACGGCCGAGCTGTCCTAACATCGCGGTCACTCAAAAGCCGAGCTTCGCTTTGACCAATATCACCGAGGCGCGCCCGGGCGTGTCTCTCCTATCGTCGGGCGCCCGCTCAAGTCTGCGGCAGGCTCGCCACCCGGGCTTCCAGCGTCAGGCGCGGGCACCAAGTGTAAGATTCCATCCACTAGGCTGGCGAATACCGGCTGCGACGTAGGCGCCGACCGGTCTGCTCTTCCAGGGCTTTTTCCAGAATATTGAGGCGGCGCTCAGTGATCTCGGCAATCGCTGCGGGATCGCCGGCTTCGATGGTCCGCACCATCGTCTCGACAAGTTCCAGCGACAGCACGAGATCCGCGCGGCTCTGCAGGGTCTTGTGGCGCATTGGTTCCACCCATTGCAACAGAAGCTCCATGAGATGCATGGCAAGGCTATTTCGCGTCGCCTGGGCCAGAGCCAGATCGAACCGCATCGTGGCGATGATGATCGAGCTGATCGCCTCGGGGCTGCTTTTTGCGACCTCTGGCATCGGCAGCGATTGTCGCCCGAACTCGATCGCGTCTCGCATCCGATCGAAATCAGCATCCTCGGCATATTGTGATGCGATCTGTGCGACCCATGGCAGGATCAGCCGGCGCATTTCGAGCGCTTCGCCCATGTCACCCGGCCTCAGATCCGGCGCCGTCACGATGACATCCAGGGGCACGATTTCGCTGGTAACGAATGCGCCGCCGCCGGAACCGGGCTTCACTGTCAGAATATTGGCCTCGACAAGCAGCTTAACCGCCTCCCGCACGGTCGGGCGGCTGACTTGCATCTGCTCGGCAATACTGCGCTCGGAAGGAAGCTTCGAGCCGAGACGAAAATAGCCGGCCCTGATCGCATCGGAAAGCCGCCGCGCAACCTCTTCACTGGGGAGCAGCACGCGCACTGGCTTGAAATGCCTGTTCGCCGGCATGTTCTTACGCACGGAGATTGCCCGGCTCAAATCGACAGCACCTTCCCGGTATTGAGGATGTTGTTCGGGTCAATGGCGCGTTTGATGCGTTCCATCAGCGCCAGTTCTTCCGGCGTCCGGGATAGCTTGAGATAGGGTTTCTTTTGCAGGCCGATCCCGTGTTCGGCAGAGATTGTGCCGCCCGCCTGCCCGATTGCGCCGAAAACGAGCTCGGTGATCTCCTTATGCGGCTGCGTCTTGCCGGCCGAAGGAATGTTGCAGACGAGATGCAGGTTGCTGTCACCGATATGGCCATAACTGAGCGCGATCGCATCCGGCCAGCGGCTCTTCATGGCCTCTTCGATCTCGCTTACCACCTGGCCTGCGGCGCTGGTGGGCAGTCCGACATCGAAGGCCGTCAGCGGCCCCATCAGCCGTCCATATTCCGAAACACTTTCGCGGACTGCCCAGAGGTCGCGGGTCTCGCGCTCGGAGGACGGCAGGACCGCGTCAGATACCCAGCCTTCTTCGAGCGCGTCGGACAGGATCTGCTCGAGCATTGCCCGGTTTTCGTCGGCATCGCGACCGCCCGCTTCGATCAGCACGTAGATGCCATGCGGCTCGGAAAAGGCACGGCGCAGATCCGGCAGATTGCCCGTCATGAAATCGTAGAAGCTCGGCCACATCACCTCGAAGGAGATCAGCGCCGATCCCATGCGTAGCCGCGCGCTTTTGAGCAGTTCGAGCATGGATGGGAAATCGGGACATCCACAAAAGGCGCTTGCGAGCGCAGCGGGTTTTGCCTGCAGGCGCAGAACGGCGCGGGTAATAACGCCGAGTGTCCCCTCGGAGCCGATGAAAAGCTGTTTCAGGTCATAACCGGCATTGTTCTTCAGCATCTTGTTAAGCGATCGTACGATCGTGCCGTCGGGTAAAACCACCTCGAGGCCGAGCACATGCTCGCGCGCCATGCCGAAGCGAATGACGCGATTGCCGCCGGCATTGGTGGAGAGATTACCGCCGATGACACAGGAATCGCGGGCGCCGAGGTCAAGCCCGAAGAAAAGCCCTGCTTCCTCGGCCGCCGCCTGGATGACGCTGAGCGGCGTTCCGGCCTGCACGGTCATCGTCGCCATGACGGGGTCGATCTCATCGATACCATTCATGCGGTCGAGCGACAGTGCGACGCCGTTTTCGATCGGTCGGGCGCCGCCTGCCAGTCCCGTCAACCCGCCTTGCGGCACGACCGGTACCCGGAAGCGATCACAAAGCCGGAGCGTTACCGAGACCTGCTCGGTCGTGCGTGGGCGTACCAAGGCGAGCGGCACGACAGGCTCAAGCCCGGCCCAGTCATTGTGGAAACGCGTCGGGATATCGGCACCGAAAAATACGTCGCCGCCGAGTTCGTCCTTGAGCGATTGAACGAAGTCTTCTCTCATCAAATCATGGCCTCGAATTGCCCGAAAAATAATGGTCAATTCTGATACCAGATTTGGTAAGGAGTAAATACCATAAGGCGGCGCAACGTCGGAAAATGACTGAACGCAAGCGGCAAAAAGCCCGGCGGAATGGTCGCGCCGGGCTTTTCATGCGTTGCTATTTGATGGCGTTGAGGTCGACGCCCTTGGTGTCACGGATAAAGATAAGGCCGATGACCAGGCTCATTGCCGCAACCGCGATCGGATACCAAAGGCCGTAATAAATATCGCCCTTGGCGGCACTCATTGCAAAGACCGTTGCCGGAAGCAGGCCGCCGAACCAGCCGTTGCCGATATGGTAGGGCAAGGACATGCCGGTGTAGCGGATGCGGGTCGGGAACATCTCGACCAATATCGCTGCAATCGGACCATAGACCATGGTCACATAGATGACGAGAATGGTGAGAATGGCGATGGTGAGTGGCCAGTTTACCGCATTGGGATCGGCGATCATTTTGAACGCACCACCGTTCGGTATCGTATAAACAGGCATTTCCGTTGCCCCGGCGGCTTGTTCCGCAGTGAGCAGCTTCGCCTTGATGAGATCGGCAACTGGAGTGACCGTTTTTTCGCCGGCGCGGATTGCCGCCGCATCCAGGCCGAGTTCAGGGTTTGCGGCGATGAAGCCATCCAGCTTGACATCCGGAACTTTGGCCGGATCGCGTACGAGCGGGAAACCGGCCTTCTGCAGAGCGAGGTTCAGGTCATGCGTGAAGGCTGCGTTCTTTGCCGCAGCGTCCGCGCCCGCGGTGACGGCATTGAATGAAGTGACGGTCGTATCGCCAACCTTGACCGTTGCTGGCTGGCCGGCTGGCCCGTCGACAATTGCGTAGGGGACGGAGCTCCTCGACAGGAAAGAGGTCGCAATGTCGCAGGAGTTGTTGAATTTCGCCGTGCCGACCGGGTTGAACTGGAATGTGCAATCGCCGGGTGCTGCGGTGACGGTGGCGCGGATCGTTTGTTCTGCCTGGGCGAGAGCCGGGTTTGCCGCTCGGGTCAAGGCGTTGAACAGCGGGAAATAGGTCAGGATCGCCAAGGCAAGGCCGGCCATGATGATCGGCTTGCGGCCGATCTTGTCGGACAGCCATCCGAACACCACAAAGAAGCCGCTGCCGATCAGGAGCGCGATGGCGATCATGATATTGACCGATTGGCCATCGACCTTCAGCACGTTCTGCAGGAAAAACAGCGAATAGAACTGGCCGGCATACCAGACGACGGCCTGGCCAGCCGTGAGGCCGAGAAGCGCAAGCAGAGCGATCCTGGCATTCTTCCACTGTCCGAAGGCTTCCGACAGCGGCGCCTTGGAGCCCTTGCCCTCTTCCTTCATCTTTCGGAATGCCGGCGATTCACTGAGCGACAGCCGAATCCAGACGGAAATACCGAGGAGGACGAAGGACAGGATGAAGGGGATACGCCAGCCCCAGGCGGCAAAGGCGTCTTTGCCAAGCCAATTCTGCACCACCAGAATGACGATGAGCGACAGGAAAAGCCCGAGGGTTGCCGTCGTCTGAATCCAGGATGTGTAATAGCCGCGCCGGTTGTTGGGCGCATGTTCTGCGACGTAGGTCGCCGCGCCACCATATTCGCCGCCGAGTGCAAGACCCTGCAGCAGGCGCAATGCGATCAGGATGACAGGGGCAACGATGCCCCAACTGGCCGAGCCGGGCAGGATGCCGACCAGGAAGGTCGACAGGCCCATGATGGTGATCGTGACCAGGAACGTATATTTGCGGCCGACGAGATCGCCGATCCGTCCGAACACCAGCGCACCGAAGGGCCGGACAAGGAAGCCAGCCGCAAAAGCGAGCAGTGCGAAAATATTGCGGGTTGCCTCCGGATAGTCGCTGAAAAAGGCCGCACCGATAAACACGGCCAAGGAACCGTAAAGATAAAAATCATACCATTCGAAAACAGTTCCGAGCGAAGATGCAAAGATCACCTTCCTCTCTTCCCTGGTCATCCCCCGACCAGAAGTCTCACCCACAGACGTGGTTACCATTTTTATTCCTCCCAATTGCACCAAGGGCATGGCCGGCCAGACCCGTGCCATGTCCTCCCCATGTTGACACCGCGCGCAGGCTCCCCAGCCGGTTTGGCGCGGTAAACCTCGCGCCGGTGAATGTCCCCCGGATTTCCTCCCCCCGGGGTCACGCACCTGATGCACAAGAGAAGTGTTGACCAAAAATTGAAAAATGCAATGCCCGCAACTTACGTCCACTGTCTAAAATTGTGTGTAAGGCGATGAAAGGAGAAAGCTGGGCCCGCGGTGTCGCTCATTTCTTGCGGCCGTCATCAGAGGACGGCGAGCGCTGTTTCCGATATCAGCATGAGAACCCGGCTCCCGCAGAGCCATAGCCTCGGATCGCCGAGATCGCGTGTAAAGCGGACTTCTTTTGCCAATTTCGGATTGAACGGTCTTAAAATCCGAATTAGACGACCTTGAAATCCGAATTGGACGGTCTTAAAATCCGAATTGGACGAGCATAAAATCCGAATTGGACGGAATATCCCTTTGCCTGAAGAAGAAACTAGCCGAACCCTTTATCTCCGGCGGGCAGCCACGCATATCACGGCAGCTCTGGCCGATACGCCTGTCGTGTTGATCAACGGTCCGCGACAGTGCGGCAAGACCACGCTCGTCCGTACATTGATGCCGGTCGATCGACCCTACCTAACCCTTGACGACGACACCACTCTTGCTGCGATCCGCGCTGACCCGACGGGCTTTGTCCGAGACCTCGACGTGGTGACGATCGATGAGGTGCAACGCGTACCCGACCTTTTGCGGGCGATCAAGCGCTCGGTCGATGATAACAGGCGGCCGGGCCGATTCCTGCTCACGGGATCAGCGAATATTCTCACTCTTCCAACTGTGGCTGAAAGCCTCGCTGGGCGTATGGAAATCATAACGCTTTTGCCTCTCGCTCAGGCCGAGATCCGTGGCCTCAGTTCAAGCTTCATTGACAATGCTTTCGCAGGGCGCGTGGCCTCTCGGCAGTCGCTCGTTGTCGGCAGGGATCTCGTAGAGGCTGTTCTTATTGGCGGCTATCCCGAGATGCTCCGGCGCCGCGCGCCCAATCGGCGCGCTGCCTGGGCAAGAGATTATGTCCGCGCCATCGTCGAGCGGGACGTGCGTGATATCGCCGACATCGAGAGACTGGGCCAGATGCCGCATTTGCTCCGCGCGCTCGCCCATCACTCCGGGCAACTCGTCAATTTCACTCAAGTGGCCGGGCAGATCGGCTTGGACGACAAAACGGCCAGACGCTATGTCGGGCTGTTCGAGCAACTCTTTCTCGTCAGGCGAATCGAGCCGTGGTTTCGTAACCAGCTCAAGCGGCTGGTAAAGACGCCAAAGCTACATTTTCTCGACTCAGGACTACTCGCCGCTATGTTGGGCGTTACCCCGGAGCGGATAGACAAAGACCGCTCCCTCTTTGGCCCACTGCTGGAAACCTTCGTCGTGAGCGAGGTCCTCAAGCTGGCGACATGGTGCGAGACAGCCCCAACCTTGTACCACTACCGCGACAAGGACCAGGACGAGGTCGATATCGTTCTCGAAGACAATACCGGTGCCATCGTTGGCATCGAGGTCAAGGCCGCTGCCACCGTCTCGATTGCGGATTTCAAAGGCTTGCGGAAAATTGAGCATGTGGCCGCCGATGCCTTTCGGATAGGGCTTGTTCTCTACGATGGCGACAAAGTCCTGCCATTTGGCGACCGGCTCTATGCGGCCCCCATCTCATGTCTATGGGAGCCGTGATCATTCCGGTCATACGCGTCGGCGTTGCAAACTCGGGCTATGCCGGTTGAAGCCTGACGCGCTGCAATGGTGGAAAGGCAAGCGCGATGGCGACTGCACCGAGCCCGACCATGGACGATCCCATGAAGAGCCAGGAATAGTTGCCGAACGTATCGAAGATCCAGCCGCCAGCCAGCGGACCAAATGCCATTCCAATGCTCGACAACATCGTCGCCGCGCCGAAAACGGTGCCGATAACGCGCGGTCCAAAATATTCGCGTGCAAGCACCGCATAAAGCGGCATGACCCCGCCATAGGCGCTCCCGAAGATGACGGCGAGCGCATAGAATTCGCTGAGCTGGCTGACAAAGAGATAGGTGGCGAGCGCGAGCGCCTGTACCAGCAGACCTGCGACCAGGACCGGCTTGACACCGATCCTGTCTGCGAGTGTGCCATATAAAAGCCGGCCGCCAAGGCCGGCCAGCCCCTCGACGCTGTAGATGCTGACTGCCGCCATCGGTGCCACGCCACAAATCGTCGCATAGCTTACCATGTGGAAGATTGGTCCTGAATGCGCCGCACAGCAGGCAAAGAAGGTTGCCCCGAGAACGAGGAATTGCGGCGATCGGAATATCTGTCCAAGCGGAACGATAGGACCGTCACCCGCAAGATCGACGGCTGGACCGCCCGCAGCCGCAGGTGCGCGTCGCACCAAGAGCGCCGTCGGTACCAGCAATATCCAGGCCATAATACCGATGAGCATCATGGCCGTCTGCCAGTCATAGGCCGAAATGAGCCACCGGGCGAACGGCGAAATCGTCATCGGCGCAACGCCCATGCCGGCAGAGACCAGCGAAACGGCCAGACTGCGGTTTTCCTCGAACCAGGCGGTGGTGGTCGCGATCATAGGCGCGAAGAACGCGCTGGCGGCAAGGCCGACGAGAATGCCATAGGTCAATTGAAATTGAAGGAGTGATCCCGCTCGGCTCGCCAGGACAAGTGCGAGTCCCAACAGCACCGCTCCAATCAGCACGACGACGCGAGGACCGAAACGGTCGGTTGCGGCGCCCCACAGAAAGCCGCCCAGGCCCATCACCAGGAAATTGAGCGTCATCGCACTCGCAATGCCGGCATGCGACCAATTGGTGGCAGCGGCAATTGGTACCTGAAAAATAGCCAGTGAAAACATCGCGCCAAGTGCAACACAGGTCATCAGCGCGCCGGCGGCCACGATGACCCAACGATAGGAAACGTTCATATCCGCTAAACCCCATATTTGTGCGATCGATCTTTAATACGGAATGGACGGTCCCATTTCGCTGTGCCATCCATCACCTAAAGACGCTCGGGCCGGCGTAATTTCGACATGCTCCCTTCATTTTATTCGCCCGGCGCTCGACGAAGGTCGCCCGCCGGATCAGTTCATATAAGCGCTTCGCCAATCGCTGCTTGCTCCAACGACCCATCCGCTTTCATCAAAAAGGTGAACGAACGGCTCGCGGATGGCGACGGGGATGACATCGCCGGCTTTTGCGCGGCTGATGCCGCGCTGGGCGATCGTGAAGGGATAACCAGTGCCCATCTCGGCATGGATGATTGTCTCCGCGCCGAGGATCTCGGTGCCGTTGACGCCCACCTTGAAGGCACTTTCACCGATTTCGGCGTGTTCGGGCCGGATACCCAGTGTAATCGGCGCTCCGTCCGAAAGGTCGATCATCCGGTCACGCAAGGAGACGGGTGTGCCATCGTCCAGCATGATGGTGATCTGATTGCCGCTGCGCACAACCTTGCCCTTGAGCAGGTTCATCGGCGGTGCGCCCAGAAAGCGGGCGACGAACAAATTGGCTGGCTGTGCGTAAAGCTCGATGGGAGAGCCTACCTGTTCGATGCGCCCTTCGTTCAGCACCACGATCTGGTCCGCCATGGTCATGGCCTCGACCTGGTCGTGGGTGACATAGACCATGGTCGATCCCAGACGCTTGTGCAGGCTGATGAGTTCGCCGCGCATCTTGACGCGCAATTCGGCGTCGAGATTGCTGAGGGGTTCATCGAAGAGGAAGGCCTTCGGCTCCTTGACGATGGCACGGCCGATCGCGACACGCTGGCTCTGGCCGCCCGAAAGCTGGCTGGGGCGTCGCGCCAACAGATGCTCGATCTGCAGGATTGAGGCCGCTTTTGCGACGCGTGCGGCGACCTCCTGCTTGGGTAGCTTTTGATTTTCCAGGCCGAATTTCAAATTCTGTTCGACGCTCATATGCGGATAGAGCGCATAGGATTGGAAAACCATGGCCATGCCGCGTGCCGAAGGCAGGAGATGGTCGCAGCGCGCGCCATCGATGCGGATTTCGCCCGACGTCACCTCCTCAAGGCCTGCCATCATGCGCAGAAGCGTCGATTTTCCACATCCCGAAGGCCCGACGAAGACGGTGAATGAGCCATCGGCGATACTGAGATCGATGCCATGGATGACCTCAAAACTTTGAAAAGCCTTGCGGACCGACTTGAGTTCAATCTCCGCCATTACGCCAGCGCTCCGATTTCGATCGCCATGCCTGCGTCGATCGACTGGCGTTCCGTAAACCGGATGATCCGATCGTCGACGGCAATCTCGGCGACCTCCAGGCTGCCGCCAAGGACGGTAAGATTGATCTTGGCGCCCCTTCGCGTCAACGTACCGAAACCCTTTCCGGCCGACCAGAAGAGCTGGTAGTCGCCATTGCTTTTCGGAGCGAAAGTAAGCTTGCCGGCGACGAAATCAGCCTGCAGTCCCGAAAAGGCGTTGACGAGCTGCCAGGCCGACATGGAGCGGGCGTAATAGGAGCCGCATTCGATATCATTCCATGGATTGCGCCGCCGACCGTCATGACGATTGCGGGCGCCGCGGACAATGTCCATTCCCTCCTCGATCAGGCCATGCATGATGAGATGCGAGGCCGACATATATTCGATGCCGGTCCAGACTTCCTCGGCATAGGGTGCCGCTACCATCGGTTGGCGAATGCCTTCCGGATAGGTGGCGATCAGCAACCCGGCTTCGTCCTCATAGGCGTAGTTGCGGCAGGGATTGAAATGGTTCTCCAGTGTCGGGCGGAAATTGTTCGCATGCACCGATTTCAGTGCCGTCTTTACCTTCTGCGCATCGAGAAACCCGCCAATCCCGGCAACTTCGGCATGCCACTGGCCGAGGATCTGGTCGGAAATGCAGCCCTCGCCCATCTGGTATTTCAGTTCGGAAAACTCATCCGACCAATAGGTTTCCATGAAACCGTCGGCGAGCACGCCGGCCGCACGACCGACGTCGAAGGGGATCAGCACACCCTTGTCGGAAAGATCGATCTTCTGGATGAACCAGCGTCCGTTGAAAAGCGCGCTGTCGATATAGGCAGCCCCCGCCTTGCCCATTCGCGTCGTCTTTTCAGCGAGTGCAGCCTCGCCAAGTGCTGCGGCCATCTCGGAAACGCCGAGGAGAGCGGCCACATACATCGTGCCCAGCCAGGAATTCGGTCCGAACAGCTCCATGTCGAGCGTCTGATGCTGACGGCCCGACAATATCCCGGTCTCGTCCGGATCCCAGCGGTCGGGATTTTCCGGCGACCAGGCATATTCGATGGCGCGTTTGACGTTCGGCCAGTAGCGGCGAAGCCAGTCGGTATCACCCGATAGCTTCCAGTCGCGATAGGTTTTGATGATCGCGCCGAAATGCCCGTCCGCGCAGGGGCCGATCACATCGAAGCCGGAACCGAGCGGCAGTTTCTGACGGAAGGTCAGACCGCCCGACGGCAACTGATTGTAAGTGAATTCGGTTTCCCGCAATGTTCGCTCGATCGCCGGGAAGAGATGCGACAGCGCCTGTTGGTAGTTCCAGACGTGAGTGCAGGACCCTTCGCAGGAGCCGTCATTGGTGTGCTGCCCTTCCCAGGCCCAGAGTTCGCCATTCTCCAATCGAATGCAGGTCGCGGTGCGCAACAGCGCCAGCGTCGAACTTGCTGCATCCTTCACGTCGCCTGGCAGCGTCGTATCGAACAGGCCGTCACGGAAGGCGATCGTTGCCCTCGTAAGCTCCTCCCAGCGTCGTAGTGCTTCGACCGCGCTTGCCGTCGAATCCGCCCATTGCGTTGCGTAGTAATTCTTCCAGCTCGGCGTCGGACGGTCGGGGATGACGCCATCGGGCTTGCTGCGATAGGCCCAGTAGATATCGCCATCGGTAAAATTCCAGGAGATGACGAAACGCACGCTCTTGCGGCCACCAGCCGGCACAGTCACGCGCGCGCCGAGCGTGCCATGCTCTGGCTGCAGGCTCATGTGTCTCGATGTGCGCGGCTGATCGTAATGCCGCTTCGGCAGGCGGCCGGGGCGCGCGAATTCCTTCCAGTAGACCGCAAGATCGTCGAACCACTGGCCGCGATAGTGATGATCGGTGTGATCGACATCGCCGGCATCCGTGGCGATGGTGAGATCGCCACGCTGGGTTGGCGGCAGATCCTTATCCGAAGAGGTCAGGTACAGGCTGCTTATCCCGTTTTGCTGGCGGAAGCTGTGCGTGCCGCTGTTCGATCCGTAGTTTCCGAGCGTGCCGGCAAGTGTATAGGTCAGCTCGTCCGCCGTATCGTTGACGATCTCGAATTCGAACATGGCCACCGGCATCGAAGAGTCTCGGTCATTGTGCGGAATGAACGGGCTCATCGCCGTCATCCGCACCCCGCCGGGGAAGCGCTCGTCTTTGAAGACGAGATCGGCGGTCGGGAAGCGGCCATAGAAATCGACCTCGCGGAAATGCGGCACGCCGACCAGCGTTTGCCGGTTCGCACCATGGCCGAAGCCGTCAAACATCTTGCGAAGGCCCGGTGCGCCGGAGGGATTGAGGTCGTACGGTCCGTTAAGCACACGGGCGTCGACCAGCTCACTCCCCTTTTCAGCCTTGATCGCGAAATGCGAATAGCCGTTATAGCCCTGAAGCGCCGGCCGGTTTCGGATCGACCAGTCGATCAGCCGCCCGCTGCCGGAGATGGAAAATCCGCCGGAGCCGATGCCGCCGAGCGGAAAGGCGATATAGCGGGTGCGCTCGCCCTTATAGGCAAAACGCGGTTCGATGGAGGCAAGGTCATCCCACATATCGGTACAAGGTCCCCAATGGTTAGTTTTTGATGCCGCTCATCGTGATGCCTTCGATCACGAACTTCTGAGCGATGAGAAAGAGGAGCACGACGGGCAGGATCGACATGCTCATGGCCGCCATGACGACGGAAAGATTGCCCGAGGCCAGGTAGCCGCGCAGCATGTCCATGGCCACCGGCAAGGTCAGCGACCGGTCGCTGCTCAGAAGCACTTTCGCCTGAAAATAATAGTTCCACGTCTGCGTGAAGGTGATGATGCCAAGCGCCGAAAGGGCCGGCCGCAACTGCGGTAGCGATATCCGCCAGAAGATCTTGAAATAGCCGGCGCCATCCATCAGCGCTGCCTCTTCCAGCGCCTTAGGCTGGCTCAGCATGAATTGCCGCACGAGAAATATGCCGAAACTCGAGGTCAGATACATCAGCGCCAGCCCGATCGGCTGATCGAGCAGGCCGAGCCGAGCGTAGCCCAGATAGATCGGCAGGATGGTGACCTGCGCCGGGAACATCAACCCGATCAGCAGGATGAAGAACAGCACATCACGTCCGTGAAATTTCAGCCGCGCAAAGGCGAAGGCGGCAAGCGTGCAGGTGATCATCTGGCCGACGGTCACGATCACAGCGATCATCACCGAATTGAAATAGATATGCAGGAACGGCACGCGCGATTTCAGCACTTCGCGATAGTTGCTGAAATCCAGATTGGGCGGCAGAAAACTCGGCGGCAGCTTGTAGGCGTCGCTCACCGGCCGGAACGACATCGAAAACAGCCACAGAAACGGTAGCAACATGCCAAGCGCGAGCGCTGCCATCGTGGCGATGATTGCCCAATCGATCCAGCGTTTGGCGGCGCGTGTCTGCATCGCATTGTTCATTGCTGCACCCATCGACGCGAGAGGAATTGCTGGATCGCCGTGATGATGAGAATGATGATCGTCATGACCACCGAAATCGAGGCGGCATAGCCGATCTGGAAACTGCCGAAACCCTCCTCGACAATGAGGATGGAAAGCGATCGTGTGGAATCTCCCGGGCCGCCCTGGGTCAGGATGACGATCGATTCGAACACTTGCAGCGCCCCGATCGAGGCGTAGACGATGCAGAAGAACACGACCGGCGAGATGTAGGGCAGGGTGATGCGAAAGAACTGCCGCCAGGCGGGCGTTCCATCCATGATCGCCGCCTCGATGATATTCTTCGGCACGCCCTGGAGGGCGGCAATGAAGACGATCATGAAGAAGCCGGTATTTTTCCAGACGTCCATGATGATGATCGAGGTCATCGCCTGATTGGCGTCGGTCAGCCAACGCACGCCCGGCAGGCCAAGCAGGCGAATGTAGTAGTTGATGACGCCCAGATCGTCGCCGTAGAAATAGCCCCAGACGATCGAGACGAAGGCGGCAGCGATGATGACCGGAAGAAAGAAGGCAAGCCGGAAGAGATAGAGCAACCAGCTCGGCATCACCCGGTTGAGCGCCAAGGCCAGGATCAGCCCGATCGAGACGTTGAAGGTGACGGCGAACAGGGCAAAGCGCAGCGTGTTCCAGAGGATCTGCAGCGACCGGCGGTCGGTGAAAAACTGCACGAAATTGTCGAAGCCGACCCATTGCGAACCCAGCATCGGATCATAATAGGCAAAGGCGAGTATGGTCGTGACGATTACCGGCGCGACGACGAAGGTCATGTAGAGCACAGTTGCCGGCATCACGAAAAGATAGCCGGTGCGAGCCTGCGCGCGGCTCAGCTCTGACGGGCGGCGTTTTTCGGCGATGGTGTTCATCGTGGAAGGGCTCGACGGGAAAGGAGTGAAGATATTCGCTACCGCCGCGCCTGGGACGAGGCGTGCCCTGCGGCACGAGCCATCCCAGGCGGACGATAGGCGCTCGATCGGCAGCCCCCCAGCCGATCAGCCGCCCATCCGCTTCTTCAGCCGGTCGAATGAGGCCTTGAGCTCGGCGTCAGCTTGCTTCACACCGTCCGCAATCGACACTTCGCCGGCCATCATCGCCGTGTAGTAACGGATGAAGATCTTCTCGACCTCTTGGAAGTTCGCGGGCGACGGCACCGCCTTGGTGTTGGGCAGCGTCTGGTAATAGAGCGCCGCGCTCGGCGGAAAACTGAGGAACCCGGGCGTCTGCGCTGCCGCCTTGCGGCCGGGAACGCCGCCACCCTTCTCGCCCTCCTCCTTCTGCGTCTCCTCGCTTGTCAGTTCGAGGACCAGTGCCTTGGCGAGGTCGGGCTGCTTGCTCGTCTTGGCAATCGCATAGCCGCCGAAGCCGATGACGGTCGTGTCGCTGACTTTGCTCGGCGGAATGGCGACATCCATGTTGAGCTTGTTGCTCTTGGCGCTCTGGACGATCCAGTGGCCGCGGCTGATCATCGCCACCTGCCCCGCCATGAACTGGTTGTCCATCATGTCCTTGCCCGGAATGGGTGAGACACCGTCGACATGGATGAGGTCGTAGAGGAACTGCAGGCTTTCGGAAACCCTCGGATCCAGCATGTTGGACGCGGTCCAGTCGTCGTTGAGCGCGCTGGTGCCGTTGGAGAAGAACCAGGGCTGGACGAAGAAATTCTGGTTCGGGACTTCATAGCCGAACTGGGTGACATTGCCCGACGCGTCCTTGACGGTCAGCTTCTTGGCGACCTCACGGAATTCGTCCCACGTCCATTTGCCGTCCTTCGGATAGGCGACGCCGGCCTTGTCGAACAGATCACGATTGTAGTTGATCATGATGTTGTTCCAGCCGATCGGGATGTAGTTGATGTCGCCCTTGTAGCTCGACTGCTTGAAGAGGCTCGGGGCGAAATCCGAAAAGCCGGGGTTGGCGGCAACGAAATCGTTGAGCGGCAGGAACAGGCCGCGGGACGAGAAGCTCTGGAACGTCTCGATCGCCGTGCCATAGACATCGGCCTGCTGTCCGGAATTGAACTGGCTGAAGACCTTGGTGACATAGTCGCCCCAGCCGGTCGAAATCGGGTCGACGGACAGTTCGACCATGACGTTCGGATATTTCTTGTTGAAGCGCGCGATGGCATTCGTCATAGCCGACAATTCGGCTTCGCCGCCGAAACCTTGCATCTTGAGGGTCGCCTGTACGTCCGATTGCGCCAAGGCGCGACCAAAACTTGCGCCCACGACTGCGGCCGCAGACGAAACCAACAGCGAACGCCGTGTAAGAGTATGCATGCCATCCTCCCTATGCGCTTCCCGAGCGCTTTTACCTCGTCAAACTCCCAATCGAAACGTTTCGTGTCCCTAAACCGAATTCGTCTCGGATCAGTCCTCCACCGATACCGTGACATCAAGATTTGCCTGGTCGAAACGTTTCGTATAACAGCATCTCAGGGCCGCGTTGGCAAGAGGCCCTAAGAAAAGCGCAGAACAGAAAAAACTGGAAGAAGAGCAAAGCCGGAGGAAGCATGGCCACCATCAAGGACGTGGCGCAAATGGCAGGCGTTGCGATCTCGACGGCGTCAGCCGCCCTCAACCGCTCGGCACCTGTCAGCGATGAGGTGATCGCGAAGGTCGAGGCGGCGGTGCGTGAGATCGGTTATGTGCCGCATGGCGGCGCCCGCAGCCTGCGCATGGGACGATCGAGGCTGATTGGGCTCATCCTGCCCGATATCACCAATCCGCACTTCGCCAAGGTCGCCAAGGTGGTCGAATCCGCCTGCCTCAGCGCCGGCTACATGGTGGCGGTCTATTCGACCAGCGAGGATCACGATCGCGAGCGGCAAATCCTGACGATGATGCGCATGCAGCGGGTCGAAGGGCTGATCATCATTCCGACGCGCTCGGATACCGAGCATGGCGCGCGGGTAATCGATCAGATCCATGTCCCGACGATCCTGCTCGACAGCTTCATCGAAGGATTGCCCTATGACGTGATCAAACTCGACAATATCGCCGCCGGGCGCATCGCCACCGAACATCTTATCGGCCTTGGTCATACCCGCATCGCCGTCACCGTCGGCCGCGATAATATCGTCACCGGCGAGCACCGCTTGCAAGGATATCGGCAGGCTTTGGCGGCGCATGGGCTGTCGGTCGAGCAAGACCTGCTATTGGACGGGCGCTTCGATCAGACGCTCGCCCATGACAGTACTATGGCGCGTATGCAGCAGCCCCATCCACCGACGGCGATCTTCGCCCTTTCCAACATGATGACCCTCGGGGTCCTCAACGCCCTGCACGAATTGGGGCTTGCGGTGCCACGCGATGTCTCCGTCATCGGTATCGACGACTTCGATTTCGCCAATATCATGAACCCGCCGCCGACCGTTGTCGCAGCTCCGGTCCTGGAGATGGCACAAACCGCGATCGCCGCCCTGCTGACTGAGATCGCTCACAAGCAGCCGCCCACGGGCGCGCAAACTGTCTTTTCGCCGCATCTGATCATCCGCAAATCCTGCGCGGCACGACCTTTGGAAGCCGGTTGATGAAATTCAGGCCTATCGAACCTGGCACCGACGTTATGGCACAATGAACCTGGCAACCAAGTAGCCATTGCTGTGCAGGTAGTCGAGCAGCTCCGAAAGTGGGATGAGCGCAACCAAAAGCAAAGCGTCCCGAAAGGTACTGGTGAGCGTGTAGGTCGATATGATCACCTCAGGATCATTCTTCATCCGAGAGAGCTTGGGCCAAAACAAAGGTGTGTTTCTGGCGTAGTTGTCATATTCGGCGCCGAAGATATGCTGAAGATAGCTCGCCTCTCGTTTTGCCGTGTAAATGAACAGGCAGAACATAATGACTGCAAACAGCAGCATGATGAAGACCGACCCAAACAACATGCACACGCCTGCTATCGACAGCATCGATGAAAAATAAAGCGGGTTCCTGGTCATTGAGTAGGGGCCGGTCGTCACCAATTGCTTGTTCTTGCGACCGCCAACGTAAAGTATGCTCCACAACCGTCCGAAAATGCCCGCCAGGATCAAAAGCAGGCCAAGCTGCTCAAGAACGACATTAGCGAAACTCGTTTCCGGTAGCTGAGGTCGCGAAAAAATGGTGAGCAAGACGAAAGCGATTGCCCCCGTCCAAAGTACGATCAGGCGGTTCTTTTGAAAGAACGGTCGCGGCGATGAATGCATGAGATGACCACCATTTGAAACGGGAGCAATTGCCTAACTGACGTTGGCCAAGGATTTTTCACGGCTCAGATCATTGGCGCGCTACCCTTCAAGCCAATCCTCGCCTGCCACTGTCTCGGGCAACTTGAGCTGCAAGAGCAAAAATCGAAAACGGAAAATGTCCGGGCGCGATTGGGACATCTCCCTATAGGTTGAGTACTTACGCCCAGTTAAGAATATGTCGAGTTAATATTCGTTGTTCTTAATATTTGGATAAAATATGACGGAAGTTCTGGTCGCTCGGGCAACTGGAGCGGTTCAGCGCTTTATGGAAGCCCAGAACCGCTCTAACTTTTTGTTGTTACGCAAACGCGATCGTAAAACCGCTTCGCAGTTTTCTTGGAATTGCTCTGAAGCGAAATACGAGCATCAACGAATGCGACTGGCCACAAATCTCACGGCCGACCGGTATCAGCGACCGTCGTGATGAGAAGATCGGACGGCCTTGCTTACGCGCGGGTCGTGCCACCACCCAGCTCAAACAGGTCCTTGAACTGACGCGGCTGGCTGCGGAGATATTGATTGGGCGCGCGCACCTGGGCTCCCAATTCTGCAGCCGCATGCCATGGCCAGCGGGGATCGTAGAGGATGGCGCGCGCCAGGGCGATCATGTCGGCGTCGCCGGTCGAGACAATCGCTTCGGCCTGCGTCGGCTCCGTAATCAGCCCGACGGCAACGACCGGCATGCGAACGGCGGCTTTGACGGCGCGCGCAAGTGGCACCTGATAGCTCGGTCCTATCGGAATCTGCTGCGCCGGGTGAAGGCCGCCGCTGGACACATGGATCGCATCGCAGCCGCGGGCGTCGAGTAACTTGGCAAAGGTAACGATCTCGTCAACGGTCAGACCGCCCTCGACCCAATCCGTTGCCGATACCCGCATGGTGACCGCTTTATCGGCCGGGAACGCGGCGCGCACCGCATCGAACACCTCTAGCGGAAACCGCATCCGGTTCTCAAGCGAGCCGCCATATTCGTCCTCCCCGCCGGTTCGAGAGCGGCGAAAGGAACTGGTGCAGGAGATAGCCGTGGGCTCCGTGAAGCTGGACGAAGTCGAGCCCAAGTCGACCGGCGCGGACGGCCGACGCCGCAAAGGCATCGCGAACCCGCCGTAACCCGTCGTGGTCCAACGCGGTTGGCGCAACCCGGCCCTCGGCAAACGGCACCGCAGACGGCGCCTCGGTTTGCCAGCCATGCGGTTTGCCTGGAGCGATCTGCGCTCCTCCAAGCCACGGTACTTCGGTCGACGCCTTGCGGCCGGCATGGTTCAACTGAATGCCGATCGGCATGTCCGACCAGCGCCGGATGCCCTGCAATGTCCGGCGCATGGCCGCTTCGGTTTCATCGCTCCATAGGCCGACATCCGCCCAACTGATGCGGCCTTCCGGGAGAACCGCTGTTGCTTCGATGGTCAGCAAGGCTGCTCCCGAAAGGGCAAGCTGGCCAAGATGGATCAAATGCCAGTCGTTCATGCATCCGTCTTCGGCCGAATACTGGCACATGGGAGCGATCACGATCCGGTTGGCCAGGTCGAGGTTGCGGACACGAAATGGGGTAAAAAGGGCGGGTTGGGCCATAGGGATATCCTTTGCGTATTGCGGTATATGTCTGTCGTTGCCGGGCATGATCGGCTCTTCTTAACATCATCAGTCGACGCTAGCGAAATCGCGGAATGACGTCCAATGCAAGCTCCTGCATGACTTCCTCTGCCGGCCGTTCGTCGCCGGTCAGGTTGAACATGATGTGTTGGGCGCCCAATTCGCGCAATGCCAGAAGCTCCTCGATCAGGCCGTTTCGGCCGGTCCGCAGACCGAGGTCGAGTTGTTGGGTTGGCGCATGGGCATTGTCTTCGAGCTGTAAACGCAGCGATGATGCGAAGGCCGGCGATTTCGCTGGGTCGGCCTTCTCTACGGCCGCTCGCCAGATCGCATAGCGGTCGCGCTGCCTTGCAAGAGGTCTGTAATAGGTCGCCCAGGCGCAGGCGTTGCGGGCAATCCAGCCGATCGTCTGTCCGGCGGACCCGACTGCCAGCATCGGGATGCTCCCGTGCAAGGGTCTGGGACGAATCTGCGCATTTGCATCGGCCGTCGCACCTGAAGGGTCGAGACGACCGTCATTGTCCAGGAGTTTGGAGATCCGCTGCCAATTCTCCCGGAACTGCTCGGCGGCACCCGATAGCTCCTGCCCGAACGACCGAAATTCTCCCGGCCGATCTCCCGAGCCCAGCCCAAGCAGAAAGCGACCTCTCGAGATGTGATCGACAGACGCCGCTCCCTTTGCCGTGTGGATGAAATGCCGCAATGGCGAGACGATGGCGCCCGTAATCAGGGTGATCCTTTCAGTGGCGACCGCGACGGCACCGAGATGAACCCAGGGATCCAGATGCTCGACCGGGTCAGGATAGTCCGGGCTGTTCAAAGGCACATCCCGGACCCATAGCGCAGTGAATCCCAGCCGGTCGGCGAGCCGTGCAAAATCGAGCTGCGCCAGTGGGTCCGGCCTGGTCTGGCCGGCGCGCGTCAGGGGAAGCACAAAACCGAAGGAAAGGTTACCCGGCTTGAAGACTACTTCAAATGCCGGATGCTGCCTTGGGTTCTCCATACATACGCTCCTTCGTCGGGCATCCTAGGACCGGGCAACCGGCAGCAATGTCCGTTTCTCGATTCGACCGGTAACCGAGAACACGAGGAGATCGGTGTCTTGATCGATCCTGTCGCCGCTCATCAATTTTACGATGTCATCGACCCCGCCGACCGGGGTACCGTCGATCGCCAGAATATAGTCGCCGTCCCGCAGACCTGCGCGTTCGGCCGGGCCGCCGGGTTCCACCCGCCTGATGCGCACCGAGGTTGTTTGGCCGGTGCCCGCTTCAAGGGCGATCCTTCGCGGCAGCTCGATCGTATCGCCGGCGATCCCGATGAAGGCACGCCTGACCTGGCCGTAGCGGAGTATTTCCGAAACCACGAAGTTCGCCGTGTTGGACGCGACTGCAAATGCGATGCTCTGCGCACCCTGGATAACCGCCGTGTTGACACCGATGACCTCGCCACGCGAAGACACCAGCGGCCCTCCGGAATTGCCGGGATTGAGCGCGGCGACGGTTTGAATGACGTCGTCCATCAGGCGGCCGCTCGCAGATCGCATCGAGCGGCCAAGTGCCGATACGATACCGGCAGTCACCGTCCACTCGAAGCCAAGCGGATTTCCGATGGCGATCGCGATATGGCCCCTGCGCAGACGCTTGGAGTCCCCGAGCCGAGCCCAGGCTCCGACGCCCGAATTCGCTCGGATGAGCGCGATGTCGGTGTCGACGTCGCGCCCAAGGACGCGTCCCTCGGTAACCGAACCATCCGGCGTGGTGATGCGGACGACCTTGGCGTCGTCGACAACGTGGTTGTTGGTGACAATCAGCCCGTCGGGCGAGATGGCAAAGCCGGAACCATGCCCGCCCCTGCCGCCAACCCGCTCGATCCGGCTGACCGCCGGTCCGACCGTGTCCACCGCACTCGCTATGGATTGAGAATATGCATCTATCAGTGCCCCGTCATCCGCAGGCACTATGTCCTTATCAATGAAACCCATCGTTTGATCCTCAAACAGCGGCGCCTATCGTCGCTGCCGCCAGCGGACCGATCACGGGGATGCCTGGTTCGCCATGGCGCTGTCGTTAGGAATTAAATGGATGGGCGTCGGCCTGCGTTCAAGTCGGGATGCAAGGCGTCGATCACAGCGTCCGTTGCGGTCTATATAAATTATTATCATAATCATTAGGAAAACAGTTGTTTCAGCCGGCTCGGGCGCTTAGCCCTTTGATAATAATTCGCATCATAATTATTTTTAGCCGCTCCTGGAGATCGCGATGGCCAAGAAAATCTCTCCCCGCACGGAGGCCGCGAAACTGGCGGACTTCATGTGTTTCTCGATCTATTCGGCCAACCTTGCCTATTCGCGGGTCTATAAACCGGTCCTGGAGGCGCTTGGGCTGACCTATCCGCAATACATAACGATCATTTCGCTGTGGGAAGAGGATCGACAGACTGTCAAAGGGCTGAGCGAGACGCTGTTTCTTGAGCCGAGCACCATGACGCCGATGCTGAAGCGGCTGGAGGCCATGGGCTATCTCACACGGACACGCGACGCGGATGACGAACGCAACGTTCGGATCTCGCTGACCGATGCAGGCCGCCGCCTTCGAGAGAAGGGCTTCGGTTTCGGCGCGGTTACGATGAAAGCTTCGGGCCTGACGGCGGAGGAATTCCTGACCCTGCAGAAGGCCGTCGCCGGGCTTCGCGATAATCTTATGACAGCCAGCAAGGGAGAGCTTTGATCTCCCTCGTGGCTTGTTCGATCGCACGCCGGTGGTTGTTGTGCCGGCGTGCGGTGGTAATCCTGCTGACGGGTATCGCGCTGCGATTGGAAGGCAGACCGGCTCAAACCACGTTGATCACGACATCGATGTTGCCGCGAGTGGCCTTTGAATAGGGGCAGGTCTGGTGCGCAGCGTCCACGAGCGCTTGGGCGACATCGCGCTCCAAGCCCGGCAGGCTGACGTTGAGACGAGCCTGCAGGAAATAGGCGCCGTCGACCAGGCATAGGTCCACTTCGGCGTCGATGGCCGCGTCAGCCGGAACGGCGACCTTCATCTTGCGGGCGGCAAGGCCAATCGCACCTTCGAAGCAGGCGGACCAGCCGGCAGCGAAGAGCTGCTCCGGATTGGTACCGTCGCCGGAGGTGCCCGGGGAGGAGAGCTTGACGTCGAGGCGGCCATCGGAGCTGCGCGACGCGCCGTCGCGACCGCCGGTGGTATGGGTCTTGCCGGTATAGAGTACTTTATCGGTCTGGGTCATGATATCGGTTCCTTAAAAGCGGTTGCTGGCGCCCTCATGGGACGCAATGACTGCGGACCAGCCATTGGCTGCATAAAGCGACAGCGACGTATCCGGCATGTGTCCCGATTGAGCAGAAGTGTAACGGAGTGTGGGAGGGTGGCCGCTCTGTACATAGCCGTACAAAGCGGGGCAGGAGACGCCTCGGCGCATGTCGAAGCCTGGTCCTCACTCGAGGAGGCACTCCCGGAAATGAAAGCGAAAAACTCCTCTGGCTTGTCGCCAGAGGAGTTTTGTTTCGGCAGGCAGCTGTCGCAAGCGTTGTAATGGCGTTGTAAGGCAAAGCGAACGCTTCGTCGCCTCCGTCAGCCCTGGCTGTCTGAAACCAAAACCGGTTTCTCCCGATAGAATTGGGGGAAGAGGTTCTTCAGCTTGTCGACCTTCGGCTGCTCGTTGATCACGATATAAAGTTGGCTCGGATTGTTGGCCATATAGTCCTGATGATAGGCCTCGGCCTTGTAGAAGGGTTTGCCCGGCTCGATGGCCGTTGCGATCCTCGCCTTGAAGATGTGGGCTGCCTCAAGCTGGGCGATATAATCCGCGGCGACTTTCCCCTGCTCTGCGTCGACCGGAAAGATCGCGGAGCGATACTGCGTGCCGCTGTCCGGCCCTTGCCGATCGACCTGTGTAGGATCGTGGGCGACCGAGAAGTAGATTTGCAGCAGCTTGCCATAGCTGATCTTCTTTGGATCGAAGACGATTTCAACGGCTTCGGCGTGGCCCGTGGTTCCGGTTTCCGTCAGCTCGTAGTTTGCCGCCTCCGCGCTGCCGCCGGCATAACCTGATGTCGCGCTGACGACGCCCGCGACATGCTGGAACACGCCCTGCATACCCCAGAAACATCCGCCGGCGAACAAGGCGGTTTGCAGGCCGTCGGTGCCCGCCACGTCATGCATCGCAGGCGGTAGGAGCCGCGGTTCTTCGGCGGCCGACAAATTGCCGAGAAGCGCCGCGCCGAGAAAACCGAGCAAACCTCCGGTCATCAGGAAGGGACGTAGGATGCCGAAACGGGTGATAAATTTGAAATAGATTGTCGTCTGCATCATTCTGGTCCTCATCCAAAGGTGAACACATAGGCTTCGACACCGGGATCGAGGAAGCGAACGTTGAAGGTCCGTTCCTCGACCTCGCCTGCCTGGCGCACGAGTTGATAAAGGCGTGTTTCGGTGACTACACCATTGCCGTCGGCGTCGATATCGGCGCCGTGGCTTGCGCCCGGCGCTTTACCATCGACCGTCACTTGAAACCGCACCGACTTGCCGTTGGTGCTGGGGCCGAGAACGAGGTGCAGGTCACGGGCGCTGAATCTGTACGTGACACCGCCGCCTGCCTTGTTGAGCGTCGCCTGCTCGGGACCGATCGTCCAATTGCCGGAAAGGCCCCATTCGTTGAGACCGGGTTCGCCGGTCGTGTAGTCCTTCGCGGTATCCCCCTTCAAACCTTCGGGAGACACGAAGTTCGAGGCCTCCTTGTAGCCGATATAGGTCTCGCCGGATCTGATCTTGCTGAGATCGGGTGCTGCTTCAGCGCCGTGCGCATTCGGCCTGACCAAAGCATTTTCGGGCATCTGGCCGCCGGCGTCGGCCAGCAGCTCCTGAATGACCTTTTCGGAGGTGTCGTATTCTCCCTCCCCGAAGACATGGTGCCTGATCTGCCCCTTGGCATCGACGAAGTAGAGTGCCGGCCAGTAGCTGTTCTGGAAGGCCTGCCAGATCCTGTAGTTATTGTCGATGGCGACGGGATAGCCGATTTCGAAGTCCTTAATGGCTCCCTTGACGTTGTCGACATTCTTCTCGAAGGCAAATTCCGGCGCGTGTACGCCGATAACGACCAACCCCTGATCCCGGTATTTTTCCGCCCAGGCTTTGATGTAAGGGATGGTGCGGATGCAGTTGATGCAGGAATAGGTCCAGAAATCCACCAGCACGACCTTGCCGCGCAGTTGCTCGGCACTCAGCGGCGGCGAGTTCAGCCACGCGACGGCGCCATCCAGCGAAGAAAGCCGGCCTTCGACGGGAAGGCGGCTTTTGAAGCGAGGCTTTTCCTTCTCGGCAGCCAGCATCGGTGTGTTGCTGGCGACCATCGTCGCTGCCGGGTCGGGAAGATCGGCGTTGAAATTGTCGAGAACGGCCTGCTCGAAAGTCGAGGTGCTGGCATAGGACAGGCGCGCCAGAAATCCCGTGTCGAAGCCAAGCGCAATTGCCGCAACCCCGGCAAGGACCGCCGCGCCGAGTGCCTGACGCAGTCTTTCGCCAGAGCCAAACGAGCTCTTCATCACAGCGAAAACCCGACCGCCGATCAGAAGAGCAGCGGCAAGCGATGTTGCGGCACCCGCCGCATAGGCGAGAAGCAGCACTGTCGTGTGAGCATTCGCGCCCTGAAGAGCAGCACCCGTCAGGATCAGGCCAAGGATGGGCCCCGCACAGGGCGCCCACAACAGCCCGGTTGCGACACCGAGAACAAGGGAACTTCCAACGGTGGATCGGGCGCGCAGGCCGCCGGACGAGTTCATCAGCCTGTTTCCCAAGGCGACGATCGGCCGGGTCACGACAGCGGCTGTTTGCGGCGAGACAAGAGCCACGCCGAAGACGGCAAGCAATGCAATGGCGGCGTATCGGGCATATTCGTTGGCATGGACGGCCCAGCCGCCGCCGACGGCCGCAAGTGTCGCAACCGCAGCAAAGGTCATCGCCATGCCGGTAAGCATAGGCAAACCGCTTTTGACGAAAGGCTGTCCGGTACGGGCAAACACGAAGGGAAGAATGGGGAGAATGCACGGACTGAGGATTGTCAGCACACCTCCGAGATAGGCAATGACAAGAAGCGTCATCATCGTGTCCTTTGAAGGATTGATCGGGCGCCAAGGCGCAATGGCCGACGAACAGCCATTGACCGCATAAGGGGGAGCGGACGTATCCCGCATGTGTCCCGATCGGGCGAAAGTGTAACGAAGTGTTCGACGAGGGTCGGCCGCTACGTTCCGATACAAACGGATCGCGGTCTGATGCCTGTCAGCGGATGGAGATTTCCGCCGATAGCCCGCCGCCGACGCGATTGCGCAGTGCAAGCGAGCCGCCAATCGCAAGGGCAAGCTGACCGGCAATCGCCAATCCCAATCCGGTCCCTCCGGTCCCCCGGCTTCGGGATTGTTCGAGCCGGAAGAATGGCTGCATCACGGCGTCGAGCTGATCCTCTGGAATGCCGGGACCGCGGTCGAGCACTTTTATGAGGATTGCTCCTGTACTGTCCTTCTGCACGGATATCTCCGCAGTGCCTGCGAATTTGAGGGCGTTGTCGATGAGATTTGTCAGGATCCGCCTGAGAGCATGAGGCCGGGTGACGATCGTGCCATCGATCTTGTCGGCGACCATCACCGCTTTGCCTGTGTCCTGGTAGTCATAGGCGAGGCTCTCGATGAAGGAGCCGATGTCTATGCGGGACGATTTCTCGGTGTTTCCGTGGGCGCTACGGGCATAGGCCACCCCTTCATGGACGAGACGCTCGATCTCGGCCAGGTCCTGGACCAGTTTTTCCTTTTCCGGGGAATCTTCCGCGATCTCGGCGCGCAGCTTCATGCGCGTGATCGGTGTTTGAAGATCATGCGAGATCGCCGCGAGTATCTGCACCCTCTCCTCGAGATAATGGGCGATCCGATCGCGCATCGCATTGAAGGCGCGGGCGGCATGGGCGACTTCGCTCGGCCCCGCTTCAGCCAAGCGTGGCGTCTTTTTGTTCGGGTCAAGCGCGTCCGCGGCATTGGCGAGGTCCACGAGCGGCCGGATCGCCTGCCGGACGACAAGCCACGTGCAGAGAATGAGGAGACCGAGTTGCAGGAGAAGAACAAAGGGCAGCCATTTGGCCATCGGCATGATAGGCGCAGGATTGACGTCGATCGTCAGCGGATTGCCGTCGCTCAAGGTCAGGTGGGCTTGCAGGCGTTTGCCGTCACCCGGTATGGATTCGAAACTGATCGGAAAACGCTTGCCGACGGCGTCCTGTATTTTTCCGGCGATCTGCCTGCCCTGATTGCTCATGTCAGGCACGCCGGGAAGGCCGGGACCAAGCACAAACCGATAGGTTCCACGGTCGAGACGGTCCAGCCAATCGGCGCGCTCGGCTGCCGGCAACCGGTCGAGAACGGCGATCGACGTGGCCACATCGCTTTCCAGCGTGTTGAGCATCACAGTCTTGGCCGTCATATAGCGTTCCAGGAACTGGACGCTGAAGGTAAGCCCCTGCGCAAGCATCAAGCCGGCGAGAAGGATCAGAAACAGCCTCGATCCCAAGGTGCGAGGCCAAGGTCGCAGCCCCCGAAACCCTGCGACGGCGCTCATCGGCGCAGCTCGGATATTTCGACCGGCATCGCGAAAACATAGCCCTCGCTGCGGACGGTCTTGATATAGGCAGGCTCGCGCGCATCGTCGCCGAGGCGCTGGCGAAGCCGGCTAACTAATAGGTCGATGGACCGGTCGAACAACTCGGCATCACGCCCTTGCGTGAGGTTCAAGAGCTGATCCCGATTGAGGACGCGTTGCGGATGGTCGATGAACACTCGCAGCAAACGATATTCGGCACCGCTGAGGGCGATGGCCGTTCCGTCGCGATCGAGCAGGTGCCGGGCAGTCGTGTCGAGGTGCCAATCGCCAAAAGACAAGAGCTGACCGACCTCCGTCACCTGAAGATTCGGCGGAAGCATGCGGGTGCGGCGCAGGATTGCCTTGATGCGGGCCAGAAGCTCGCGTGCGGCAAAGGGTTTTACCAGATAGTCATCCGCTCCCATCTCCAGGCCGATGATGCGGTCCGTCTCGTCATCGCGCGCCGTCAGCATCAGGATCGGCGTCGACTTGTGTTTGCCGGCGCGCAGCTCTCGGCAAAGAACCAGACCGTCGTCGCCCGGCATCATCACGTCGAGGACGATGAGATCGACCGCGTTCGATTCCAGGAAGGCCCGCATGTGCCGGCCGTCGGCAGCCACGGTGGCGCGTAGCCCGTTCTTTTTGAGATAGCTCGAAACCAGCTCGCGGATCTCACGATCGTCATCGACGATCAGGATGTGGTCGATGTGATCCATCGTCGGGGTGCCCTCTTTTCCAGGATGACGCGTTAATTCCTCAACGGTAGCCCGCGGTCCGTTTCCAGGACTTATAAACCGTTTGATTGGAATCTAGTCAAATGCCACGGCTGATTGAATTGTTGCCGGCAAGCCCTGTGGCTTGCCAGGGATATGCACGGGATGAGCAAGGCTGCTCTTAAGTCGCCGGACGACGGCAGTCTATACCATCGTCCGGCGGGCCTGCTGGGGAGATTAGAAACTGTCGACGTCGATGATCGCTTGGGCGAATGCCTGCGGCGCCTCCTGCGGCAGATTGTGGCCAATGCCCCCCTCGATGGTCCGGTGCGCATATGGGCCTGAGAATTTGCCGCGATAGACTGCAGGATCGAGATGCGGAGCCCCGTTTGCGTCGCCTTCCAGGGTAATCGTCGGTACGGTGATCACCGGAGCCTTCGCCAGCCGGGTTTCCAGATCGTCATATTGCGGCTCGCCCTCCCCCAGACCCAGTCGCCAGCGATAATTGTGGATGACGATGCTGACATGATCCGGATTGTCGAAGGATGCCGCGCTGCGTTCGAACGTCGGCTCGTCGAAGTTCCACTTCGGCGATGCGATCTGCCAGATGAGCTTAGCAAAATCGTGCCTGTATTTGTCGTAGCCTGCCTGGCCGCGTTCCGTGGCGAAATAATATTGATACCACCACTGCAGTTCAGCTTTTGGCGGCAACGGCGTCTTATTGGCGTCCTGGCTGCCGATCAAATAACCGCTGACGGAAACCATGGCCTTGCAGCGCTCCGGCCAAAGTGCTGCGAGAATATTGACCGTACGTGCACCCCAATCAAAGCCGCCGAGGATCGCCTTTTCGATTTTCAGTGCGTCCATCAAGTCGATGATGTCGACGGCGACGACCGACTGCTGGCCGTTGCGAATCGTTTCATCGGAAAGAAAGCGGGTCGTGCCATAACCGCGCAGATAGGGAACGATCACGCGGTAGCCCTGTGCTGCCAGCAAAGGAGCGACGTCGACGAAACTGTGGATATCGTAGGGCCAGCCATGCAGAAGAATGACCGGTGGACCATCGGCAGGCCCGGCCTCGGCGTATCCGATATTCAGGACGCCGGCCTCGATCTGCTTGAGGGGACCAAACGATGTATTGGTGCCTGGCTTGACCGCAGGTAGGGCTGTCGGCTTCGTTTTGGCCGATTGTGCTTCTGCAGCCCCGAACACACCGAGCTGCGTGAGGGCGATGGTTGCGGCCGCGGTGCCAAAAAACCGGCGGCGATGATGGTTGATTTCTTCCGACATTTATTTCTCTCCAATAGAACCCGGCGTCGCCATGAAGAAACCGCTTCCATGTATCCGTGATGTGTCGCGATCCGATCGGCTTTGAATGCCGATGTAGCTTTAAGGCGTCCGGATACAATTGATTACAAACGGCAGCGTCATTGTGGTCAGCCTTTGCACCTGCCTGACTGAACCTGCGACAGCCATCTTTACGCCGCCGAAGCTGCAAGCGGAAGCGATCTTCCCAAACAGAATTCAGAGAGCCGGGAGGCAGTCTCGTGCGGCTCGCAGCAGAGATATCCAGTGATCGGTGCGCCGGAAATCGCCTCGACGGGTACATCTGGAATCACGCTGCTTGAATTGAGGCTGGGTTTCCAGGTGGTGGTCAGAGGTCGCGGCATTCCGGAAAGTTTCGGAAATGTTCTCCCGTGCATAGGGTGCCGGCTCGCTAGTTGCGGCCCGATGTTCCCCGCGGGGAACTCCACTTATTTCGTGCCCGATCAAAAGTTCCCCGCGGGGAACACCGCCGCACGGTAGTTGCCAGCGACAATAGAATCGCGCTACCTCTTTATCTACGCCAAATATCGGTAATTTCGGCATTCTGCGTAACTACGCGGCCCTTCATGAAACATTAACCATCGAGGCGCTTAGTACCCTGGCCAAACGGGAGAGAGCCGTGACACGACATTTGAGCAGCCTCGCCTTCATGCAGACATTTTCCGCGAAGCTGGACGTCGCGTTGGGCAATCTCAATCTCGCCCAATATCCCCCGGATGCGCGCCGCACGATGCGCAAGTTCACCTCCTCCGAAGTTGCCGCACTCCTCAACGTCACCGAGGCTTATATCCGGCAGATTTCGCTGAAAGATCAGGGCCCGTCTCCCGAAATCGCAAATGGCCGGCGTTTCTACTCGATGGAGCAGATTCTCGAACTCAGGATGCATCTCGCGCAAAATGGCCGCAAGAAGCGGATGAATCCACGGCGGGTGGAAGGCGAACAATGCCAGATTCTGGCCATAACAAATTTTAAGGGCGGTTCCAGCAAGACGTCCACCACGATCCATCTCGGCCATTATCTCGCGCTGAAAGGATATCGCGTGCTTGCGGTAGATCTCGATCCCCAGGCGTCATTGACCACTCTTCATGGAAGTCTACCCGATTTCGATTATCGCGACGGCGACACGCTCTATTCAGCCATTCGTTTCGAAGATCCTGTTCCAGCCGAACAGGTCATCCATCAGACCCACATCGCGGGGTTCGACGTTATCTGCGCCGGTCTTGAACTGACGGAATTCGAGACCGCAGTTGCCTTGGAAATGCGCAAATCCGGCGGCACGAGCTTCCTGCTACGCGTGTCGCAAGCACTGGAGCAGGTTACGGATCGCTATGACATCATTTTGATGGATTCGGCGCCGTCGCTGAACTTTCTCACTCTATCATCTCTCACGGCGGCGACGGGCGTTTTGATACCCGTTCCCGCCCATATGCTCGATGTCGACTCGACGGCAAAGTTTCTGGAGCTTGCCGGATCCTACATGCAGATCCTCGAGCAGGTCGGAACCACGGCGCAATGGGACTTCGCCAAGTTTCTGATCACCAAATTCGAACCGAACGATCATCCGCAAGCGAATATGACAGCGCTGATGCGGCAGGTCTTTGGCGAAGATCTTCTTTTGAATTCTGTCATCAAGTCGACTGCTGTTGCAGATGCGCTGACTTGGAAACAAAGCCTTTACGAGGTGCAGCGGGCGAGATTCTCCGCGCCGAAGACTTATGACCGGGCGATTGAATCGATCAATGCCGCGAATGCCGAAATTGAAGAGCTTTTTTGGAAAGCATGGGGGCGCGAATGAGCAGAAAAGATTCCAAAGGCATGTTCGCAAACGTCCTGGTCGGGCTCGGCCAGGAGGCAGCGTCTGCTGCGCCGCTCGCGACATCGGCGTCTCCACATCTGCTCAAGGTCGCGGCCGGCGTTCGGCAACTCCAGGAGCGCGGCGAACTTGCCGACAAGCTGCTCCAAGGTGCCGATCATATCATCGAACTCGATGTGGATGCGGTTTTGCCATCGCACATACGCGATCGGTTCGACGGCGCCTACGATGCCGACAGGCTCCAGGATCTCCTACAGTCCATGCGTGAGCACGGACAGACCACACCCGGCATGGTTCGGCCGTTCGGCGGCGAGGGAGGCAAGTTTCAGATCGTCTTCGGTCGACGCCGTCTTGCTGCCGCAAAGCTTCTCGGCGTCAAGTTCAGAGCAATCGTCCGTGATCTTTCGGACGAACAGGCGATCGTCATCCAGGGCGAAGAGAATGCCAATCGCGATGACCTGTCCTTCATTGAAAAATGCGTTTTCGCTTTTGGTCAGGAAGAAGCAGGGTTTAAACGCGAGGTGATCTGTGCGTCGCTGGCGACCGGAAAGTCGCACATTTCCGAGATGCTTCAGATCGCAAAGACCTTTCCGCAGACCGTTCTGGCGGCCATTGGCTTTGCACCGCAGACCGGCAGGCGGCGCTGGGCGCAACTGGCTGAGCGTTGGGGCGCAAATCCTGATGCCGCAAAGGTCGCGGAACACGTTTTGGCGGAACCGGCTGTTCAGTCGCTTTCCAGCGACGACAGATTTGCTGCCGTGCTGAGTGCGGTTTCGATGGCCAAGGTGCCGTCCGTAGCCTCTCCGGATCGGGTTCAAGAAGTCGTTTCCAAGGGAATGACCCTTGCCGTGGTAAATTACGCCAAGACGGGAACCAAGCTTACATTCACGAAAGCCGTCCCCGACGATTTCGTAAACTATCTGCTGCGTCGAATCGAGGGATTGCACGAGGACTATCTTGGCGAATCCCAAAAGGCGAGGCGGAACCAGACCAAATAGGAAAAAGCCCCGGTAGCGGAAAGGTCACATGCGTTGCTGAGCGTAAGTGGATCTGGACATAAGGCAGAGAGAGTGCTTGGCCGACGACCATATTTCGACGACCTGGTCGTCATTTGACAGGATCAGGAAACGACATGGCGCCGGAAACGGACGATGAGGAAAAAATTGATGCGACCTTTCGCAACGGTTCGTTGACCGCCGTTGGGATCATTACCGGTTTCTCGCTGAGCTTCATCAATAGCTGGGTTTCCAATCCGAACGACTGGGGTCGCATCGATATTCTGCCGATGACGTTCATGGTTGTTGGCATAGCCCTGCAGGTGAAAGTCTTCGCCGATCTGCTCGCGAGGGATTCGCTGCGGGCGGTCAAATACGACCGCGCGCGCCGTCTTTTTCTGATTGGAGTGCTCATCGTGGCGGCAGGGATCGCAATCGCTCTCGCAAACGACATCCTTGGCATCAGCAGTCAGAAAATGCTTGGCTAGACTGCTTCTCGATGGCTGGAAAGACGTCTTTTCAGGCCTGATTGGTCAGCCGTGCTATAGCCGACGAAGAGCGATATCGCTTGTTATCACCGATTTGCCAGTAGTTGGATCGCGGTCGATCGTTCGCAGATTGAGGCTGTTGCCGCTAATTTTTTGTATCGCCATGTCCGCCGTCCGGTCGCCGTTGACGTCTTTTGACCAATGAACGGCAAGATCGATGGTATTGCCCTGGCGCCTTCCGGACAGTCCGGAGCGCCCCCCGGAAGGGCCGACATACACGCCGCTATAGCGCGCCCCACTTACCTTAAGATCCGCAGAGATCGCACGGCTCATCACGAGCAAGCCCCGACAATTGCCGCGCATGGAGAGCGAAGATGTGGTCGCCATTGATGCGAACGTACACGTGACGTTGATCGGCGACATTCCGATCCGCCTGATAACGGTTCCCGTGCCAGTCCAATTTCCCTGCAGAGATTGCAGGAAACCGCTCTCGTCGGCCGCGGCCAAGCTGGGTAAAAGGCCAATGGATAAGGTGAGGAAGGCTCGCGCGAAGAAAGACATGGGAAAACACCTCGATGTCGAACTAGCCTCAACGCTTACCTTGCTTGCAAGTTCCAGGAAGTTTCGTGTGGAGTTCACGGATTCTGCCGTTAGACTATATTTTCTTGTTGCAGATCGACAAGCCGCCGCCTTTGTTAGCTCTTCAAAATTTAATTTTGGGCTCATCTACGGCTGTTAATACTGCATCCGGCGGTGCCGCGAGATATAGTTCCCATTCCGTTTGAGGTAGCGCAGCCAAGCATCAAGCCCAAACGAAATATAGCCTTAGCAGAATGCCGAACTAGGTCTTCCAAGTCATGGAGCGGTTAATCAATGGCTCATATCATCATCATCAATCCGCGTTTCGAAACCTCCTATTGGGGCATGGAACACGCGCTTCCGTTGTTTGACGTAAAAGCGAACCTGCCGGTCGCCTGCCTTCCTCTGCTGGCGGCGCTAACGCCTGCCGAACATACCGTTACGCTCGTGGATGAGAATGTCGAGCCGATCGACTACGATCTGTGCGCGCAAGCGGATATCGTCGCGCTCACGGGCATGATCGTCCAACGGTTCCGGATGAAGGAGATTTTAACGAAGCTAAAACGGTGCAATTGTTTCACCGTCGTCGGAGGACCGTGGGTCACCGTCAAGGAAGACTATTTCGACGGGCTTGTCGATGTCACATTCATCGGCGAGGCCGAAGAGACCTGGCCGCAATTCCTGCTCGAATGGTCGGAAGGCCGTCATGTCAGGCGCTACGAACAAGCCGACAAGACGGACATGAGCAAGGTGCCGATCCCGCGTTTCGATCTGTTGAAAATGGATGAATACGCGCTTGGCAGTCTCCAGTTCTCGCGAGGCTGCCCGTTCACCTGCGAGTTCTGCGACATCATTGTCGTGTTCGGGCGAAAGCCGCGGATCAAGTCCAGCGCACAGATCATCGCCGAGATGGAGGCATTACTGTCCGCCGGCATAGACACGGCATTTATCGTCGATGACAATCTCATCGGCAACAAGAAGGCGATCAAGGAGGTCCTGCGCGACGTCGTGGCCTGGCAGGAACGCAACCACTATCCAATGACATTCCTGACCGAAGCCTCGATCGATCTTGCCGACGATGACGAGCTGATGCAGCTCATGGTCGATGCCAATATCCGTATTGTCTTTATCGGCGTCGAGACGCCGAACGAAGCAGCGCTGCGCGAAACCAAGAAGCTCCAGAACCTCAGAAAAGGCGGGACGATGCTGGAGAAGATCCACACCATCCAGCAGACCGGCATGGAGGTCTGGTGCGGCATGATCTTGGGTTTCGATAGCGACGACACGACGATCTTCGAAGCCCAACGTGTCTTCATCAAGGACGCGCGGATCGTCAGCGCCATGATCGGCATGCTGGCTGCCATTCCCAAGACGCCGCTTTATACCCGTCTCGAGAAGGAGGGGCGGCTTGATCATGACGACCCCCCAGCTTTCGGGACCAACGTCATTCCTCTCAATCTCAGCCGGGAAACCCTGCGCGATGGCTATCTTGCCGTGTTGAGCGACCTTCACCAACCTGCCGCCTATTTCGACAGGTTGGACGCGCTCTATCTCGATGCCCGTATCCAGCCTGAGCGGTCGCGCCTGCGCCATCTGCGCCGCCATCCCATCCGCTTGATTGCCTTAAATCTAAAGTGGGCTTTGGAAGCCGCGGGCATTTTGGTAAGATTGATGCGCCTGGTACAGGAATCGGACCTGCGCAATATCTATCGCCAACGCCTCTGGAAACTCCTATTGCGCCGCCGCTCTCCGGTGATTGTGCAAACCTATGCCATCAAATGCGCCATGCATTATCACGCGCACAAGATGGTCCAGCAAATGCAATCCGGCGGCAACATCGTCAATTCGTTCTAGCCGAAAAATCTTAGGGTTAGCGCAAAGGACTCCGATTCGATCGCTGTCGACCCCTTAAGAGCCGGTCAAGCGGTTGCGCGGGTCCGATAAGCCGTGAAGGCCTCCATCACATTTGCTTCGAAGGCACCGGGCGAGGAACTGGCGTTATCGAGCTCCGCATGGTCCCAGCTTCTGACAATACGGCCTTCGGCCAGGAACAGTGCCCGGTTGCAAAGGCCGGGCACAGCTTCGACGATGTGAGTTGAAAGAATGATGGCATGACGGCCAGTGGCCGCGAGATCACGGATCATCTGTTTGCATTCCCAGGCCGAAACCGGATCAAGCCCGTTCAGGGACTCATCGAAAATCAGAAGTGGTGGAGCGCCCAGGAGCGCCGCAAGAATGGAAAGCTTGGCGCGCGTTCCAAGCGAATAGTCCGCGATGGAACAATGCAGCCAAGGTCTAAGCCCTAGTCTTTCAAGAGGTTCAGCGACGGGAAACGCCGTTGAAGAGCAACCTCGTATGGACGCCACCAATTCGAGATATTGTTGGCCAGAAAGTGCCGACGGCAAATTCGCGGCATCGATTGCCAAGCCGAACTGTGACTTCGCCCACACCGGCTCGGCGGCTAGATCGACGCCGTTGATTGTCACCGTGCCACCGAGAAGCCTTATCTGTCCGGTGACCGCCTTAAGGAGCGTGGATTTACCAGCCCCATTGGCGCCAAGAAGGCCGAGCACATCGCTGAGACGCATCTGCAGGTTGATGTCGGTGACTATTGGTCTGCCGCCATAGCCGGCGCTGAGATTGCGTACACCCAGAATGCTGTTCGACGGATTATCCACGGTAATACCTCTGCCGGGCTCTATGCCAAAGAAAGAATGTAAGTGCGGCGAAACCCAAGAGGACGGAACGGCCGAATTCGGACGTTTCGTAACTGGCATAGGCTATTGCAGCGAGGAAGCTCAGCGCCGCGGCAAGCGGTGACGTCACGAAATAGGCCGCGAAGGCGGCATAGGAACCGTTTAGCAGCAAAAGCCAGCAGCCACTTGAGCTGGCCGTGATCCAGGACGAAGGTTCGGCTGCCAGGGCCGCGCCCGCCGGCAAGGCAAAGAATAGCGCCGACAGTAGCGACGGCAATCGCAATAGCCTCAGCCAGACACGGGTGTAGCCGACCGGCTGCGTTCTGAGTACCGGGGAGGCGAGCGGATGGCAGCGCAGGCTAAGCATAAAAACCAGAAGACCGCCGAGCATGGCAGCAACGGCGGCGGCCCCCTCCTGATGCCTGGAAAAGCTCGCGCCTATCGAAAGGATCGTGGCCGAACAAAGCACAATGGCCACCACGGCAGTGCGTACGCTCAATCTTATGCGGCCTGTCTGTAGACCCAATGCCCAGCTGCCCAGCCATCTTGGACTCGCGCTGTCGAGATGTCGCACTAAAGGCGGACGAAGTCGTTCGACATCGGTCCGCCGTTTCGAAAACGCCTCATCGGCAAAAACCTGCCTGGCAGACCATTGTTGGCACAACAGGCCGAGGCAAAAGCCGACCGCGAATAGGAGGCTGGTTGTTGTGCCAATACCGATCGCATTTTGGATGCCAATCAACAGGCAGGATGCGGCGACTGCTCCTGCGACGATCATAGCAACTGGGGTGCCGATGATCAGTGCCGCCACGCTGGCCATACGGCGGCGCGACCCTGACGAAAGCGGCAAGGCACTCAGGAATGGTGAAATGGCGCGTGACCAGGTCATCGTGCAGATTGCAAAACCCGCTCCGATCCCCAGAGCAGCCGCGGCCATCGGAATGCCGATGCCTAAGACCTGTTGCTCCCGGCGCAGCAGCTCCGCCCATTTGTGCAGAGCGACGACAACATCGATGATGCCATAGGCGATGAGCCCACCGCCGCCCAGAAATATCCAACAGAGATCACGGACCCGCAGAGACAGGAGACTGTTTCGCACTTCGTGCCAAAGCAGGATCAGGACGAGCCGGTCGTGCCTCATTCTTCTAAGCCTCCGCAGTTCTGCGCGATTTATGGGGCGCCAGCTTGCCGCAAGTGGGGCAAAGACGCCTGATTTGTGATGACAGTTGCGCATGACCATAACGGCGCAATTTGAGGCTCTCAACCACTCGCAGCAGCAGGGGTGTACCGTTTGCAAGTGTTTCGTCAATGAGTTGTAACGATTTATGGCCGTGCCAGGTCGCCAAACGTTTCATCCGTTATGTGGCCACGAAAAGTGGGAGCTCGACGGTGATGCGGGCTCCGCCCTTCGGTGCATCGCCGATGGTTACCGTGCCTTCATGCGCCTCGATGAGATTGCGCACAATTGCAAGGCCGAGCCCGGCGCCACCAGTATTCCGGCTGCGGGAGGTTTCGATGCGCACGAATGGCTCCAGAAGGACGTCCCGAAGCTCCGGGGGAATGCCGGCCCCCTCGTCATCCACCGTCAGGACCAGTTTCTCCTGTTTGGCGCGCAGGCTTAAATGGGCGATCCCACCATATTTCAAGGCGTTGTCCGCAAGGTTGGAGACCACGCGACGCAGGGCGAGGCGGTCGCCAAGTACAGTCGCACCGACGGTATTTTCGTCGATATGGACATCTATCATCGCTCCTGCGGCACGGCGGTCCTCGACTTCGCCGCGGACAAGTTCATCGAATTCCAGAAGTTCTTCGGCAAGCTCGCCGGCACCGGCGCGACTGGCGAGAAGCGCATCGTCCAGCAGCCGGATCATGTCGGAGATATCACTGATGGCCCGATCCCGTTCCGCACCTTCCGGGATGAGATCGACACGCAGGCGCAGACGCGTGGCGAAGGTGCGGACATCATGGGAAATGCCGCCGAGCATGGCCATGCGGGACCGCAATAGCTGCGACAGGCGGGTCTGCAGGCGATCGAAGGCCGCAATCAACGCCTGGATTTCCCCCGCGCCGGAGCGCACGCGGGGTAAGCTGATCGGCACCCCGGCAAGATCGATGCGGTCAACAGCGCGCGCGAGCTGGGTCAACGGCCGCGTTTCGCGATACATGGTGATAAGCGCAACAAGAGCAACGAGTGTCCCGAATATGCCGGCACCAAGCCCGACCGGCAGCCCAAGTGGCGAGATGGCCACGGGACTCTTATTGTCGACGATGAGGGTGCCGCCGGTTTTCAAGGCGATGCGAAATTCGAGGAAGGTTCGCACTCTGGCCGAAAGAAGGGCAATTCGCGGTCTGTTGCCCGGGATCGGCACGGACGCGACCGTGAAGGCACGGCCATCCAGGTCGGGCGCGTAAGACCTCATAAGCCTTTCATCGATCTCGGCCGGTTCGCCAGTATTATGGGTGCGGTCCGCGTCATTTTCCAATCTGACATCGAGAATGGTCGATCGGAGAGCGTCGACGACGAGAAGCCGCCGTTCATCCGGTGTCTGCTCGACGAGCTCGGCAATCGCAGCGATCTGCCGTGGCGCCGGACGAACATTTTGACCCTCCAGATTGTGCGAGCGATAGTAGTTGGCGATCGCGAACAACCAGACAGCCACGACAGCGATAACGATGATCATCGTAATGCGGCCGGCGACACTGAGATGGCGCATCACGACACCGTTTTGACGACTGCGGTGAAAAGATAGCCGCCGTTGCGGACTGTGCTGATCAGCTTCGAATCGGGGCTCGCGGCGTCAAGCTTCTTGCGGACGCGCGAGACCAGCATGTCGACGGTGCGGTCAAAGGGATCGGCCGCGCGTCCGCGCGTCCAGTCCAGGATCTGGTCGCGTGTCAGAACACGACGCGGCCTCTGCACGAAACATGCCAGCAAATCGAATTCGGCACTGGTGAGCGTCAATCCAACGCCGGCGGTGTCCGTCAGCTGCCGGGCATCAAGATCGACGATGAAGCGGTCGAAGGCCAGGCGACGCGATGGCAGCGCAGGCGCCTTGGCATTCGCTCGCCGGAGCAGGGCCCGGACACGGGCGAGTAGTTCCCGCGGGCCGAACGGTTTCACCAGATAATCATCGGCACCCATTTCCAGCCCGACGACGCGATCGATTTCATCACCCTTGGCCGTGAGCATCAGGATCGGCAAAATGTCCGCTGTCCGCAGGCGGCGACAGATCGATAGCCCGTCTTCTCCCGGCAGCATCAGGTCGAGGATAATGAGATTGGGTCTCGTCCGCGAAAGGACCTCATCCATCGCGACGGCATTTTCGGCCTGTTCGATGTTAAAACCCTCGGCACCAAGTAAAGCCCCGACCAGCCGGCGAATGTCCGGATCGTCTTCGACAATAAGAATGGTGGCTACCTTTGTCTCCATGGCCGATTTGTCAGCGATTGAGGCAAAAGAAGCAAGGCTTTCGGCCATATTTTACAAACTGTTACAAGCCACTGACGAAATGCATAAAAACAGTACATCGGAAACAAACGTCGCTTACGTGGCGCGCGCATTCTCCTTGGCATCGGGTCTGCCATTCGGCGGTGATCTCAGTTCGACCAAGTGATCGGAACCGGTCCGAGCAGGCGGTCGCGACCCCTATGTATCCAAGGAGGATAACGCGATGAAGACGTTTCTTACCCTGACTGCCGTCGCAGCGCTTTTCTCGGTGGGTGTTGCTGCTGATGCCAATGCGTGGACGCGGGATGGCTGGGCTTACGGCTGGCGCGGAGTGTCGCACTTTCATGCAATGGGCAGCTGTGTCAACGGAACATGCTCGCGTCAGGCCACCGCGACCGGACCCTATGGGCGAACTGTCAGCCGTCAGGGTTCTGTTTCGTGTGCGGGCGGCGTTTGCACGGGCAGCCGTACGACCACGGGGCCTCGGGGCGGCACGGTTACTCGCCAAGCGACCGTATCGCGCTGAGGCAGAGGCACCGGGCGATTGGCCCCCAACAAGCTTCGCTCGGTGCCTTCCCCTGTTTTCGTGATCTTGAGGTCTGCCATGTTGTCTCGTTTTAACAGCCTCGCCCATCCGACCCTGCTTGACGGTTTGCCTTCGGTTGACGATTTTGGCGGTCGCTATCACGGGTCGGCATTTTGAATTCTGACGTGCCGGCATGGGTTTCTCCCGGAGGTGCTGTTTGACCAATAAAGAAAATCCATAGCGCATTAATGTTATTCCCCGCGGCACGCACCCGGATTCGTCGCCGGTGTCGCGATCAGGATTCGACCGCCTCGACTTTACAGGGACCGATCCCGCAAAACTCAATTCCTGGATACGCTTGTAAGTCACGGTATCGAATGGCATTGGTTGAGTAGTCAGCTAATTCACAAGCAGTGCTCCGAATGAAACTTGATGCAATCGATCTGCGTATATTGGACGCCATTCAACGCGATGGCCGCATCACCAAGCTCGCACTCGCTGAAAAGGTGGGTCTTTCGCCGACCCCATGCTGGCTTCGCCTTCGCAAGCTGGAGAAGGCCGGGATCATCACCGGCTATCATGCCCGTGTGTCGCCTCGCCGGCTCGCAACGGTCGCCAGCGTCATGGTCGAACTTACGCTCGCCAACCATCGCCAGAGCGACTTCGAACGTTTCGAACGAGCAATCTCCTCCATTCCAGAAATCGTCGCCTGCTGGTCCGTCGGCGGTGGTGTCGACTACATTCTGAAGATCATGACGCCCGATATCGACGCCTACCAGCGCCTGATCGATGGTCTCCTGGATCGCGACCTCGGCATCGAACGTTATTTTACGTATATCGTGACAAAGTCCGTGAAGGAGGAGATCGTGCTTCCGATCGCCAATCTCCTTTCCGCCGAGCCTCATGGCGACGAATAGATAATCTCTCTACAGGCAACCCTCGCTTTAGGCCCTTCCTCTCTTTGAGCGGCGACCAATGGACAATGTCTCGCGATGTTCCGTGAGAGCATTGCGGCACCTGGAAAGAGAGGTTTGCCGATGACCGCAGTGTGCGCCCGTCCCGCCTATCATGAAGCCCTTTCGAGACTGAACGACCGGCATCTGCTGCGTGACCTTTCCTATGTCGCCGGCCGCTGGGTCGCCGGCAAGACCGGCTCGAGCTTCGAAGTCACCGATCCGGCGTCCGCCGCCACCCTCGCCTGGGTCTCGAGCCTCGGCAGGGAAGAGACATTCGAGGCGATTGACGCAGCCGCGGATGCCTTTTCAGCCTGGCGCTCGCTTCTGCCGCAGCAGCGCGCCTCGATCCTGCGCAGGTGGTATGAGCTGATGATAGCGGCGAAGGAGGATCTGGCGCTGATCATGACGCTGGAACAAGGCAAGCCGCTCACCGAATCCCGTGGCGAGATCGACTACGCTGCCGGATTCATCGAATGGTATGCGGAAGAAGCCAAGCGGATCAATGCCGAGAGCGTCACCAGCCATCTGCCGGACACCGAAATGATCGTGCGCAGGGAGGCATTGGGTGTCGCAGGGATTGTCACGCCCTGGAACTTTCCCTCCGCCATGGTCACGCGCAAGGTGGCAGCCGCCCTTGCCGCTGGATGCACCGTCGTCGCTCATCCATCGTCAGAGACGCCGCTGTCCGCGCTTGCCCTTGCCGAACTCGCTGAGCGTGCCGGCCTTCCCGCCGGCGTCTTCAACGTCGTCACCGGCAATGCGGCGACGATCGTCGGCGCGCTCTGCGAGGATGCCCGGGTGCGGGCACTGAGCTTTACCGGCTCGACCGGCATCGGCAAACTGATTGCCGGCCAGTGCGCTGCGACCATGAAACGGCTGGTGATGGAGCTCGGCGGGCATGCGCCGTTGATCATCTTTGACGACGCCGACCTCGGTCGCGCCGTCGACATCGCAATCATTGCCAAATTTGCGACGTCCGGCCAGGATTGCCTGGCCGCCAACCGCATCTTCGTGCAGCGCTCGATCATGGAGCCCTTCGTCGCAGCCTTTACCAAGCGGATCGCAACCCTCAAGGTCGGCGATGGACTGACCGACGCCGTCGACATCGGCCCGTTGATGCACGAGCGCGCGCTGGCGAAGGTCGAGGAACATGTGGCCGACGCGCTGAAACGCGGCGCAAAACTTGCCGCCGGCGGCAAGCGCCACGCGGCAGGGCCGCTCTTCTTCGAACCAACACTGCTCGTAAATCCATCGCTTGATGCGTTGATCATGCGCGAGGAGACGTTTGGGCCGGTCGCCGCCGTGGTGCCATTCGATACCGAGGCCGAGGTCGTCGCTCGTGCCAATGATACTGACTATGGCCTTGTCGCCTATGTCGTGACGCAAAACGGCGCACGCCAGATGCGCCTCGGCCGGGCGCTCGACTACGGCATGGTGGCGATCAATCGCGTCAAGATCACCGGCGGACCGGTTCCCTTCGGCGGCTGGAAGCAATCCGGTCTCGGCCGGGAGGGCTCGCGCCACGGCATCGAGGCCTTCACCGAGCTCAAATATCTCTGCATCAACACGGCCGCCTGACGGGCCACCCACTTTCAGCACAAGGACAATATCATGTTGGACAACCGGAACGAACTGAATGCATGGGACAGGGATCACTTCTTTCATCCCTCGACCCACATGGGAATGCATGCCCGCGGCGAAACGCCGACCCGCATCATCGGCGGCGGCGAGGGCGTCTACATCATCGACACCAACGGCAAGAAAAGCCTCGATGCCTTTGCGGGCCTCTACTGCGTCAATGTCGGCTACGGCCGGCAGAAAATCGCCGATGCCATCGCAGAGCAGGCGAAGAACCTCGCCTATTATCACGCTTATGTCGGACACGGCACCGAAGCGTCGATCACACTTTCCAAGATGATCATCGACCGGGCGCCAAAAGGCATGAGCCGCGTCTATTTCGGCCTCTCCGGCTCAGACGCCAACGAAACGAACATCAAGCTCATCTGGTACTACAACAACATCCTCGGCCGGCCGGAAAAGAAGAAGATCATTTCGCGCTGGCGCGGCTATCACGGATCGGGTGTCATGACCGGCAGCCTCACCGGCCTTGAGCTTTTCCACAAGGCCTTCGACCTGCCGCGCGACCCCATTCTCCATACGGAGGCACCCTATTTCTTCCGCCGCCCCGATCGGTCGATGGATGAGGAACAGTTCGCCCAATATTGTGCGAACAAGCTCGAGGAAATGATCCTGGCCGAAGGTCCGGAAACAGTCGCTGCCTTCATCGGCGAACCGATCCTCGGCACCGGTGGTATCGTCCCGCCGCCGAAGAGCTACTGGCAGAAGATCCAGACCGTGCTCGACAAATACGACGTCCTGCTTATCGCCGATGAGGTCGTCACCGGTTTCGGCCGACTGGGGACGATGTTTGGCTCGGACCACTACGGCATGAAGCCGGATCTGATCACCATCGCCAAGGGTTTGACTTCGGCCTATGCGCCGCTCTCCGGCACTATCGTCTCCGACAAGATGTGGCAGGTACTCGTACACGGCTCCGATCAGCTCGGCGCCATCGGCCATGGCTGGACCTATTCCTCCCACCCAATCTGCGCGGCCGCAGGCATCGCCAATCTCGAACTGGTCGACGAACTTGGCATCGTCGAAAACGCCGGCTCGACCGGCGCCTATTTCCGCGCCGAGCTTGCCAAGGCCGTCGGCGATCACAAGCATGTTGGTGAGGTTCGTGGAGACGGGCTCATGGCGGCGGTCGAATTCGTCGAAGACAGGGACGACCGCAAGTTTTTCGACCCGGCGAAGAAGATCGGCCCGCAAATGGCGGCGGCTCTGCTCGAGCGCGGCGTCATCGGCCGCGCCATGCCGCAGGGAGACATTCTCGGCTTTGCACCGCCTTTGTGCCTGACGCGCGACGAGGCTGATATCGTCGTCAAGGCCGCAGCGGACGCGATCAGATGCGTATTTTCAAACCTCTGACGCGCCGCCCAACCGACCGTAGCCGGCGCAAGGCAAACGAGGATCGCTCAGTCCGTTGTTGACAACGGACTGAGCGTATTGGCTTGGTCATCGCCATGCCGCATTGGATGGTGTACATGGATTTCCTGCAATTGTACCGGATCAATCCATGCTTCGTCATGATTTAAAAGGCCAGCACAGCGATGTCTGGAAACCCGTCCTTCAGCACCGCAAGGGCGTGACCAAGCACAAGCTGCTCACCGACAAGATCATTTCCGATATCGACGAAGGTATCTTGCCGGTTCACACGCGGATGCCGACACACCGTGATCTCGCCCATGCGCTGGGCATTTCGGTTCAGACCGTGAGCCTCAGCTACAAGGAGGCGGAGCGGCGCGGCTATCTGCGCGGCGAAGTGGGTCGCGGCACCTTCGTCCGCAGCCGCATCACCGAACGCGCCGACAGTTTCATGCTCGACCGCGATCCGAGCGGCAGCGCCGACCTTTCGATCATCCGGGCCGTCTATACCGAAGCGCATGAGCGATCCGCGCGTGAACTGATGCAGGCTCTCGCCGAAAGCGACAACAGCAGCTTCATGCGGCCATGCCGGCCGATCGCCGGCCTCGATGCGCATCGCGCCGCGGCACGGTCCTGGTTGGCGCGCCTCTCCGTCGATGCCGATCCCGATCGCATTTTGATCACGAATGGGGCTGCCCATGGCCTTTTCCTCGCCGTCGCCTCGGTCGTGCGGCCGGGCGAGGTCGTCCTGACCGAAAACCTCACCGACCACGGCATTATTGGTCTTGCCAACGTGCTAGGCTTTACGCTCCGTGGCCTTCCGACTGACCGTGAAGGCATCTTGCCGGAAGCCTTCGAGACCGCCTGCGCGGTGGGCGACGTGTCGGCCCTGGTCATCGTTCCCTCGCTCGGCAATCCCACGAGCCATGTGATGGGAGCGGAGCGTCGCCGCGCCATCGCCGATATCGCGCGCCGGCATGGCGTCTTCGTCATCGAAGACGAGGTCTACAAACCGATGCTGCAGGATCCCCTGCCCTCCATGCCGGACCTGCTGCCCGAGCTCGGCTTTTTCGTGACGAGCTTCACGAAGTCGGTGATGACCGGCTTGCGCATCGGCTATCTCGTCGTTCCGGCGAACTATTCCATCCGCGTCGCATCGATCCTGCGCGTCACCGGATGGAGCGCCACCAATGTCGTGGCGGAGATGGCCTCGCGCTGGGTTTTGGATGGTACCGCCGATGCGCTGATTTCCATTCAGAGAACTGAGGCCCAGGCCAGGCAGGCGATCGTATCCGAGGTGATGGATCCCTTCGTCGCCGGCAGCCATCCTCTATCGCTCTGTGCTTGGCTATCGGTTCCGGAGCGCTGGACGGAAGAGGGACTTGTCCGCGTGCTTGCCCGTAAGGGTGTCGCAGTCACGCCGTCCGATCCGTTCGTCGCCGGCGGTGAGCGGCCGGTCGGCGGAATTCGCATCTGCCTAGGCGGTCGCCTGTCACACTCGGCCCTTCGCTCGGCGCTGGAAACGGTCCGCGGCGCCTTCGAGCAATTGCCTCCCATTTTCGACGTAGGATCGATCGCTTAAAAACAAACCTGATGCGGAGGTACGGTCGACATCCCGGTTCCTTTTTTGGTCACAGGATGGAACGCAGAAACTCCTTGGTGCGGTCTTCCTTGGGCGTGCTGAAAATCTGTTCGGGCTTGCCTTCTTCGCAAATGCGGCCCTTGTCGAAGAAGCAGACGCGGTCTGACACTTCGCGCGCAAACCGCATTTCATGGGTCACCAGCAACATGGTCAGATCGTGCTCGTGGGCAAGATCGCGGATGACCCCGAGCACCTCGCCGACGAGTTGCGGATCGAGCGCGGAGGTCGGCTCGTCGAACAACAGGACCCGTGGGCGCATGGCAAGGGCGCGGGCTATGGCAACGCGCTGCTGCTGACCGCCGGAAAGCTGGCTTGGATATTGATCTTTTTTCTCTGAAAGACCGACCATCCGCAGCAGCTCGATTGCGCGAGCCTCTGCCTCCGCTCGCCCCAGTCCAAGCACGCGTGTCGGCGCCTCGACGATATTGCGCAGCACGGTCATATGCGGAAACAGATTGAAGCTCTGGAACACCATGCCGACATGTGTGCGGATCTGGCGCAGATGCGCCTCGCTGGCGCGGAATCGTCCGCGGCCGTTTTCCTGGTGGTAGGACATGCCGGCAAGCTGCAATGTGCCTTCCTGGAAGGGTTCGAGTGTCATCAGGATGCGCAGAACCGTCGATTTGCCCGAGCCAGATGGTCCTATCAACGTTACCTTCTCGCCGGGTGCGACCTCGAAACAGAAGTCATCGAGCACGGTAAAATCGCCGTAGCGCTTGGTGACGTCGTGAAAGCGGATCAGGGATTCGGTCATCTCAAAGCAATTCCGTTTTTCGGCAGCGTCTTCTCGAGCAGGTGAATGACCGCCGAGCAGACGAGCGTGAGGATGAGAAAGATCAGGCCGACGAGAGACAGCGGCACCAGATACTCGAAGGTCCGATCGCCGATGAGGTTGGCGAGGTTCAGCATGTCGACCACGGTGACAACAGACAGAACCGGCGTCTCCTTGAGCATGGAGACGAGATAGTTGCCCATGGCCGGTATGATGCGGGGAATCGCCTGTGGGATGATGATGTCCCAATAAGTGAGGCCGCGTCCCAGATTAAGCGCCGTCGCCGCTTCCCATTGGCCGCGCGGCACGGCGTCCAAGCCACCGCGATAGACCTCCGACGTGTAGGCCGAATATTGCAGGCCGAGCGCCAGCGCTCCCGTGAAAAAGGCCGGCAGGACGATCCCGTAGATCGGCAAAACGTAATAGAGGAAGAACAGCTGGACGAGCAGCGGCGTGTCGCGCAGAAATTCGATCACGAGAGCCGTCGGCCAGGAGATTGCTACAAAACGGCTGCGCCGCAACAGCGCGAACACCAGGCCGAGAACCAGGGCGATCGCAAATCCGGCCGCCGCCGCTTCCAACGTCACGATCAATCCGATGCCGAGGATTGGCAGGATCGACAGCGCGAAGGAGAGCGTCGAGGACGTATCCCAGGTAAAGCCATACATCATGCCGGCGCTCTCCCCGGAAAGGCGGCGCCGCGGCGAAGGATCATCTCGAGCCAGCGCATGAAGGCGACGAGGATAAGCGCCATGATGAAATATCCGATGAGCGTCAGCGAATAGATCGTGACGCTGTCCAAGGTGATGTTGCGCAGTTGCTGCGCCTGAAAGGTCAGATCGCTGATCGAGATCAGCGACACCAGCGCCGTGTCCTTCAGGTTCTGGACGGCCAGATTGCCGAATGGCGGCATCATCTCCACCACCGCCTGCGGCAATACGATATGGAAGAGCGCCTGCCCCTGCCCAAAGTTCAGCGCGCGCGCCGCCTCGTGTTGCGTATCGGGAACCGATTGCAGTGCACCGCGCACAACCTCGGCGCCATAGGCACCGATATTCAACGCCAGGCCGACGATGCCCGTCGTGACGGGATCGAAGGAAATCCCGATCAGCGGCAGCGCATAATAGAGCCAGAAGAGTTGCACCAGGAGCGATGTGCCCCGAAATATTTCTATATAAACCAGCGCAATCCAGGAAAGCAGGCGCCCGCCGGCGAACCTCGCAATGCCGGCCGCGAAGGCAAAGATTGCGCCGAGCAGCATCGATGTGACGGCGATGATCGCCGTCACCTCTGCGCCCTTCAGCAGTGCCGGAAGATAATGCGTCCAGCTCATGTCCGGTCACCTCCGTCTGCAAGATGCAAAGGGCCGATTGGCCCAGCCGTTGCCCACGGGCAAGGACCAAGCCGATCTGGATATCGCCCGTCTCACTTGCCCGCGCACAGATCTTCCGTGTTCTTGGTCCGCGCCGCCTCGACACTTTCGGCGCTAAGTCCGTAAGACATCAGGATCTTTTTGTAATCATCGGTCTTCTTGAAGGCGATGAGCGCGGTATTGAATGCCTTGTAGAGCTCCTTGTCCTCGGGCCGGAAATCGAAACCGCCATAGCTTCTAACCGATTTGCCTTCGATGACCGGATCGGTGAAGGGTTCCGCGTGCTCGACATTCGTGCCGCCCTGGACCAGCTTGGCGACCGTCAGCTCCGTAGCCGCATAGGCGTCGGCACGGCCGGTCTGGATGGTCGAGAGCGCGTCGGCATTGGCCTGGATCATGACGATCTGGGAGTCCGGAATGCCGAGGCCGTGGAAGAAGTCGAGCTGATCGGCGCCCGATACGATCGCCACCTTGAGAGACGGATCCTTCTTGATGTCCTCATAAGAATGCAGCTTCTTCGGATTGCCCTTCGGCACCAGAAGACCTTCGCCGTAACTTGAATTCGGCGTGGTGAATTGCACCTGCTTGCAGCGTTCCGGCAGGATGTTCTGCTCGGCCGCAACGAAATCGAAACGCTTAGCCTTCAGGCCCGGGATCAACGAGCCGAACGGCGTGACGGTCCAATCAACCTCCTTCACGCCCATCGACTTCAGCACGGCAGCGGCAACGTCAGGACCGATGCCCTTGGCAGCGCCGCTCTCGTCCATATAGCTGTAGGGAACCTCATTGGCGCTGGCGCCGCGGATGTAGCCATCCTTCTTGATCTGTTCGAGGCTGGCGGCATGGGCGGAGGCGGCTAGACCGATGGTCAGACCCATGACGGCAAGGCTGCGGTAAAAATTCGATCTCATAGTTCACTCCTCTGTGGTTGAATTCCGCCATCGGCTGTCCGGTTTTCCGGATCTTTGCCGTAACGGGTTGCGATCCGCGCCGCGTCGTCGCGACGCGGCAATTCAGGTGCCGTCCGTCAGCGTTGCGACGACAGCCAAGCAATCTCCGGTCTTGATGAGGCCGGGGAAATGACGTGCAGCAAGGACACCGTCGACAGCCGCCCGATGTTCAGACGGTATGGATCCGGTCCGGCCGATCGGATGCACACGGGCAATGATCTCCCCGGCCGCAACCACCTCGCCAAGGTCCTTCACGGGTTCGAAAAGGCCATCCGCTTCGGCAAAGACGAAGCAATCGGAGGACGGCATATCGAGCCACTGCGTCGCTTCGGTCTCCGGCGCGCCAGCGACGATACCTGCCTGCTTCAAAACGTTCAGAACTCCGCGCTTGGCAATGGAAGCCGTACGGGCCGATATGGTTCCGCCACCCGAAAGTTCAGTGGTCACGAAAACCTTGCCCATCTCCTCGGCGGTCGTGTCGTACATGCCGACGGCATCGATCTCGATCATCCGCATGGAATAGGGCGCGGAAAATGCGGCGACCGCATCGAAACAGGCCTTCTCCTGCTGTTTGTCCGCCAGCGCGTGGGCTGCGGCATAGGGCAGGAAATCGAGCGTCCGGCCGCCGGAATGGAAGTCCAGCACGATGTCTGCCAGCGGCAGCAGGCAGCGGGTAAAATAATCGGCGATCTTTTCAGTCGCGCTGCCGTCGGGCCGGCCGGGGAAACTGCGGTTGAGATTGCCCTTGTCGATCGGCGATGTGCGGGTGCCTGCTTGGAAAGCCGGATAGTTCATCGCCGGGACGATAATAATCCTCCCCTTGATTTCTTCCGCCTTCAGCGTCCGGGCGAGATCGAAGAGCGCGACGGGGCCCTCATATTCATCGCCGTGGTTAGCACCGGTCAGAAGCGCCGTCGGTCCGTCGCCATTCTTGACGATGCAGATCGGGATCATGATCGAACCCCAGGCGGAATCGTCGCGCGACCAGGGCAGGCGCAGGTGACCATGCTGGACGCCGTCCCGATCGAGATCGATGGTCGGCGTTACGGGTGATGGGCGTGTGATCATCGTCATGCTGTTCATGTCAGGTGGTCACTTCACGACCAGTTTGCGGGGCACCTTGGACAGGCATTCGACGCCGGTCTCAGTAATCACGATGCTTTCGGTGATCTCCATACCCATGGTCTCAAGCCAGAGACCCGTCATGAAATGGAAGGTCATGCCGGGCTGCAGTTCGGTGCGGTCACCGGGACGCAGGCTCATGGTCCGCTCGCCCCAATCCGGCGGATAGGAAAGACCGATCGAATAGCCGGTGCGGTTGTCCTTGACGATCCCGTATTTCTTCAACACCCCGAAGAAGGCATTGGCGATGTCCTCGCAGGCATTGCCAGGCCTGGCGGCGGCAAGACCGGCCTCCATGCCTTCAAGCGTTGCTTTCTCGGCATCCAGAAAGGCCGGGGTCGGGCTGCCGAGAAAGACGGTTCGCGACAGCGGGCAATGATAGCGGCGATAACACCCGGCGATCTCGAAGAAGGTGCCCTCGCCGCTCTTCATGGGCTTGTCGTCCCAGGTCAGGTGCGGCGCGGAGGCATCGGCGCCCGATGGCAGGAGCGGTACAATCGCGGCATAGTCGCCGCCGAAGCCATCCGCACCACGGATACCGGCATCATAGATTTCGGCGACGAGATCGGATTTACGCATGCCCGGCTCGACCTTCTCGACGATCCGCTTGTGCATGGCTTCGACGATGCGGCCGGCCTTGCGCATATAGTCGAGTTCGGTCGGGCTCTTGATGGCGCGCTGCCAGTTCACGAGCCCCTGAGCGTCCTTGAAGCGTGCATTCGGCAGATGCTTGACCAGCGAGGCATAAGCTGCCGCGGTGAACCAGTAGTTGTCCATCTCGACCGCGATCGACGCCTTGGCCCAGCCGCGCTCCTCGATCATCTTGGACAGCAGATCCATCGGATGGCGCTCGTTCGACTGCACGTAGTGATCGGGATAGCCGACGATGTTGTCGTGGCTGAGATAGGCCGTGCGTTTCGCACCGTTGGCATCCTGGCCGCGTCCATACCAGATCGGTTCGCCGGAGCCGGGCACCAGCACACACTGATGCACGTAGAAGGACCAGCCGTCATAGCCCGTCAGCCAATGCATGTTGGACGGATCGGTCACGATGACGAGATCGATACCAGCCTTCTCCATGGCACGCCGCGTCTTGGCAAGCCGATCGGCATATTCGGACCGGGTGAAATTGAGTGTGGGTTCGCTCACGCTGGTTCTCCTGATGCTTTTGTCGTTTCAATCGCCTGGCCCGCGCCGGCCAAGACGGCGCGGCGATGGGCAAGCGTGGCAATGGCCGTGTCCTGGACACCGGTGCCGGTCAGATCGCAAAGGGTGATCGCTTCGTTTGACCGGCGACCGGCCGCCTGGCCGCAGATGATGGCGCCGAGTTCTGGGAAGGCCGCGTCCTTGCTCACAAGTCCCGCAGCGATAGCATGATGCAGCTCGCCGAGCCGGCGGGTCTGCTTCAGACTGTCGGCGACGTAAGGCGCGACGCGCAGGATTGCCGCCGGATCGATCTCGTTCTTGTGCTCGGCATCCGAGCCCATGGCGGTGACATGCTGGCCCGGCTCCAGCCAGGAGGCGGCAATAATCGGTCTGTCCGAAGGCGTGGTGGTGACGATGATGTCGGCCCCGCGGCAGGCCCGTTCGGCTTCAGGCTCGGCCGAAATGGGAAAACCGAGCTCGGCTGTCAGCTCCTTGGCAACGCGTTTGGCCTTTTCCGTATCGCGTGCCCAGATACGGGCCGCCTCGAGCGGTCTTACCAAAGTCAATGCGCGGAGCTGCAAGCGTGCCTGCATGCCGGCGCCGAGGACTGCCGCGATTCGGGCATCCGGGCGAGCCAGATGCTTTGCTGCAACGGCGCCGGCCGCAGCAGTACGCACATCCGTCAGATAGCCGTTGTCGAGCAGAAGTGCCTGGACCATACCGGTACGTGCCGACAGCAGCATCATCAACCCATTGGTACTCGGCAGGCCGAGCGACGGATTGTTGAAGAAACCGGGGCTCACCTTGATCGCGAAACTGTCGAGATCCGGCACATAGGCCGTCTTGACGTCGACCTCGCCACGATGAGCCGGAATATCGAGCCGCATGATCGGCGGCATCTCCACCGCCTTGGTCGCCAAGGCTGCAAAGGCTTGCTCGACGCAGTCGATCGCATCCCCGTCGAGCTGCACGATTCTGCGCAAATCGGCCTCCGTCAGCACAAGCACGCGCGCCATCACGCCACTCCCAATTTGATGCGGTCGACAATATTGCGATGGACCGCGGGATCGATATTGCCGCCGGAAACAACAATCGCCGTCGGACCGCCGGCCCTGATCTTGCCGGCAAGCAGAGCCGCGATACCGACCGCACCCGCGCCCTCGACGATCTCACCTTCGACCGCCGCAGCATGGCGGATGGCGGCTGCTATCTCGTCTTCGCTGAGCAGGATCACATCGTCGAGAAGATCACGGCACATCGCAAACGTCAGGCGATTGTCGAGCCCGATGCCGCCGCCCAGCGAATCCGCCAGGGTTTCAACCTCCTGGACTTCGAGCGGCGTGCCGGCGGCAAGGCTCGCTGCCATCGCCGCTCCCCGTTCCATCGATACGCCGACTACTTTGGCTTGCGGCCGCCTACCCTTGATCGCGGCGGCAACACCGGAGGCAAGTCCGCCCCCCGACAAAGGCACGAGAATAAGCGCCACATCCGGCAGACCATCTGCGATCTCGAGCCCGACGGTCCCCTGGCCGGCGATCACGCCGGCGTCGTCGAAGGGCGGCACGAAGGTCATGCCCTCCTCGCCTACCAGACGCTCGACCTCGCGCATGGCATCATCCTGTGAGTGGCCAACGATGCGGACTTCTGCCCCGAGGCTGCGGATCGCCTCGACTTTATTGGCAGGAACAAGCGCCGACAGGCAAATGGTCGCCCGCACCCCTAGTGTCCTGGCGGCATGTGCGACTGCTCGGCCATGATTACCCGTCGAGGCCGTAGTTAATCCGCGGGAACGTGCCTTCTCGTCCAGGCACAAGATCGCATTGGTTGCTCCCCGAAGTTTAAAGCTGCCGGTCTTCTGGTGGTTTTCCAACTTGAGGAATATGGGCGCGCCGGATGGACGAGAAAGCGCCTGCGACCGCAGCAACGGCGTGCGGACAACGTGGCCGGCAATGCGCCGTCCAGCCTCTTCGATATCGGGCAACGTCACCATTGCCGTCATCGCACAGTCCGTTGTTTTGGAAATACTGTGACCGACGTCAGCACGATTTCATATCTCTTTCACGACCAATGTTCATGACATCAGCGTGAAAGAGACAAAAGATCATGTCAATCTGAATATTGTTTCATTACAATTTTGAAGTGCCGGAGGGTGTTGTCACAGACACCCCCGGAAGCGTTGTCCCAGAAAACTCAGACTTGACGCCTCAAATAGGCAACCCCATTACTCAATCGAGCCTTCGGCTGCGGTTAATCTAGGAATCACTTTAGCATCAGGCGGTGATAAGAATGACAGTATTCGTGAGAACGTTGGTAGGATTGCTGATGCTGGGGGCCGCCGGTCATACGATTGGGTCGCTCAAGGTTTACAAGGGTCAACCGCACGCCTTGTTTTGGGCGCTCTGTGTATCGGTGCTCATTGTTGTTATAGCGGCGATGAATTGGCTGCGAGCCGATCGACCTCAGGACCCAGGCCTGGCTTGGGTCACGGCAGCAGCCACACTGGCCTACGCAGGTATTTCCATTGGTTTCGGATTTCTAATTGGCAATCCAATGGATTGGCGAGCCTTGTCTTTTACCGCTGTCTCTCTGGCACTGGCGGGGCTCAGCGTTCACTCTGCCCTTAGCTGACCATCGTTAAATTAACTAACTTCCCTCGATAACGATCGATTCGAGCCCTGATGTACGCTCCAAGCGGTCATGAGTTAATGTTACCCACAGCGCATACGCCGTCATTCAGTGTTAGAAAACTTTGCCCAAATCTGGCTGTTGTTGGCAGCGTGCGACTGCAAGGCGACGACGCTCCTGCATGTTGCTTTTGCAGCGCTTTGATCCTGGGCTGCTTCGCCACCTCACACCGCCTCGGGCGCCTTTGCCCGCGCGAGGTCCTGGAGGAATTCTTCCATCAGCGGCTTGTCGCCGAACCGGCGATACGCCCTTTCTGACGCCAGGGAAAACGTGGGATGGGCCTCGACAAGGCTCGCCATGGTTGCCCGGGCTTTTTCAAGCTCCCCGCTTCCACCCTGCAGGGCCGCTTGAATTAGAAGGCAGTTGGGATCGCGGGGTGCCCTGACAAGACACTCTTCGATGACCGTGGCCGCCGCTTCGCGGCGGCCATCGGCATAAAGCGCCTGACCATGCACGTAGGCATAGTATTCCGGTGCCATGGGATGCAGGCGGCGCGCCCGCTCGGCATTTGTGACCGCGTCTGCATAGTCTCCGAACCGGACTTGCGCTTTAGCAAGGGCCATCATGCTGTCCGGATCGTTGGGGTTCAGTTCGACCGCTTGCTGTGCGGCTTGAAGTGCACCGGAATAGTCCGCCTGTAGCGCAAGTCCGAAACTGATGACCTGGTATCCAAGGCCGAGATTAGGATCGAGCCGCACGGCCTGCCGCGCTTCGTTGAGGCCCAGGTCGAGTTCGGGCGCGGCGGCCTGACCGCCGTTCCTTTGCGCCACTTCGGCGATATAGGTCAGGGCAAGGCCCGCGTGGGCTGCGGCATAGGCCCGGTCCATTTCCAGAGCACGCTGGTAAAGCCCGCGAGCCTCGAGAATGGCGTTCTGGTCAGCAGCGCCATGCCGGTAACGGTCACGGGCCTGCAGCACAAGATCATAGGCCTGCAGATTGTCCGTCGATCGCAACGCTGCCGCCGCTGCTTCGCTCCTGCCGATGTAGGGGGCAAGCTGGGCGACGATTTCCGTGGTGAGTTCGCTCTGGACGGAGAAAACGTCAGCGACCTTCCGGTCAAAGCTGCGCGACCATAGGTGCGTGCCGGTGCCTAGATCGATAAGCTGCGCTGAGACGCGAAGCTGGTCGCCCTCACGGCGCGCGCTGCCTTCCACAACATAATCAACGCCAAGCTTTGCCCCGAGCGTGCGCACATCCGTTTCCTGACCGCGCACAGCGTAGGCGGAATCGCGCGCGATAACTTGAAGCTCAGGATTGCGAGCGAGCGCCGTCGTGACATCCTCGGTCAATCCGTCCGCAAAATAAGACTGCTCCCCGCCGCCTGTCATGGTAGCGAAAGGCATCACCGCGACCGACGGCCTTGGATCGACGCCGGACTGGTCGAGAGACAGCACTTTCGGGAGGCGGCCGACCATCGCGGCGAGCGGGATGGGCGCGATCTGGGTACCTATGAGAATGAACGCTAAGGCGGCGACGCCGTACGACCAGCGCGCTGCCGTGCCACGCAGAACGTGGGGTACCTGTCGCCAAACGGACCATGGAGAGCCGGGCCGCCTCACGCGGTACACTTCAAGGAGCTCGGGAATATTCTTGGCGCGCCTGCGGCCCACCCTGGCGAAGCGATCGCCGCGATTGCGCTCGGCCGCCATCACCACGGCGCCGCTGACGAAGATCTGGCCGGGTTCTGTCATGGCCTCAAGCCGGGCGGCCACATTGACGCCATCACCGAAGACATCGCCGCAATCCTCGATGACATCACCCAGGTTGATCCCTATGCGTAGCTTGAAAGGACCCTCATCAAAGCCGTGCTGGATGGCAAGCGCAGCATCAACGGCCGCGTTGACGCTCGGGAACATGGCAAGGAAGCCGTCTCCCGTCGTTTTGAAGTTAGTCCCGCCATAGCGGGCGACGGTGGGATCGATCAGGTCGTCAAAGACGGAGCGCAGCCCAGCATAAGTCGAAGTTTCATTCTCGGCCATCAGCCGACTGTAGCCGACGATGTCAGCGGCCATGATTGCCGCGAGCTTGCGTTGCATTGTCGGTCTCCCTACGGAGCGGCCTTGCACGGGCTCCCACTTCTGACCCTGAGTGCGCCGCAAGGGTTGAGTTTAGTCCTGCAATCCGGCATGCGCTTATCAACACAGTTCATAAATGCGTGAATATTGTGTCGGCGGTCGATGATCAGTCCCCTCGTGCGGGAAGATCAGCATCTCCACCGTCATGCCAGGGCAAAAACTGCCCATCAAGGAGGTAGACGGCAGTATTGAGCTCGCCCGATATGCCGACCCGGAATAGAGAACGTTGCAAACCTTCTACAACCAGTCGGCCAGGAAATTACCTATGTCGCGGGAAAGGCCAGCCTGACGACATCGACCTCTCTCCGACCAAGGGCTGTGCCGTTGGTACGCTGGTTTCCGCCAAGAGCTGCATGGCGCTCGCCGCTTTCATGCGCGAATGCCTGAAGCTGCTGGGAACCAAAATCCGCCATCCCTGCGCCGATGCGCGCAAAAGACCCGGTGACATGGCCGAGAGCCGATCGCCTAGAGGCCGCCGCGATTCCAGCCGCGGCCGCGGTCGCCGAACATCTCGTAGCCGCCAGGGGTGATGGCGAGCGTATCCTCCAGCTTGATGAAGCCGCGCTGCGGGTGAAGCATCGTCGTCTCGACCGAGATCACCATGCCGGCTTCCAGCGGCCTGTCGGCATCTATGCCCTCATAGGCGACGGGGTGGTTCGTCATCAGGAACGGCGCTTCGTGGGTGATGAGGCCCATGCCGTGGCAGAAAAAGTCAGTGAAGGCCGCCGACGGCGAAGCCTTAAGCGCCGCTTCCGCCGCCACGACCATCTCGCTGCCCGCAGCCCCAGCCCTGACCCTGGCGAAAGCCGTCTGCTGGATGGACTCCACCTCGGCGAGAAGGTCCTCCAGCTCGGAATCCGGCTCGCCAAGAACACCCATGCGGCAGAGGTCACCGATATAGCCGTGATAGTTGCCGCCGGAATCGATCGACAGGACCTCGCCCGTCCCCCAAGTCTGCGGCGAGGCGGCGCGATTGTGGCTGGAGCCGAGCGTCAGCAGGCAATATTCGAAGTGCAAGCTGCGGTTCGTTTCCTCCCGTCGCAGTTGCTCGATGATCTCCGTCTTTGTCGAGCCCGCGCGCGCCGCCGCGATCGTCGCCAGCATCGAGTCGGTGATCAGTTCGGAGGCGCGTTTCAGCTTTGCCAGTTCATCCGGCGTCTTGACGGCCCTCAGCCGCTCCAGCGCATGCGTGGCATCGACGAACCGGGCGCCCTCCAGCCGCGAGGCAAGAAGGTCCCGGGCGTCGGACGGCAGGAACGCCGGCTCGATGCCGATGCGCCCGCCGGCCTTGCCGATCTTCTTCAGGTGCTCGACGGCGAGCTCGGCCGCATCCTTCGTGCCCCAGGTCGCCGTATGCACGGCGGGCGTCCAGAACGGATTGTTATGGTGTTCTGCCCCTTCCATGCGGTTGCCCACATAGGCTGAATGGTCCGGCGCGCCTTTCTCGTAGATCACGATCGGAAGGTACCGGCTATGACCGATCGCATCCATGGCCGCGAAGAAGATGAACTTGTAGCCGCCCATCAGATATTGCGTGTTGTGCTTGGAGGTGACGACGATGACGTCGATACCTGCCGCCTCCATGAGCCGGTCGAGCTTGGCCGTATCGAACGGCGGCAGGGTGGGCCCTTTATCCATAGCGTTGTTGTTCACCGTTTTTCCTCCCAAAAAATGAATGGCCGGGTTTCAGCGGCCTGGCGGCAGCAGGCGGAAGTCCGGCAACTCGCGAAGCGCAAGCTCCGGGCCTGCCGGCGAATAGACGACGAAGAGCTGCATGGGCGCGGAGCCGGTATTCTTCGTCGAATGGAAGCGGCTTTCCGGAACGTAGATGGTGCAGCCGGGGCCGACCTTTCTCGTGATAGGATTGCCGCTGTCGTCCTCAACCATCTGCTCGCCCTCGCCGGAGATGATGAAAATGATCTCCTCCGCACCCGGATGATTGTGGCGCGCATGGCCCTCGCCAATCTGAAGGTCGACGACACCTCCCGAAAACCGGCTGGCGCCGTTGACCTCTGGCCCCACCGTCAGCGACAGCTTGCCCCAGTCGAAGCCGAAGGTGTTCACCTCCTCCGGATAGTTGAAGTACGTGTCATCCGCCATGAATTGGTCCCCTCCCGTATCCTTCCTCAGACGACAGCGCCGATGGCGAGCGCCTTGAAATCTTCCGTCTGCTTGCGGATCGCCACCTCTGCCGGCAGTCGCTCCATCGAACTTGCACCGTAAAAGCCGTGGCAGCCAGGGCAGCGCTCCAGGATGTAGCGCGCATCCTCCGGCATGGAGATCGGGCCGCCGTGGCAGAGTACGATGACGTCATCGCGCAGCGAGCGCGCGGCCTTGGCGATCGCCGTGATTTCATCGACGCAGTCATCGAGCGACTTGCCGGAGGTGGCGCCGATCGTGCCGCCGGTCGTCACCCCCATATGCGCCACGACGATGTCGGCGCCGGCGACCGTCATGTCGATCGCCTCGCTCTCGTTGAAGACATAGGGCGTCGTCAGCAGGTCAAGCCCGTGGGCGGTGGCGATCATCTCGACCTCCAGACCGTAGCCCATGCCGGTCTCCTCGAAACTCTGGCGCATCCGGCCGTCGAAGAGGCCGATTGTCGGGAAATTCTGGACGCCGGAAAAGCCCATTGCCTTGAGGTCGGCGAGAAAGCGCGGCATCAGCACGAAGGGGTCCGTGCCGTTGACGCCGGCAAGCACCGGCGTCTTTTTCACGACGGGCAACACCTCGAGCGCCATATCCTTCACGATCTCGTTGGCATTGCCGTAGGCGAGCAGGCCGGCCGCCGAGCCACGGCCCGCCATGCGGTAGCGCCCCGAATTGTAGATGATGATGAGGTCGATGCCGCCGGCTTCTTCGGCCTTGGCGGAGAGGCCCGTGCCGGCGCCGCCGCCGACAATCGGCACGCCGGCTGCGATCATGCCGTGGAATTTTTCGAGGATGGTCTTGCGAGGTATGGCTGGCATCGATCTTGTCTCTTAGGGGTTGGCGATGTCGCGATAGGCCGCGACTGCGGCCTCCGCGAATTGCGGGTCGTTGATATGGAGCGGCAGGCGGACGATGCGTCGCGCCGCCGTTGGCTTGACGGTCGCCTCCAGCGCAGCAAAGAGTGCGGCATCGGCTTGCGGGTCGAAGAATGCGCCACCTTCGATGTCGAGGGCCGAGACGCCCCTCTCTGGAATGAGGAAGCGCACGGGACCGTGGCAGAGATTGAGCTTCTCGCCGATCCAGCGCCCAATCTGTGTACATTCGGCCGCTGTTGTGCGCATCAGCGTGACGTTTGGGTTGTGGCGGTAGAATTGCCGGCCGGCATAGTGCCCGGGCACCGTCTCCGGCGCCCAGAAATTCACCATGTCGAGGGCGCCGACGGAGCCGAGATAGGGCAAGCCCGTGCGAGCAATCGCACCGAAACGGTCCGGTGTGGCAGGCAGGACGCCACCGAGAAGCAGGTCGCAAACTTCGGTGGTCGTGATGTCGAGCACGCCGCAGACAAGCCCGCTGTCGGCAAGCTTCTCCATCGTGCGCCCGCCGGTACCGGTGGCGTGGAAGACCAGGCAATCGTAGTCCGCCCTGAGGCGCTCGACCATGGCGGTAACGGCAAGCGTGGTTACCCCGAACATGGTAAGCCCGAGAGCCGGTTTCGATGCCGCCACCTCAGCGGGCCGGCTGGCCATGGCCGTGATCGCCTGGGCCGCGTTGTGCAGGATGACCCGGCTCAACCGGTTCAGGCCCGCCATGTCGGTGACCGAGGGCATCATCACGATGTCGGAAACATCGACATAGGGCGCAACATCGCTGGACGCGAGCGTCGAGACCATGATCTTTGGCAGGCCGAGCCGCAATTGTCGCATGCCTGCGGTGATGATCGACGTGCCCCCGCCTCCGCCGATACCGATGACGGCGGCAATGTCCTGGCGCTCGGCGAGGAAGCGCGAGAAGGCAATGCCCATCGCCTCGACCGCCCTGCCGCGGTCGTCGCAGGCAAGGACGGCTGCCCCGCCCTCCGGATGGCAGGCCGCAACCGTCCGGGCATTTATATCGACGGCGGTCGCAGGCTCACGCGTGCCGACATCGACGCGCACGACACCGCCTCCGGCCGTCTCGATGCAAGCCGCCAGATAGGCAAGCTCCTCGCCCTTCGTATCGGCCGTGCCGACCACGTAGATCCGCTTCATTTCTCCTCCGAGACCGCGGATTCCCCCTCCGCCACATTCCCACTTTTTTTGGGCCAGGGATCGGCCCTTGCAATTTTATGAGACGCGCGTATCATAACGAAATGAACGTCTCACGTCAACACAACGAAGCTTTTGGCGCCGCCGAGCGAGGCCCGCGTGCTCGCACGCGCAAACTGATGCTGGAAACGGCAACGCGGCTCATGCAATCCGGCATTACTCCCTCGGTAAGCGAAGTCGCCGAAGCGGCCGAAGTGTCGCGCGCAACGGCCTACCGTTACTTTCCCAGCCAGGCGGTGCTCGTGCATGCCGTGGTGGACGAAGCTTTGGGGCCCATACTTGACTGGTCGTCCGACAGTCCCGATGCACGCACCCGCGTCGCCGACCTGCTGGCGACCGCGATGCCGCGCATCGACGAGTTTGAGGCCACCTTTAAGGCGGCGCTGAAGCTTTCGCTGGACCAGTGGGCGCAGCGCCAGGCGGGCACACTCGGCAACGAGCCGCTGTTCAAGCGTGGTCACCGCGTCGATCTGCTGAAGTGTGCGACTGCACCCCTGCAGGGCACCGTGCCGCCCGAGTCGCGGGAACGCCTTCTACAGTCGCTCTCCCTTGTCTTCGGTGTCGAGGTGCTGATCGTGTTGAAGGATATTTGGGGATTGACCTCCGAAGGCGCGCAGGGTGTTGCCGAATGGGCCGCCAAGGCGCTCGTTGAAGCTGCGGTTCGGGAGGCGGGGAACGCGGCCTGACATTGACGACCCTCACGACCTGGTAGCGACAACTGGTTCTACCAGATTGATTAATACTCCCGTTTTTGTGGTAGTCCAGATCAGTCATGGCATCAGGTTGCCGACGAGAGGCCTATAGGAAGATCCAGCCGATTGAGGAGTTTGAAGGTCAGTTTTGGTGGAAGCCCTACCGAAAGTTGGTCTTGACGACACTCACATTTGGTACTACCAGATGAAGAAACTAAGAAATCAGGCTTGCGACTGAAACGGGCAAAGGGTCGGGGAGGACCCAAGCGCCTACACCACCCGGGAGGATAGGAAAGTCGGATCGAAAAGCCTGCAACGACGCGGGAAGCGTGCATAAGGGGAGGAAACGTTATGCGCAAAACTATGACGAGTCTCTTGGCCGGGATTGGCTTGATGTGGGCCTGCGGAACGGCCGCACAAGCCCAGGAACTGACGATCTTCTGGGCCGAGTGGGACCCGGCAAACTATCTTCAGGAGCTCGTGAATGAATACGAGGCTCAAACGGGCGTGAAGGTCACTGTCGAGACCACGCCGTGGGCCGACTTCCAGACCAAGGCCTTTACCGAGTTCAATGCCAAGGGCTCGGCCTACGACTTGGTAGTCGGCGACAGCCAGTGGATCGGAGCTGCCTCCGAAGCCGGGCACTACGTCGATCTCACTGACTTCTTCAACAAGCACAAGCTGAACGAAGTCATGGCGCCGGCGACGGTGAAATACTACTCCGAATACCCCTCCAACTCTGGAAAGTACTGGTCGATCCCTGCTGAAGGCGACGCCGTCGGCTGGTCCTACCGCAAGGACTGGTTCGAAGATCCAAAGGAAATGGAGGCCTTCAAGGCGAAGTACGGCTATGATCTGGCCCCGCCGAAGACCTGGGCCGAGATGCGCGACATTGCCGAGTTCTTCCACCGCCCGGACAAGAAGCGCTACGGCATCGCCATCTACACCGACAACTCCTATGACGGTCTCGTCATGGGTGTCGAGAACGCGATCTTCTCCTATGGAGGAGAACTCGGCGATTATCAGAGCTACAAGGTCGACGGCATCATCAACTCGGAGAAGAACGTCAAGGCGCTCGAAATGTATCGCGAGCTCTACGGCTTCACACCTCCCGGCTGGGCCAAGACCTTCTTTGTCGAGAACAACCAGGCGATCACCGAGAACCTGGCGGCGATGAGCATGAACTACTTCGCCTTCTTCCCGGCTCTGGTGAACGAGGCGTCCAACCCGAACGCCAAGGTTACCGGCTTCTTTGCCAATCCGGCAGGTCCGAACGGTGAACAGTTTGCAGCGCTCGGCGGCCAAGGCATCTCGATTGTCTCCTACTCCCAGAACAAGGAGGAGGCGATGAAATTCCTCGAATGGTTTATCAAGGACGAGACCCAGAAGCGCTGGGCCGAACTCGGCGGCTACACCGCAAGCGCCAAGGTGCTTGAATCGCCGGAATTCCAGAATGCGACACCCTATAACAAGGCCTTCTACGAGACCATGTTCAAGGTGAAGGACTTCTGGGCGACGCCTGAATACGCCGAACTGCTGATTCAGATGAACCAGCGTGTCTATCCCTTCGTTACCGCCGGTCAAGGCTCGGCGAAGGAAGTGCTCGACTCTCTGGCAACGGACTGGAACGCCACCTTCGAGAAGTACGGACGCCACAAGTAGCAAGCGCGTCCCGTGGAGGGGGCCAGCCCCCTCCCTTTTCATTCTGCATCTCCGCGCCAACGGGCGCGGTTCGCGTGGGCGGGGCGCCCCGAATTAACTCCGCGCATTGTGATGCTCGTCCCGGCATCCGGCGCCGAACTCTCGGAGGAGAAGGAGAGTGTTGGCCACCGCTGTCATGACATCGCTGGACAAGAAATCGCGGGCTGCACCCCACGGCATGAGCGACATCCGGATCCGCAATCTCTTCATCATTCCGACGATCCTATTCCTGATCGTCTTCAACATCTTTCCGCTCATCTATTCGCTGGGCTATTCCTTTACCGACTTCCGCGCCTCGTCGAACGCGCCGGCCAATATCGTCGGCCTGCAGAATTATCGCGAGCTGCTGAACGACCCCTTCATCTGGACGACCTTCGCCATCACCGCGAAATATGTCATCGTCTCCGTGACGGGGCAGGTGATCGTCGGCTTCGGCACGGCAATGCTGCTCAACCGCGACATTCCGCTGAAGGGCCTGCTGACGACGCTGCTTTTGCTGCCGATGATGCTGTCGATGGCAGTGGTCGGCCTCTTCTGGAAGCTGCTCTACGATCCGTCCTTTGGCATCATCAACTACGCGCTCGGCCTCGGCTCGTTCGAGTGGCTGTCGAATCCGAACATGGCGCTCTACGCGGTCGCAATAACGGACATCTGGATGTGGTCACCCTTCGTCATGCTGTTATCGCTCGCCGGGCTTTCGGCCGTACCAAAGCATCTCTACGAGGCAGCGGCGATCGACAGGGCGGGACCGCTCTACACCTTCTTTCGTATCACGCTGCCGCTGGTGGCGCCGATCCTGATGATCGCGATCATCTTCCGCACTATGGAAGCCTTCAAGACCTTCGACCTCGCCTACATCCTGACCAGCCAACCGACGACCGAGATGATCTCGATCCGACTCTACAAGATGGCCTTCCAGGAATGGCAGACGGGGCGATCCTGCGCACTCGCCTACATCGTGCTCATCCTGGTGCTCGCCATCACCAACATCTATGTCAAATACCTCAATAAGGTGAAGGAGCGCTGAGATGGCTGCCGTCCAAACCCGCTCCGAACGCGCGCTTAACCGGGTGGCGATCACCGCCGTGCTGGTCATCACGCTGATCTTCCTGGCGCCGATCTACTGGATCACCTCGACGGCCTTCAAGCCGCGAAACCTCGCCACCACCATTCCGCCGACGGTGCTCTTCAAGCCGGAAATTTCGCCCTTCGTGAAGCTCTTCACCAAGCGCTCGCAACTGCGCGAACCGCCGACGCCGGAAGAATATGCCGCCGCCCCCTGGTGGGAGCGGATGGTGTTTGACGGCGGCGAGAAAATCGTCCGCGACGGCCGCGGCGAAGTCCAGCTGTCCGGCTATCCGAACCGCTTCATGAACTCGCTGATCGTTGCGATCACGTCCACCGTGCTGGCCGTCGGCATGGGAACCTTCACGGCCTACGGCTTCTCGCGCTTCAAGATGAAGGGGGAAGCGGACCTTCTCTTCTTCATCCTGTCGACGCGGATGCTTCCGCCCGTTGTCGTGGCGATCCCGATGTTCCTCATGTACCGCGTCGTCGGCCTTAACGACACGCATTGGGGCCTGATCATCCTCTATACCGCCTTCAACCTCTCGTTTTCGGTCTGGCTCATGAAGGGCTTCATTGACGAAATTCCGAAGGAATATGAGGAGGCGGCACTCGTCGACGGCTACACCCGTATGCAGGCCTTCTTCAAGATCGTCATCCCGGAAGCCGCCACCGGCATCGCCGCCACGGCCGTCTTCTGCTTCATCACGGCCTGGAACGAATATGCCTTCGCCCTGATCATGACCAACAGGAGAGCGCAGACCGCGCCGCCCTTCATTCCGAGCCAGGTCGGCTCCGGCCTGCCGGACTGGACGGTGATTGCCGCCGGCACGTTCCTGTTTCTGCTGCCGGTTGCCATCTTCACCTTCCTGCTCAGGAACCATCTGCTGCGCGGCATGAGCTTCGGAGCGATCCGCAAATGACCTTTCGCGCCTTGAACCAGAAATATCTCGAACCCGGTTCGCAGTACCTGATGATCTTCGGCATCATCGCGCTCTGCCAGCCCTGGAACCTGTTTCTCCACCGCTACGGGCTGACGATGACGCTCGTCGGGCTGATCGCCTTCATGGTGACGACCAAGATTCCGCGGGACGAGCAGCAAGATGAAGGCAGCCGTTCATGACGCAGATTGAACTTCGTGGCATCCAGAAATATTTCGGTGCCGTCCAGGTCATCAAGGACCTCAATCTTGCCATCGCCGACAACGAATTCATCGTGCTGCTCGGACAATCTGGATGCGGCAAGACCACGACGCTGCGCGCGGTTGCGGGCCTGGAGACCATCGATGAGGGCGACATCCTGATCGACGGTCGGCCGGTGCAGCATATCAAGGCATCCGACCGGGACATCGCGATGGTATTCCAGTCGTTCTCGCTGTATCCCCACATGACGGTCTACGAAAATATCGCCTTTCCGCTCCGCGCCACCCGGATGAGCCGGAACGATGTCGATAGGTTGGTGCGCGAGATCGCCGCCGTGCTGCGCATCACCGGCCTGCTGGGCCGCAAGCCATCGGCGTTATCAGGCGGCGACATGCAGCGTGTTGCGATCGGCCGCGCGCTTGTGCGACGCCCGAAGGCCATGCTGATGGACGAGCCAATAGGTGCGCTGGATGCGAAATTACGCGAAGAGATGCGAGCGGAAATCAAGCGTTTGCACATCAAGCAGGGCTCGACCACCGTTTACGTGACGCACGACCAGGTGGAGGCCATGTCGCTCGCCGACCGCATCGTCATCATGCATGAGGGCATCCTCCAGCAGGTTGGCACGCCGGAAGAGGTCTACTCGCAGCCCGCCAACATGTTTGTCGCCCAGTTCGTCGGAAGCCCCGTCATGAACATGGCGCAGGCGACCGTCAGTGAAACGGGCGGCCATGCCCGCGTGCAGGTCAGCGGTGGCGCAAAGGGCTTCGAGTTTCCCGCCGCCCTTGCCAACCGCCTCTCGGACGCGAGGGCGGAAAACGGCAAGCTGACGCTCGGCGTCCGGCCTGAGGGCGTGCTCATCTCGCGCGAGGCCCGCGAGGGCTTCATGCCGGTCGAGGCACATATCATCGAACCGCTCGGCTCGCACGATATCGTCGACCTGAAGGTCGGCGACCAGATCATCAGGGCCCGCACCAAGAGCGGATTCGTGCCCGGCCCCGGCCAAGCCGTCTGGGCCCGCATCGACCCGGCGCAGGCGCATTTCTTCAACACGGCAACCGGCTCGTCACTCGGGATCAGACTCTGATGGCGCACATCGAACTCAAGGGTATCACCAAGACCTTCGGCAACCACATGGCCCTGAAAAACATGGACATCGACATCGCCGACGGCGAGTTCTTCGTGCTGCTCGGCCAGACCGGCGCCGGCAAGACGACGACGTTGCGCCTGATTGCCGGACTCGAAAAGCCGACGGCTGGGCAGATCTTCATCGACGGGCAGGATGTCGCCGGCTGGGGTGTCGCCGAGCGCGACGTGGCCCTGGTGCTCCAGCAATATTCGCTCTATCCGCGCTATACGGTGCGGGAGAACCTGGAATTTCCGTTGAAATCCCGCATCCGCCGCGTCGAGCCCGCAGAGATCAAGGAACGCGTCGACCGAGTTGCAAGGACCCTGCGCATCGAGCACCTGCTCGACCGCAAGACTGACAGGCTGTCGGGCGGCGAGATGCAGCGCGTCTCGATCGGCCGGGCCATCGTGCGCAAGCCGCGCGTCTTTCTGATGGACGAACCACTTGCGGCGCTCGATGCGAAATTGCGCGAGGCGCTACGCACCGAGCTGAAAAACCTGCAGATGAACCTAGGCGCAACCTTCCTCTTCGTCACACACGACCAGATCGAAGCGATGTCGATGGGCGACAAGATCGGCGTGTTGAACAACGGCCATCTCGTGCAGACGGGCACGCCGCATGAAATCTATAACAACCCGCTCAACACGTTCGTGGCCCGCTCCGTCGGCTCGCCGCCGATGAACTTGATCGACGGAAAGCTCACCGGCGGCGAGGCGGTATCGAACGATGGCTACCGCCTGCCCTTCCGCAGCGGACACAGCATCGCAACGGATGGACGTTCAATGACCTTCGGCATCCGCCCCGAAGACCTGCAACTCGAAAGCGGAGGTCCCGGTGAGGCGACGGTGCACGACATCGAGAACCACGGCGTAGCCAAGATCGTCACGCTGCGCATCGGCGAGAAGTTCATCCACGCGACGGTGCCGGCCCAGACGGTGCTCCGCATCGAGGATACCGTTCGGTTTTCGTGGAATCCGGAAAAGGTCGTGCTGTTCGACAGCGGAAGCGGCGTCAGCCTGCGGCACGCGGGCTGACATGATAGGTCCGAAAAAGATGCCGACGGCCTCGGAGACACCGCAGGCCAGTGCTTCGGGTTGCCGCGAAGGGGCGCGGAGCTATGCCGGAAAGCGCCGGCGATAGTGCTCGACCACTTCGGGATTGCGCAGATTGACGGGCAGTTCGCCCTTCATGACGCGCAGGGCTTCGCTTGCCGCGCCCGTTCCCATCCGCATCATGCTCTCATCCGTGAGACCGGCGAGATGCGGAGTGACGATGACATTGTCGAAGCCGAAATATGGATGGTCGGGCGGAAGGGGCTCGGTTGCAAAGACGTCGAGCGCGGCTCCGCCGATGCGGCGATTGCGCAGCGCTTCGATCAGCCCCGCGTCATCGATCACTGGGCCGCGAGAGACATTGACCAGAATGGCATCGGGCTTCATCCGGGCAATGCGCCCGGCATTGAGCAGACCGGTAGTCTCCGGCGTCAGCGGGCAGCAGAGCACGACGATGTCGGCCGCCGCGACGAGATCGTCGACCGGCAGGAAACGCGCACCATCCGGCATGCTCTCCGGCGTCCGGCTTGTGGCGACCACCTCCAGATCGAAACCGAACTTCGCGATCCGGAAAATCGCCTTGCCGACATTGCCCATCCCGACGATGCCAAAGGTGCGGCCGCCGAGGTCCACAGCCGCATCCGACTGGCGCCGCCCCACCACCCAGCCCTGCTGCCGCAGGTCCCGGTCCATCGGGCGGAAGCGCCTAAGCAGGGCCAGCGTCACGAGGAAGACGTGCTCGGCGACCGTCCGGGCATTGACAGCCGGCACATTGGCGACAAGCACGCCGGCGCGGGTCGCCGCATCCATCGGCACCATGTCGAGCCCGGCGCCATGGCGGATCGCAGCGCGAAGTGCAGGCGCATCCTCGAAGAAGGCCGGCGGGATCGGCGCGCGCACGACGACGATGCCCGCGCCCCGCCCTTCTCGCAGCAACGTTTCGGGATCGGGGGCCGAGGCGACGCGCAGATCGCCAGCAGCCTTAAGCATGGCCTCGGCCGCGGGATGCAGGGGATGTGTGGAAAAGATTAAGCTCATCAGTTCTCCCCGCCGGTTACGCCTATCCGGCGACCGTCGCGGGCCGGCCGATAAGACCCTTCCAATAGCTTTCCGCACCTTGGAGATGCGCGTTCATCAGCGCCTGGGCGAGATTGCCGTCGCGGGCAAGCAGCGCCTCGTAGATGCGGATATGTTCCTCATGCGAGCGCCGGCTGCGGGCGGCATCGCTAAAATAGATCGGTAAGCGCTGCTCGCCCATCGTGTAGTAGACGCTGCACACGCGATAGAAGACGCTATTCTTGGTGGCGCGGACGATCTCCAGATGGAAATCCCGGTCCTCGCGTGCCAGCCCCTCGCCCGCGGCAAGCCTCGCTTCGGACGCCGCGAGGGTATCGCGCAGGCGCTGGTAATTCTCTGCCGTCGCCCGCATGCAGGCGAGTTCTGCGGCCTTGATCTCATGGATCTTGCGAAGCTCCACGGTCTCGTAGATCAGGATCGGATCAAGCGGCACGCCGGCACGGGCAAAAAGTGCCATGGCCTCTACGCTCGCCTCCGTGGTTGTCAGGTAGATGCCCGACTTGGCGCGGCGCTCGACGATACGCATCGCCTCCAGGATGGCCAGCGCCTCGCGGATCTGGCCGCGGCTGACGCCGAAATGCTCCGCAAGTTCCCGTTCTGAGGGCGTGCGGCCGTTGCCGCTCAAGTTCGAGAAAAGATATGCCGCGAGATCGGAGAGGAGGGAATTTTCTTTCATCGTCACTGTCTTTGCGCGTGAGCCTCCAGGACCCGCTGATTGATCGTGAAGCCCAGGCCGGGTCTATCAGGAATCTCTATCATGCCGTCCTTCACCGACACAGTGTCCTCGACAAGATCATGGATCATCGGATTCGCGCCGAGCGAATATTCGATGACGAAGCTAGCCGGGGAAGCCGCGCACAGGTGCAGGCCAGAGAAGAAACAGGGCGCACCGGCCCACAAATGCGGCGCGAAACGGAGGTTGAAGGCGCTGGCGAGCGAACTGATGCGCATTGCCTCCGTTATGCCGCCGCAGAAGGCCGGATCGGGCTGGAATATATCGGCTGCCCGCAGCATAGCAAGATCGCGGAAGGCAAAACGTGTCGCCTCGCTCTCGCCCGCGGCGATCGGCACGTTACCCGCCGCGCGCACCTCCGCCATGCCCGGCTTGTCGTCGGCGATCACCGGTTCCTCGAACCAGGCGAGATCGCAATCCGCCACCATCTGGATGAAGCGCTTCGCCTCGGCGACCGTATAGGTGCCGTGCGCATCGACCATCAGGTCGACATCCGGGCCGATCGCCTCGCGGGCCGCCCGCACGCGCGACGCCGAGACATGCGGCGCACGGTCCATCGCGCCGACGCGCATCTTGACGGACTTGAAACCACCGACCGCAATATAGGACTGGAGCTGCTCGCCGATCCGGTCCGCACTCTCCCAACCCCCCGAGGCATAGGCCGGCAACCTGTCCGCCTTGCGGCCGCCCAGCAGCTTCCAGACGGGGACGCCGAGAGACTTACCGAGAATGTCCCAGAGTGCCATGTCGACTGCACTGATCGCCGCGACCGATAGACCGCGCCGCGCGATGTCCGGCATGGCGTGACCCGAAATCGCCGCCATCTCATGGCGTACGCCGTTATAAAGCATTTCCCATATGGCGGAGATGTCAGCGGGGTCACGGCCGATGAGCTTCGGCCCCACCTCGTGGTTCAACATGTCCACCAGCGTGCCGTAGGTGCCTGCACTGCCGGCGGCATTCTTGCCCTCTCCCCAGCCGACAATGCCGTCGTTCGTCTCGATACGCAAGATCGCAGCGTCGAACGTCGTCAGCCGGCCGAAGTCGCTGCGGTGTTGGCGGCTCGCCTCGATGGGGATCTTCACCCACCAGGCTTTTGCGGTCTTGATACGCATCTGTCGGATCCCCCGCCCTCACGACCCGCAGGCCGCAGGGCACATGCCTTTCCGTTCGTTACTTGATCAGCGGCAGGATCGTCTCGGCAGTGATCCGCATCTGATCGTCGTAGAACTTCTCGGTGAGAAGGCTCGAGCCGTGGTCCTGGATGAACTTCAGTTGCTCCGGCGAGATATCGACGGGATTGCGCTCCACCATATCCGGATATTTGGCGGCCGGCGTGCGATCGACGGTTGCGACAAACTCGTTCGTCACCGCGCCGTCGTAACCGATCTCCTTCAGCGTGCCGATGATCTTCGGCCAGTCGAGCTGGCCGAGGCCGGCGGCGAAGCGATTGTTGTCGGCAACGTGGAAATCGAACAGGCGCTTTCCAGCGAGCCGGATCGCCTGGTACATGTCTTCCTCTTCGATGTTCAGGTGGAAGGCATCGAGGCAAACGCCACATTCGGGGCTGACGGCATCGGCGAGCGCCAGCGCCTGGGCGGCGCGGTTGAAGAAATAGGTTTCGAAACGGTTGAGGGGCTCGACGGCAATGCGCACGCCCTTCTTCTGGGCATGGGCAAAACACTCTCTGGTGGCGTCCACCACCCATGTCCACTCTTCCTCTTCGGTCCCATCCGGCACGACCTTCCCGACGGTCGCCGGCACGAGGGTGACGATTTCGCCCTCGAGTTCGCTGACCATGGTGATGACGCTCTTGACATAGTCGACTGACCTCGCGCGCTGGCCATCGTTCCTGGCGGCAAGATTGCGTTCACCGAGCGTCAGCGTGACGGCCCCCCAACAGCGGATGCCATGCTGCTTCAGCAGCGCGCGCGTCTCCTTGACGTCGTATTGTGTCGGTTCGCCGGATATCTCGATGCTCTCGTAGCCATATTTCTTAATGCGCTTCAGCGTGACGGCGAGCGGCTCGGCCCGCATCCAGTTATGTGTCGAAAGATGCATGAAGTCCTCCCAGACTGTTGCAGCTCGCTCGACCGCCAGCGGGGCGGCAAACGGTCACCTTTCTCGTTGGTCAGCGCCATCATCGTCGGCAATCTGGTTTGACCAATTATTATGAGTTGAAAGCTCTAGCGCATTTTCCGCCCCTCGGCAAGATGGAGTGAAGAACGACAATACCCCTTATCGTGCCGACGGTTACTCAAACTTTTTTGGTTTTATGCGCAAACGAAAGGAGAGCGATACGTGAACTGGCTTGACCAGATTTCCTATTTTGGTATTACCAAATCGGGAAGTGAGAGGCGTGTAGGGCCTAGGGCCGATGGGAGGGACCGTGAAGATCGGTATGTGCATGTTCTTGTGGACGACCAGTGTAAGCCGGAAGCACGAAGGACTGTTGCGCGACATCAAGGACACAGGGTTTGCTGGCGTCGAGATCCCGGTCTTTTCTGGCACACCAGACGATTACCGCCGACTAGGGGCCCTGCTCGATCGGATCGGCCTGGAACGGACCGCCGTTTCCGCAATGGGCGACCCGTCAATGAACCTGATCGCCCCCGACACCACGACCCGTAGACGCGGCATCGAGTACATGAAATGGGCAATCGACTGCAGCGATGCGCTCGGCGCCACGATGCTGAGCGGGCCGCTGCATTCGACGCTCGGCAAATTTTCCGGAAGCGGGCCGAGCGCGGCGGAACTCAAGCGCTCGGTTTCCTCGCAACGCGCGATCGGCGATCATGCAGCAAAGCGCGGCGTCACAATCGGGCTCGAGGCGCTGAACCGCTTCGAATGCTACCTCTTCAACACGATGGATGCACTTGCGGCCCATGTCGATGCGGTCGGGCATCCGAATATCCGCACTATGTACGACACCTTCCACAGCAATATAGAAGAGGCCGATCCCATCGGCGCCTTCACGCGAAACCGTGACCGCATCGTCCATGTCCATATTTCGGAGAACGACCGGGGCGTACCGGGACGTGGCAACATTCCCTGGGCGGAGACGTTCAAGGCGATGCGCGTGAGCGGCTACGACGGCTGGCTGACGATCGAGGCCTTCGGTCGGTCGCTCAAGGACCTTGCCGCCGCGACAAAGGTCTGGCGCGACTTTGCCGAGACGCCGGACGAGGTCTATCGCGAAGGTCTCCGTCATATCCGGGACGGATGGAACGCTGCGGCATAAAGGCCATGCTCTAGGTCCCGCCGCACGGTGGATGGAGATGCGCCAAGCACCATGGCGAGGTCCTGTATCGACGCCGCTGTTCTCGTTTCTCCTGGCAGCGCGGGAGTAGCGCTGTTAAGGGAGTCGGAGGCATTGGACATGGCGATCGTCATAGGAGTTGCGCCAAGCGTGCCTCGATAGGGTCTCGTCATGATTAGACAAAGTAGGTTGTCAGGCGTGTTGCTGCCCCGTTGTCACGACGGCCAGGCGTCAAATCCGTAAAGCCGCTCGGGATTCTCGACAAAGATCTTCTGGCGTAGGTCTGCATCACTAACCCAACTTCCGAACATGTCCATGAGATCGGTATCATCGGGCACCGGCACGGTGATAGAAGGATGTGGCCAGTCGGTGCCGGTGACAAGCTGTCCCGGACCGGTTTTCAAAAGCGCCTCGACAAAGGGAGCAGCATCGTCATAAGGCGGCGTCTGCATTGCAGTCACCCGGTAGGCGCCCGTCATTTTTACCCACGCACTGCCGTCGCGCACGAGCCCTAGAAGGTCTTGAAACCCACGATTACCGACTCCCCTCTCTACCGGAACGTGCCCGAGATGATCGAATACTACGGGGATGTCCAATCTGGAAACCAGACCTTTCAGATCCTCGATCTGCGAGACGTCGGCAAGAAACTGCAGATGCCAGCCTAGATCTCGGATCTTGTCCGCAAGGCCGGCAGCCGCCGTCATCGCAAGCCCAGCGGCGAAGACGAGATTGAGGCGCACGCCCCGCACACCAGATTCATGCAATGCTTGCAGTTCGTTCTCCGAAACGCTTGGGTCCAGAACGAGCACAGCTCGTGCCGGGATGCGGCTTTCACACAAGAAGGAGAGTGTACGGCTGTTATCCAGTCCATAAACACTCGGTTGCACGATGACTGCCCGGGAAAATCCAAGCATCTCGGCGAGGACCTCATAGTCGGCAATCGATGCGTCAGGAGGCGTGTAGCTGCGGCCGGCTGCGTAGGGAAACCGATCTTGCGGACCAAAGACGTGAAAGTGGCAATCGACGGCCCCTGCCGGCAACCGGCGAATGGGCCGGCGGCTGACCGGTCGGGCCGGCGCACATTCGGGGATACTCATTATCTGGTTCTCCTGATGCAAACGTCGCAGCCATGAAGCTGCGACGCGGATTAACGGATCGCTCGTGGGCGGCGGGTCCTCAGGGCTGAACCGTAGCATTGACCTTCGTAAGCTTGTAAAGGTCGGCAGGCGCTTCGCACTTGTTGCAGTTTACTTCCGGAACATTCGGTGCCTCCTGGACAATATTCGCCGGGAGCGGCTGGATAGTTGCGCCGGGGGTCGGCGTTCCATTGAGTGCCGAAGCCAGCGACAGTTCGGGGAAGAGAACGGGATCGAAGATTTCGGTGTTGAAGGAATCCGGGACGAGATCAGGTTTGAATGCGTTGCAGCCGCCTTCGAACTTGTCGCCGGCGCAAACCTTCACTTGATCGGCAGGGACCCACGGAAGAGGCGTCTGGATGTTGTGCACCGTCACCTTACGCTTGTCGGTGAGTTCTTCCATCATCAGCTTGAACGCCAGCGCTGAAACCGTGATGGGATCGCCGGACGAAATGCCGTCTAGCCCGCGCTTGCGGAGGTCTGGATCGGCGAGGGCAAGCCGGAAGCCGTTGGTGTTTTCGCCGGTAACCGGCACCAGCTTCTGCATGTTGGCGGCGATCATCGCCTTGACCGCGCCGTCTTCACCGTTTTGCGCAAAGATTGCGTCCACGTCAGGATGGGCGGCAAGCGCCTTGGCGGTTTCCTGCTGTGTCGTCTGGCTGCTCCACATGCCGTTGTATTCGGCGACGACCTTGATACCGGGGTACTTCTTGAAGACGCTCATCGCGCCGTCATAGTTCATCTTGTCGACGGAATTGCCCGGCACGCCGCGCACGACGAAGACATTGCCCTTGCCGTTCAGCTTGTTGACGATCCATTGCGCGGTGTTCTGCGGAAAACCAGCGGTGATATAGCTGACCGTGCGGGCGCATGGCTCGGTAACGGTGGCGCTGTAGGTATAGACGAGAACCTTCTTCTCGCAAGCTTGATGGATCGCACGATTGAGGCCGGTCGCGGAAATCGGGAAAGTGATGATGGCATCTGCACCGGCAGAAACCATGCTTTGATACGCCGAAGCCTGTGCCTGAACGTCCGTGCCGGAGATCACGGTCTTCAGATCGACCATCTTGTCGTAGGGCGGCGTTGCTGCCAGGGCCTTGATGAGGTTGGACGTTTCCGTCTGGTAGCCGTTGCCGCTATAGCTCATGCTCAGATAGACTTTGAATTTCTTGTCCTGTGCCTCAGCCGAGCCGTGAGATACGAGCCCCGCAAGCGCCGCGAATGCGGCGACCATCGCGAAGCGCTTCCTGCTTTTCATTCGATCGGTCATTTTCCTCTCCCTTGATTGCCCGTGACCAGGCGGTTGTTCGGTACAAGCCGAATTGCTATTTCTTCCCGGCATCAGGCAGGCCGCGCTTCAGCAGCACCTGCAGATCGTCACGCAGAAGAACCAGCGCGAGAAAAATGACCGCGCCGTAGATAATGGTCCGCCATCCCTCGGCGATACCGAGGGAGGAGACGATGGTTGAAAGAGTGGTAAGCAGGATCGCGCCCGCCGCAGCGCCGAGATAGATCCCGCGACCGCCGACAATCGAGGTTCCGCCTATGACAACGGCGGCGACCGAGGGCAGAAGGTAGCTTTGCCCCATCATCAGGGTGACGCCGGTGACATAACCGACCAACAGCATCCCGGCGAGGCCGGCGCTGGCGCCGCTGATCGCATAGGTAAGAATCGTCAGCCTGCGCACCGGAAGGCCGGCGACATATGCCGCGATCGGATTGGTGCCGAGGGCATAGAGCTTGCGGCCGAAACTGGTCCTGACCTGCAGAAACCATCCCCCGAGAACGACGAGAACCATCAGGTAGAGCATGGGTACGCCGACGGGGGTATGGGCGAAGAGCGACGACAGGAACGGTGAGGCCGCGCCGCTTGGCGTTCCCTGGGTGAAGCCGAGCGTGGCGCCATAGAGAATGATCCCCATGGCCAAGGTCATGATGAAGGGCGGAACGCCGAGAAGACTGATGCCGATGCCGCTGCATGCGCCGATCGCGCTAGTAAGCAGCAGGATAGCCGGCACGCCCCAGATCAGCGCCGTGCCGGAATTGCCGATCCAGCTAAAGGTCAGAACGCCGCCAAGCGTCACCATGGAAGCGACGCTGAGATCGAGCCCTCCGATGAGGATGACCATCTGCTGACCAAAGGCGACCACCATCACGAAGCTCGAAATCAGGAGGATGGCTTCGATCTGCGCGAGGCTGCCGAAGCCTGGGCCGAGCACGCGCGACGCAGCGATGAGGACGATCGAAACACCGAAGAGCGCAATCGCATTGCGGACATCCCGGTCAAGACGGAAGACTTTGCCATTTCCCGCGTCGCCGCGGGTATCGACCGGCCGGCCGCTCTTGTTGTCCGGAGTTTCCTGGCTCATGCGTGGCCCTCCCGGTTCGATGAAAAGCGCGCGGAGACGGCGGCGATCACGACAGCGATGATCATGACCGCGCCTTGGAAAATGCCCGTGTAAAAGGACGATACGCCGGTCGAAAACAGCACCTTCTGAAGAAGCGTCAGCGTCAGCGCGCCGAGCATCGAACCAGCAATGCCGCCACGCCCGCCGGAAAAAGACGTTCCTCCGAGCGCGATCGCGGCAAAGACCAGCAGCAGGTAGGGATCGCCGACATTGGGCGTGCCGGTTGCGGTGAGAGCCGTTAGCATGAAGCCGGCCAGCCCGTAACAGACGCCGGCGAGCACATAGGCGATGACTTTTGTGCGAGCGGCGGGCACGCCGGCCAGAACCGCAGCCGTTTCATCGGCCCCGATCGCATAGAGTCCGACACCCCAGTTGGTGCGCAGAAGAACGACCCAGATAAGGTAGACGACGACTGCAATCGCCAGCGCGACGGGAATGACGCCCGCCAACTGGTCGGTGAGGCTGTAGACCATGAAATCCGACACGTTGCCGCCCGGTGCATCGAGAATGAGCAGAGCGGCGCCTGAACAGACGATCATCGAAGACAGCGTCAAAGCGATCGACTGGAGATTCAAATGGGCGATCAACACACCATTGACGGCACCAACCAGGCCACCGACAACGACCGCGATCGCAAGGCCGCCAAGCGCGCCGAGCGGCCCGTCTCCGGCATAGACCGCAACGAGCACGTTGGTCAGGGAAACGACGCCTGCGACCGAAAGATCGAAGCCGCGCGTCAGCACGACGAGTGTTCCGCCGGCTGCCGCCAGAGCCAGAGGCAGGCTGTTGTTGAAAATATCGGTGAGTACCGACTGGGTCAGCGCATCATTCTGAGTGCCGACGAAGATCGCAAACAGCACTGCCAGCAATGCGATGATGACCGAAGTGCCATCGCCGAAAAGGCGGCGATACCAGGGTTCAGGCCGAAGCATATTTATTTCCACACTCAATGGCCCGTCCTCTGTCCTGTGGCCAAGGCGACGAGGCTCGGCTCCGAAAGTTCATCGCCCGGGACCACGCCGGCGACGCGGCCGCGATAGATGACGACGCAGCGATCGGCGAGATGAACGAGCTCCGAAAGCTCGGTCGAATACACCAGCGCCGAGCCGCCCTTTTGAACAAAATCCCTGATGACGCCGTAGATGACCGCTTTCGTGCCCACGTCGACGCCGCGCGTCGGATCGAACAGCACGAGGTTGCGGGCGCCCGAGGCCATGACACGGCCGATCAGCGCCTTTTGTTGATTGCCGCCGGAAAGCTCGCCGATCTTCAGTTTCAGATAACGTTCCGCCAGATCGACGCGCTTGGCTTCATCGGCGACGACCCGGCGCTCTCGCGCCCGGTTCATCACGCCGAAGCGACTAAGGACGCGCAAAAGCGGCAGGGACATGTTGGTATCCGTTCGCAGCCCCAGGAAGACGCCTTCTGTCTTGCGTTCCTCTGGCACGAAGCCAATCCCGGCTTTCACTGCCGCGGCGGGAGAAACAAGAACAGCGCGTTCACCATCGATCGTTACTTCGCCGCTATCGATTTTCGTCAGGCCCGCCAGCATCCGAAAGAGATCGCGCTGGCCTTGACCTTCAAGGGCCGCAATGCCGACAATCTCTCCGCGGTGCACATCCAGGCTGACGTCGTGCACATTTCCGCCGGCAAGTTTCTTGACGGACACCGCGACCGGATTGGTGGTTGCCGAAACACCGGCGCTGTTTGGTTTGTGGGCGCGCACGGCAGAGCCGACCATCATTTCGAAAATGCGGTCATCCTCGACACCCTTTAGCGAAACGGTCTCTATACTTTCGCCATTGCGCAGTATCGTGCCGCGGCGGCATAGGCGACGCACTTCGGAGAGGCGGTGCGAGATGTAGAGCACGCCGGTCCCAGCGGCAGTCGCGCGCTCGAGAATGTCGAAAAGCCATTTCGGCTCCGCGAGAGCCGCCGTCGGCTCGTCAAGAACCAGAAGCTTCGGATCGCGGCTGACCGCCCGCATGATCTCGATGCGCTGCTTTTCCGCAAGCGAGAGCGACCGGACTGATAGATCGGGATGAATATGCGAAAGCCCGTATTCAGCGAGCATCTGCGATGCGCGTTCACGGCTGCCGCGCGCCGAGTTGAGACCGAGCGTTCCCTTGTTCTGATGAGGCAGCATCAGATTCTGCGCCACCGTGAGGTTCGGCAGCAGGCTGAGCTCCTGGAAAGCGGTGGAAACGCCGGCCGCGCGGGCATCCATGGGATTACGGGGCGTAAAATCGGCGCCGTCGAGCTTCAAAACGCCCTTGTCGGGGGTAACGATACCGCTCAAGACCTTGACGATAGTGGATTTTCCAGCCCCATTCTCGCCGAGGATGGCGTGGATTTCGCCCGGCTCGATATCGAAGGAAACACGGCGGACTGCGATCGTCGCCCCGTACGCCTTGGAGATGTCCTGCATCACGAGGGTGGGATGAACGGATACCGCGGAAGATGTCACACTCGAATTCAGCATGTCGGCCCTGCCCTATCGTCTCTGGCCATGGCGCCGCCTCCTATGAATTGTAGACGCCGCCATCGATCACGATGGACTGGGCGGTCATGTAGGAGGATTCGTCAGAGGCGAGATAGACAAAGAGCGGCGCGATCTCCGCCGAGGTCGCCTGTCGGCCAAGCGGAACCAGAGCCGCGATCTTGGCCTCCTGCGCCGTCTGCCCGCCCATGAAGTCGATGGCCGGTTTATTGAATGCGGTGTCGACCCAGCCGGGGCAAACGGCGTTGACGCGGATATTGTCTGGCGCAAGCTCCACGGCGAGCGCCGTGGTAAAGGCGACGACGGCACCTTTCGATGCCGAATAGGCGACAAGCCCAGGGCCGCCCCGCTTGCCGGCCAGCGACGACGTATTGATGATCGAACCCTTGCCCGATGCTTTCAGATGCGGGATCGCATATTTGGCGCCCAGGAACTGCGCGCGAGCGTTGACGGTGAAAAGTGCGTCCCAGCGCACAACGTCGAAATCGACGATCTGCCCCGAATGCTGAACCCCGGCGTTCTGCACGAGTACGTCCAACCCGCCCAATCGACCCACCGCAGTCTCGATGAATGCCTTGATGTCGGCCTCGGACGAGAGATCGACCTTGACGAAGCTGACGGCGTCTCCGAGCTCCTTAACGAGTACGGCGCCGGCCTGCTCATCGCGATCGCCGACGACGACGCGCGCACCCTCGGCTACGAAGCCGACGACAGCCTCTTTGCCGATATTGGCCACGGCGCCAGTAATGATGATACGCTTGCCGTTCAAACGTCCTGTCATGTTGATCGCTATCCTTTCGTCTATGCAGCCCTCAGGCGCGGATCCGTCGGGTGTGGTCGCGCACGGTCCCGTCGTCGACGGATTGAAGAAAATCGATGATCACTCTGTTGCATTCCTCGGGCTGCTCGATCGTCGGCATGTGTGCCGCATCGGCGACCGTCACCAGGACAGCGCCTGGGATCGTATCGGCAATCCGCTTGAGGGTCGGTAGCGGCGTCGAAAGATCATGGTCGCCCGCAACCACCAGCGAGGGAAGCTCGATAGCCGCAATGACGCTCGACAAGGTCATGTCCCGGATTGCCGCAGCACATCCAGCGTAACCGTCCTGCGTCGTGCGCAGCACCATCTCACGCATCCTGTTCATCGTCTCGGGATGAGCGTCGCGGAATGCCGGCGTGAACCAGCGATCGATGGTCGGCTCCACTTGCGGCGGCACGCCGCTGGCGCGGACCGAGGCGACCCGTGCCTCCCAAACTGGTCTTGGTGCTTCGCTGGATGTGGCGCAAAGGCTAAGGCTGAGCAGCCGCGAAGAATGATGCACACCCATGAACTGAGCGACCATCGCGCCGAGCGAACAACCGACGAGATGAACGCGGCCAATCGACAATTTATCAAGAAGGGCGACGACATCGCCTGACAGAAGCGAGAGCGAATAATCTCCGGGCGTTCCCTCGGTCCCTCCGTGCCCACGCATGTCATAGCGTAGCAGGCGGTACGTCTTGGACAGCGCTTCGACCTGCGGCTCCCACATCGAGCTATCCGCAGCCAAGCCATTCGCCAACACAACGACAGGAGCGTGTTCCGGGCCGATGAGGGACCAAGCGGTCCTCACTCCATTGATGATGGAAAATGATTGCATACGCTCCTCCGCAGGGCAGGTCGCCTGCTTGCGAGAGCTAGATATATTTCCATCAATATTATTGTCAATAATCTTATTGCAAGTTATATCGACAACATGATTTTGATTTTTGCGTGCATAAAAGTGCGCGGGTGACGCATTGAAATCAGCTTCGGGCTAAAAGCAGAGCATGAGTGGGGAACCAGGAGAACAACTTGGGCAGCAAAACCGACGCGCAGATTACCAAGGCAGTGGAGTCGATAAAGGCCGACATCATTATCGGTCGCCTGCGTCCGCGCGAACATCTGGTCGAAGACGATATCATGGCGAAATTCGATGCTTCGCGGCATACCGTCAGGACGGTTCTCGCCAATCTCGAGCAAATGGGTCTTATCACGCGCCGTCCAAACAAGGGTGCCGTCGTCCGTGATTTCTCCGTGCAGCAGGTGGAAGAGATCTACGACGTTCGCGTCATCCTGCAGGCGGAGGCGGCGCGGCGGCTGCCGATGCCGGCCGATCCTCAAACGATTACCGATCTGAAGGCGATCCATGAGCAATATTGCACGGCCCTTGACGGCGGCAGGCTGATCGACGTCAACATGTTGAACGATGCCTTCCATCGACGTATCTGGCAGACATGCCCGAACAAATATCTGGCGGATACGATCGAAAGGCTTTGGGTGGAAACGACCGGCATTCGCTGGTACGGCGTTGGTGACATGGTGCTTCTCTCCCATTCGCGCGGCGATCACCAGCGTATGATCGAGCAGTTGCATGCAGGCGATCGCGACGGCTTCGTCGCTCTTGCCGTCGATCATATTTTGCCGCCGCTCGAGGCGTTCCGGCGTGCGCATGGTGTCACAGCGCCAACGGCTGCGGCTGACGACACCCCATAAGTAAAGGTGCCTTGATGAAACCGACCTATGATCTGCTCGTCCAGGGTAACAACCTGCGACTGAAGGACGATTTCCTCGGAATGTCCAACGTGACCCTGATCACAGGCAAAAGCGGACCGATCCTGTTTGATACCGGCAGTTATGTTTCCCGGCTCGGGCTCATCAAGGCGCTTGCCGCGCGCGGGCTGAAACCAGCCGACATTCCGGTCGTCTTCCTGTCCCACCTGCATTTCGACCATGCCCATAATGTCGATCTGTTCTCCCACGCCCGGTTCATCGTCAGCCGCAGAGAATGGGACTATGTCGAAAATCCCCATCCGGACGACCTGCTGGTGCCCTGGGGAATTCGCGAGCAACTGTCGAAGTCCCACATGGACTTCATCGAGGGCGAGGGCCTGCTCGATGAGGGCATCAGCTTCTTTCCGGCGCCAGGCCACACGCCTGGATGCTACGCTATCGAGCTTGCGACCGAAGATCGCGGCACGGTCATCATTGCCGGGGATGCGATCAAATATGCCAAGGAAGCGATCATCCGCGCCTGCGACATGGCCTTCGACACCATCGAGAACGGGACGCTGACCATCGAGCGGATTCTCGACCGTGCCGACCGCATCATGCCCGGGCACTTCCCGGAACTCGTCAAACAGCCGAATGGCGCTTTCAGCTGGAACGATGCGGCGCCTTTCGACCTGCTGATCCGCTAGCTTGAAGCGAGATAACAGATGTCTCGATAATCGATCACCATTTCCTATGGCCGCGGTCATCTCGATATCACGCTGCCCACACATGCACGACCGACGCTCGTTCGCAAGAAACCGTTGCCGAAACCGCCCGATCCGCGCGCGACGGTCGCATCTGGACTGGACTGTCGGCTCTGCACCGCTTTGCAGGACCGGCAAATGGCCGCAAGAGCGCCTGTATCCTGATCTGCGACATCACACGGCCCGTTCCTCCATGGCAGTCAGGTGTTTTGTAAGTCCCTAGGCCCGCTGCTGCGCACAGCTCAGTCGGTCGAGAAGGCCCTTGTTCCTAGCCACCTTTCTCGAAGCCTCGCGACCGCCAGCAACCTCTAGCTAACGAACGGTATTCCTGCTCAGAGGAGAAAAGGCGGCAGGAGCCGAGATAGGCGGGCTCCTGCCAAGATGGCGGACGTCTCAAGCCTTGCGAATTTGGCCGGATACTTCCAGGGAGGAGAGCCCATGATGATCGACAACGTCGCCCTTGCGGCCGGCCAGAATGACCGCCGCTAGGCCAAGCAGGCTTGTTCCGCCCATGCAGAGCGCGACCGGCCACGAAGCTCCTGACCACGAGACCAGTGCCGTGGCGATGACAGGCGCCAATCCGGCGCCGATGACCGTCGCCGCCTCGCGACCGAGCGAGATGCCGCTGTAGCGGATATTCGCGGTGAAGAAGCGCGCGAAATAGTCCGGCTGCACCGAAGAGATGGCGCCATTGGCAAGGCCGAAACCGAGCGTCAGGGCCAGTGTGATCAGGCCCGGCGACCTCGATTCCAGAAGCCAGAAGAACGGAAATGCCAGCAGCAACTGGATCGTCAGACCGATCAGCATCACCTTCTTGCTGCCGATTCGGTCCGCCAGCAGGCCGAACAGCACCGATGTCACACATTCAGCGAGAGCGGCGACGATGACGGCATTGAGGACGATCGTCTTTGGCAAACCGAGCACGCCGGACACATAGGTCAGGCTGAAGGCTGCGAAAATGTAGAAGCTGAAATTCTCCGCAGTGCGAATGAGGAAGATCGTCAGAATGCTCCGCCATTCCCGCAAAGCGGCGATCATCGGCTGTTTTTCGCGTTCGCCACGTTCCGCCATTTTCTTGAACTCGGGCGATTCCGCAATGTTCAGACGCATATAAAGGCCGATGACGACGAGGACTGCGCTCAGCAGGAATGGAGCGCGCCAGCCCCAGCTCATGAAAGCGGCATCCGGCAGCAGGGTGAAGAGATTGAAGACGAGGGAAGCGATCACCAGACCTAGGACGATGCCGACGGTAATGAGGCTGCCCCATAATCCGCGGCGTTTTTCGCCGGCGTGTTCGACGGTCATCAGCGCCGCTCCGCCCCATTCGCCGCCCGTGGCGAATCCCTGGATGACGCGCAGAACCAGAAGGAGGATGGGTGCGAAGATACCGATCGAGGAATAGGTCGGCAGCAGGCCGATCAGGCAGGTCGCGCCGCCCATGAACACCAGCGTGATCATCAGCAACGCCTTGCGGCCGACACGGTCGCCGTAATGACCGGCGACGATTGCGCCGAGCGGGCGGGCGAGAAAGCCCGTTGCCGATGTGCCGAACGCCAGCAGCGTGCCAATCAACGGATCCACCTGCGGGAAAAAGAGCTTGTTGAACACCAGCGCGGCGGCAGTGCCATAGATGAAAAAATCGTACCACTCGATTGTCGTACCGACTGTCGCAGCAAATGCGACTCTGGTCATGCGGGCAGCCATAGAAATCCTCCCTGTCTAAAAACTACATTCATAGATCCGCGAAAGCCATCGAGCGGATGTGCCGTCTATTTTCCGACCATACGCTCCCGGCTCCGCGAAACACCGCCTCCGCGGATATTTCGTATAGCGAAAAAGTTTTCGTAGTGCGAATGTTGCGGCAACGAGTCGGGTTTGTCAACTGGCCGTGAAATTGCGTTGCGCAAACCGCGACCCGTAGCTTACAGGCTGCCTGTCTTTCGGGGACGAAGAGGTGGGGGGCCGACAGGCCGGCCTGTCGAGGATGCCTGCTGCTGCGGCCGGTTCCGCCGTCAGTAGCCGAGCACGGAATGAACAAGCGCCGGATTGTGCCGCAACGTCTCCGAGATCTGGCGCGAGGTCACTTGCAGCAACGGCAGCCGGCTCGCGAGCATTTCTTCCCGCGAAATCCGCGAAGGCGATGTGGAGCAATTTACGGCGGCAACGACGGCGCCACTCTCGGCAAACACCGGGACGGAAACCGAAACGACGCCATAATCGAGCTCGTCCTGGATACTGGCGACGCCGGCGGCGCGGATCTCAGCCAAGATCGCGCGAAGCTCTGTCGGATCGGTCACCGTCTTCTCGGTCAGCTTGCGAAGGTCGGTTTCCGCGAAGTATCGATCCAGCCGATCCGGGGGGAGATAGGCGAGAAGGACACGGCCGAGCGAGGTCGCATAGGCGGGATAGCGCGTGCCGAGACCCGCAGTCAGGCGGACGGAGCGTTTCGAGGAGACGGAGGCGATATACAGCACTTCGCCGCTATCGAAGACGGCAACGGAGGAACTGTCGCCCGTCTGGTCGACCACGTCCTGCAGATACTGGTTCGCAACCTCCTGCAGGTTCATCGACGACAGGAACGAGGCGCTGAGTTTCAGAACGCGGGGCGTCAGCACGAAGCGCCTGCCGTGGCTCCTCACATAGCCGAGCGCCTGGAGGGTCAAAAGCGACCGGCGCGCCGTGGCGGGCGCGACATTGGCAAGCGCCGAGACTTCGCTCAGCGTCAGCTCCGGTTTTTCCCTGCTGAAGACCAGAAGAATTTCTATCCCGCGGGCAAGCGCCGTTACGAAATCGGGACTTTCTGGGGACAGTTCCAATGTGATCTCCGTAATCTCCGCCCAGTGAATTAATTTTCGCAGCGCGGAATGTCAAGGATCGCCAGACCGCTTCCTTCGGCGAAGTCTTTGGCGATACTCACATAATCGCGCAGAAGCGTCGATGTCTCGACGGCAACGCAAGAGCGTAAATCCCATTCTTTCCTGAACTTCCGTTGGTTTCGATACCAGTCCTCCCTTGACAGCTTTCAAGAGCTTATCCGATAATTCGTATAACGAATAAACTTTCGCTATACGAAAAATGGAAATGCCGATGACCCGTCTCCAACCTTCGTCCGCCATCGCCCATGTCGAGCCCGATCGTATCACCGTTCGCGGATACGATCTCTGTGCCGATCTCATCGGGCAGATCTCCTTCACAGACTATGCTTTTCTGCTGATTACCGGCGAAAAGCCCTCCGACGATCAGTCGGCGATATTGAACGCCTGTCTCGTAGCACTTGCCGAGCATGGCCTCGTGCCATCGGTGCAGGCGGCGCGTATGACTTTTGCGGCCGCCCCCGAAGCCCTGCACGGGGCGGTATCGGCCGGCCTCCTCGGCTGTGGTTCCGTCATTCTGGGCAGCTCGGAAGTCGCCGGCCGCATGCTGGCTGACATCGTGGCCCGGGTCGAGCAGACGGGAGGCGACCTGCGGACCATCGTGCGCGAACATGTCTCCGAACTCAGGGCGACGAAGTCGCCGCTCCCGGGTTTCGGACATCCGGTTCATCGGCAAGAAGATCCGCGCTCGACACGCTTGCTCGCCTATGCGCGCGAACGACGTACGTTCGGACGCCATTGCGAGGCGCTCCTGGCCGTCGCTGACGCCGTGCCTGATGTCTATGGCCGTCACCTGCCTCTCAATGTTTCTGGCGCCATTCCCGCCGTGCTGCTCGATGTCGGTTTTCCGATGAGAGCGCTCAAAGGCATTCCGTTGATCGGCCGAACAGCAAGCCTTCTCGCCCATCTGCTGGAGGAAATGCATCGTCCCATCGGTTTCGCCCTCTCCAGCATTGGCGAGGAACACGTGGCCTATGACGGCCCCGCATCAAAAACAGAAGACAAGGAATAAATTCAATGGCGAACGAAAAGCCTCTCCGTTCAATTCGCGTGCTCGAATGCGGCGGTTTCATCACTGGTCCCTATGCGTCGATGCTGCTTGCCGACATGGGGGCCGACGTCATCAAGGTCGAGCGGCCGGATGGCGGCGACCCGTTCCGCAGCTTTCGTGGCGGTCTCTATAGTCCGCATTTCCAGGCTTATAACCGGAACAAGCGGAGCATCACTCTCGACACGCGGCAAACGGACGATCTTGCCGTTTTCGATGAGCTGCTTTCGACCGCTGATGTCTTCATCCAGAATTCAAGGCCGGGCATTGCAAAGAAGCTGGGTCTCGACGCCGAACGACTCATGAAAATCAACCCGAAGCTGATCTATTGCTCGATCAGCGGTTTCGGCAGCGGCGGCCCCTATGTTGACCGGCCGACCTACGACACCGTCGCCCAGGCGATGAGCGGCTTCCTCAACATGCTGGTCGATCCCGCGGCTCCCAAGGTCATGGGACCGGCGATCGCCGACGCGGTGACCGGACTTTATGCCTCCAACGGCATCATGGCGGCGCTCATCGAACGTGGAATCACCGGCAAAGGGCGCTTGATCGAAGTCTCCATGCTGGAAGCGATGACGCATTTTTCCATCGAGCCCTATTCGAACTACTTCAATTCCGGCGTCACGCCGGGACCTTACGGCCGCGCCGCGGTATCGCAGTCCTATGTGCTTGCCTGCGCCGACGACAAGCTGGTGGCCCTGCATCTGTCTTCGCCTGAAAAATTCTGGACCGGCCTCGTCGCTGCGACGGAGCATCCGCAGCTCGCCGCCGATCCGCGCTTTGCCACCCGCATGGATCGCGTCGACCATCACGAGGCGCTGCGGCTCGAACTTGCCTTGCTGTTCCGCGCCAAGACCAGGCAACAATGGCTCGACGCTCTCGTTGCCAACGACGTTCCCTGTGCGCCGGTCTACGATCTGGATGAGGCACTCGAAGACCCTCAGGCAAAGTTCATGAACCTCGAAATCCGGGCGGTGCATCCGACTGAAGGAGAGGTCCGCACCATCCGCCCCGCCATCACCATCGATGGCAATGTTCCGGTCGAATTCCTTCCGCCCCCGACGCTCGGAGAACATTCCGAGGAGATCCGAAAGGAGCTTCGGCGGATTTCCGCAGCCTGACAAACTCTCGTCCCAGCAGCGCCGGGTGGCATCGGAAGGCCGGCGCTGGCGATGTCAGGTTAACTTGGCTAACGACACTTTCGGCATGTTGCCAATGATCAGGCCGCCGTCCCAGTCACGGCCTTCCAATGTGCGATCGCCCTGAGGCGATGCAGATGGACGGCGGTGGCTGAGTGTTTCGAACGAGGCGGGACGAAGAGATTTCGGACCGCAGAAAAGACGCTTGCGAAGCGTTTCAGCGCACCTGGGGAGATCCTGGCATGGATCATACGCAGTGGCACCGACACGACGGATAGTTTTCGAACTGGATGCTGAAACGGTGTCGCGGCTGATCCTGCAACTCGACCCTGACCTCGCGGTCAACGGTTTCTCCCCGCTTGGGGGTCTTCAGCCTTCCCTTCAAAAGTGAGAGATCACCGAAGACGCTTTGATGCCGTTAAATAGCTAAAACAACAATATGCAACCTTTGCCTTATTTACACCAAGGGAAATCTCGGGAAATTCAATGGGAGCTTCTTCCCACTGGAGAAGCGCAACTGGGGCTGCATGGCATGTCTGATCTTCCGTCTGATCGCCTGAAAGGTCGAGCACTGGAAATTTGGGACTTGCTTGTGCAAGCCGAGGGGGGACTCGTCACCAAGGACGAGATCATGCGTCAGATTTGGCCTGGAGCGTTTGTGGGAGAGAACAACCTGCAGGTCCACGTTTCGGCTCTTCGCAAGGCGCTCGGCGAATATAAGTGCATTGTCCAAACGGTGTCAGGTCGAGGATACCGATTGGTGCCGAATTGGCAGTCGGTCACGGGCAACGCCCAGTTACCAGGGCTCGCGGCCGCAACCGGACCAAGGACCACATTGCGCCTGCCTGCTCCCATCACCAAGCTCTTTGGCAGGCGTGAATCCATAGCGCGCGTTGCCGAGCTGCTCGGCGAGCATCGTCTGGTTACGCTCACCGGCATGGGAGGCATTGGCAAGACGCAGCTCAGCCTAGAGGTTGCAAGGTCAGCCGCCCAGACAGGCAATGCTGCCTATGTAGAGCTCGCAACGATACAGGACGAAGCTCAGATAAGCCAACGCATGGCTGCTGCGATCGGTCTTGTTTTTGCAGGCGGGACACCGACGCCAGCCCTTATTGCGGAGGCATTGGGACCGAATCCTCTTCTCGTCGTCCTCGACAACTGCGAGCATCTCACGTCAGGCGTGGCCAAGCTTGCGGAGTTCCTTCTGCGCGTTCTCCCTGAGCTGCGAATACTGGCGACGAGCCGAGAGCCGCTTTGGGTGGGCGGAGAGGTACTCTACCAGGTGCCGCCGTTACCCGTCCTGGGGTCGACCGCATGCGATGACGCAGTCGCACTGTTCATCGCTCGGGTTCGGGCGGTTGCGCCGTCCCTTACATTCGGCGAAACCGACGTTGCGGCCGCGACCGCGATCTGCACAAAGCTTCACGGCATTCCGCTAGCCATCGAACTTGCCGCACCCAGAGCTGCTGCCATTGGGGTCGAGGCGCTTAGGGATCGCCTTGATGACAGGTTTTCACTCCTGACAGGTGGCAATCGAAACGCACTTCCGCAGCACCAGGCGCTAAAGGCGACGATGGACTGGAGCTATGATCTCCTGTCGGAGCAAGAGAAGGTAGCGCTTTATCGCTTGGCCGTGTTTGCGGGTGAGTTCGACCTGGACGCGGCGCACGAGGTAACCGGTCCCGGGATATCGACGGGCGAGTTTGTAAATATCATCACAGCTTTGGTCATGAAATCGCTGGTCGTGTTCGAGCCGAGCACTCGGCCACCACTATACTCCCTTCTTGAAACGACGCGGGCTTATGCCAGGGAGAAGGCCGACGTTGCGGGCAACACCTCGAAGATATCTCGCAGGCATGCCGAATATGTAATTCGCAACCTCGATATGATGAGGACAGCAAAGGAACGAGGTCTGGCAGCAAACTGGTTCGACACCGGCAAACGAGAGGTAGAGAATCTGAACACGGCGCTAAAATGGGCGTTCTCGCCCATCGGAGATGCCGATGTAGCGGTCAGGCTCTGCGCTGTTGGTGCCCCAATTCTCCTCGAACTATCGATGGTCGAGGAATGCAGACGTCGAGTCGAGGCCGCGCTGGCCCATATTCGAGAGGGTACTGGGGTCAGCGCTGACCATGAGATGATCCTGAATGCCTGCCTCGGCACGGCGCTGACATTTACTGTCGGACCGACCTCGCGAAGCAACGCTGCATGGGAACGATTGTTTGAGCTTGCGGAACCTGCGGGCGCGAGTCCATTTCAAGCCCGAGCGCTGTGGGGTCTATGGACTGCTAGCATATATGGTGGAAAGCCACGACGAGCGCTTGAACTAGCAAGGCAGTTCGAAGCGCTGGCCATCAAGGAAACCGCAGCAGCCGACCCCTTGATGGCAAAGCGCATGATTGGGGTCTCCCAGCACTTCCTGGGAGACCAAATTTCGGCCAGGCAAAGCCTTGAGGACGTCATCGCCCAATACGACCATTCGGCAGCGCGGGCCAATACTGCAGGCTACCGTGTCAATCAGTCGCTGGTCGCACGCGCCGTGCTGGGGCGAGTGGCGTGGATCAGCGGCGAGGTTCCCGAAGCACTCCTGCTTGCTGAGTGTGCAGTGGAGGAAGCCAGACGCAGCGACCACGTCATGACGAGATGCTACGTGTTCGTCGAGGCTGGTATCCCGATATTGCTAGGTGCGGGTCGACTTGAGGAGGCGGAGCAATGTCTTGCAACGCTTCAGCACGAGGCCGGGCGGCACGGCCTGACGGTCTGGGAGGCCTGGGCTTCATGCTATCTCAGCGAACTAAAGATCGTCAGGGGCGACATCGCAGCAGGTGTCGATCACCTGCGTTTGGGGCTCGCCAATCTGGAAAAGACCGGATTTACCGCTCACCATGTAAGGTTCGTCGGCGTACTGGCCGAGGCGCTGCTGGAATTGGGAAATGCAGCCGAAGCAGCGCGGCTCATTTCCAAAGCAATCGGCGTAACGAGACACAATGGGAATGACTGGTATCTTGCGGAGCTGTTGCGGATCAACGCTCTCACATTAGCGGCAGAGAGAAGCTTCGAGGCTGCTGATACGAAGCTATCGCAGGCCATTGCGATTGCGCGACAGCAGGGCGCAGGGCTTTGGGCGCTACGGGCGTCGACGGCTCTCGCGGCCTCGCTTCAGGGTCGAGGCGAGAAAGAGACGGCAAGGGATTTCCTGCAAGCATACGTAGTCCCCGAGGAAATGGAGACGCCGGACATTGTCAAGGCAAGGGTTCTCCTGGCACAACTGGCTTGATTCAGAAAATTTAAGATTTCCCCCAAGGACATTTCAGGTGGGCCAAGCGCAAATGGCATGCGCAGTTCATCAAGGGAGAATGAGATGTCTGAAAGTCGCCCCCCGTTTCCTCCATTTAGTTTAGAGACCGCCCGCCAGAAGGTCCGCGCCGCCGAGGACGGCTGGAACACTTGTGATCCGGAAAAGGTCTCGCTCGCTTATACGCCGGATTCCTATTGGCGGAACCGTGCGGAGTTCGCCGTCGGGAGAGCGGAAATTGTCGCGTTCCTAAGCCGGAAGTGGGCGCGAGAACTGGATTACCGGCTCATCAAGGAGCTTTGGGCGTTCACCGAAAATCGGATCGCCGTCCGGTTCGCGTATGAATGGCACGATGACTCCGGCAACTGGTACCGCTCGTATGGCAACGAGAACTGGGAGTTCGCCGAGAATGGCCTGATGCGCCGCCGCTTCGCCTGCATCAATGACATGCCGATCAAGACTACTGATCGGAAGTACCATTGGGACAGGGGTGGCCCCCGTCCATTGGACCACCCCAGCCTTTCTGAACTCGGCCTTTGATTATGGCTGCGGTTGTTGCATCGGAGCTGGATCGTCGGACAGTGATGATCAGCGGCGCTTTCCTGAGCGTTGCGCCTTTCCTCCCAAGCAATCTCTTTGCGGCCGGTTCTCATCAAGACGATCATCGGGAGGCCGCCGTGGAGCAAATCAAGGAACGAAGAGTTATGGCAACCTTCAAAACGAAAGACGGTACGGAGATTTTCTACAACGACTGGGGCGCTGGTGACCCCGTCGTGTTCAGTCACGGCTGGCCGCTGAGTTCGGACGCTTGGGAAGATCAGATGTTCTTCCTCGCCTCTCAGGGCTATCGGGTCATCGCTCATGACCGACGGGGGCATGGCAGGTCCAGCCAACCTTGGCATGGCAACGACATGGACACCTATGCCGATGACCTGCACGAGCTTCTCGCACATCTCGATGTACAGGGAGCTGTCCTTGTTGGCCATTCCACTGGGGGAGGTGAAGTAGCTCGGTACATCGGGAGGCACGGAACCGCCCGTGTGAAGAAAGCGGTGCTGGTTGGAGCGGTGCCTCCGCTGATGTTGAAAACGAAGGACAATCCAAACGGCTTACCGCTGGAAGTTTTCGACGGTATCCGGAAATCGGTTGTTGCCGACCGGTCGCAATTCTGGCTCGACCTCAGCATGTCGTTCTATGGATATAACCGCCCCGAAGCGAAGATTTCGGAAGGCGTGCGCCAGGCATTCTGGCGGCAGGGTATGCTTGCAGGGTTTCCCGCATCTTACTTTTGCGTGAAGGCGTTTTCCGAAACGGACCAAACGGATGATCTCAAGAAGTTTGACGTGCCGACTTTGATCATCCATGGCGATGACGATCAGATCGTGCCAATCCAGGCAGCTGCGCTTGCTTCGTCACAGTTGGTGAAAGGCGCGGTGCTGAAAGTGTACAAAGGCGGTCCTCATGGTCTCGCTACGACACATAAGGGCGAGTTAAACAACGACCTGCTGGCGTTTGTGCGTTCATGATTTGAAAGCGGAGAGAGCCGCCAAGGCTTTCTCCCAATCATCCAACCTAGACCTTTGGAAGTAGCAGCCACCAACCAAGAAGTCTTCGGTAAGGCCTTCCGACGCCCGCGAGCTGGAAGTGTCTTTTGCGGCCCCATCATGGGCCCTGCCCTCCACACCCATAGACGATTTGGGCCCGATTTGCGGCAAAAGCGGAAATTGCGACCGTCGTCGCTTCTCTCGATGATTGCCAGTGTCATGGAATTGCTTATGCTTCGTCACTGCATTTTCGTTAAAAGCGATGACTTTCATGCGCTGCACCTTCCTTCGCCTGCCATTTGCTGCCTTCCTGTTTTTCCTCGGATGGACAGCCGCTCATGCCGATGAAAATCTGACTTACAATTGGCAGGGGGTCGACCGCACGGCGATCCTGCATATTCCCAAGGGCGCGGTCGGACGCCCCGCTCCTCTTGTGATCGTGATGTACGGATCCGACGACAAGGCCGTCAATTTCCAGAAAAACAGCGGGTTCGATGCCGTTGCGGATCGCGAGAACTTCATCACCCTCTATCCCGAAGCGATCGATGGCGCCTGGAACATCAAATCAAGGAAACCGCTCATCAACGGCGAGCCGGTCGATGACGTCGGCTTTTTTCGCACCATGATCGACGATCTGGTAAGGCGGAAGATCGCCGACGCGAAAAGAGTTTACGCCACGGGCTTTTCGTTCGGCGCGCTGATGACCTACACCTTAGCCTGCGCGCTCCCTGACAGGATCGCCGCGATTGCGCCGGTCGCGAGCGCGATGACCGAAGCCCAGGTCGACGATTGCAAGCCCGGCCACGCCATGCCCGTGATGATGGTGAACGGTACAAGCGACGACGTGCAACTTTATGATGGCTATATTCGCTCGTACGGCAGGCTGCTTTCAGTTCCGGAAGCCACAGAATACTGGCGCCGCATCGACGGATGCACTGGGGAAAATACCAGGCCGTTGCCGCATCTTAATGCGCATGACCTAACCCGTGCCAGTGTGATCCAGTGGTCCGGATGCCGGGCCGACCTGGGGATTCAATTGTATCGCATCGAAAACGGTGGCCATTGCTGGCCCCATCTCGCAGGGGCCGGCGACAACTATTCGGAAGACGGTCCCCGTTACGGGGGATGCAGCGGCGATATCGAGACAGCGGTCGAGGTGTGGAAGTTTTTCAGACAGTATCAAGGCGCCTGAGGTCGTGGAAGGTCGGCTACGGACTATTTCATCCAGTCCTCTACGGCGCGGCGCAGAAAGTCGAGATCGACTTCGTTATCTTTTGGACTGCCGGCACGATGGCCCCAGACGGAAGGAATCGGCCGCAGTTCAGCGCGAGCGAGATGGGGGATATCGGCAGCATTATCGGCCACGGGGAAATAAAGATCGGTTCGCCCCGGCAGGAGCAGAACGCGGGCGCGTATCGCATTGAGCGCGCGCACCAGGTCGCCCCGGTAGAGCTCATTGTCGCTGATGTCGGAGGCAATCCAGGTACAAGCCTGGGCATATAGATCTGCGGCGGGCCTGCGGGAGAATCCCGGCTCCCAACTGTCGGTGAGAAAATCCTCCAGCGTCGCGGCATCCGTGCTGCTTAAATGCAGCCCGGCGCGATACCAATCCTGGCTCATCGCCCAGGCGGCGTAGATACGGGCAAAGGCACGCAGCGCCGCGCGGGGCTCTGTCGAAAAGCGTCCGCCGCCAAGGTGTTCGGGCGCCGCCTCGAGGGTTGCGAGCAGCGACAGCAGAAATACCTTGTTGTGGGGCGCCGTCCGGGCGCTGCCGCACACGACGATGGCGCGCTCGACGGCCTCGGGGAAGAGCGCCGCCCAATGATAGGCCTGTTGGGCGCCCATGGAGAAACCGTAGACACAGGCTACCTGCTCGATTCCGAATACCTCGGCCAGCAAACGCTTCTGGGCACGGACATTGTCGGCAGTCGTCACCAGGCTCGGGTAGTCGGGCGTGTTGGACGGGCTCGACGACAGCCCATTGCCGAACATATCCGGCGTTATGATGAACCAGCGCGTAGGATCCAGAACCTTGTCGGGCGCAATCTGCCACTCCTGATCGGTATGCTGGGCGGTGTAGCTGGTGGGAAAGACGACAACGTTGTCGCGGCCGGGCGCCAGCGTACCATAGGTCTTCCAACTAAGGCTCGCGCCGGGCAGCACTTCACCCGATTGCAGCACGAGGTCGCCGAGCGCGAAACGGCCTGTTTTGGTTGCCATGGTCATGGGGCTTTCTCTCCTGGAATCTTTGTGCCTTGCCTGCGAGCACCGTTCGACTTGGCCAGGTACCTGAATCCAGGATTGGTTTTGTAAAGCGGGTCTGCGGCCGCGGAAGATGCCTTTGTTATTTCGACCCCGCAAGTCGCTGCTCAAGACAGGCTCAATAAAAATTTGTTGAACCGGCGCTACCGATATAGCGTGAATGTCTGGCATCGCGATCATCAAGCGCAAATTGCGCCCAAACCAGCTTCATTCGCCACGCGCCTCAGCTTTGCGAAGAGCCGGCGCCCGCCGCTCGCGAAATCGTGATTCGGCATCATCGTCATCGACATCAGGGCGCTTGTCTTATAGCGCCTCTAAGACCTTTTCCCGAAACCAAGAATCGTAAGCCGCGCTGTGGCTGACGAGTTCCAGCGGAAGCGCGCCTTGAAGGGATTTGAACTGCGGTCGCAGGCGGTTATTGCCATATGTCGCCTCGACGCGCAGTGACCAGCACTAGGGGATCGACCAACTTTCGGCAAATTTCCGCGGCCCCTCTGAGCTGGCACCTCATCTGAACATTTGGTCCACACTTTACGAGGCCGGTGTCCGGCCGCGCAGAGGAATCGTCGCCTTGAACACAGCCAGGTGCATCCATCCGCAGATCCCCGCGTCGCGGCGCTCTTGCATCTCCCACCATTGCTGGACTTCGCAAAAACAGGTGACAAAAAATCTATTGCATTATGATTATAATTTAATATTATAGTCGTAATCTTATCAGCGGCGACCACCGTCCGCGTTTGGCGAAACGCCCTATCACATACAGTCGAGATGGAGATTCCTGTGCAAAAGAAAGTAAGTTCAGACCAAGACACCAATACCGAACCCCTGGCTGCCATCGGCGTTGCAGAGGCCGTTCGCGCTTTGGACAACAGGGTCTTCTCGGCAGAGACATACGCGGGAGCGCTGTTGCGGCGTGCCCGCCAGAAATCGGATCTCAATGCTTTCATCACGATCGACGAAGAGGCTGTGCTCAACGCGGCTCGCGAAGCCGACAAGGCCCGATCCTCCGGCGCATCTCGCCCCCTGCTTGGCGTCCCTTTGGGGGTCAAGGACAGTTACCTGACAAACGGCCTGCGCACGACACTTGGCGTCAGCAATTTGGAGGATTTCGTGCCGTCGCAGGACGCCGTTGTGGTTAGCGCGATCAAGGAAGCTGGCGGGATCGTGTTTGGAAAAAACAACCTTGTCGAAATGTCGTTCGGGTTGACCGGCGACAACAATCCCTATGGCCAGGTAAAAAATCCTCGAGCCCCTGCTCGCGTCAGTGGTGGGTCCTCGAGTGGGTCTGCGGCGGCCGTTGCCGCCGGGATCGTGCCTGCGGCTTTCGGAGGAGACACTATCGGTTCGATCCGGGTGCCGGCATCATTGTGTGGAGTGGTTGGTTTCAAGCCGACGACAGGGCGTTGGCCGCGAAACGGCGTCGCGCCGATTTCTCATGTACTCGACACCACTGGCGTGTTCGCCCGCACTGTCGAAGATTGCGAGCTCATCGATCAGGTCGTCACGAAGGCTACCGCACCGATGGCCACCGAATTGGGTGACCTGAAGGGCGTAAGGTTCGCCTTTGCGCCGAAGGAGTATCTCGACCTGGTCGATCCCGAGGTTGAGGGTCGTTTCAACGACGTCGTGCGCAGACTGCGCGACGCCGGTGCCGAAATCGTCGAGATCGAACTCGGAGAAGACTTTTCAGCGCTTGCCGATGCAACAACATGGAGCATCTTCTTCCGTGATACGATGAGTGCGATCTCCGGGTTCCTCAAAGATAACGGCATTCCCACCTCCTTCGAGGAAATTTACCGAGACCTTAAGCCCGGTCTGAAAGAGGCCTGGCAGCACCATGTTCTGCCGAGTGGATCCAAATGGCTCTCTCAGGATGGCTATAACGTGGTATTGGCCAGTGACCGGCCCAAACTTCAGCGCTTGTTCAGCGATGCCTTTGCGACATGCGGGGCAGAGGCGCTTCTCCTTCCGACGACACCCTGCACGGCACCCGAGATCGGAAAGGAAAACCAGTTTTCGATCGCAGGGCAGGAAGTGACCTTCGCCGCCTTAGCGAAGAACACTATCCCGGCAAGTGGTGCCGGCCTTCCGGGAATTAGCCTCCCCATGGGCAACGCGAGCAACAGTCTTCCAATCGGCCTTGAAATCGATGCCCCCTTTGGCGCAGATCGCAGGCTGCTGTCACTCGCCCGTCGGGTGGAGGCTCTCGGCATCTCGTCCCTTTGAATAGCAAGCAGCGCCATACGAATTAATTGTCCAATTCTAGCTGAAAGGGCCCACCGAAATGACAAGCAAAACAATCGACATTCAAAAGATCGAAATAGAACACGTTACGATCCACTCCAGCAAAGACTTCGATGCTGTCAGGTTGAAACTGGAAAGTATGGTTCCGAGGATCGACGACGGCATTTTCACCCTCCTGCGTTATCGGGAAACGACCCGAGCGCTTCGCGAATTGGAGGCGCTCCCGGCGCTATCGATTTTCGGGTTTCGAGATCACGGCGCCGCGGTTCAGGTAGCAGGTCTCCAGCGTCAGGCGATACAATATGACATCGGCAATCCACTCACTGCGACAAAGATGACCCGGCACCGCATCTCTGCCGGCCTTTATGCACCGATTCGAGTGCTCCTTCGCGAGGACAAGGATGGCGTCGCATTCGAGTACGATCGGCCGATCTCCACCTTCGGCCAATTCGCTGACCCCGACGTAAACGAGGTCGCGGGAAAGCTTGATAAAGATCTGCAAGCCGTGCTTGAAGCGGCTGCGTCGTAAGCTGTCGAGACAACACTTGTTCAATCGCAACAACGATGTGATGCACAAGCCCAACCATTTACGGAAGATAGAGATGCGCTTTGAAAAGGGTCACAAGGAGAACACGCGGCGTCGAATAATCGACGTCGCTTCCAAGCGTTTTCGGAGGGAAGGTGCGGCAGCCTCGGGTCTGGCAGGGATCATGTCGGAGGCCGGCCTGACAAACGGAGCCTTCTATTTGCATTTCGAATCGAAAGAGGCACTCGTAAGAGAGGCCGTTGCAAGTGCTCTGACCGATCGGCTCGTAAATTTGGAGCAGGCCCGGACAGCGGACTTGGGGATTGAGGACGTCATTCGCGACTATCTGAACGTTGCCCATATGCAAGGAAGCGAAGATGGCTGCCCTTCAGCCGCACTCTTGCCTGAAATCGGGCGGCAACCGGATCCGACTCGCAAGGCCTATGAAGATGGTCTAGCGCGTTATATCGAAACGCTCGCCTCATATCTTCCAGCTTCGCCATCGTCCTCGTCGCATGAGCGCGCAATGGCGATCTTCAGTCTAATGGTCGGGACACTTCAGATTTCGCGAGCTGTCTCCAACCCATCCAAGGCGATGGAAATCCTCGAAGGCGGCGTCCAAGCTGCACTGACGCTGGCAAAGACATAGCCAGAAACACTGCTAGGAACATCGTGAGATGGCCACTTACATTCCATTCTCATGGGCTCGTCCTGCAGCGTAGGAAGTGCCCGGCTTGAATGGATCGAACCTCCGACCCATAGATTTCCCAGGTCTCAGACGGTTGCAGAGACTGTATCAGCCCCCTTGCTCAGTATCGCGAGCTGTTGCCGGTAGTTGAACACGCTGCGTTGCCTGCGGGCGCAATTCGATATCGAATCGCCAATATCGACAGGCGGGACTGAACAGCTAGCACCACACATCTGCATACCAATTTACTCGGTCTTGCACTGCTTAACTCGTTCAAGCGGTCGCCATGGATTTAGATTTGACCCGAGCGAGAGGGATTTGGCCCTCCAGGAAGGTCAACTCATCTGCGGGAGGTCCACATGAAGGCGATCGGCTATTGGAATGCCGGCCCGATCACGGCCGACGACGCGCTCGTCGAAATCGAAATACCCGCTCCAACGCCCGGACCGCGCGACCTGCGGGTCGCCGTGAAGGCAGTGTCCGTGAATCCCGCCGATACGAAGCTGCGGCAAAGCCAGACGCCGCAGAAGGGGGAGTTCCGCATTCTTGGCTATGATGCTGCGGGCATAGTCGAGGCGGTGGGGTCGCGGCGGGTCACTTGCTCCAGGAACAAATCTTCGACAAGTTAGTGGTGTGCGAGGTGCCGGGGGCGTTCCGGAACTCGCGGCTACGTCGGCAATCACCGAGTCTGACGACGCAGCCAGGCCCGTCGCAATGGGGGTTGCGACGGGCCGAACCCACCTCGCCGCGGGCGAGGGTCGCTTTATGCCAACATCTTGGCATAGGCGGCGGCATCGACGAACGATTGCCGTGCAACATCGACACTCGCTTCGTCGCATAATGCGAGAAGGCAGCACCGTTTGGCCGTGCAACAGCAGGAGCCTTGTCGTTCGGGCCACCGGTAATCAAGGCACTCGAGCGCGACGTCCGGACCGCTTACTTCCTCACGAAAGCCGGTCCCAACTCCGACGTAAACCGGTACTTTCCAGGCAAGCTTGAAATTGATTTTGATGACTTCAGCCATTTGCGTCCCGCCTTTGAGCGACAGAACAGCCGGAAAGCGCAAATGTTCCCGAAATTTCCAGCGACTGGGCGCGACATTGGGAACAAAGCAATGACTTGCTCGCCGCTATCGCGGGGCTTTTTTGCAAAGGCTCAAATCCGCACTCACGTTAGCCCCGCCCCAAAGCGGGGCCTTGTTTTGCGATGCTGTTCGCAGGTATCGTTCCTATTGGTCGATAATGACTACGTCAGCCTCACGAGCCGCCACAAAGAAAGCTTCTCGCGCCTTTTCCACTGACTTGCCGCCGTCGAGGACTTCCTGACAAGCTACCAAGGCGTTGACGAAAGATGGCCCGTCGGTCACCGGCCAATAATGCAGCAAAATTGTTCTGAGGTCGTAGACCGTCGAGGCTTTCTTAAGGCCGCCGCCGGCTAAAACCTTCACTTGGATCGGCGTATAGCGATATGCGTCATCGACTTGCCTCCAGATGACAACTAACCCCGCTAGCTTCCAAGTGTTCCGATTGGCGGCAACTCAACTGGATCATGCTTTGAATTTAAGGGTTGTGTGCTATCGTATCGGGCGAGCGGTATCCAATTTCGCCTCCTACTGTCTGCAGAGTGGAGCTGACATGTCCGGTCCTATACTCCTGCTTGAAGATGAGCCACTCATCGCCATTGACGTCGAGGATCTGTTGCATCGAGCCGGATGGACCGATGTCGCGACATTTTCGAGCTGCAATGACGCAGATGAGTGGCTTAAGGCCAACACCCCCACCTTAGCCATCGTCGACCCGCATTTGCGGGATGGCTATTGTACGGACACCGCCCGCACGCTCAGCGATCGATCGGTGCCATTTATCTTATATTCGGGAAGTTCCTCTGCGGACCTTCATGCCGACTTCAAAACCGGCATCTTGCTGCCAAAGCCCGCAGAGCCGGAAAAACTGCACGCCGCTATTACCTCGTTGATTGACTTGTCTAGATTTCGGTCGGTCCGCTGAGGCCGGCTTATTTGCTTGACGCCAATGTGCGATGCCACGACACTCTAGCATCAATGTGCCCCGCCCCACCCACCCGATCGGCTTGTCGCATTTAAGTTCGCTTTGTACTCAGCGTTTATGCAGGTCGCGGGGCGTGCCGTCGCCGTCGGATGGAACGAGCGGGAAGTGGCGGCCGCTCTTGTCAACCTGGCCGACAATCACGTGCTCGGGCTGACCACGACAGGCGAAGTTGAAGCCATCGTTGCGGCGATCCGAAAGCAGTCCTGATCTTCCTGCAAGCGGAACATAGTAGCGAGACCGTTCGGCGAACGTTGGATTCGTCCCTTCGGTTGCCTGCGTGGCGGCGGAGAAGCCGGTCACGCAGCCCGTCACGGGCTTTTATTTGTCAATCTTGACTCCTGCTCCCCACCAGAACATAATGAGAACAAACGCGAGGTAAAACCTCGCGAAACGGCGAACCGTCGCCTGAGACAATTACCGGATTTGCAATTGAGGACGCAGGCAACAATGCCAGCGATGGAGACCCATGTCCAATGAGCGCTGAACTAGCACCCACTGACGAGCCCAAGTTCGACCCGATCGACGCGATCCTTGAAGCACATGGCGGCGATGCACGGGCCGCTGTCGCCGATCTCGTCGGCCGGTGTCAACACCTCAGATTCCAGCTTTCAATCGCCTCAGTCGTCGTGAGCAAAGGCATGACGCGCGGCTGGGCTCCGAGCTTTGATCAGGCCTAAAGGAGAAAGACGATGACAGAGGAAATCCTTGAAGACGATGTTTTGGAAGGGGCCACCCCCAAGGCAGGCATCCTGACGATCAGCCAGGGCGACGCCCAGGCGCTCCATGATTTCGAAGTCTTTGTCGGCGGCGATTGCTTTGATGTTTGGGATAGAGACGGCACCCGCAGCAAATCGGATCTGCTGATGAATCATCTCGCCAAGATACGCGCGCTACTCGCGGAGACCGGCGAAGCGCAAACGATCAGCCAGGACAACGCGAAGGCGATCCATGACTTTAACAACTTTGTCGGTCGAGACTGCTTTGACGTTCGCCGTCCCAATGGTGGCAGGTCCAAATCTCTGCCTCTTATGAAGCATATGGATCGCATGCGCGAACTCTTGCATAAGCTGATGGATTATCCGGAGGTGGAGACCGGGTTTTACACGACACCGCTATGCGAAGTGCACGTGGAAACGCTGAACCCGTTACTAACGGCAGAGATCGGAGAACGATCATCCCTTCGCGGCTACTACGCCAATGTATTTTCCGTTCCGGACGCCGTCCAGTTCGGGTCGCTGGAGTTCTTTGTCGACGAGCAGTCGGGCGAGGCCTGCGGGCTGTTTCTAATACCGCATGGATTTGAGATGCTCATAGCCGGACCGGGGTGGACAAAATGCGGGGCCGACATCGATGCGACCGTTCAAATATTCCTTGATGCAATACCGGAGGACGATGTTTTGTTCGCTGACAACGGAGACGAAGATGTCACTGAGCAGATTAGAGCGTAAGCGAACGCAATGCCCGAGCATGGCGCAAGGATCTTCGATGCACCCGATGCGGCAACAAAGCTGACAATCAGTTCGGCGTATTCAAGACAGCGCGCTGAGGAGCGAGGGTGGGGGAGCGGCCCCGCCGGTTCTGGAATTATTCCCCTAATCCTGCGATGGCCCCTTCATGCTTTAATGATACGCCGCCAACAGCATCAAAAAGGCGACAACAAAGACGGCAATTCCTCCGCCAGTCGAGAACTGAATGGGCGTTCCTATCCCTGGAATAGGCAAATCTCCTTTCGCATAAGCGTAGCCGCCAATAAATGCAAAGCTGGCCGCGATGCACAGCGCTACCCAGACGTCAAAAATAATTCGTGTATTTTCAGCCACGCCCGGTCCGACGATCAAGTAGAACAGAGACAGAACCGTGAAAGCAAGAAAAACGACACCAACTTTTGCGAGCCAGGTAGGAAGTTCCGTCTCAGAGAAACGGGGACCTCGTCTGTTGAGATCTAACAACGCATCTTGCATTGATTGAATACTGATCTCAATGGGGCTCGAGTCGCCATCAACTCGTACCGGGTCTAGCCAGGAGATGCCCTTCACATAACATCGATTGGCGAGATCGGCGTCCAGTGGACGCACCTTTTCAGACGCTTCTCGCCAGAGTGACGAGAGTTCCGACTCCTCCGATTCGTTCTCCGGCCCGCCTTCTCGCAGCTTCTTGAGGTATTCTATTGTGGCTACCAACGCTTTATCGAAGGCGCTGAAAGCTTTCTGAAATCGCTCTTCTTGCGCTTGCTGCGGTGATATTCGATTGGCCCATTCTCTGACGGCTGAAGCAGGCAATAATTCCGTTGTTGCGTCCATCGTGAAACCCTCCCCCAAGATACCATGACTCTTGGCTGTCAAGAGCACAAGGCAGACCCATCCTCCGGTGCGAGAGCTGGATGAGGATGGCGAGGTGGATGGATCTGCCGCGGCGCGAGACCGAAGGTCTTGAAGCGAAATATGACCGAATTACCTCCACTAGCATACGAGATTGTCGATAGGCGAAAGGAGGAAAACCACGATGACCGGACGGTTTGTCAGCAAGCACGATGAGCCACTAACCTCGAATGATCTCGATATTTGCCAACGGGCCTTGGATGAAATTTTAGCGAGGCTAAAGGTTGGAAGGACACTGAGGAGGCGCAACGAGTGGCGGCGATCATCATAGAGCTTTACCGACAAGGCGTGCACAAAGATACGCAACTGCTAGAACTGGCGGCGGGAGTGCGAGGAATTAGCGATCCGGATTGATTGCCAATGGTTCCCCTAGCGATAGGCTGGCGAACGCCTTTTCAGCATTGTCAAGAATCGCGTTGATTTCTGCCCCGATGCATATGCCTTTGCAGGATCTCCAAGAACAACTGCGCCTAATTTTAGCACTGCCTAGCATTCAGGCATTAGTGTTTCTAATAGATAATTTAGTCATTGAAATACTTGCTTTTTTTTACTGCGAGCGTTCGTCGGCGGTAATCCAATCCCGTTGCAGGCAGCGCTTGGAGGATTGCAGCATTCCTAAATGCATTGCAGATCTGAAATTTTGGAAGCGCTCCTTACAAAGATTTCTGCCCGAGAGTTGATCAATCAATTGTTTCTATTGATCAAAATGAAACTGGCACGGAATGTGCTTCTCTATTTGCAAATTGATCGACGTTACTGAAATTATAATGAGCATTGGGATTGTCACCGTAAAGGTGAACAAACCGATGGCTTGCCGGTCGTTTTTGAGAACGAGAAGGGAATGCCTTATGTACCCCAATTCCAAACTAAGGTTGGTCGACGTTTCCAAGACGTTCTCGACCGTAAACGGCGGGTTCACGGCGCTATCGTCGTTATCGATGGATGTCAGTCCTGGTCGCTTTGTTAGCCTTATCGGCCCCTCCGGTTGCGGCAAAAGCACGCTGTTCAACATCATTGCAGGACTGGAAACGCCAAGCACTGGCCGCATCGAAATCGACGGTGAGAACCTCACCGGGCTTATCGGCCGGGTTGGTTATATGCTCCAGAAAGACCTTCTCCTGCCATGGCGCACGGTCATTGATAATATCGTTCTGGGCATGGAAATTCAGGGCATGTCTAGAAAAGACGCGCGCGACAAGGCCCGTCCATACTTGAAACGATATGGCCTTGGTGATTTCGAGACCCAGTTTCCAAGCGCTCTTTCCGGAGGCATGCGCCAAAGAGCGGCTCTGTTGCGAACGCTCCTTCTTGATAATGACGTCATCTTGCTCGACGAGCCCTTCGGAGCCCTAGATGCGCAAACCAAGGCGCAAATGCAGGAATGGCTCCTAAACATCTGGGAAGACTTTGGAAAGACGGTGGTCTTCGTCACTCATGACATCGAGGAATCGATTTATCTATCAGATGAAATCTGCGTTATGGGAACGCGCCCGGGGCGGCTCATCGAACGTATATCGGTTCCTATGGCGAGACCTCGCCCCCGATCCGTGGTCACGCAAACTAGCTTCGTTGAACTCAAACAACGATGCATGGACCTTCTCAACGAACCACATCATGAGCCGCCGCGCGTAGCGGCTGAATGATCGCAAGGGGAAAAATCATGACCGAGATCGCCTCGCATAGCTACACCGAAAGAGCAGTCCGGACAGTCACGAAACCGAAGCGCCGCGTTCGCCATCTACCTGTCGCGAGGCAGTGGCCCGCTTGGCTTATCGCCGCTATACAGATCGGCATTGTCATCGTCATTCTCGCAGGTTGGGAATTGGGTGCTCGGGCGGGATACGTCAACGCCTTCTTCTGGTCGCAACCTTCCGCGATATGGCAAACAGCGCAGACATTCTTCCTGTCGGGAAGTGCCTATACCGATATTGCCTTCACGTTCCGTTCAACATTGATAGGCTTTTTCCTAGGCACGCTGATCGGATCGGCGCTTGGATTGTCATTCTGGTGGTCCCGCAACTACGCCGCCATAATACAGCCCTACATCATTTGCTTCGAGTCGCTGCCGAAGCTCGCGCTGGCACCACTAATAGTTTTGGTATTTGGGATGGGACTGGCCTCAAAAGTTGCCATCGCTGTCGCGCTCACGCTCGTTGTTTCGACACTGACTACCTATTCAGGGGTCCGTTCGATCGATCGCGACTCCGAACGGCTGTTCTATTCGTTGGGCGCCAACCGCTGGCAGGTATTTACCAAATTCGTTGTGCCTTCCTGCCTCCCATGGATCATCTCGGTGCTTCGTGTGAACATCGGCCTTGCGTTGACAGGGTCGATCGTAGGCGAATTCATTGCATCGCAATACGGGCTGGGAAGAACCATTCTCTATGCTGGCCAAACTTACGATATCGCTCTCGTTTGGGTCGCCGTCGCCGTGCTCTCGGCGCTCTCGGTCGCTATGTATCTTCTCGTTTCCTGGATTGAACAACGCCTGAGAAAAGGCGCCATCCATTAATCAAAATCTTGTCAATCGCAATTCGTCTCTCGGGAGTATTCCATGAAGAAATATATTGCTGCCGCCGCCGCATTGGGCGTGCTCATCCTTTCGATGTCCCAGCCTAGTTCGGCGGCGTCGAAAGATGTTGTTATAGCCGAACCTCAGCATGGTATTGGTTATCTGCCGCTCTACGTCGCGATCAAGAAAGGCTTCTTCGAGGAGGAAGGTATCAATGCGTCGATCTTGACGGTTGATGGCGGCGGTGCGCATACCAACGCCGTTCTCGCAGGCCAGGCTTTCGCCTTTATAGGTGGCCCGGAACACGATGCCTTTGCCAAGGCAAAAGGCGGCGAGCTGCGAGCCGTGGTCAACATCGTCAATCGCGGAAACGTTTACTTGGTGACCCGGAAGGGTGTTCCAGCACCGACAGGCGACTTGAAGAGCTATCTCAAGGGCAAGACCATTGCATCAGGCTCCTATGGCGGCACCCCGAATTCGATAACGCGCTACATCCTCAAGAAAAATGGACTGGATTTCAAGACCGATGTGACGGTGCAAGAGTTGTCGAACGCGGCGATTCTGGCGGCATTGAAAACCGGGCAAGCAGATATCGGCGTCCTGACCGAGCCGATACTGACGAGCGGCATCAAGGAGGGTATTTGGAATGAACCCTTTTTTAATGTTCCGAAAGAACTTGGTCCCTACGCCTATAGTACGCTGAATGTTCGCGAGGAATCGATCAAGAAAGATCCGGAGCTTGTGCGTGGCTTCGTCAAAGCTGTGGCGAAGGGACTGAAGTATACCCATGATCATCACGAGGAAGCTGCCGAGATCGCCCACTCTGAGTTTCCAACGATGAAGCTCGAAGATGTCAGGGCAACGCTCGACCGGGCTTTCGCCGACAATATATGGAGCGAGGACGGATCGATCACACGCGCCTCTTGGGATACCGGAAAAGCCGTTGTGATGGATGCCGGCATCCTCAAAACTGACGTTCCATACGATGACATCATCGACATGAGCTTTTTCAACAGTATTCGTGACTCCCTTTAGTCGAACGAGCTCGTATCAAACGGCATCCCTCACTCGAAGTGCTCACCAAAATTGGCAGACGATCCGTTTGCCAGCGGGATTTGTGTTGAACCCAAGGAGTAAATTATGGAACGAATCTGGGACAAATTTCTGACCGAACGTGACAAGGCGGTTTTTGCCGCATCGGGATACGGCGCTCGCGGTGGCTTCGGTAAACGCCCGGCCCTTTTGATCATCGATGTCAATTGGGCTTTCTGCAGCGAAGGGCCGGAACCTATTCTTGAAACAATCACAAGATGGCGTAATTCCTGCGGCGAAGATGCTTGGGAAGCCATGCCATACCTCAAAGCCTTGATCTCCAAAGCAAGAGGGAGGGGTATCCCGGTAATTTATACGACAGGTATCCGACGCGAAGACAATTGGGACTCCGGCTCTTGGAGTTGGAAAAATAACCGATCGAGCGAGGATAGAACCAGGCCATCGAACCTCGACGGCAATGAGATCGTGTCCGACATCGTCCCTGCGCCTCAGGATCTCGTCATTTACAAGCAAAAGCCCTCTGGCTTCTTTGGCACCAATATGGCCTCTTATTTGACGCTGCTTGGGTGCGACAGCGTCATCGTCACCGGCACGACAACATCAGGATGTGTACGTGCAACGGTTCTGGATGCATTCAGTTTGAATTACCGGGTGGCTGTGGCTGAAGAAGCCTGCTTTGACCGGAGCCAGGCAAGCCATGCGATCAATCTTTGCGATATGAACGCCAAATATGCTGACGTCATTAAAACGGACGAAATTCTGGCATTCTTCGAAACAATCGAAAAAGACAGCTTCAATCTGCCACGCGGATCAAGAATCGAGGTTCCGAAGCTGTCGCCTGTTCTGGAAACAGCCTGAGTCATTCAACTGCATCCGCCAGAGGTCGTTGCGGATGCCGAATTCTCCTGGTCCATCATCACCGAACTGAAAATGTTGGAGTGCGCCAATGAAAACCGTCCCGCGGGATCAATCGTACGCCTCGCATGGTCCCGATTTTAGAAGCGGAAAGGATTCCCCGCTTAATTTCCTTGAAATGGGTTTGGCCCGAATGGAGAAGCTCGAGGCGAAAGTTCGCGCTTTTACGGTTTACGATTGCGAGATGGCGAGGATCGAGGCGAAGGCATCGGAAACACGTTGGCGATCGGGACAAGAGTTATCGCCGATAGACGGCATGCCGATAGGCATCAAGGATATTATCGAAACCTATGACATGCCGACGGGGCAGGGTTCGCCTCTTTGGGACGGGTATGAAAGCAAACGCGACTCAGCAACCGTCCAAGCATTACGCGAGGCGGGTGCCATCATTCTTGGAAAGACTGTCACGACGGAATTTGCAGCATCGACACCGCTTGGCAAGACGGTGAACCCGCATGACCCGCGCCGGACACCTGGTGGATCGAGCAGCGGCTCGACGGCGGCGGTCGGCGCGGGCTTCATACCTGTTGCTCTTGGCAGCCAGGTTGTCGGCTCGACCTTACGACCTTCCAGCTATTGCGGCTGTATTGGCTTTAAGCCGAGTGTCGGTGCGATCAATCGCGGCGGCTCATATGATTATCTCAGCCATAGTTGCGTTGGCGTCATCGGCGCATCCCTGGATGATCTTTGGCTGACGGCCAAAGCCATCGTAAATCGCGTCGGCGGCGATCCGGGCTATATCGGTCTCATCGGACCTGAAACTCTTCCATCTGCGATTGCGGCAAAGCGCGTGCTCGTTCTTGAGACAGACGGTTGGTCGAAACGCACGGTCGGCGCGGCAGCCGCCTTCGACCAGTTCGTCAAGGGCGTCGCCGACGTTGAATTTGTAGGCCGCGATCACGAGGTGATGCTCGAAGATTTTGAGCAGATGATTGCTGGCATCCGCACCCTCTCCTCCACGATCTTGTCCTTCGAAGGGCGCTGGCCGCTCGGCGGCTATATCAAGACAGATGAGACCAAAGTGAGCGCCTCCGCCCGGCAGCGGTTTTGCGACGGTAAGGATTTGAAGCAGAAGGATTATGCCGCGGCCCTAGAGCGGCGCAACGCAATCCGCGAGACCTACGCCGAACTCACTAAGGAGTTCGACGCGGTGATCACCTTGGCTGCAACCGGAGCTGCGCCGTTGGGCCTTGAAAGCACAGGCGATGCCGATTTCAATATTCCGGCCTCCGTGTTGGGGGTTCCTGCAATTTCGCTTCCCGTCCTGTCAGACGGCGGATTGCCCTTGGGACTGCAATTGATCGGAAAGGCCAATAGGGACGCAGAGCTCATAGGGCTTGCGCACTGGTTCCTCAGCAATGGTTTGAGGGAAACATCCCGATAATCTGCAACCCGCTGATGACATGACAAAATAGATTGATAAGGTAAGCAAACGAATGTCATTTGCGGGCAATCTGAAAAAGAATGACGGCTAGCGGTCTGGACTCACGTCTTCTGGAAGTGTTTCTGGCCGTTGCGGATGCGGAGAGCATGACTGTCGCGGCCCGACGTCTCGGGATAACACAGGGCGCTGTGTCCCAACAAATCAGCCGGCTTGAGGCGCTCCTGAAACTCGAATTGATTGCTAGAGAGAATCGCCGGCTTCGGCTTTTACCCGCCGGATTGAATCTGCGCTATCATGCGCGGCGCGTCATCGAGGAGTTACGTGATTGCGAACGAGCAATGCGCAATTTCAATCGATTGCGGTTTCACAATTTGTCGATCGGGATCCTTGATACCCTGGGTCGAACTCTCGTGGGGCCGGTCGTTGAAACGCTGGAGCCGCTCGCTGAACAGATTCAGGTCAACGCCTCGGTCACATATCGCCACCGCGAAGATCTCTTGAGTGGCAAACTCGATCTCGTCATTACAGCCCAAAACTTCGATGAGGATGAGTTCGAGGTTCACTCGGTCGTCAACGAGCCCCTTGTCCTGCTTGTCACAAAAGGGACGATCGCCGAAGATGAAAACGTCGATCTGGAAAAACTCGCCAGCACTTTACCTCTGATCCGCTTTGCCCATCAGCGTAAGATCGGACGTCTGACGGATCAATATCTCGACAAACATAGGTTAACCTGTCATCGGACGATTGAAATTGATCAGACAACATCTGTGATCGATACTGTGAAAGGTACAGGCGGATGGGCAATTACTTCGCCATTCACGCTTTTTGACCCCAACTTCGACGCTATCGAAATAGAACTGAGGCCACTGCCCCCTCCCGTTCCGCGACGGGAAATTCGCCTCGTAGCACTACCGGGCAAATATGGTGACCTGCCAATGCGTTTGGCTTTCAATTGCCGCCATCGACTTCGCCGTGAGGTATCGCTGCGACTGGCTCCCATCTTCCCTGCAGATATTCTGCCGCGAATTCCTGATTGAATTGTCTATTTGCAATGCCACCGCGTTCAGAACAGGGTGGGAAGTTATATTAGCCACGCTAATGATGGTGCTAATATCCTGTTTTATAACGACTAAATAGGTCGGCCGTCGAGAAAGCATTGCTTGAATGGCAGGCAACCGATCGTGTAATCAAACTTTATATCCGGCGATCATGCCGTCCATCGGCGCAGATGCCGTAGACGACAATTCGTGTGCTTCTGCAAGATTACTTAAGTCATTGACATTTTACCATTATTCCTAAATGGCATGCCCTTTGCTTGTGATTTCATCGAGCCGGCTGAGGCAGCGGTAAAACTGATGGCTGGCTTTCTCAGCCAAAAATTTCGCTAAGCAAAAGGAGATTACCATGGCGTCGATGGAAGCATTTGAAGATCATTGCTGGAAAGATGTCATACCCGAAGCGGACATGCAGCTGTACAGGCCATATGCCCGCCAAACCTTTGTCGGTCAAAAGGCCGCCTTGGTCGCCATCGATCTTTACAACGTCGTATATCGTGGCGGTCCCAAAGCACCTTATGATCTTGATCAGGAATATCCGAACAGCTGCGGCATCTATGCTCACAACGCTATCGAACCGACCAAGAAATTATTCTCTGCGGCTCGTGCTGCTGGCTTGCCGGTCTTCTACTGCACACAAGATGTACGCCCGAACAATCGTCCAGAAGGCGCGGTTTCGACAAAACGTCGCCGGCTCAAGCCAGCAAATCCGGACGATCATGGCATTTACAGCGAATTTGCCCCCTTGCCCGAGGATGTTGTCATCTACAAGCAGCGCGCCAGCATATTTCAAGGAACACCGTTTCTCTCTCACTTGAATCTTCTGGGCATTCAAAGCCTGATCATATGTGGGGAAAGCACGTCTGGTTGCGTCAGAGCGAGCGCTGTCGACGCTTACTCAAATGGCTTTCATGTGTCGATCGTCGAAGAATGCTGCTTTGACCGAGTAGAACTCAGCCATAAAGTCAACCTGTTCGATCTCCATCACAAGTATGTCGACGTGATGCATGTTGCCGAGGTGATTGCTCATCTCGACGGGCTGGCAGGGCTGCTGCGCACGTCAGCCGCCTAAAGGTGAGCCTAGGTTCTTACCGAAAGAGTGAGGATGCGGTGAGTTCTCATCGCGTCTCCAATCTCCTTTAGCAAAATTGCAATTTATCGAGCTGAAAATGTTGGTTGATACCTATCAGGAAAACTGGATCCGAACTCTTTGGCTCATGGTTGGCATACAGTTTACAATGAGCGTCGCGCTTTCGGTGGTCAGTCCAATTCTACCGCTCTTTCTCCCGGAGCTAGGGGTAACCAGTCCCGGCGCAGTTAATTTTTGGTCCGGTGTTTTGAACTCGCTTAATTTCCTCATCGCAGCCCTGGTTTCGCCAATATGGGGTTTGATTGCCGACAAATATGGGCGAAAAATGATGGTGTTGCGTTCCAGCCTCGCCATCTGCATCTTTACTGCATTGATGGGCTTGAGCCATCATGTTTGGCAGCTCGTGGGTCTAAGGACATTAATGGGCGCATTTAGCGGATTTTCCGCTTCCGCGATCGCTCTTGTCGCAACACAAACTCCGGAACGCAAATTGGGTTATGCTCTCGGTTGGCTGTCGACCGGGCAACTCGTAGGCACGTTGACCGGACCTCTATTTGGCGGTGCATTGGCGGATTTGACAGGCGATTATCGCCTGACCTTTTTCTTGACCTCGACAATAGCCGCTACGGCGGTTCTGATGACGTATTTTGCTGTTAGCGACAGCCCTAAACAATCGCCAAAGGATAGGGAGCAGACCATTTTCCGCGCTATATCCAGTCTGGCCAAAATTCGGGGTCTATTGCCGATCTTCCTCGTGCTATTACTTGCCCAATTTGGCGTGCGCTCCGTGCAACCCATCATCACGCCATTCATTCAGGAACTGATTTCAAGCAAAACCGGAATCGCCACGCTTGCGGGATTTGCCTTCTCAGTCACGGGAATTGCAGATGTTATCGCGTCCCCTTTTCTGGGAAAGCGTAGCGACCAGCTTGGCTATCGGCGCGTATTGCTGATTTGCCTACTCGGGGCAGCAATCTCGAGCTTGCCGCAGAGCGTAGTATCCGAGTATTGGCAATTTGTTGCACTGCGCTTTCTGGTTGGGATATTCGTCGGGGGAATTTTACCAACGGCAAATGCTTTGGTTGGTCAGCTCGTTCCTTACGAACAGCGCGGCCTTGCCTATGGCATGACGGCATCCGCAGCATTTTTCGGAAGTTTTCTGGGACCATTTACTGGTGGTTCCGTGGCCGCGCTTATTGGTATTCGGTGGGTTTTCGTGATTACGGCGTTGCTCTTTGCTGCCAATTTTCTTTGGGCTGCAAGAGTGCTGCCCAAAGATATCAATCACAAACCTGCACCATAAAAGAACGTCTAATATTAGGCGACGCTACCGTCCCGTCGCCTTCAACTCCGGGACGTCCATGATCCCCCAGGTCCTCTTCATATACGGAGATCCTGATATGCGGGATATTGATTGACATCGCCTCGCCGATACCAATAAATCCATTTAGTGGATTAATGTGGATATGGAAAATGGCAAATCCAATCATTCTCAAGGGCGGTACGATCTATCGCGGTTTCGGCGACGCGGTAATTCATCAGGGCTTTGTCGAAATTATCGACGGAAAGATCGGTCGTGTCGGGGCCGTGTCGGACCTGAGTTCGGATCTTCCTGGCGAGGTGATCGACACCACCGGATGTACGGTGATCCCGGGCGTGATCGACACTCACATGCACGTCTTCCACGAACCGCAGACGTTGCGCCTTTCCGAAGGAGCCGCCGCACTCTGGGGCGCCAACTATGCGCAATCCGCGTTGCGCGCCGGCGTGACGACCATGCGCGATCTCGGCGCGCAGACCAACGCTGTCTTCGGCTTGAAAAAAGCAATCAACGAAGGATACGTGGTCGGCCCGCGATATCTGGTCAGCGGCAAGGCCATCTGCATGACAGGAGGCCACGGCTGGGCAAACCTCAGCGCGGAAGCCGACGGCGTCGACGGTGTCCGCCGTCTCGCCCGCGAGCAGCTCAAGGCCGGAGCCGATGTCATCAAGGTCATGGCGACCGGCGGCGCCGGTACCCCAGGAGAATTGCCAACCTCCGTCCAGCTCGGCATGGAGGAAATCCGTGCAGCGGTCGAAGAGGCTCACAAAGCTGGCAAACCGGCCGCCGCGCACGCCCTCGCGACCCAGGGTATCATCAATGCCGTCGAAGCCGGCGTCGATACGATCGAACATGGCGTCTTCCTTAATGATCATGCGATCGACCTGATGCTGAAGCGCAATGTCGCGCTCTGCCCAACGATTTCGGTTTATCCACGCATCATTTCCCGCGGCCCTGCCGGAGGTGAAGCTGCCTTCGTGGTGGAAAAATCCCGCCCATTGCTGGCCCCGCATTTCGAAAGCCTGCGCAAGGCGGTGGCTGCCGGCGTGCGCATCGTCTTCGGTACGGACGCAACGACGCTCTACAATCCGGTCGGCGACTTTTCTGACGAAATGGACCTCATGGTCAAGGCCGGCATGTCGCCCGTCGATGTCATCCGCTCGGCAACCGGGACAGCGGCCGGAATCTGCGGCATTCAAAATATCACCGGCACGCTTGAGGAGACCAAGGCCGCTGACCTATTGGTCGTCACCGGCAATGCAATAAAGGACATCACGGCAATGAATAGGCCGAAGCTTGTCTACAAGGACGGCGTGCTCGTTTACGCCCAGGGCAGCGGCTACCGCCATGCCAATCTCAGCGCTCGCCCCGTGCTGAAGCCGGACCTGGCGCTCTGAGGCGCAAGCCTAAGCCGCCGTCAACGGGGCGCCTTAGGCCGACCGCAGCCAGGGCGACACCTTTATCGTCAAGTGTTTCGCTTCGTGGGGCGCAATCATCGTCACGCCTGGCTTCCGTGAGAAATCTCCGGCAAAATCAATGGGATCGGCATGGCCGAGGCAGGGCTCGATACAGAGAAAATCGCTGCCCGGCTTCATCCAGAGGATCAGCTGCGGCATGTCCGGAAAATCCAGCTTTATTCCGGCCGAACCATCTTGCGTCTGAAATCGCAGCGAACGACTGCGAGGGGTCAGGAACGCCAAGCCGCCCTCGGCGAAAAGCTCCTCTCGAACAGGAAGCATGCCCCCGTTAAGCGGAAGCCGGTAGCGGTCGGGACCAATCTGGCGATTGACCGGCCGCGTATAGTCCAGCCATTCGTCATCGCTGAAGATCAGGACGTGTCCATCCTTTGGTTGATCCCTTCGCAGCGGCCAGGAAAACCCCGGATGGAATCCGAGGCTGAACGGCATGCTCTCAGTGCCGCTGTTCTCGATCTCAGCCATAATCGCAAGATCGGTTTCCGACAGCGTATAGGTTATCCGCAACGCGAATTGATAGGGATAATGACGCCTGGTCTCGGCATTCGAAACGAGTTCCAGTGTACAGCCATTCTGGCTTTTTGCGATGGTTTTGAACATGCTGACGCGCGCAAAACCATGCATTGGCATCGGGTAGGCTTGGTCATCAACCTTGATGCTGTCGCTGCTGGTACGCCCGATCACGGGAAAAAGAAAAGGCGCCGTTTCCGGCCAGATCGAGACGTCCGGCGTCCAAAGCAGATCCCAATCGTCGAGGCGAAGGTCCTGCAATTCGGCGCCACATTCGCTGATACGGGCATGCATCGCCCCAGCCGTTAACTCGTGAAACTTCACCATCGCACCCTTCGTCCGTCGATTTTGCCAGGTCATGAACATTGGCTTGAATTATCGGTTGCTTTCAATTAAATCCAATAAATAGATTAAATGGCTTCGTCGCGCTACCGGCTGCAAAATCCGCTGGCCTTCGGCGGGTCCAGCAGGAGACGCAATGCCGATCGAAATCTATATGTCCGAACAAGCGCAAGTGATCGAAAATGCCCTGAACCATGAGAGCATTGCGGTAGCCGTCGAGAAGATCCCGAACTTCGATCGGGTCATCCTCATCGGTTCCGGTTCCTCGTTGAATGCGCTGACCATCGTGCGGGCCTTCCTGCAGGCGAACCTCCGCCGCTCCACCGAGGTCCTCAATCCGGCCGTGTTTCTCAAGACGATCGACGACATCTACGGGCAGCCGCTCATCATCGTTCTGTCGCAAAGCGGCACGAGCACGACATCCGTCGAAGCCGTCACGAAGGCACAAGCGCGGGGATGGCACAGCGTCGTCGTCACGGCCGATCCGGCAAGTCCCATCGGCGCCTGCGGATCGGATACGATCTTGCTGCCAATCGGCGACGAGCCGATCGGGCCGAAGACGAAAGGTTTTACCGCCAGTGTCGCGGCCTGCTTCGCAATCGCGCTGAGGCTCGCCGGCGGCGACGTTCCGACGACTGTCGCTGCCAATATCGATGTGCTGCTTGCGATGTCCGCGACCGCGACTTCCGAACTGCTGAAAGATCGCAACATTCCCAATTACGTCGCAATTTCCGGAACCGGCCGGTTCCTGGGCGTGGCGATGGAAGCGTCGCTCAAGATCGCCGAGATCGCCGGACTTCCGACAGCGGCCTTCGAGCCCGAAGAACTGCTGCACGGTCGCTTGCACGGCGCAACGGCAAAAAGCCTGGTCATTATGATCGCTGATACCGTTGAAAGCCGAGAAGAAGCGCTCAACGTTGCGCGCGTCATGGCGGATCGAAGCGTTCGTGTCGCCCTCCTGAACCTGACGAACACTGCCTCACCCTATGACTGGCTGCTGACGGACGGTATCGCGATTGCTCCCTTTGATGCGGTCGCCGCCGTCATTCCGTTCCAGCGGCTCGCCGTCGATCTGGCGCTGCGGCAGAACATGGTTCCGGACGATATGCGCTATCCGGGACTTTCCAAGGCGCTCGCCATCAAGACCTTTGCGCGGTGAGACGGATGATTCTGGGTATCGATATCGGTGGGACGGCGATCAAGGCGGGTGCGGTTGCTGAAAATGGTCGGATCCTGGCACGACAGACCTTGCCTTTCGACAGAAGCCTTTCCTTTGATGAGCTCATCGACGCCTTGGCCAGGATATGCCACAGGCTTGAAACGGAAACGCGAGAGCTGGCGACGGCGATCGGCGTCTGCATGCCCGGCTTTATCGACCGCGAGACGGGCATGCTTGTCGATGGCGGCGCCAACGTGCCCGCGCTTCGGCAAGGCCCGCTTGCTCTCGCCCTTTTCGAGAAGACAGGCAAGCCCGTGCATCTTGAAAATGACGGTGTCGCGGCCACGTTTGGCGAGCAGCGTTTCGGTGCCGGGCGCAATTTCGGGCGGTTTGCGCTTTTGACCATCGGCACAGGCGTCGGAGGCGCCGTCTCGATCGACGGCAGCGTCGTCACCGGCTCGCGTGGAGAACCACCGGAGATCGGCGCGACCGTTTTGGGCGAGACCCGGCCGGGAATGCCGCAGACGTTCGAAAAGCTGGCCTGCGCGGCCGCCTTCGTCGAACGATACAACAGTCTTTCCAAAGACAAGCCTGTTGAAAGCGTGCCGGAACTGTTTGCGCGCGTCGCCGAGGATGCACTCGCACGCCAAACCGTTGACGACATCGCCCGCGTCATCGCCCAGGTGCTCTCGGCGCTGATCAATTCGCTAAGCCTCGATGCGTGCGTCATCGGCGGCGGCGTGGCGGCGGCCGGTGATGCCCTCCTCGAGCCGATCCGCTCCCATCTGAAGTCCTACGTCTGGCCGCTGCTTTTGAAAAAGACCAGGATCATCGGCGCCGAATGCGGCAATGATGCCGGACTGCTGGGTGTCGCCTCACTCGCCGCCGATACAGTCGCTCCGAAATAGGTTCTCAGCCGCTTTCGGCTCGTTCCTTTTTGAGGACGGAAAAATCAGGGGTCATGCTGTCGAAGATGGCAAGCGATGCCGCCCCGAGGACACGCGTGTCGAGGCCGCTTTCCGATTTCAGCAATCGACCGGAGGCGTTGTTGTGACGGTTGCTGACGCTGATCAGCGAGGGTTTGATCCTTGCGATCAATGCGTCGAGGATCGAATCCGGAACGGGACCGCCGAGGATCACGACCTGCGGGTCGAAGAGGTTCTCGATCGTCACCAGCGCATTGCGCAGATGCTCGGCCGCCTCGTCCAACCATGCGACCAGCTTCGGTTCCTTGTCTTCGAAGGCCTTGTAAAGACGGTCGAGGTCAATGGATTCCAAGCTCTCCGGTTCTCCCGTCAATTCAGCAAAAGCGGCCGAAAGAGAAACATAACGTTCCAGGCACCCTCGATTGCCGCAGGAGCAGAGCCGGCCATTCGGAACGCTGATAATGTGTCCCAGCTCCCCCGACATGCCGAACGCGCCGCGATAGGGATGGCTTGAGATGATGATGCCGCCGCCGAGGCCGACCCCGAGATAGATGTAGAAAAAATCGGAGAACTGGCGGCCTGCCCCAAAAAGAAGTTCGCCGAGCGCGCCGGCGGTCGCATCATTGTCGAGGAAAATCGGGATGTTCAGCCGCTGCTTCAGGTTCTCGACGATCGGAAAATCCAGCCAGTCCGGGACGGAGCTGGGACCGAGCACGGTCGGATTCCCCTCCGACACCAGCACCGGCATGACGACGCCCGCGCCCCATATCCGCTCACGAGGCACTTTGGCCTTGTTGATCAATTCATTCACCGCCGCCTCGATCAACGGCAGGACGACGGAGGGTGTCGGATGTGTTACCGGCAATTCGATTTCCGCCTGCACCTCGCCGCCAAGATTGAGCAATATGACCACCAAGCGACGATGATCGAAGGAAATGCCGAAAGAAAAGGCGCCTGAGGGATTGATGACGAGATCGATCGGCGGCTGGCCTCGGCCGCCGGTCTTGCGCGGCTTTTCGAGCAGCAGCTCATCCGGTTTGAACTGGTCGATGATATTGGTCACGGTCTGGGCCGAGAGCCCCGTCAGGCGCGCGACTTCGGCGCGCGATAATGGACCGTTCAGCCTTATCGTTTCGAGGACGACGCGCCGGTTGAAATGCTGCGTGCGATCGAGGTTCGTTCCAAACAACATAGTGGCTCCTTCGGCGACACTTTGTCAGATTCTTGTTGCATTTCGACCGTGGCATGATTAAATCCAATTAATGGATTAAAAAAGTCGGCGCGACAATTTTCGTGCTTTTCGCATCATCCCATTTCTAAACGCAAGGGAATTTGGATGAATCTGGCCGATGCAAAGACTTCGCGCCCATTGCTGCTCGGAAACCGCCATATGGTTTCGGCGGGTCATCCGCTTGCGGCCCTGGCCGGCTTCAATATTCTCGACGCTGGAGGAAATGCCTTCGATGCTGGTGTTGCCGCCGGTTTTGCGCTGAATGTCGTGCATCCGGATATGGCCAATCTTGGCGGCGTCGCCCCGATCATCGTTTACTCCAGTGAGCGGAAGAAAGTCACGACGATTGCCGGCATCGGTCAATGGCCGGAGCTTGCCACGCTGGACGCCGTCAGCAAAGCCGGAAATGGCCGTATTCCGGTCAGTCCACAGCGCTGGGTCGTGCCGGCGGCGGTCGGCTCCTGGCTGACGGCTCTCGAGCTTTACGGCACGCTGTCTGCCGCCGATGCGCTCGCCCCGGCGATAGATCTCGCCGAAAACGGTTTCCCGGCGCACTATTTCCTCTGCTACAACGTGTCTATCTCGCAAGCCGCATGGGCGGAGTTTCCCGACAATCGTACAATCTACATGCCGGACGGTCGTCTGCCGGTGGTAGGCGACGTGATCCGTCAGTCCGGTCTGGCAGATACCTTGAAGCGTCTCGTTGCTGCGGAAAAAGCGGCAGGTGGCAGCCGCGAAGATGGCATACGGGCCGCTCGCGACTGCTTCTACAAGGGCGATATCGCTGAGGCGGTCGATCGCTTCTCGCGCGAGGTCGGCGGCTTCGTCCGTGCTTCCGATATGGCCGCTTTCGTCGCCAGGGAAGAGCCGCCGGTCTCCACCTCCTACCGCGGCCGGCGTTTCTACGCCTGCGGACCATGGTCGCAGGGTCCGGCGGTGCTGCAGATGCTGAACATCGGCTCGCGCTTCGATCTGGCCGCGCTGGGCGAAGCCGACCTTGCCCATACGCTCATCGAGATCGTCAAGCTGGCCCTGAGCGATCGCAACCGCCACTATGGCGATCCGCGCTTCGTCGATGTTCCGATGGAGCGTCTGTTGTCCGAAGAGCATGCAGAGAAACTGGCCGGGCTGATCTCGCCGGTCCGGGCAAACGATGTTCCCCACGATCCGGTTCTGGGATCAGCCAGTCCGGACACGACGTTCGTCTGCGTCGTCGATGCCGACGGCAACGCCTTCGCGGCGACACCGAGCGACAGCACCATGCTGGTGACGCCGATCGTGCCGGAGCTCGGTTTTGGCATTTCCGATCGGGGATTGCAGGCGTCGCTTGATCCACGCGACGCCAATTGCGTGGCGCCCGGCAAGAGGCCGCGGCTGACGCCCAATCCCGGCCTGATGCTGAGCGACGAGGGTTTGATGGTCTACGGCACGCCCGGCGGCGAGGTGCAGACGCAGGCCATGCTGCAATTCCTCGTCAATCACCTCGACCGAGGCATGGACCTGCAGGCCGCCTGCGAACATCCGCGATGGGCAAGCTACGGCATTCCGACAACCGAAGATCCGCATTTCATTGAGCCGAAGATGGTGCGGATTGAAGAAGGGCTCGAACATGCTATCGGCGCGAATTTGCGCAGCCGCGGGCATCGTGTCGAGCCTTGGCCGTTGCGGGCATCGCTTGCCGGTGGAATTTGCGCGGTCGAGCGCCACGACCGGACAGCGGTGCTCTACGGCGCCGCCGACCCTCGCCGCATGAGCTACGCGGTCGGCAGATAAACCGGACATGATCAAATAAAGATAAAGGGAACAGAAGCATGAAAATTTCACGTCGTTCTTTGATCAAGACCATGGGTGCATCCACGGCCGCCGTGGCGCTCTATTCGCAGGGCCTTCGCTCGACTTTTGCCCAATCGGGCAAGGGGCTTACCTATTGGGGTCATAACTATCAGACCCGCGTCGAGATCGTGAACAAGATCATGGTCCCCGGCTTTCTGAAGGAAACCGGCATTCAGGTCACGCACGAGGATTTCGAGACGAACCAGAACGAGTTGAAAATCCTGACCGCATGGGCCGGCGGCGATGGCGGCCCGGACCTCGTATCGGTCGGCGACAACAACGTGGCGAACTATGTCTATCGCAAGCTGGTAGCGCCAGTCGACTACACGGCCTTCGGCTTCAAAACGCAGCAGGAACTTGTCGACGCCTTCGAGCCGGGTGTGCTCGACGGCTTCATCGTGGATGGCGTTCTCTATGCAGTGCCGATGGATCTCGCCTCCATCTCCATGTATTACCGCAGGGATTTCTTCAAGGAAGCCGGCCTCGATCCCGACAAGCCGCCGCAGACCTGGGATGACGTCATGGAAATGGGCAGGAAGCTGACCAAGACCGATGGCAATGGCACGGTGACCCGTGCTGGCTGGGGGTGGATGGCACGCAGCATCTCCTCGCATTTCTACTATTGGGGCACCCTGCTTCCGCAGAAAGGCGTCGATTTCCTCAATGCCGCCGGCGATGGCAACGGCTTCAGCAATGACGCCGGCATGGCTGCCTTCCAATATCTCTACGACACGTTCCACGGCGACAATCGCATCAGCGCCCTTGGCCTTGCGCCGACCATCGATCCGGTTGACGACTTCGGCTCCGGCCGCGTGGCGATGATGAATTCCGGTCTCTGGCTCGCACCATCCGTCGAGGCCAAGTTCCCGAAGGTCACCTTCAAGGACGGCGTCTACGGCGTCGCCCGCCTGCCGCAATTCAAGGGAGACAAGCCGGCGACCCGCCTGAACCCCTGGGTCTATATGGTCAGCGCCAAATCGCAGGTGCAGAAAGAGTCATGGCAGTTCGTCGCCTATATGACACAGCGCCCCGAAAGCCGGGATATCTGGTTCAGCAAGGCGCATTACGTCCTGCCTTGGAAAGGCTTCCGCACGACGGATGCGGTCAAAGCTCTGAGCTATGGCAGCGTCTTCTTCGACGATCTCGAAATCGGCGTACCCCTGCCGCGCACCCATCACTTCAATGAGCTTGCAACCGCCGTCGCCCAGGCCTACGACCGGATCTCGGCCAATGGCGACAAGCCGGAGGCGGTGGTGCCGGATCTGGCAAGCGACATCGATAATCTGCTCCAGAGCTGACATGCCTGTGCCGCATTTTTCCGTACAGCATGGCCAGGGAATGCAGGGGGCGACCCATGGGTGAGCCGGTGTCCACAACGAAGAAGCAGCGACGCAGCCTATCGCTCCGTGAGCTTCGTTCGCGATTGCGCAAGGAATATCCCTACGCAGGGACGGCTTGGCTGATGGTGCTGCCGTCCGTTCTGTTCTTCGCGGTCTTCATCATCTATCCCGTCTGCAACGCCTTCTATGTCAGCCTGACATCCTGGGATCTCATCAGTCCGCCGAAATACATCGGGCTCGGCAATTATATCAGGCTTTTCTCCGACCGGTCGTTCCTGAATTCGGCGATGGTGACCATCTATTACACTTTCGTTCTGATCATTTTCGAGCTGCCGATTTCACTTGGTCTCGCGCTGCTCCTCGACCGCAAGATCAAGGCAAGAGGCCTCTATCAGGCGATCATCTTTGCGCCCGCCGTGCTGACGATGGTGGCGGTCGCGATGATCTGGCGGGTGGTCTACGCGCCGACTTCAGGTCTTTATCTGATGTTTACCGAGCCCTTCGGCATTGGTGGCGTTCAATGGCTGAACAACCGCAATCTCGCCATGCCGGCGATCCTTATCGTCAGCGTTTGGAAGAATATCGGCTACTACATGGTCATTTTCCTGGCCGGCCTGCAGGCAATTCCCTCGTCCTACTATGAGGCGGCGCGCATGGACGGGGCGGGGAACTGGGCGATCTTCCGTAACATCACTCTGCCGTTGCTGAAGCCCTTCATCCTGTTCGTATCGGTGATCTCCATCATTCGCGCCTCACAGGCCTTCAGCCTGTTTTATTCGCTGACGAGCGGCGGCCCGGCCAATGCGACCAAGGTGCTCCCCTATCTGATCTATGACGTCGCCTTCGGTTTCAATCGCATGGGCTACGCGTCGGCCATGGCCGTCGTGATGTTTGCAGCACTCCTCGTCCTGACGATCATTCAATTCCGCGTTCTAAGGCCGCAGGCATGAGCGATACCCCGATCGAAAACAGCACTGCTGTGACGCGTGTCCGGCGATCGTCGAAACGATCTCATCTCGATCGCGGCAACTGGATCATACATCTGATCCTGATCGTCGCTTGCGGCCTCATCGTCACCCCGCTGGTCTGGATGGTGATCACGGCGCTCAAATCCCACGAGGATGTCTTCGACAAGCCGCTCTGGTGGATACCGCCGCATCCCCTACTGAAAGAAAATATCCAGCACGTTCTCGATCGGATTAATTTCTTCCGCTATTTCCTGAACAGCGTCATTGTCGCAACCTCCGTGACGCTCCTCGACCTGTTCTTTTCGACACTTTGCGGCTATGCGCTTGCCAAATACCGTTTCCCGGGACGGGATATCGTCTTCGGGATCATCATGGCGACCATGATGGTGCCCTTCATCGTCATCCTCGTTCCGCAATATATTCTGGTGCGCAATTTTGGCTGGCTCGATTCGTATGCCGGCCTGATCATTCCGGCGGCCATCAGCAGCTTCGGCATCTTTTTGATGCGCCAGGCGTTCTCCGGAACGCCGGACGAGTTGATCGACGCGGCACGCATGGACGGCGCCGGCGAATTGCGCATCCTTTTCCAGATCATCGTGCCGATGCACATCCCCGCCCTGGTCTCGCTGGCGATCCTGCGATTCCTCGGCGAATGGGACAACCTTCTCTGGCCGCTGGTCATCACCAATGGCGAGAACATGCGCACCATGTCGCTCGGCCTCGCGCTGCTGCAGGACGACCGCTACGGCACCGACATCCCGATGCTGATGACGGCAGCGACGATGGCGCTTGCCCCCATCGTTCTCGTCTACGCCTTCCTGCAGCGATACTTCATCAAGAGCGTCGCGGGCTCCGGACTGAAACAATAGAAGTGAGGTTAGTGCGCAATGGCTCGCGTTGAAATTTCCAACGTCCAGAAGGTCTTCGAAAAGACCGAGGTCGTTCGCGGCGTCGATATCGATATTGCCGATGGCCAGTTCGTCGTACTCGTCGGTCCGTCCGGCTGCGGAAAATCGACCTTGCTGCGGATGATCGCCGGTCTCGAAAGCGTAACGGAGGGCGAAATCCGCGTCGGCGGCCAGGTGGTCAATGACGTCGCCTCCAAAGATCGCGACATCGCCATGGTCTTCCAGAACTACGCGCTCTATCCGCATATGACGGTAACGGAAAATATGAGCTTCTCCCTGCGCCTCAAGCGCACGGCCAAGCCGATGATCGATACCGCCGTCAATCGTGCCTCGAACATTCTTGGCCTGGATGCGCTGCTGGAGCGCTATCCGCGCCAACTTTCCGGCGGACAGCGCCAGCGCGTCGCCATGGGTCGGGCGATCGTGCGCGATCCGAAGGTCTTTCTGTTCGATGAACCGCTTTCCAATCTCGACGCTAAACTTCGCGTGCAGATGCGAAGCGAGATCAAGGAGTTGCATCAGAGGCTCCGCACCACGACGATCTATGTAACACATGATCAGATCGAGGCGATGACAATGGCGGACCAGATCGTGGTCATGCAGAACGGTCGGATAGAGCAGATAGGTGCGCCGCTTGATCTCTACGACCGGCCCGCGAATGTCTTCGTCGCGACCTTTATCGGTTCGCCGGCGATGAACCTCTTCCCTGGAACTGTGGAGCTTGAAGATGGCCGCCCTGTGTTGCGGACCGACGACAAGGTCGATCTTCCCTTGCCGGAAAATCGCCACGAGCTCGTCGGGAAGTCGGTCGTCTATGGGTTGCGGCCGGAAGATGTTTCGATCGGCGCCGGACCTGTTCTCGCCTCGGTAAGGATAGTGGAACCGACGGGACCGGAAACTCTGCTGATCACCAAGGTCGGTTCGCTGGATGTCGTGATGCTCTCGCGAGACCGCATTCGGGTGCAGCCTGGGGACCAGCTACGGATCACCCCTGTTTTCGACAGGATTCATCTCTTTGACAAGGCCTCCGGCGCGCGGCTGTAAGCAGACTGTAACGGCCACCAAAATCGGAACCCGCGCCTGCTTGCCTGTCCGGCGGCGAGAAAGCTACCGCCGATTTCGATGAGGTTGTGGCCCCCAGCGTTGATCATCCGGACGAAGGCACCGATCTGAATCTGCACCTGCGCCTTGAGGGGCCGAAATTAAGTGAACAGCCGCACCAAACAGAAATGAGGCTTCGAAGCCGATAATGTCTCCCGCGCCGACGTAAATGGAGAAGTAGCCGGAGCGCGCCCAGGCAAGAAAACTGACTGTGATCGGTGTCGACGCCGTGCCCAGTCAAATCGGCTGGGGTTGCCGTCTTTGGCAACTTGCGTCGATCGAAGACCGCAAGCTTCCAGCGCCTCGTCTTAGACTTGTATCAGCCGACGCGATGCTTTGCGCATCGCAGTTGCGAAGCAATCATTTGAACGATATCCGCTGCTCAATATACGCGGAGATCATATGGGAATATGCCCATATGCCGCGCGATTTTCTTGGCGTACGGCGGATTGGCGCAATTCGGAGCGACAATTGCCGCATATCCCAGAACCCGTCCCATCAATCACAAAAACCGTGTCTGAGACGATGCGCAGAGACGTCGGGCGGGATCGATCTTGCCAACCTGATCCGCGATCGCATTCTTGCAATCGGGGCGGTCAGCTTTTGTGACCCCGCCTTAGAGGTTCGAGCCTGTCGGTCACTGTCATTCTATGTCCGACAGCGACGAATATACTCAGGAAACAAAAAGACACAACTCTTAATACAAATTTCCTGCTCATCAGCGTATGAATATACAACATTATTACTATAGCAGTTGATCGTTACGCGTGTTGAAACCCAATCAAGAGTGTCGTGGCAATGCCCTTTCCGCAGGGGAAAAGCCATCCTGCTACGATGGATTTATGTATTCTATCAAAATGTTAGTTGGACGATCCGGTCTCGAATTACAATGGTTGGCCAAGAGAAGTATTGGTGATGAGTATATTATGAAACTGCGGTTGCGCCGACCATGTCGGTCGACTTACTTCGAAGATTTCTACCTACGTTGCCGTTAAACTCAACCGCATCACAACAGAAACGTACGGCGTGCTGAACCCGCGCTGCCGCCCAAACTTAAGCAGCTGAGTAGCCCCTTGGGCAGCTCAGGAGTTTACGTCACGGCGGTTAGTCGCCCTGTGGATGGTCTATGAGCACTTTAAAGCGCGAAATTTTTCGCCTCCCAAAACAAGCAAAAAAGCTTTCAATGCCGCATCTCGTCCGATTGCGCTGGGCGACATCCAGAATAGCGGAAACCAACCGGATTCCACATGGGTTTCCAGGTCCGCTCATTATATCTCTGACGTCTTATCCAAACAGGTACCCGACCCTTGATTTAACGCTGAAGGCCTTGCTCACGCAGCGTGTTTGCCCGGACAAGGTCATTCTGTGGATCGCGGATGAAGACTACAACGCGCTCCCGAGATCAGTGCTGGATTTGCAGTCCAATCAATTCGAGATCGGGAAGAGCGATAATCTCCGTTCTTATCTGAAGATCATCCCGACGCTGAGGCGCCATCCGAACGCGTTCATCGTGACCGCCGACGACGACGTTTATTACCATCCGACATGGCTCGAGGAGTTAGTGACGGCGTGGCGGGGTCGGGACGATGAAACAGTGTGCCATCGTGCGCACCGAATCGCTGTGGATGCGCAAGGCAACTGGAGGCCATATCCAACTTGGGCGCTAGCATCCCGTGAACCTGGCGTTTCGACTGGGTTTTTCGCCACCGGTGTGGGTGGCGTTCTCTATCCGCCAAACAGTTTGCACCCAATGTGTTGCGACGAGGATGTCTTCTTGAAGCTATGTCCGCAGGCGGACGACATATGGCTCTACTGGATGACCCGCATGGCAGGGAGCCGCGTGAATGCGCTGGGCTGGAAGCGAAATGTCATGAATTGGAGAGGGTCGCAAGCCTCATCGCTCTACGGCGCAAACGTGATCCGAGGGGGAAACGAAAGGCAGTTGCGGGCGATGGCCAGTCATTTCGGCTGGCCATCGATCGACGACCACGAGCCGGCCATCTGATCAGAGCCAACCGGCCCGTAGATGCAGAGTTATGAAGTCTCATTTCAAATCGGCGACATTCGAATGAAAAAAATTTGTATCGGCATTGTGACACGAAACAGACCACTAATGCTCCGCGATGCACTCCTCTCATTCTCCAAAATGCGGAGGCCAGAACAGTTCGAATTTTCTTTCGTTGTCATCGAGAATAATCGAACGCTGACCATCGGTTCAGTGGTGGAGGCGGTTTTGGCTGAAACGGGTCTTGCACCCGTCAGTGTTGATCTGGAGACGCGGCTCGGTATTCCTTTTGCGCGAAACGCCGTGCTTGATGAAGCCTTGCGTCAAAAGGCTGATTTCCTGACGTTCATCGACGACGATGAGGTCGTCGACGAGAACTGGCTTGTCAATATATTGCTGCACATGACAAGGGGAGAGTACGACCTCGTCGGTGGGCCGGTGCTGCTGCGCACATGCCCTTTGAACGCAAGCCCTTGGCAACGCTGGATTTGGCGCGGGCATCATCGTCGAAGCCTGATGTTCTGCAACAAGCTGGCACATCGTGCAAAAACCAAAGGGGATAACGCCGTCAACGTAACCACTGCCAACTGGATCGCCCGCCTGGATTTTTTGAGAAGGACTGGTTTGCGTTTCGATGAGAGTATTGGCGTCGGCAGTGGAAGTGATCGCCGCTTCTATAAAAGTGCTGTTGACCTCGGTGCTCGCTGCAGCTGGGTGGAAACGGCACCAGTCTACGACGCGCTTCCGCTTGAGCGTCTGTCGCTGGGTTACACCTTTCGCCGCGGTCGTGAACACACGGCATTCCTTTATTTCGATGGGAGGGACGGCACCGGGAAAACGGAACTCTTCTCAAAAGCGTGCATGCGAATGGCGCGAGCGATATTTTATTTTCTATCGGTCCCCTTCATCGGCTCTATCGGTCTCATCAACGCAGCAAGGCTTGCCGGTGACATGGCAGGGTTTATCGATGCTGTCCGAGGTGTCTACCGCGCCCATTACAGTGAAGTGACCGGCAATTGAGATTTATACCTGACCTGCTGATCCATTTCTTGCGACAACCGCGATTATAAGACGAGGAAGCTCGCCAACCGTGCGTAGTCTGCCCCGAAAAGATGCGCCTTTGCTTCATCGAAATTCAGACCGACGCTATCTCCCGGCCGCGGCAACGTTTCCGAATCGATCTTCGCGACCACCGTCCCGCCGCCCGGCAGAACGACATAGGCCAAAGCATATTCGCCCAGCTGCTCCATGATCTCGAGGACACCGACGATCTTGGCCTGTGCTCGATCTGCGAGATAGAGATGCTCCGGCCTGATTCCGATCGTAATCGGTGCATTCGACGCATCGTTCGAGATGGTGACGTGTCCGACGCATTCGAAGAACAACGTTCCGGGTCCGGCGCCTTCGGCGGGATGGGCTTTCAGGAAATTCATCTTCGGCGAGCCGATGAAGCCCGCCACGAACATATTGCAGGGCTGATGATAGAGTTCGAGCGGTGTGCCGACCTGCTCGATCCGACCGGCGTTGAGAACGACGATCCTGTCTGCCAACGTCATGGCCTCGACCTGGTCATGCGTCACATAGATCATCGTCGCCTGGAGCCTCTTGTGGAGGCGCGCGATCTCGATGCGGGTTTGCACTCTCAGCGCCGCATCGAGGTTGGAAAGCGGTTCATCGAACAGGAATACTTCCGGATCCCGGACGATGGCACGGCCGATGGCGACCCGTTGGCGTTGGCCACCGGACAATTGCTTCGGCAGACGGTCGAGCAGCGGTTCTAACTGCAGGACATCGGCTGCCCGTCGCACCCGCGTCTCGATCTCCGGCCGCGGGACCTTGGCAAGCCGCAGGCCGAAGGCCATGTTGCTGAACACGCTCATATGCGGATAAAGCGCGTAGGATTGAAACACCATTGCAATGCCGCGGCTCGACGGCGAGATATCGTTGACCACATCGCCGCCGATCTCGACGACCCCATCGGAAATATCCTCGAGGCCGGCGATCATTCGAAGCAATGTCGACTTGCCACATCCGGAAGGCCCGACGAAGGCGATGAACTCGCCGGCCTTGATATCGAGATCGACACCGTGGATCACCTGGAGGCTACCATAGCGTTTGAAGACTTTCTTAAGCGCCACATCCGACATGGCCGGCTCCTATTCCGCAATCATCAATGCGCCGCTGAGCGGTGGGATTTTCCAAGCGCTGCCGCCAGTTAAGCTTTCGGAGCCCTGCTGCGTATGGAGCGTCACGCTCCTTGTCGGCGTCAGAGCCAGCGCAGCTTCCATCCAGTTGACGATCAAGTGCCTGGCGTCCGTCGCCCAGCACCTGCGGGCGCATGACAAGGCCGGGCGTGATTGCTGTCGGTTCAGCCAGCATATCGGTCGCACCACCGAAGAGTTCGGATAATGCCGATCGGGTTTCGGCATCGCGCGTCTGTTCGTAAGCAACGGAAGGGCAGGTCGCCAGCAGGATCGCCTCTCCGCGGCCATGGCTGTTTCGGGTTACGGCGGGCGTGCCGTCGTCGAACATGGCAAGCGGCGCGGCGCTCTTGCAGCGGATGATATCGCGCATCCAGCCGCCTTTGAGCTTTCCATCCCGGAGGCGGAACGCGATCGGTTCGCTGACCGCATCGGTTTCCAGGCTTTGAAGACCGAAGACAGTTCCAAGTGGCTGCGGCGGCACCTCGGGACGATGCCAGCCACGTTCGTCATAGGCACCGGGCGCTGCCTCGCTGACCAGTCGCCCGCCGGATTCGACCCATAGCGAGAGTCTGTCCGCCAAAGCCTGGCTGACGACTGAAGGCATCGGAAAATAGAGCATCCTCAGGCCAGCGGGCACGCCGCCGCGCTCGATCTGCTCCTCATGGACGAATTCGACCATTACGCCGGCATCGACCAGCAGCCGGTAGGCTCCCATGACGGCGCGGCGATAGATATCCATCGTCCTATCGGTCGCAAAGGCATGCACGGCTGCACGGCGCGAGACGATCAAACCGAGCGAGGCGGGCTTCGGCTGCATGTCGTTGAATACCGGCGTGCGTCGAACGAGGTCGGCAAAGCTCGCCGCAGTTCGGACGCGTTCGGTGGGCGAGCCATCGACGCCGCAGAGCCCGTAGCCTGGCGATTCTGGCCCCAGCAGTTCGGGGCGCCATTGCCAGAAGAGCACGCCACAAGCGCCGGCCGCAAGCGCGTTCCACATTTCGAGCGCGACGATCTCGGGGCGGGGATGGCCCGTACTCCTCAGCCCGTCGCGACGGCCGCGTCCGCCCTGCAGTTCGGTCTGCCAGAATGGCTTTCCGGCAGCAGCGGCACGGGCCGTGTCGAGGTTCATCAGATGCTCGACATGATCGTCGGCCATCAGCCAAGTCGGGAAGCTCGACGTACCGAAGCCGTCGATGTCGTCCGTCAGGGTCCATTCGTCGAGCGTATGCGTGGCGAGTTGCCCGGTGAAGCCGGAGAGTGCCACATGCGTCATGATCGGTTGCGTTGCGCCCGCGCCTTTCGCCGTATCGACGCGCGCCTTCAGCCAGGATTTCAGGTTGTCGAACCAATATTCCCGCCAGTCCAGCATGTCGGGTACCGCCTCGAACAGACGCGGCGGCTCAACCTGACCCCAGTCGGAGAAGCGTCGCGCCCAACGATCATTGAGCGCCGAAAGCGTGCCATGACGCCCCTTCAGCCAATTCCGATAGGCCGAAATCGACGCATGGCAATAGCAGAAGAGACGATCAGGGAAATAGGAAGCCGGCTCCAGATGTGGCTCGTTCCAGATGTCAAAGGACAAAAGCGCGGGATGATCCTTATAGCGCTCCACAACCTTTGCCAGGAAGGCAAGGCCCGCCGTCGCGACCAGCTCGTTGTCGAAGCACAAGCCCGGCCATCCGCCGCCAGGCGTGTTCATCGCGGCGCCGAGCCGGATGGCACGGTCCTGTGCATCGACATAGCGCGCGTGTGGCGCCTTCTGCTCCAGCCAGTAGGGCGCATCTTCGAGAATGACGTTCAGCACGACCTTAAGCCCGGCGCTTTTGGCTATCGTCATCAAGCGGTCGAGATCTGTGAAGTCATAACGGCCCTCCTCCGGGTTCATCCAGGACCAGCAGGCCCAGAATTTCACGGTGTTCATGCCGCTCTCGGCCATCATCCGCAGATCGCGTTCCCAATCGCCGGCGGGCGGGTTCGGCGGTCGGTAATATTGTGCGCCGATGACGATGTTCTCGAATGGATTCATCCCTTGACTGCTCCCATGGCAAGGCCTCTGACGAGGAAACGTTGGATGGCAAGGCCGATGAGGAACATCGGCAACATTGCGATGACGGCGGCGGCCGACGACCCTCCCCAATCCACCGACACCGAACCGATGAAGGCCGACACGCCGATCGGCACGGTCTGCGTCGATGGGCCGGTAAGCACGAGCGCGAACAGGAACTCGTTCCAGGAGAAGAAGATCACCAGGACGGCGGTCACGGCAAGGCCGGGCAACGTCAGCGGCAGGGCCACGAGAAGGAAGGCGAGCCAGCGGTTGGCGCCATCGACGATGGCCGCCTCCTCGAGCTCTCGCGGCAAGTCCTGGAAGAAGGAATGCATCATCCAGATCACCAGCGGCAGCGCAAAACTGGTGTGCGTAAGAATGAGGCCGATATGCGTGTTCTTGAGCCCTGATTTCTGCAGCACCACGAACATCGGTACGACCAAAGCCACGGCTGGTACCATACGGGCGAACAGAAAGACGCGGAACCAGAAGGCGCTGCCGGGAAAGCGGATGCGGGCGAGCGCATAGGCCGCCGGCGTGCCGAGTAGCATGGAAAGCAGCGTCGTGCCGAGCGCAACGATCGTGCTGTTTGCGATCTGCATCGGAAATTTGCTGTTCTTCAGCACGCCCTGATAGTGGTCAAGCGTCGGGGTGAAGGCGAAATCCGGCGTGCGGGTGAAGATAGCGGTTGCCGGCTTGAAGGAGTTGACAAAGACCGTCAGGATGGGAACCAGCACCCAGACGAGGAAAAGCAGCACCACGACATAGCTGGCGATCCGCCATTTCCGCGTCGGCCTGCCGCCTCTGTTACCTTCATCTTCACTCACAGCACGCCCCCTCTGCGTAAGAGCCGGATGTAGAAGCTGGAAATGATGGCGACGGTGACGAGGATCAGCAGCGACAGCGCCATGGCATAGCCCATCTCAGTGTAGGAAAATCCGGTCTTGTAAGTGTAGAAACCGATGGTTTGGCTGGCATTTTGCGGGCCGCCTCGTGTCAGAACGAACACTGTGTCGAAGATCCGGTAGGTGTCCATCGTCCGGAAGAGCAGCACCAGAAGCACCTGCGGCATGATCGCCGGCAGGATGACGTTCCAGGCGATGCGGAACTGTCCTGCGCCGTCGATTGCCGCGGCCTCGAACTGTTCGGACGAGATCGAAAGCATGCCGGCGTGCAGAACCAGGATCACGAAAGGGGTCCACTGCCAGATATCGACCAGAACGAGCCCGGGCAGTGCCAGTGTCGTGGAACCCCACACAGCGACGCCGCCATCGCTGCCGGCCAGCGTCATCAACTGTGCGACGACGCCGAATTGCGGGTCGAGCAGGTAACGCCAAAGCAATGCGGTGATGACCGGCGTGATGATCATCGGCAGCAGGATGATCGCATTGGCAAGCTTGCGGCCCTCATTGATGTTGAACAACGCAAGGGCAATTATGAAGCCAAGCACCAGTTCCACGCTGACGGCACTGACCACGAACAGGATTGTGTTGCCGAGCGCACCGGCGAGTTCGCTGTCGCGCAGCATGCGCAGATAGTTGCCAATCCCCGCCCAGGCCTTGGGGCCGTTCATCTGCAGGATCTTCCAGTCGAAGAGGCTGAGATAGACGGAATAGAGAAGCGGCAGCAGAATGAGCAGGCAGATCATCAATAGCGACGGCGTAACCATGAGATAGCCGAGGCCCGGCCCTTCCTTGCGTTTGCGCTGCGGCCGAGGCCGGGCTTGCGAGAGCGCCTGCGCGCCCTCGCTTGTCGACACATGGGTGAGCTGGTCCCACATCAGCCGCCCAACTCGGTCTTGAGCGTGTCTTCGATCGCCTGTGCAGCGTCAGCGGCGGTGGACTTGCCTTCGATCGCTGCCTGGACCGCGTGCTCGATCGCATCCTGGACGCGCGGCCATTGCGGCAGGCTCGGCTGCGGGTTGGAATTGCCGAGTGCTGCCTGCAGCGCGGGCAGGAAAGGCAAGTCGGCGACCAGTGCCTTGTCCTCGTAGAAGTCCTTTGTGGCGCCCGCCGTCTTGGCAGTGCGGGCCACCGCGCCCTGCTGAGCCGCACTCGTCCAGTATTGCAGGAAGGAATAGGCCGCTTCAGGATGGGCGGAATTGGCGTTGATGCACCAGTTCCAGTAGATCAGTTCACCGGACGGCTTGTCGGCTGTCGCCGCGAGTGGAACATAGGCCCAGTCACCCACCGTTTTCGAGCGGCTCGGATCCTCGACCCACGACAGCGACGGCGTGGTGGAAATTGCTATCGCCGCCTGTCCCTGCGCCGCGGCGGTTGCCACTTCGTCGAAATGGAAGTTGAGGATTCCTTTCGGCGCGAACTTCGCCGCGTCGACATAGAACTGTATCGCCTTGGTCGCCGCGGTCTTGTCAAGCGCCGGCTTGCCATTCTCATCATACCACCAGGTGCCGTAGGCGGTGATCAGCGAACCGAGCACGTCGGACGTCGCGCCGGTAGCCTTGCCCGGCAAGGTGATGCCAGCCACACCGTCCTTGCCGTTCAGCTTGCCGGCCGCCGCCAGCACGTCGTCAAGCGTCTTCGGTGCGTCGAGGCCAGCCGCCTTGAACAAATCCTTGCGATAGGCGACGACGACGGTCGAGACGAAATCCGGCAGGCAATATTGCTTGCGGTCATGGGCTCCCTGGGCGAGCACCGAAGCAAGGAAGGACGCTGCCGAGAAGCCCGGCGGGTTCGCCTTGCCGTCGGACAGATATTTGTCGATCGGCAGCAGGGCGCCGGCGGATACATATTCGCCAAACCAGCCCGGATGTACATAGATGATGTCATAGGTGCCGTTGCCCATTTCAAGGCTCTGCTTGTCGTGCAGGTTCTCATAGGGCATGGCCTCGATGTTAAGCTTGGCGCCGGTTGCCTTGTTCCAGGCCTCGGCCGCCTTGATCTGCGCCGCCGTCCAGGGATCGCCCGCCCAGCGCGACAGGGTCAGCGTCGTCCCAGGAAAGGAGCCGACAGGGTCTGAGAGAGCCGGCGCCGCGCCGGCCGCAAGCATTGCGACCGTCAGCCCGACACGGATACGACCTTTCAAATACGTATTCGTCTGCATGTTGCCTCCTCCATTTTGGTGCTTGATCGCACCTCGTTTTGCCGCCTCCCCGCGGCAAATCCGGATCCTTTCAGACGGTTTCAGCCGCCATCCAGCAGGGTATTCGTGGTCGGGATCGCAATCGCATCGCCACCCGCCGCGGCCGAACGATAGCCGGCGTCGATGACGGCAAGACACGCGAGTCCGTCGCGCAATGTCGGACCGAAGGGTTTGACGTTGTCGAGGTAGCGGCGGACATAGGACGCCACTTCGCGCTTGTAGTGGTGCACGTGCGGCGGCCAGCTCGAATAGTCGTGCGGCTCCTTGGCATCCGGTTCGATATGCGGGACCGACCAGCCTTTGAGAGGCGCTTTGCCGTTGGCATCGTAGATCTCGACGCGTGGGAACTGGTCGGTGGCGCGCATGATCAGCGTGCCCTGGGTGCCGTAGACTTCGAGCAGGTTGCGCATGCCAATCTCGACGGCCATGCTCCAGGCGGTGCCGACCTCGCCGAGCGAGCCGTTGGCGAAAGTCAGGATGGCGGTGCCGATGTCTTCCACTTTGAGCTCAGGCTTGGCGCGGTTGGCGGTCATCGCCGAAATGCGGGCGATGTCGCCATTCAGCCAGCGCAACAGGTCGATCGCATGCGAGCCTTCGTCGATCCAGGCGCCGCCGCCGCCGAGTTCGGCATCCTCCATCCAGTCGGCCATATCAGGCGGGCAGCCGATCTCGCGGATGCCGGCAAGGCCGATGAAGCTGCGGGCATGAATGATCTCGCCGAGGATGCCGGCATCCACGACGGCCTTGGCGCGGCTCGCCTCCTGGCTGAAGCGGGAGACGAAGGCGGCGGTGCCTTCGACGCCGGCCTGCTCGACGGCGCGGACCATGCGGATCGCGTCCTCCGGCCGGGTTGCGACCGGCTTTTCGCAAAAGACGTGCTTGCCGGCCTCGGCAGCAGCCACGACCTGATCGACATGGCGGGAATTTTCCGAATGGACCATGACGACATCAATGTCGTCGCGCTTTACCAGCTCGCGCCAGTCCGGAACGAAGGTCTCGACGCCGAACCGCGCGGCTGCGGCACGGCCGCGTGCCTCATTGTCGTCGGAGATCGCCACGACGCGGGCACCGGGGATTTCGCTCAATGCTTTGGCGCGAAACTCGGCATGGACGTGCGCCCAGCTGATCATTCCGACACGCATTTCCTTAGGCATGGACCGTGCTCCTAAAATCTTGTTCTGATGGTTTCGCGGTGGCCGGAGGCGACGGAAGCGGTAGCCGCCGCGATCACGGACAGCGCGTTCCAGCCGACAATGGCTTCTGACTTGGACGGCCTACCGTCGCGCAAGGCCTCGATGAAATGGGTGAGCATCGCGACATGGCCGTCGCTGATCGCGCCGGGTAACGGCGACGGATAGGACCAGCCGGGTGCGGTGGCCGACTGGCCGGGACCGCTGACCACCTGGATCGGCTGGCGATGCAGGTTGTCGATCAGGATGCGGCCTTCGGTACCGAACACTTCAAAGCGGCTGTCCATTGCTCCGATCAGGCTCCAGCTGTCCTCGCACTGGCCGATGACGCCGTTGGCGAAGCGCAGCGTCATAACCGCCGTGTCCTCGGCCTGAAGCTTGTCCTTCCAGACGAAGGTGCCGGTTTCGGCATAGACCGAGGCGAAGTCAGCCTCGGCGAAGGCGCGGCAGAACTCGATCGAATGCACCGCCATGTCGATCATGGCGCCGCCGCCGGCGCGGGCCTTGTCGTAATGCCAGGCCGAATGCGGCATGCCGATGCCCTCGCAGGCCTTGACGCGGAAGACCTCGCCGATCGCACCCGAGGCGACGACCTTTTTCGCTTCCTGTACAGCCGGGATGAACGGCACATTCTCGGCATAAAGCAGTCGCGTGCCGGCTTTTTCGGCAGCAGAGATCATCCGGTCGGCTTCTTCGAGCGTGGTCGCGATCGGCTTGATGCAGATGACATGCTTGCCGGCTTCCGCCGCAGCGATTGCCACCGCCGCATGCAGGTGGTTGGGGGCGAGGATATCGACGACATCGACATCCGCTGCCTGCACGGCCGTGCGGTAGTCCGTCGACCAGGTCTTGACGCCGAACTGTTCGGCCAGGCGCCGCGCCGACCCCTCGCTGTTGCCGACGACGGAGACGACCTCGACGCCGGGAATGGTCTTGAAGGCTGGTAGATGCATTTCGCGTGCCCAGAAGCCTGGGCCGACGACGCAGACGCCGATCCTGTCGTTCAGCATCGGACGATCTCCCGCGAATCGAGCGCCTGCTGGGCGGCAAGCACGAGCGCCAGCGCATCACGGCCCGCCGCGACGCCGGCGGCGGCGTTCGGATCGACATCGCGCTTCAGGACGCGGTCGACGAAATGCTGCTGCTCGCCGCCATAACCGTATTTCCAGACGAGGTCCGGATATTCCCAACCGCCGGTGCTCGCCTTGTCGGGCTTGACGAAGGTGGCGGAGACCTGCGAGCGGACCAGATCGACGACGATCTCGCCGGCGCTGCCATAGATCTCGAAGCTGAAATTGCCGTGGCCCGCCGTCCAGGTGACATATTGGTGCGAGATCACGCCCGACCTGTGCTTGACGGTAACCATGGCATTGTCGGCGCTGCCATATTGTTTGGCGCCGTCGAGCACATAGGCGCCGCCGTCGGCATGCACGTAATCGACCGGCCCGAACAGCCAGATCAGCAGGTCGGCGAAATGCACCATGGTATCGAGAATGACGCCGCCGCCCTGCTTGGGATCGTAGAACCAGGGCGCCGACGGCTCCCAGCCGAAGATCGCCGAGCGCGACACGATCGGGCTGCCGAGCCCGCCCGAGGCAAGCCGCTCCTTGACCGCCGTCATCGGTGGTGTGAAACGCAACATGAAGCCATATTGCAGCACCTGGTCCTTATGCTTTTCCGCCTCTGCGACCACCGCGTCCGCCTCTTCCAGCGTCATCGCGATCGGCTTCTGGCAGAACACATGCTTGCCGGCCCTGAGTGCGGCGATCGTCTGCTCCGCGTGCAAGCCATTTGGCGTGGCGATGATCACCGCATCGATCGAGGGATCAGCCAGCATATCGTTTAGATTGGGATGAACACGAAGATCGTTCTCCGCAGCAAATCTCTGCGCTGCCTCGGGATTTACATCCTGGCAGGCAACCAGGCGCCCGCGGGCAACGGTCGCATAGGCACTGGCATGGGTGCGGGCGATGCGGCCCGAGCCGATGATTCCGACGTTGACGTTCTCGCTCATTTCGCCGGTCCCGGGTTGCCGTGATAGGGGAAGGTGACGCGGCTGCCAGTATTATGCGCCTCGTAGGCAGCCAGGATCATTTCGAGCGCGGCGCGGCCGTCGGCAGCACTCGGAACCGGCGCGCGGTCCTCGCGGATGATGTCGCGGAATTCGATCAGCAGGTTGCGGTAGCAATCGTCGTAGCGTTCGGCGCCGGTGAAATCGAGGTAGCGACGCTGTCGCCAGGGGTCCTCGATGCCCTGGATCTCGATCTGCGGACTCTTCTGGTAATGCAGCTCGATTTCGCCCTTGCTGCCGTTGATCGTGGCGCGGTCGGGGCTGGTCAGCGGCGCAAACCAGCCGCCGGCATGCCAGGTGGATTCAACCGTCACCATCGCGCCGTTGGCGAGCTTATAGGTGGCGATGCCGTAGTCGTCAGTCTTGATCTCGGGATAGGTCAGATTGCCGATGGTGGCTGTTACCGAGACTGGCTCGGAATTGAAGAACCAGCGGAAGAAATCGGTGAAATGGACGCCATGGTCGAGGAAGCCGCCTCCCCCGCCCTTGATCGGGTCGATATACCAGCCCATCTGGTCGGCGCCGGGCGAATCCTTGATGAATTCGGCGGGAACGCGGATGGAGTAAAAGCCCGAGACCAGCCGGCCGATCGCGCCGTCCTGCATCGCCCTGTGGGCCTCCCGATAGGCCGGCAGGAAGCGCAGCAGATAGGCGAGCAGCACCTTCACCTTCGCCGAGGCCGTGACGATCCGGTCGGCATCGGCGAGCGTCGTCGAGATCGGCTTGTCGAGCAGCACATGCTTGCCGTATCTGGCGGCCTGCTCCACCTGGTCCGCATGGGCCGACGTGTAGGAGGTGATGATCACCGCATCGACGTCGTTCCGGGCAATCAGCGCCATGGAATCGGTCGTCCAGTCGCCGTTCAGTCGCCTGTCGCCGAATTCCTTGACGAGGTTTTCGCGCTCGTCGCTGACCGCGACCAGTTCGAGCCCGTCGATTCCCCTTACCAGAAGTTCGTCGGCAAAGGGGATGGCATGGTAATGGTTGTGGAGGCCGACAAGGCCCAATCGTATAGTCTTCATTGACTAGGTCCCATATTTTGATGATTCAGGGATGCGTTTGCGCGGGTTCGGTCGAACCGCGGTAAAGAATCTCCGTCTCCAGCAGCACCGAGTGCGGCGGGGAGGCGGAAGGTTGATCGAGCAGCAGCGCGACGGCGGCTGTGCCGAGTTCGCGAAGCGGCATGCGCACCGAGGTCAGCGGCGGATTGGTATGGCTTGCGAGGTCGAGATCGTCGAACCCCGTCACCGCCAGATTATCCGGCACCGAAATGCCAAGCTCTCGGGCGGCGAACAACACGCCTGATGCGATCAGGTCAGAACCGCAAATCAAGGCGTCGGGAGGACCGGCAGGATCCGTGAGGATCTGGCGGGCGCGAACAGCAGCCTGTTCGGAATCGAAGGGCACGCGGTCGATGCGGCTGAATTCCAGTTCCGCCTGACGTTCCGCAACCGCGGCCGAAAATCCCTCTACGCGCAGATTGGCTGCCGAAATCTCCAGAGGCCCTCCGAGGTGAACGAGCCGACGCCGACCGCTGTCGATCAGATGCCGCGTCAATTTGTAGGCGGCGGTGTCGTGGTCGCTGTCGACCCAGCGCAGTTTCGGATCATCAGAGCGATGGCCGATGAGAACCGCCGCCGCATCGATCGTGCCGAGCGCATCGAGGAGCGGATCGTCCTTGCCGGCAGCAGGCAGAATGATGCCGTCCACACTGTGCCGCGCAAGGACGTCGATGGTCTTGTCGATGCCGCCTGAGGTCGTCGCCAGCAGCACGGCATGTCCGCGTTCATTGGCTGCGTCGCCGATCGCGCCCAACAGCGCGGGATAGACCGGATGCAGGACGACCTTGGAGATTTCTGCCGGGAAGACCACGCCGATCAACCGGCTGCGGCCCGTCGCAAGCTGTTGCGCCTGCAGGTTTGCCGAGAAGCCGAGCTCGTCGAACATCTTTTCGAGGCGGGCACGGGTGGCGGCGCCGACGCCGGTCTGACCATTGATGACCCGCGAAACCGTGGCAACCGACACGCCGGCGCGATGGGCGATATCATGAATGGTGACCTTGCGGCCATCCTCGAGATTTCTTGCCATGACACCCCTCCCGTACGCAGCTCAGCTTATCTACGTAACCGGTTTACGTAACCGGTTACGTAATTAGATCGAACGAGGGTTTCCGTCAAGAGGCTTTGTATGAATTGAGAGGTCGAAGGACCCGAAGCTATGGTTCTTGTTTACGGGTGCAGACAAAGACCGGGTCTGCGGCCAGAGCAAATCGGTTGAGGATAGCGGCTCGGGTTTCAGTTGGTTGACCGGACTGTCGAGAGTTCGGGCGAAGACCTTCTCGCACGAGAGCTTGGAGCCGTGATCTTTGTCTTGGCGAGACTTCGCCGGTGACACCCGCTCCAATTCTTTCAGGGGGCCGGCCAGGACAATACGGGAGATGGGATATCACCCCGTTCGGTCGTCGATTTCGCCTCCCCGCACCTGTCGCTGATCTCAGCGGGATCGGCCGGCGCGGACAAGCACCATCTCCTCGATCGCCGCTATGATCCTCTCGATCGGCTGGCGGCGATAGTCCCAGACTGGTTCCGAACCGGGTGGATTGACGACCATGGTGGCGTTCGCTTCGAAGAGTAACAGGCTGCCATCGGCAGCAAGTCCGAAGTCGATGCCACCATAGTCCAACCCGAGTTCGGCGGCGATCGCCTCCAAGGCGGCCACCGCCTTGTCGCCGATGGCCGCGCTCATGTTGGTCAGAAACACCTCCTCTTCCCTGCGATAGACTGCATCCTCGGCCATAGCGGCGCTGAAGTAGTGCACCTTCCAAGCCAGAGACACGGCGAGATGCATTGGTAGCACCTTGCCTCCAATCATCATCGCGCGGTACTTGCGTGACCGACCGTCAGGCCCGCGCGCATCCAGATATTCGATCGCAAGCAGCCGGTCGCCGGGAAGCTGCGCCATGGCTGCACCGAGGTCATCCGCCGTATCAACCTTTTCGAAGAACTTGCCTGTGTGGTAACCAGGGGTGCGCAGGAGCAGCGGATAGCCAAGTGATGCAGCTTCAACTCCTATCTCATTGCGTGCAGCATGGACCATGCGTGGCGTGCGCACGCCAGCAATATGACCCAAACGTACGGCATTTGTGATGCGGTCTGTTGAGCGCACACATGAGGTCTGGTTGAGGATGGGCGCGACGGTAAGCGCAAGCACGCGATCTGCTGCGTCGAGTGCCGGCAGACACAGGTCCGCGTCGCCGATCGCGTTGAAGACGACGTCGTGCCGCGGCAGCGGCTGAGCAGCGTCGAAACCTTCGGCCACCAACGTTGTGACTTCAAACAGCGTATCGGGCAACACGTGGCGCGTCGGAATATTGCCGCCGGCGGCAGAGAGTAGCATCAATACGCGGCAGGGCTCCCCGACACCCCGATAGGGGTGCACAGTAATTTCGGCAGGGCGATAGCTTTTCTGGCGATGCGCCTCTGCCGAATTGCTGTCGCCAGTCATCTGCAAAAGATTCGCCATCCCGCGATGTGCTTCAGGATGATCCGGGGCGAGTCGGAATGCCTCAGCAAGCTCCGCTCGAGCCTCCTCGTAGTGGGCATCGGCGATCAGCACATTGGCATAGTTGATGCGACCAATTGCATTATAAGGATGATGCTTCACCGCCTCGGCATAGGCGAGACGAGATGCCTTGCGGAAATGCGTACGATATAACAGGTTGCCGAGATCGTTAAGAGCACCGAAATGCGTCGGCTCAAGGCTGATCACCAACATGTAAGCATATTTCGCTTCCTCGTCGCGACCCATTTGAGCGAGCAGACTAGCGCGCTCAAAGAGCAGGCCCACCTCACCGGGGGCCCGCAAAAGTGCAGCCTCGACCTCGTTCAGCGCTTCACCGGGTATCATGTGCATCTCCGGCCTTGGATCAGTGCGGCTGCCTTCGTCGCCTTAAGATATTTTGCGACTGATCCTCCGGACGAGTTACAGACGCCATTGCGATGGGATATCCTGAGCGCGAAGGTGCAAGGCTCCAAAGAGCCAGCCAATCATGAAATTGCAGGAGTTCGCTTGCGACCAGTTGTCACTGGATAATTCCAAGGCGTATCGACACTGGCAACGTTTGCGGCGAGGGCTCGAATGCCTTCGACGCTCCATTTTTCCTCGGAGAATACAATCGGAAAAGAAGGTCTCGTTTGGATGGCTTTGCTTACCCGTCCCATGGATGGGCACTGGGTAAACAAGCGGCAAGCATGCGCAACCGATCAGTCCGCTGACTGGCTCCGGTAACGGGCAAAATCGCACCCAGATCCTTCCACGCAGCAGTGCGCAGTCCTTCATGTCCAACAGCTTGCAATAGCTGTGGCGTTCGGTGACGGAGAAGAGATTGCAGATGTCGCCGCGTGCTCGTGCAATGGTGTCGAAGCAGCAGGCGGAGAGGATTGGCGTTGGCAGTGGACGTGTTCGTCGCTTGCATAAAAGTGCTGTTCACCTCGGTGCTCCCGGCAGCCGGGTTGCAACTGGGCCAGTCTGCGACGGGCTGCTGCTTGAGCGCTTTTAGCCGGATTATCTCTTCCGTCACGGTTGGTGAACACACGGCATTTCGTTTATTTTGATGGGAGGACCAGAAACGAAAAACGGTGCTTTTCTCAAAAGCTGCATTCGAATGGCGTGAGCGACAGTTTATTTCTCTCAGTTCCCTTCATCGGTTCTATCGGTCTCATCAACGCAGCAAGGCTTGCCGCCCGTCACACACGATCGCGCGCTCCGTAGACACCTGAAGCTCCGGCACGGCCACCACGGCAAAACACAGAGGATCGCTTTCGAAGCTACGGTTCCGGTCAAATCCGAAAAGCCATCGCCCCGCCGGCCAACCCCGCGCCAGCCGCGGTCAGAAGCAGGAGTTCACCCTTGGCGAACCTTTTATTGCTGTTGGCAACGGACAGCGAAAGCGGGATGGTCGCGGCGGATGAATTGCCATAGGCTTCGATGGTCCTGACTGTCTTGGCCTGGTCGATGCCGAGATTGTCGCAAACCGCTGCAAACATCCATGCATTGGCTTGATGCGGAATGAACCGGTCGATATCCGCTGCGGTGATCTTGGCCCGCCAAAGAGCACGTTGCGATGTCTTCGTCATCAGGCTCACCGCACGCGAGAAAACCTCGCGGCCGTCCGGCATCGTCATCAGAAACTCTTCAGCGGCGGTGTCTGAGGAGAAGGGCCGATTGCTCCCGCCGGCCGGGATCTGAATCAAATCATAGCCGCTTCCATCAGCCGAAAGTTCGGCAGACAGTAGTCCACGTTCGTGATCGCCATCCGGCGCGAGCACGACGGCGCCCGCTGCATCGGCAAAGAGTACGGCACTCGCCCTTTCGACTGGATTGATGCGGCGGCTGAGGATATTGGCGGCGACCACGAGAACGCTACGGCCGTGCGCCTTAACGAAGCCGTCTGCGAGCGCTAGCGCATAAAGAAAACCCGAGCAGGCACCGGCGAGATCGATCGCACCGGCGTTTTCAAGACCCAGTTTATGGGCCAGCAGCGGCGCCGACGGCGGCAGGAGATGATCGGGCGTGGAGGTGGCGAGCAAGGTCAGGGCAACGTCCTGGGGTGCGACCTCGGCATCCTTGAGGGCCATTCGCCCAGCCTCCGCTGCCAGGCCGGTCAGTGTCTCCCCCTCCTCGGCCCAGTGACGGGTCCGGATCCCGGTTCGCCGCTCGATCCAACCTGCCTCCAGCCCCAGGCGGGCTTCGATTTCGGCATTGTTCACGCACCGCCTTGGCACCGCATGGCCAAATCCGGCCATGCGGGACGAACCGCCTGATATCATCCGGTGCTCCCCATCACGATTGACGCCACCTCATCGATGGCATCGTAGACATAGCCCAGCTCCTCAGCCGTCACGCAATAAGGCGGCATGAGATAGATGACGTTGCCGAGCGGACGGATGAGCAGACCGCGTTCGCGAAAGAGCATGCGCTTGCGCGGCCCGACCTCGGCGAGATAGCCGCCGGCCGAGACCACGAGGTCGAGCGCGGCAATCGTCCCGGCCTGTCGAACATCGCGGAACCGTGGATCTCGATCGTATCGAGCGAGATTATGCCGATGCGTCGCTTCGATTTGTTGAATCTTGGCCAGAACGGGCTCGGTTCGCCATATCTCGAGATTCGCAACGGCTGCCGCACAGGCGATTGGATTGGCCGTGTAGGAGCTCGAATGGAAGAAGGTCTTACGCCTGTCGGTCGACAGGTGGGCGTCGAAAATATCCGCTGTGCAAAGCGTGGCGGCGAGCGGCACGGCGCCGCCGGTCAGTCCCTTGGAGGTGCACAGAATGTCGGGCGTGATGGCCGCCTGCTCGCAGGCAAACATCGTCCCCGTTCGACCCCAGCCGGTCATCACTTCATCGGCAATGAAGAGGCACCCGTACCGCCTGGCGACGTCCTTCAGTTCGGCCAGTAGGCTTGCGCCGTAAATCTTCATGCCGCCGGAGCCGAGAACCAGGGGCTCGATCAAGAGCGCTGCCACGCGTCCGGTCCGGCAGAAGGCCTCGAAACAATCGAGTGTCTGCTGCTCCAGGCCCGCTGCCGGAAAGGGAAGCCGATCGACGCCGAAGAGCAAGGACTCGTAAGCGGCATTGAAAACGCCTCGCTCGCCTGTCGACATCGTACCGATTGTGTCGCCGTGATAGCTATGCTCCATCACCACGATGCGATCGCGCGGATCACCCTGATTATGGAAGTAGCCAAGCGCCATCTTGATCCCGATCTCGACACAGGTCGAGCCGCTGTCGGAAAAGAAAACATGCTTCAATCCGGGCGGGGCGATCTCGATCAAGCCTTCCGCCAGCTGTTCGGCCGGCTCGTGCGAAAACTCGGCGAAAATGATCTGGTCGTAAGCTTCAGTCGCGACGCGTATCGCCTCCATTATCTTGGGGTGGCGGTGGCCATGCGTAATCACCCACCAGGACGAAATGGCGTCGAGAATGCGATTGCCCTCCTCATCGACGAGATAGGCGCCATGCGTCGCTACGATGCGTTTCATCGGCGGCTCGATCGCATGCTGCGTCATCGGGTGCCAGATCGTTGATCGGCTCATGGAGATACCTCGTAAAAAATTGATAGATCGAAATGGTCCTGAAATGCCTGACGGAGCGTCGCAGCGTTGATGGCTGCAAGCAGCGGCAAACGACCAAGGGAACGAACACCACTCATTTCCATGATGATGCGTTGCGTGTCGTGGTTTTCGTCGCCGATGAATGCAACACCGAAAACGGGAATACCGCGATGCCTCATTGCCTCAAGCGAGAGCAGCGTGTGGTTGATCGTTCCCAGCGATGTCCGGGCGCAGAGGATGGTTGGGATCTGCCACCGGGCGAACACATCTGCGAAGACCAGATCGTTGGTGAGCGGCACCAGCAACCCACCTGCCCCTTCGATAACCAGAGCTGCCGGCCCCTCTGGCGGGTGAAGCCGGGCGGGGTCGATCGTGACGCCGTCGATGCGGGCGGAGAGGTGCGGCGAGGCGGGCGTGCGAAGGCGATAGGCTTCCGACAGGATACGCTCGCGGGCGATGCCACCGAGGCGCACCACCAGCTCGCTGTCGGTCTCTTCGTCGAGGCCCGATTGCACGGGCTTCCAGTAAAACGCCCCCAAGGCCGCGGTCAGCGCCGCCGAGAAGATCGTCTTGCCGATGCCGGTATCCGTTCCGGTCACCACGTAACGGGCCATCATGACTTTTCCTCTTCGATGGCGACGGCGAGCCGCTCAATCATGTCGGAGACCTGCCCCTCGTCGACATTCAGCGTGATGGATATCCTCAGACGCGCCGTTCCATCCGGCACGGTGGGCGGCCGGATCGCCCTGACGTCGAAACCTTCGCTTTGCAGACGTCCGGCGATCCGGACGGCCCGCGCATTGTCGCCGATGATGACGGGCTGGATCTGCGAGCCGCTGGGCGTAACGCCGAGCTTCGAACGCAGCTGTTCGCCGGCAAAGCTCCGAAGGGCGTCGAGGCGGTCGCGGCGCTCTGGCTCGTCATCGATTATTCGAAGCGCCGCGCGCACGCCGGCCGCCATCAGCGGCGATGGCGCGGTCGAGTAGATGAAATTTCGGGCGCGATTGACCATGTAGGCGGCGAGGACGGCGGGCAGCCCCAACAGCGCGCCGGAGACGCCGAGCGCCTTGCCGCAGGTGTGCAGTGTCAGCACGTTGCCGGAGCTCTTCAGTCCCGAGGCAAGGCCGCGACCACCCGAACCGAAGACACCGGTGGCATGCGCTTCGTCCACGACGAGAAAGCCATCATGGCGGGCGGCAATCTCCGCCAGCACTGAGAGCGGCGCCCGATCCCCGTCCATGGAATAGAGGCTTTCGACGGCGATCCAGGGCGACCCCGTGCCGCCACCGTCGCGCCAGCGACGGATGACGTCGTCGAAAGCCTCGGCGTCATTGTGGGGCACGGCGACGGCTTCGGCCTTGCTGGCCGCAATGCCGTCATGAACGCTCGCGTGGATCAGCGCGTCGTGGACAATCAGATCGTCGCGCTGCGGCAGGGTCGAAAACAACGCGACATTCGCCGCAAAGCCGCTGCCGAAATAGAGAGCCTTTTCGGCGCCGAAGAAGGCCGCCGCTTCGGCTTCCAGGGCCTCGTGAACCCAATGATTGCCGCGCAGCAGACGCGAGCCGCCAGCGCCCGGCGGAACTCCCTCCCCGATCGCAGCCGCGATCGCGGCCGCAAGCCGCGGCGCGCTGGCGAGGCCAAGATAATCATTGGACGTGAAGTCGATCCCTTGCTGAGGGGTTAGAGCCCGCAGCCGCGACTTGCGCCCGAGACCGGCAAGTGTCGCCTCGTAACGGCGAAGCGCCGCCGAGTTCACCGCGACGTTTCCAGTTCCATCGGCTTCAAACCGAGCCGGCGGAAAAGAGCGCTGTCGTGATCCTCGCCGGGATTGTCGGCCGTCAGCAGCGTGTCTCCGACGAAGATGGAGTTGGCCCCGGCAAAGAAACACAGCGCCTGCATCTCATCGCTCATATCGGTACGCCCAGCGGAAAGGCGGACATGCGACTGCGGCATCAGGATTCGCGCCAGCGCGATGGTCCGGACGAAATCGATCGGGTCGACAGGTGCGGCATTCTCCAGCTTGGACCCAGGGATCGGGATCAGCATGTTGATCGGCACGCTCTCCGGCGGCGACGGCAGGTTGGCGAGCGTCACCAGCATAGAAATGCGGTCCTCGACCGTCTCGCCCATGCCGAGAATACCACCGGCGCAGACCTTGATGCCGGCATCGCGGACATTGGCAAGGGTATCCAAGCGGTCCTCGAACGTGCGGGTGGTGATGATCTCCGAATAATAGCGATCTGAGGTATCGATGTTGTGGTTGTAGTAGTCGAGGCCGGCGTCGGCGAGCCTCGCGGACTGGTCCGGTGTCAGCATTCCGAGCGTCATGCAGCTTTCCATGCCGAGCGATCTTACGCCCTCGACCATGGCGACCAGCGCATCCATGTCGCGATCCTTGGGATTGCGCCAGGCAGCCCCCATGCAATAGCGTGTTGCCCCGCCTTCTTTCGCCTTGCGGGCTTCCGCAAGCACGCGTTCGACCTCCATCAGCTTCGACGCCTTGAGGCCGGTTGGATAATGGGCGGACTGGCTGCAATAGCCGCAGTCTTCGGCGCAGCCGCCCGTTTTGATCGACAGAAGCCGGCTCATCTGGATCGCGTTCGGGTCGAAATGCGCGCGGTGAACCTGCTGGGCACGGAACAGCAGATCGTTGAACGGTAAATTATAGATAATTTTTGCGTCTTCGATTGAGGTTATCTGCGAATTGGGAGGAATTTGCCGCGTTTTCGGCGACGAAGATCCCGACAATTGATCCATGAATGTCACTTCCACATAGAAAATAGATTGATAAAGATTTTTATATATAAATCTAAGAACGACGTCTGAGCGCAAGAGCGCTCTGGATGTAAAGCGAGCCACTATTGCAATCAAAAATAGATATTCCGAGCGACGTTTAAGGCGCCGCCAAACGTTTCGTAGGGAAATGACGTTTTTCGATGAGCCTTAATACCTAGCGCTCGAGGACACGAACCGCCTCATCCACGTTCCCTGTCCGAAGATGACGGAGAATGGCTTGATGGTCTAAATCGACACAGGGTAAGCACATAGGGATCAATCTCTAGCGGCGATCCCGGTTCGAGTTCCGGGGAAACGCACCAGGGGTTCGGTCCGAGTTACCCACAGGATCAAAATCTGCGCAGCGAATTAGACCGCTGAATCGTCCAGACGATTGCTGATCTCCGGGACCCGATCTGAACTTGATGCCATTGAAATATCAGCAAGCACCGAAAGTATTTTGTGCACTTCGCGCGATTTTGAATGGTAGAAAATTTTCTGAAACTCGCGCCTGGTGCTAACGAGCTTGCATTTGCGCAGTAGCGCCAGGTGTTGCGAAAGCGCAGATTGACTCATTTCGGTCAATCCGGCCAATTCAGACACACAAATTTCCCGTGTAACGAGAATTGAGAGAATCTCAACCCTCTTAGCATTGGCGAAAACTAACAAAAGCTGAGATGCACTTTCATAATCCAGGTCTTGCTTCACACGTCTGTCCCCACCCACCAAGATAACCGATAATTGCATGCCGGTTTCTTGCTGTCTGTGAAGTAATGTTAAAACATATTTCGCATCCATGCCGGCTGGAAACTGGCTTGGAAAATCGTCAAAATCGGATGGATGGCGCCATAAGCCACGATCTGTCGAAACAATACTTAACATCACTTAAATCTCAGCGTTGGCCCAACGCGGTATGAATCTCTCGGTCAGGCAACACGCAATGATGCCATTTGCCCTAGGGAACGCGGAGCTCAGAGATGTTGATGTGTCGAGATCAATCGAAAGAAGAACTTGGCAGCTCGAGGCGGAGTAAACGCATCGACAAGTATGTCTCGCTTGTGTTGGTCCGATGCAGTTTGTCGCTGCTTGCGCCCGTTGAGGCCCTGTCGCATCCGATTATCATCGGACCGGCAACTTACGCGATCAGTCATTGCGACGTGGAAAGCTATGCATACCTAAAGCTCAACATGCTGGCCTATCAACTCGGCGACATGGCCAATATCCTCGATGATGCGCGAGAGAGCGTCGTGCAAAAGCTTCTTGAGTGTTTGCAGACGAACACAACATCTGTCGCCTCCAACCCTGCCGCTTCGTCGATAAGGATGGTTCAGTAGACCTGGAGCATTGCCTCCAGTTTCCGCCCGCTGGACGACCAAGCCCCCCTTCCAACCACCAATCAAGCGAACAATCATCAATGAAAAACGTCCCAATGCTGGTCGCAACGACGCTCGCGATCGTCGTAGTGTCGTTGCTTCCAAGCGTCGCATCGGCACGAGGTCCGAATGGCTCCAACGCAAAACATTCTGCCGCCGGCCCAGCTGCCGACGACCCGCTGAAGGCATCCGTCGCTCGCTGGGACGCCAATCATGATGGCGTCTATACCTGTGCCGAGTGGCAAGCCTATGTGGTGCATTTGTTCGCACTCGCTGACACAGGCGGAAAAGGCTTTCTTGTCGCCACTGATCTTTCGATCATCGGCAAACAGGAGCCGCTATTCCGCGACGCGAATATGGCATTCTTCGATGCCAACGGCGACGGCAAGATTTCCAGGCTCGAATTCGCCGCAGTCCCCAGTCCCTTCTTTGCCAGATACGATCCCAATCATACCTGCGAGGTCACTGCCGCCAGCCTCAATCAAGGCGCCAGCAAACCTGCTCGCGGCGGCAAAAGCGGAAATCGCTCTCAGACGATGCCCACGCAATAAAACAAATGCCAGCCCTCACAGCCAGAACCCGATTTTCACCGCTCCATTTTGCGAGTTCGTTATGACTGTCATTACCCCGATCCATAAGCCCGCAAATCAGAAACGCCGCCTGCTGTGGATCAAAATGATCTACGGTCCAACCCTACTCCTGTTGGTCTTTTCCCAACCTGTCTGGAATGAACGAGCGTTTGCGGTGCTTCAAATTCTCGGCCTGACCACCATCGTCTGTAGCATTGTCGGTCGGATTTGGTGCATTCTTTACATTGGGGCCAAGAAAAATGTCGAACTGGTTCAAGACGGCCCGTATTCGATGTCGCGCAACCCGCTCTACCTGTGTTCCATTACCAGTTCTGTGGGCATCGGTCTGTTTTGCGGATCTCTGATGACAGCTAGCCTGCTCGGTATCACCATGTCGGTTGTCTTCGTCTTGACCGCTCGGCGTGAATCCGAATTTCTCCGTTCCAAATTTGGATCCGACTACAGTCAATATGAGAAGCGCACGCCGCTGCTTATTCCCAACCCAAAGCTATACCAACGGGCTGACAGCACCGAGTTTTCTCCAAAAGCGCTTGAGGCGACCCTCTTGGATAGCATTGGGTTCCTCATCATCGTTCCGCTTGCCGCCACCGTAGCTGCGCTTCAGTCGCTGAAGGTGATGCCGGTTCTTTTCTACATTTATTGACTGTCGGATCGAGGCAGACGCTTCGATACCGATATCCACGTCCGATCAAACGGCGCGGTCAACGGGCAGCATGTCGATGGTGTTTCAGAGTAAACGCGTAAGAAAGGGTTTGCATGGCGCAGATCGCCCAGAAATACGAATTGAAGGTCGAAAGAGGCTCAACGCCTCCGCGCGATACGACGCAGGATCGCCCCGCAAGGCGAAGATTCGTGCGTCGACACAAGGGACTGATTGGGTTGACGGTCATCGCAGTCATCGCATTATGCCTTTGGGGAAGTTACATAAGTGAAAGCAAAAAGCCAATTTTCGTTACAGAGGCCGTCAGTCGAGGCGATATAGAAGACAGCGTGACAGCGGCGGGAACGCTGAGCCCGATCAGCGATGTTGACGTTGGCGCACAGACCTCCGGTCAATTGAAAACGGTCAAAGTTTCGATTGGTGACAAAGTGCAGAAAGGATCGCTGCTCGCCGAGATCGATCCCGCTCCGCTTGAAACCCAGATCGAAATAAACGATGCGGAACTATCCGACCTCGAAGCTCAGCTGAAAGACAAAGAAGCTCAGGTTGTCTTTCGTGAAGCGGATCTGGTGCGCCAGCGAAGCCTCGCTTCGCAGAGCAGTGGTACCCAGTCCGCCCTCGAAACAGCCACTGCCGCACTCGCCACCGCGCAAGCCGCGCTCCAGTCGTTAAATGCGCAAATCCGCAAGCAGAACGCCACCCTGAAGGACGACCGTATCAGCCTGGGTTATACCGAGATTTATGCGCCGATGGCGGGTACGGTGGTCGACATCGCGGCAAAGCAAGGACAGACGATCAACGCAAATCTCTCTGCTCCGACAATCGCAACTGTCGCAAACCTCTCCACCATGACCGTCCAGGCGGAAGTGTCCGAAGCCGACGTCGGCAAGCTGAGCCTCGGAATGGACTGCTATTTCACGCTGCTTGGAACACCCCAAAAACGATATGCCGGCAAGCTGAGGCAGATTCAGCCGAAACCTTCAACACAGAACAACGTCGTTCTTTATTACGCTCTTTTCGATGTCCCCAATCCGGACGGCGCGCTGATGATGAACATGACTGCCCAAGCCTTTTTTCTCTTGGCTAAAGCAGAAAACGTTCTCTCGATACCTGCCGCCGCAATCACGCACCTCGATCCAACGCATACGACGGGCGAGGTGACCGTTCTCTCATCAACCGGCAAGCAAGAGACCCGCCAGGTCGAACTCGGGGTACAAAACCGCGTCCGCGCGGAGGTGAAACGGGGACTGACTGAGGGAGAGCGCGTTGTCGTAGGCATTCAGTCGACGACTGATCCGGCTCCATCCGGGATGCAGACCCGTTGGCATCCCGGCTCAAATGCAGCCCCCTAGGAGACGCTATGCAGCCCATCATATCTTTGAAAGGTGTCGGCAAAACCTTTGCTGACGGTGGCCTAGCTGTCCGAGCGCTGAAGGGCGTTTCTCTGGACATTTACGCAGGAGAATTCATTGCAATCGTCGGTGCGTCGGGCTCCGGAAAATCGACACTCATGCATATCCTCGGCTGTCTCGACCGACCATCTGAGGGCCAGTATCTTCTGGCCGGCGAGAATGTGACGCATTTTGATTTCGATGAACTGGCGGCAATACGACGCCGAGTCTTCGGCTTCATCTTTCAAAGCTATAGTCTGGTCGCGACGGCGACCGCTTTGGAGAATGTCGAAATTCCTGCCATTTACGCAGGCTTGCCTTCTGGCGAACGACGCGCCAAAGCGCAGCAGATATTAAGCGGGCTCCACCTTGCGGACAGGTTTGATCATCGGCCAAACCAGCTCTCCGGCGGCCAGCAGCAACGCGTTTCAATCGCGCGCGCACTGATGAATGGCGGGAAAGTGATCCTCGCCGACGAGCCGACTGGGGCTCTGGATCAACAGAGCGGCAAAGAGGTAATCGCTGCGCTGAGAGAAATGCACCAGCGAGGGCATACGATCGTTATCGTCACCCATTCGAAAGATTTGGCCGCCTCCGCCGACCGGATAATCGAGATCAGCGATGGCCTGGTTGTTGCCGATCACCCTAAGCGCAACAGACCTCTCGTGACGGATCAATCGGATTTCATCGATGCCGGCCGTGGCGCCAGTGCCGTGCTGCCTAGCCTGTTTGAAGCGACGAAAATGTCGTTCAGATCCCTGCAGGTAAACCTGTTTCGCACCATCCTCACCCTGCTTGGAATCGTCATCGGTGTCAGTTCGGTGGTGGCGATGTTGGCGATCGGAAATGGCGCGCAAACCTCGGTCCTCAACCGGATTTCCGCCATGGGCTCCGATCTTCTCATAATCCGCCCCAATACGATTAACTTTCGGGGTGGAGAGGGAGGGAGTGTTGTGACTTTGGTGCCTTCCGATGCCGAGGCAATCAAGCAATTGCCGAATATCAGTTATACCGTTGCGGAGATGAGCAGTACCCTCACAGTCCGAAGTGGCAATCGGGACTATCAAACGACTGTCGATGGGACGGTTCCCGAATTCACGACGGCCAAGTCGTGGCCCATCGACCGCGGTACGTTTCTGACGCCCGACGACCTGATTGGCTACGCGCCGGTCGCTGTGCTTGGCACGACGGTGGTCGAGGCTCTTTTTCCTGGCGGCGACGACCCGATAGGCCATTTTATCCTGATAAGGAACATCCCTTTTCAAGTCATCGGCGTGCTATCGAAAAAAGGAGCCACCAATTCCGGGACGGACCAAGACGACACCATTCTGGTCCCCCTCTCCACCGGTAATTTGCGTCTATTCGGCGCGTCGAACGTCCGGTCCATAACGGTCCAGGTCGAAGATCCCGATGCGATCAATTTCAGCCAGAATCAAATTCAGTCGCTGCTGGACGAACGCCACAAGTCCAATGATACGCAAATCACCAATCTTGCCGCCATCCGGGAAACCTTTACTGCGACCTCGAATATCATGAAGGTATTCCTGGCCTGTATTGCGGCAATTTCGTTGCTGGTGGGCGGCATCGGCGTGATGAACATTATGCTCGTCAGCGTAACGGAACGCACCCGGGAGATCGGCATACGCATGGCGGTCGGAGCTCGTCCCGGCGATATCCTCAATCAATTCATGATCGAGGCACTGTGCGTGTCGGCCTTGGGCGGGATCATTGGTGTCGTAGTCGGCCTGGCGACGGGACTTCTGGCAAAAGCATTCGACGTGCCTGTCAGCTTTTCCGCCGGACCACCGATATTGTCGTTTTTTTCCGCTTTCCTGACTGGCCTCATCTTTGGTTATCTCCCAGCCCACAAAGCGAGCCGGCTGCAGCCGGCAATCGCATTGGCGAGTGATTAAGCAGCAATGTTCGACGCGCTGCCTCAGATGTTTCAACGTCCGACAGCGATCTTCGGAGCCAGTCTTTTGCGGCTGATCCAGACCGTGACCGCCATTTGGACGATACCGATCAGGAGAGGCCCGACGGTCTTGCCTGGGTCATGTTGGACCCCCCCGATTACCGCGTCCAACAATTGCGTGATCGTTGCGATGAGGCTCACCACGAACAGCTCATTTGCCGATTGTCTCCATGCCACAATGAGGGCAACAGCCGCGATAGCAAGTGCCCGCGACGCCGAGTAAGCGGCGAACACCTCGATCGTATCACCGGTCAGAAAGCCGCTATCGACCAATCCATTCATAGCGAAACTCAATGAGATCAAACAATTGCAGAGAGTGACAACAGTGGCGAACACTAAAGGCAGTGACTGCGATCGGATCATGGCAATTCCTTCAAACAGTGGGAGACTTGTTGTTTGGCCAAATGCCGGACGGCGCCGGAAACGATTGGTTTTTCGAACCTATCAAAGCGACAGACGGGTGAAAATTGAAATGGATTCAAGATGTTGATCGATAACATTCACATTAGGAAGCTCGATCTTACGCTGTTGCTGCTTTTCGACATGCTGCTGCGTCTGCGCAATATGCGAGCGGTAGCCACCGACATCGGCCTCAGCCAATCTGCCGTTAGCCACGCGGTTGCTCGTCTCAGGATCATTTTTGAAGATCCTCTTTTTACGAGGGAGGGCGCCGGCGTTCAGCCGACCGAGAAAGCGTTGCTGTTGGCAACACCGATATCGGACGCCATTGCCGCTGTTCGTGGCGCCATGCAGGTGGGTCGACGATTTGAACCACACACCTCAACCCGGGCGTTCTCGATTTCCGCTCCCGACACGCTCACCGCAACAATCGCTCCGCAGCTTTTTGCGGCTCTGCGCTCTCTCGCTCCCCATGCGACTGTCGTCTGGCACAACATCAGTCCCGAGCGCGCTGTCAAAATGCTTGCCGATGGGGAGTTGGATCTTGCTCTCGGCGCATTCAATCAAATCCCAAACGGTCTCGCGCGAACTTTGGTCTTCTCGGAGAAGATGCTCGTGGTGGCGAAATCGCACCACCCACGCCTACAGAACGGCCTCGATCTGCAAACATATTGTGAGCTTGATCACCTGCTCGTATCCGATCATCGCAGAGCCCGCGGCATCGTGGACAACATCCTGGCGTCGGAAAAGAGAACACGCAGGATCATTGGCATTATGCCTCATATGCTTGTCGCGCTTGCGGCAGCAAGCGCCTCGGAAGCTATTTTTACTGCTCCAGCGAGCGTCTGCTGGTATGGCAAACAGCTGTTTCCGATCGCCTTGTATGAACCACCCTTTACCTCCCCTCAGTTGGAGGTCGTCATGCTCCGCCGACATCAAGGTGCCGGTGATCCAGCCATCGAATGGCTGGCGGACTTGTTCCAATCGCTCGTGAAACTGCCTCTCTGACGAGAGCGGGCTATGAGCAACGATTTCTCATGTGTTTTTGATCGGCAATCGGATTGAAACTTCAAGCCCTTGATCTTTACTCGAGGAGATTGAGATTTCACCGTGATGACGCCGTACGATATCGCGGGCGATTGACAATCCCAGTCCAAATCCGGCGTTCTGGCCACGCGCGTCGTCTGCCTTGAAAAACGGTTCGAAGACTTTCTCTCGAAGCTCGTCGGCAAGGCCCGGCCCGTTATCGCACACCCGAATCCTCACGAAATCCTCGTGGTGGTCGAGATGGACTTCGACGGCGGTACTGTGCTTGGTGCCGTTTTCGACAATGTTGGTCAGCGCGCGCCCAAGTTCTTTTGGCTTGCACGTATAGGCCAGTCGCGCCGGCCCATGGTAGGTGACGTCGTTTCCCACGTCGGAGAAATCGGAACATACGGTCTGCAGCAGGCTTGGCAGATCGGTTCGCGATATCGGTTCCTGCCCCGCATCCTCACGGAGATATCGAAGGGTGTCATCGATCATATGGCTGATCTTTGTGAGATCGCTCAGCATCGCCTCTCTCAGTCCTTCGTCTGCGACACGCTCTGATCGGAGCCGGAGTCGGGTCAAGGGCGTTCGTAGATCATGACTGATGGCGGCGAGCATGCGGGTTCGATCGTCCAGGAGAGCGCGAATTCGCGTGCGCATCTCGTTCAATGCATCGGCAACTTGTGCGATTTCGCGCGGACCTCGCCGTTGCACAATATGCTCCTCGCGCGGGGACAGCCCGAAGGAAACCGCAGCATTTGCCAGGGTTCCCAATGGCGCTGTGATCCAGCGAACAGCATAGGCCGATATCAGCAGCACGAATGTCAGGACAATCATTAGAAGCATGGAGGCCGGCGTTAAAATGTAACGCCAGAAGTCGGATTTGGCATTGACGTTGAACACCAGAGCGTTCGAGGGATCGATCTTGATAATGATCTGGTCGTTGGATCCGCTGGGATCGCGCAGCCCTTCCAACACTTCGATACCGCTCGTCGAATTCAGCCTGCGGGAAATTCGCCAATTTGAGAAGGAGACATTGATCGTTCGCTCTTGAGGACGCAGGTCTCTGATTGGCATGATGGCGACATCGATGCCGGCGCCACGGGCGGTCCTAACGATCGTTGCCGCATCGGCCTGGTCTCTTGCTGCCTGCAGCAGCTGCGTCATTTGCACGGCCTGAAATGTCGAAAAGGGCGCGCTGTCTTGCGGCCGGGAGTCGGCAAAGAACAGGACGACAATCGCAACCGATAGTGTCATGCCGAGCAGAACGGACACGGCAACAATCGCCGTCATTTGTGTTGTAATGCTCGATAGACTTCTGTTGCCGATCATCCTCATAAGCTGCGGTCCGCAGTTGGCGTGAAGACATACCCTCCCAGCCTTACGGTTTTTATGATGGAAGGATCTTTCGGATCGCTCTCGATCTTCTGCCTGATGCGACTTATGTGAACGTCTATGCTCCGTTCTATAGGGCCGCTGACGCCGCCGTGGATCAATTCCAGGAGTTGCTCGCGCGAAAGCACCCGTCCGGGATTGCGGCAGAACGCCAAAAGCAGGTCGAACTCGACGCTGGTGAGTGCAATTTTGATGCCGTCCGGATCATGAAGGTCCCGTGCGGTCGGATCGATCCGCCATCCGGAAAAATACAACGGCCGAACGTGAGCGAAGCCGGGCGCGCTTTCGCTTCGCCGAAGCAACGCTCTGATGCGCGCAACCAGCTCCCTCGAGTTGAAGGGCTTGGAAACGTAGTCATCCGCACCGATTTCCAGTCCAATAATTCGATCGATATCTTCGCTTCGGGCAGTAACCATGACTATCGGTATCGCGGAGGCCGCTCTGAGACGGCGGCAAATACTAAGTCCGTCCTCTCCAGGCAGCATGATATCCAGTAAAACCAGATCGATATTCTGACGAGAAAGGACATCATCCATTTCCGCCGCCGAGCCAGCCGATAGCGCCTCGAACCCATTGTCTGAAAGCACATCGGAGATCATGCGCGCTATCTCAGAGTCGTCTTCAACACAGAGGATGCGCGATCTGGCAGTGGATGCAGTGTTCGACAGAAGGGAAACTCCAAGCATATTGTCCTATGGATTTATACGATCCGAAGCAGAGAGTGTCACCGAAAGAGATGTGACGTTTTGTTAAGACGACCGCAGCGGTCGCAGCGACAGCCGCTTCTTGCGCAACAGATCCGAGACAACAACTCTTCACATCACTTAATGCCGAAACGCCACATTCAACGGTAAGGAAAGGTTCAGAATTCCAACCCTTGTGTGGAGCAGACCTGATGAGCGCCGACACTCGGTTTTTTGACACATGCGGGCCTTTTGATTTGGCGATCGTCGCATCCTGCGCGGGCGGATCCACACAGCCGACAGAGCTATCCCTCACCGGCGTCGCACCCCTTCAAACGGCGGGTCCGTCGGAAGTTAGCTTTTTGGACAATAGCCGCTATCTCTCGTTGCTGACTGAATCTCGCGCTGGCGCAATCATCATACATCCAGATCTTCGGCCGTGTCTGCCACCCTCTATGGTCCCGATCTTGGCTGCTCAGCCTTATCTGGCGTGGGCGCGGGTTTGCGCGCTTTTCCATCCTGAACCGCCCGTACGCGCCGGGTTCCATCCGAGCGCAATTATCGAGGAAGGAGCGTCGATCCATCCTTCCTGCGAAGTGGGACCAGGTGCCATTATCCGAAGGGGAGTGGTGATTGGTTCAAACTCCGTGATCGGCCCGGCCTGCGTGATCGATCGAGCCGTCATGATCGGCACGGATTGCAGGATTGGTGCGCAGACGACGATCAGTCATGCCATCATCGGAAACCGAGTTAGGCTGTTCCCGGGCGTCAGGATCGGTCAGGACGGTTTTGGCTTCGCGGCATCGCCGGATGGCTTTTTGTCGGTCGCTCAGCTCGGCCGCGTTATCATTGAGGATGACGTTGAGGTCGGTGCGAACAGCACAATTGATCGAGGGTCGGCCAGAGATACCGTCATCGGCGCCGGGACGCGCATCGACAATCTTGTTCAAATTGGCCACAACGTGGTCGTCGGTCGTCAATGCGTTATCGTTGCACAGGTTGGTATCGCAGGTTCAACGACCATCGGTGATCTTGCAATGATCGGAGGTCAGGCTGCAATCGCAGGCCACCTGAATATCGGCGGGAAGGTGAAGATCGGTGCGCAGGCCGGCGTGATTTCCGATGTCGCGGAAGGATCGGTGTTACTGGGTAGCCCGGCACAGCCGAAGCGCGATTTTTTTCGTCAGATGGTGACGCTCAAAAGAATTGATCAACAGAATTCCGGGCGACGTCGCCCTGACCGAAGCAGATGTGATCCGTAAGTAGTCTGCTTTGTGTCGCCGCGAGGACGCCGAAACGCAAAAATCTCTACGCACAAGCCTTCTGGAGCTGTTGTTGCAAACACTCCAGCAAACCATCAAGCGGCAAAACACTGGTGTAAGCCAATCGCATTTCGTCCCTGAAGGTCGTAACGCCAAACACCTGCTCTCCTTGAACTGCGTTCAGAAGAATCGGGCCGATGAGAGAGACAATTGTCACATCCCCATAACGTTCGTCGATCGGGAGTAACCCCAAGTTGCTCAAAACGATGTCGTAGTCCATTGCCGCAGAGAGAAAGCGTCGAGCGCCAACGCCGCTGTCGTCAGATTGCGAGAAATTGGCGACCGCTTCAACGAAACCATCGAGCGCCTGCTTGGATCGATAAGGCTGCAATTGCTGGTGAGCGGCACGTGCTGCTGCCCAAAACTCATTTGCGCCGGTTTCGAGTTCCGTAACCGCGACGGAGATGAATAAACCGCATTGATCTCGTCCGCCAAGCAATTGGCGTTGGTTGACTGGCGAAAAGACGCGAAGCGGTCCCACAGTGTTTCGAATCTGAGAAACTGCCCTCGTCGTCGCAACCATCAGGGCGGCATGAACCGTTGTCTGATGCAGCCGTGCGCGCTGTTTCAGTTCGGCGGTCAGTTGCTTGCTCAGGCCTAGAACCGATATTTGTGGTGTCAGTGTCAGATCGGCCGCCCACCGTATCCAACCATCCGTTGCGATTTGCTGGGAAAGCGGTTGAATGGTGCCGCCATGCTCACCGGGATTGCCGAGCCAGTCATCGATGCTCTCTGCCTTCCTGAAGTTCTGCAAAGGGAAATCGCCCAGTGCTTCAGCAAGGTCGCGAACAAGAAAGACGGCTGAAATGCCGTCGGATATGCTGTGATGGAATGTGAAAACGAACTTCGCGCCGTTGGCGTCAGGGATGACAACGACCCGCATCAATGGCCCGGTTTCTACATCGAAGCGCGTTTGCAGTTCGATCGCAGCGATATTTCGCCAGTCCGTCTCGTCGCTGCGACTGACGGTCAAGGGGATTGGTTTGGCGCTTTGTACAAAGGTTCTGAGACCCCCATCGCCCTTGCATATTCCTACTGCCAAAAGGGGATGACGCCTTTGCAAACTGGCTAGTGCCCGCTCCACGGAACCAATCGTTATTTTCCCTGCGATTTCCGCCATGACGGAAAAGGACATCCGGCCTTCTTCGTTGTAGGCGGCGACGATGTTCTCAAGGACGCCGAGCGGGCGCAGTCGAGATTGTTTGGGCACCTTCAACACCTCCATATGTCAACGCGCGCAATAGCTGTCGGCGATCTGGTCGAACGACCGCGTTGCCGTGCGCAAAAACCACGGTCTATTTTTTCGCTGTGGTGCTCTCTGTGCTGGTATCGGTCCATTCCGGAGGAAGGCCCAATTTGCCTCCGACCATGCCCTTTATGCCCGGGGCTCGTCCAAAAGCTTCGCATGCCGCGTATTTCGCTTTCCCGCCGATCGAGGAGCCGATTTTTTGCATTGTCGGTAACGTCGGCAATTTGCCGTATGGGCTCGCGCCGCTCACAAGCAAACGGCTGAAGTCGCTTCCGAACGCAGTCGCCAGGTCGTAAGCGTCGCCGATCGTCGACACCTTCGGAGAGCTGGTGAAGGAGTCAGCACCTCTCGCCCATACGAACGCCGCGACTTGCCCGCCGCCGCCAGTTGTCGCTTCCCCTTCGACCGTTAGAGCACCGAGGCCAATCGGTAACCTTGGGACCCTTACTGGTACACCAAGGCTCAGGACTGTGGGAACGAAGGATGCGACTTTGGATACACCCGCGGCTGTCTTGTTCGTTTCGCTCGCCTTGACCACAAAGGCCCTCACCGTCAGATCGGCAGGCTGGTCGGCTGCGACCACTTGGAAACGGTCGCTCAATCCAATGCAGAGAGACCGATCAGCCGCATTCGCCACCAACTCCCTCTGTTTTTCCGAGAGGGTTGTCAAAGAGGCGGGTGGGAAAACAACCGGCATTATTTTTACTGTTTTGGCCGCCAGCGCCGCCTGTTTGTCGATCTTGATCAGCGATTTGGTGCGCAAGCCATTCGACGCGGTGAGGCCGTCATAGTTCGAGAGAGTACCACCCTCCACCAGTTTGGCAGAACCGCATCCTTCAAGCAGCGAAACAAACAAAAACAAGGTTGCGGCCAACCTGGATTGGCGCCAGTTGCGAGGTGACAAGTTAAAGTTCTCCCGGATCAGGCTCATATGGCCTGCTCGTATATCGGAGCGGGATACATTCCGGGATTAAGTCGTGTTAAGTTATATTTCCTGGATTTTCCCATGATGACGGATGCAATTCACCATCAAGGACGAGGCGCAGTGACGGAGAAGGACACTGCGTGTCGTCCCGTTTTCTCACGTCGAATTTGTCACACCGCGTTCTGTTTGGGACGAACATGCGGAAATCGTTCCCGGGCGTGCCCACCAAATCTTTGGAGCGCGGCCAATCGTCGACCGAGCTCGGTTCAAAGATGCTGGGATAGGAACCTGTATAAACGGGCGAACGCATCTCGCGACGCATTTCGATTGAACGCAATGCGCAGAGGGCATAGCCGGCCCAGAATCTCAACCGCAAGGCTGGGCGATTTGGTCATAAACCCGTGTCCGGCGTTTTCGTAGACTTTGATGTCGGAAGGAATGTTCAACCGCTGCAATCTTTCGGCAAGGCCCACAGCTCGCGGCGTCATGACCCGGTCGCGTGCGCCAAAACTTGCCATGATAGGACAACAGCCCTCCAGAGTTTTCGGGGTTGAACCGTAAAATGCTGCAGAAACCTTGAACAGGCCGCTCCGTGCTAAAATCATTGCAAATCCAGCACCGATCGAGAACCCCATAATCCCTATGCGATTTGCTTCAACCCCCTCCAAACTCTGCAGATGACGCCTGGCGGCAAGGATATCCGAAAACACCTGGCCCTTTTCCTCAATGATGCATTTTATTTGGTGTCTTAGGCCTTGAAGCCAGTCGCCCCTGCCAAACAAATCCGGAATCATGACGACGTAGCCGGAGGCAGCCACAAGATCCGCGATCCGCTTCATCTCGTCGCTCATCCCTGACGCATCATGGAGCATTATCAACGCAGGTCGAACCGACATTCCGCTATAAGCGATATAGGCGGGCATGTTGAAGCCGTCCTCGCAGACGAATGTCACGTGAGACCTGAGCAGAGCCATGGACGCTTCCGTCTAGGCTAGCGGTGCAGCTGGAAGGAAAGAACATTGCCTTGGAAGGCGTCATATCCGTATTTCGCCTCTTTCAGGGTAACGCAGCGCTCAGGACGCGAAGCAATAATTGTTAAGCAGAGGCCGCCGGGGATTTCTCGCCAATGCGGGTGAGCTGTCCGAATGCCGATCTTCATCTCCGCGGTGCCGTCTCCGTTCAACGTTAGTATCGCTTCGCGGTCCTTTCCAGGCACCACAAAAGCCCAGGGTTTCCCATCGGCAACGGACGACAGCATGTCTTGTGCACTGTAGCCAGATTGCGGACACAATGCGGAAAAGGCCGCGGTCAACGCGATGCCCAAAGTCATCGAAAACTGCTGCAGCGATGCTCTTCCGTGAAGAATGGATTGTTTGATCGGCATCTGTGGTCCTTTTGAAATCTCGCAGAACCATACCGCGGCTGCGGCCGAGGGTGTTTAAAGCTATGTTAAAAATTATTGCGGCTGGCCATCGGACGCCCCTGCAACATCTTACTTAATATTAGTTCATCCCTCTTCATCAGAATCTGTGGCCTGATTGCTGACGTTCAAATGGGAAACCGGCGTCAATCATGACCAACAAATTCGTTCACGCAAAAACCCACCGTCAATCTGCCCGGCCGGCGCTTCACACCGCGCGCATGAGCACCATCGGGCGAGAGCTGGTCGGCTTTGGCATTTGCAATCTCATCCTGTGCATCGTAGGCGCCACTGGGATCCAGTTTCTTTGTTTTGCCGCACTCTTTCTTCCAAGAAGCATCATGGAACTGGCAAAGCTGCGCAGATCGGCGGACCCAAGTGACCATTCGAGCCCCATAAAGACAGCATATCTATTGTCGCTGCTTACGTCGCTCTTTGCGCTGCTCAGTTTGATCTATGTCGGAGCCGTTGCGATCGACACTCTTTTTGGTTCTCAAGGTGAGCTTATGCGAAGTATCATTTAGTATTGAATTGTTAAAATTAATATACATTTCGTATGTCAAGTCATTTTAGCCAGTATTTAAAGCCATATTGTCTTGTGCATTGCGGACATTATCTATTAATACTGAACATAAAATCAAATATCGGAAATATATTTCTGTAAATGTGGCCTGTCCCCCCCCTTTTTTCATATTTTATTCATTCGGGGAAATGAACCCATCTATGACGCTTCATAGCATTTTACCAATCAAGTGAGGGATGGTTCTATATGTTACCGCAGCCTGTCGATGCGCTGTGCCCCAACATATTGTTGGTGATGCCCACCCGTTCCTCAGCCGAAGCCCTTCAACGCATCCTGGAAAAACTCGGATGGTCGATTACCGCTGTTCACAATAGCGCTCAATTGAAAGAGGCACTGATGTTACGACCTTACGACCTCGCCGTGACATCGACCGTGCTGATCGGCATGATCCGACGTATTTCGTCTCTCACAATTGTTAACTTCGAGGTGTTCGTTCCGTTCGGAGGTGATCCCGACGCAAACTTGTTTGGTGCCGGACGTTTCGATACCCAGGCATTTGTGAGAAGGATAACTTGGCTCATGCAGCAACCGACTCATTTGGAGCCATCAGACGGGAAGTCGACGCAGAGTGGCGCTGTCAGTTTGAGGGCCTAAAGATACCCTATGCATCTGTGGGGACCATCTCTCGCCGATATTGAGAGTGAGCTCCCCATTGGATGGGAGTATCACCCACGCCGAGCAAGTGGAGAACTCGCCTTGCATGTTTTGGATGTTCAAGAGGCGATTTCTGCGTCTGCAGCGCAAAGGTGCCTCGTCGACCCGATCCGATGCCATTTAGCGCGGACGATGGCGTGTTTCATGCTGAAATCTCGTCTTAAAGAGCGTGATCCAGCCCGCTGCAAAGTAACCGGTGTTCCGCTCCCCCGTTGTCTCGGCTGACCGCCACGCTCACTGCCATCGTCAACGGCCATAGGCCAACCCGGATCGATGAACTCCTGCCGTGGAATTACTCCCAACCGCAATATGTAACCGCAAACTTCTGTCGCAGTGATCAGCACCTCTTCATTACCTTGCAATTGACGGTCTATATCGTGACTGCCGACGTCGAACAGAAGGTTGTGTGGTGCGTAAGATTTTCGTCTTTTCGGTGATCCTATTTGCTGCAATCGCTCTCAGTTTAATGTGGTTCACGTATCGCCTGTCTACGACTGCACAGGAGATAGCGGGAGGAAGCGCCTTCTGTCTTCAAGTTCCCAAAAATAGCCCATACAGGATAGGAAGCTCATATCAGGCGGCGAGCAGTTGGCTGGACATAACCCCGCTGATTATGAGAGGGGGAAATTCGCTCTACCATGCGGTCCTGGTCGTCGACAAAGGCTCACGTTTCGCCCTGTATAACTGGTCTTACTGGTCCATGAGCTTTAGAAACGATGTTCGCGGAGGAGAATACACTGCTCGTTGACCGATATTATGCAAGACTGGCCATAATCTGCGCGGTGGACCATTGGGAGACGCAAACCAGTTTGTTTTCCTTCGCGACGGCATGCAATGGGTTGTCGGCAACGACTATGAACCGAGTGCGGCTTACGGGAACTACCTTTTGGACTTCCGTGCCGTCGAACCTGAGTTCAGTCCACTATCTGCCAAAGAGATCAGTCCATATGGGAATGCCTACTGGGGCATACTCATCGGGACAGGCGATGACGAAATTGTGCGGACGCGGAAATGGTTGGAAGGCTTGTTGAAATCTGAGACCTATCGCAAACCCAATTATCAGATCGTTCCGGAGCGTGATCAGGACGGAGCTCTGGTCTCGGTTGTAGCCTGTATGCCGCCTACCGATAAAAACCCGCGATCCTGCCAAAATCATTTCATACGCGACGGAATGACGTTTTCCTTCAGACATGAACCTATGCCGAAGGAGCAGTGGATTAAACTCCAGCAAGCTCTCTTCGAGCGAGTGCGTTCGTTTAACGCCTTCCGCTGACCACTGCCTGCGTTAGGCTGCCATCACCATTCGAGGCCTACAAATTCTGCTGGCGCAGACCTCTTGTCAGGAGCAATTTCAAGCGCCGCTTTTCCTCAAGCGCAGTGAACTTCTCAGGCGAAGGTTCGCTGTGATCAATGCAGCCGATGCATTGTTTTCCCTTCGGTTTCAAATCGCGGTGAGAATTGCGCAATCCCTTTTAGCTCAATTGTGATAGACGCCCGGGAAAATGATGTCTTGATCGACCAAGACGTTAAATCTATAGCCAGGTCGGATTTCCAATGTCGGCTGGACATCGAGATTTTTGTCGATCGTGCGTTCGGTGACCTTGCCAAAAGTCTCCGCAAAATTTCGGCGGGCGGCATCAGATGCCGTGTCCTGGGTCGAAAGGGTTGAGCTTTGCGGAACCGACATATCGATCCCGGTTCCGATCAGAGCAATCAGGATCGCCGAACCAAACGTCTTCAAATAGTGATTGTTGACGTTATCCTTGAAGCCGCCAAAGCCCTGCGCATCTGTCCCGGCCATGCCACCGACCTGCAACGTCGAGCCATTGGGGAAAATAATGTCCGTCCAGACGACGAGGACGCGCTGCTGTCCGAACGATACCTTGCTGTCATAACGGCCGAATAATTTCGCCCCTTGTGGTATAAGCAGGCGATACCCAGTGGCGCTATCATAGATGTTCTGGCTCACCTGAGCGGAAATGCGGCCGGGAAGATCGGAATTGATCCCGGTGATCAATATCGCGGGAATGACTGATCCTCGTTTCAGCTCAAATGGCGATTGCTGAGCAACGACCCGGTTCGGCAGATATCCCAACTCCTTGATGTCAGCGTTAAAGAAGTCCTGCTTTGAAGTCTGGCGGTTCGGATCGAGATTTTGCCCACCAAGCCCTGCGCGCAGGGCGGCCGAGTAGAGATCCATGGGGGCGTCCGGAGGCTGGTGGGCTCCGGTCCCGGCATCGGCTGCTGTATGTCCTGCACTCGTTTCCAACTTGTTGCGATCGATAGCAATTGGCGCATCGTAAGCCGCGTCATTGGCCTGAAGTCGTGCCATTCGTTCGCGTTGCTGCTCACGGATCCATTGTTCTTCCTGTTCGCGCCTAAGACGCGCCCGCCATTGTTCGTCTTGTTCCGCCGCCGGCTCTATCTGCTGCTGCGTCTCGGAGTGAGGCCCAGGAAGGGGATTACTTGACGTCTGTTTGCGTGCGTCGACCGGCGTCGGCTGCAATCCGGGCGGTTCGACCGGCTCGCCAATGATGCCGTCACTCACCCCCCGCTTCAGCTGATCGGCGTAGGTCGATGCGGGATTTCCGCTACTTTCCCCTGGACCAGCGTCCCGCTTGAAGAACAGGCCGCGCGTAGAGAGGCCGTAGACGATCACGCCAAGGAAGGCGACGACCAGGACAACAACGATCGCAATGGGAAGCCTGTTTAATCGGCGAATGTTGCCTCTGCCTTCCTCTGCGGCACCACCAAGTTTGAGAGATTGGGCCATGGCCGTGCCCCCTATCCACGCTGCATGACAGAGACCGGGCTGGCAGGCACAGCGCCAGTCGGCGTGAGACGATAGGCCCGTCCGATCTCGATCGATCCAGTCGACAGTCGCGCCAGAAAGCCGCCTTCGAACGGCTCAACGGCATAGGCAAGTGAAACGATCTTTGTGCTGGTGTCTGGTTTCTGATCGATGATCACCGCATAACCCCAGCTCTTGAGGGCAGCCTCAACTGCCTCTCCAAAGGTTGACGAGTCCCGCTTTAAAACGACGGTCGCCGTGCCTGGCCCCATCTGTTCCGCAAGTCTGCTCACCATGTCTCCAGCCATCGCACTGGCGGCTTGACTGGGGATCTCCGCGGGAGCGACGCTCGATGCCAGCCCATCGGTCGTCGTACAGCCGCCAGCCGCGATTGCGACGATAATCAACGCCATAAGAGCGCAAGACATTGGCTGGCCCCTCATGAGTGTTGTCCTCGCGCGATTGTCACCTTTTCCTGATGCCATCCGACACCGGAAACCAGAACCGCTTTGTCGATCTGGTAGTCGACGATCATCATGTTGTCCTTCATCCGGTAGTTGACGATCCGGTTCTGCCCGCCCGAGACGACAAACAGCACAGGTGCATCCTGGGTGGCGAGTGAGCGCGGGAATTGGATGTAGGTCTTCGAACCGTCGGAATAGACCCTCGTTGGCCGCCACCGCGAACTGCCGGAAACGGAATAGCCGAAATTCAATTTATCTGCCGGGACGCCGGCCCCGGGGATGGTGCTTGCTTCCAAACGGGCATTCATGTCGGCGAGCTTCGCCGAGACATCTTCGGGATAGTCGAATCCGACGCGCGCCATGTATTGGGTTGGATGCGATTTGAGCTGGATATGATAGGTCCGACGCGAGGTGGTGACCACCATCGAGGTCACGAGACCTGCTTCGGCGGGTTTCACAATGAGATGGATCGCCTGACCGCCGACCTCGCCTGAGGTCGCGGGCTCGACCTTCCAGCGTACGGTATCCCCGACCAACACATCGCGTACGATCTCACCGGGTTGAAGCTCGATATCGCACACTTGCAAGGGAGAGCAGACCACAGACGGCTGGACCTCGCCATAGAGGAACACGACCTTTCCGTCCTCCCCTTTGGTCACCAGCCCCCGTCCCCCTCGCCACTGCCCGGAGATCCCCATTCCTTTTGCTTCGTTCGCGCTGACCGTCTGCGCCGACGCTTCAGGTGAAAAGAGGAGGCTCGTGGCAATGGCAATGCCGACTGCGGCGATCCCAGCGGTCGCCCTGTTCATTCTAGAGTTCAAAGTCATAAGCGGGAACGCCTTTCAAAGCTGTGCCGTCCAATCGAAGTCGCGGAGATAGAGGCCGATTGGGTTTAGGCGGATGATGGCTTCATCCTGCGGCGGGGTAAGCGTGACGGTCGCAATACCGCGAAAGCGACGGGTCGCCGTCTCCTGCCCCTTTCTGTCTCGCTCGAATTCTGTCCAGTCGATCTGATAGGACTGGTTCGACAGCGCCACGATGTTGTTGACCTCAACGGCGACCGTGGCGCTGCGCGCTTTGTCGAACGGTGAGTTCGAGCGAAACCAGCCGTTGATTTTTTCCGTTGCCGGGTCGGAGGTCCGAAGCATCGCATATGTGTGGTCGATATATTGCTTTTGCACGACCGCATCCGGCGTGACCGACCTGAAATTAGAGACGAAGGCGCCAAGCGTGGCGCGCACGACCCGCGCATCGGCATATTCGATCTCCTGAGGAAAGCCGGCGCTCGCGGCGGTTCCGAGCTTGTCGACCTCGACAATATAGGGAACAAGCTTGACCTGGGTGCTTTGAAAGAGCGCATAGCCAAAACCGATGACCGCCATCAGCATGCCCGTCACCCCGATGATGCGCCAGGCCGCTGCGGACCTGACATACGAGCCATAGCGTTCATTCCACTCTGCTCGCGCCGCCAAATACGAATTGTCGGGATATTCACGCGAACCATTCGAACTTCGTCGGACGATTTTTGCCATCACGGCGCTCATCCTCTTTTCCCCTTGTTGACGCTCGAGGCCCTTTGCGCCTCTCCGAGCTTGGAATTCGCTAGTCCAAGCGTCGACGTTCCATGCGTACCCTGGGCATGCATGGCCTGATCTCTGGCTGCCGAAGCCAGTGCTCCTCCTGCCGCGCCGATGCCGCCTGCCATGCCCCGCAATGCCGCGCCGGCCATTGAGGAACCGCTGTTGCGCGCATCGGCATACGTGGATGCCCCCATTTTCGCTCCGCTCCAAGCGAGACTACCCGCGCCGACCGCGGTTCCAATTGCGAAACTTGCCGCCTGCGACCCATGTCGAATGGTCTCCATTCCGCCCGTCACTGACACACCCTGCACGACCCCCTGGATGATGTTGGGCACGTACATCGAGATCAAGAAAACGACGACGGCGATGCCGGCGATCGCAAGCGCTGTCTGATATTGATCGCCGACGGACGGTTCGTTCGCCAACCCGATCAGAACCTGCGTGCCGATCCTGGCAATCATCACAAGCGCCATCAGCTTCATGCCAACGCTGAACGCATAGACGAGATAGCGGATCGCAAAATCCTTCGTGAAGCTGGATCCGCCCAAACCCAGCATGATTACGCCGGCAAGGAGGCCGACATACATCTCGATCAGAACCGAAATGAAGATCGCTGCAATCAGTGAGAATGAAATGACGCTAACGATCATCGCAAGCGCGGCCGACAGAGCAAGCGCATTGTCCTGGAAGAGCCCGAAGCTTATCTTCTCGGACATTTTGGACGCGACCACGAGTCCGGCATTGAAGATGTCTGCCGGTGACGCTGAACCGCCGCCAGCGCCAATATCGAAGAGGCTGTCAACGATTGCCCTGGCGAGAGCGGGACCGCGATCGAGAACGAAAGCGAAAAAGCCGATGAACATGATGCGGCGAACGAGTTCGGCAAACCAGGCCTGCAGCGACGCCGCCTGAATGGCTAACCACACGGCACCGATTCCGACTTCAATGCCCGCGAGAATCCAGAAAAGCGATCTTGCAGCATCGGTGATGGTGGTTTCCCATCCCTTTGCTGCGGTCACGACCTGATTTTGGAGTGTTGTCAGAACGCTGCCGTCCTGCGCCGCAACCGGGGAAACAAGGAAAACGGCTGCGATCAGAAACGACAGTAGCAAGGCCCTTGAGCTGTACGATGCGCGATTCACCATCTGGGCCGCATCTCCTGTCCGCCGTGCTGACCGCGACGTAGTCCAGGTGCGGGCAGCTCCAACCGCGTGGATGACGATGATGACATAGACGATTAGGACCGGTTTCGGCGTCACCATTGGGGTCTGATCTCCTGTCCGCCGGATGTCGACGGGGCGTCGGCCTTGAAAAAATCCTCACGCCGCGCCTGGGACAGGTCCTTGTCCGTCTGCTCAGACTGATACCAAGTCCCCATCATTGTCATTTGTTGCGAGACGAGCCCACGAAGCTTCTGGATTTGCGCTACTTCCTGGGTGGCGATCTCATGACCGACCTGCAATGCCTTCATCTGACCGTCGGCACTCTCCGACATTGTCCGAAGCGTCGACATGGTCGAGTCTTCCGATGAAAACTGCTCCGCTGTCAGATTTGCCGCCTTCAGCGTGCCGGCAATGGTGTCTCGATTGGTGTTCGACCAACTCTCGTATGTCGAGGAGAAGGAACTGCTGTCCGGCAGGCCGCTCTTGAAATCCTGATAGCTCTTGAAGCGCTGGTTCAAGACGTCATCAATATTGCCCATGGAAAAAGCAACGCCCTGACCCTGGGCCACGATGTTCTGAAGCTTGTTAAGGTCGCTCTCGATCTCGCCCCACGTGTGAGTTGGCAGCTGGGCTGTGTTTTGCAGCATATTTTCATAGATTTTCAGTTGGTTCTGTATTTGCTCGGCGAGCTGCGAGATCTGTGTGACCTGATTGTTGACCTGTTCGGCGGACTTGCCGACAAGGCTGACCAACTCGCTGTTATTCGCGATCTGCGTGAATTCGGTTGCCTGGCCGGTGACCCCGCCGGCAACCAAAACGTCAGGCGCGGACAGGAATAAGGCGAGAGCTGAGGATGCGACCATGGAAAGCCGGCGGCTAAACCGGCAAAAGTCTGGAACCATCATGTGTAACCCCTCTTTGTTCGAGCCAATGGACCGGCCAGGTTCGACCGTATTGAGCCGAAAGCTTTCGGATCTGGCGGATATCCTCCTTGCCCGAGGCCCCCACGAAGGAGAGCGCGACCGGACCGAGCGCCATATCGAAAAGGCGCCTGCCATCGGCAGACGCCACGTAATATTCGCGCTTCGGAAGAGAGGTGGAGACAATCTCGATCTGCCTCTCGCTAAAGCCAAGACGTTCGTAGAATTCGCGCGTGCCGGGGTCGCGCGCCGCACCGTTCGGAAGGCAGATCTTCGTTGGGCAGCTCTCCTTCAGCACGTCGATGATGCCGGAGCGCTCCGCATCGGAAATCGACTGCGTTGCCAAGGCGACCGCACAATTCAACTTGCGTAGCACCTTCAGCCATTCGCGGATCTTCGATCTGAACACCGGATGGCCGAGCATGACCCAGGCTTCGTCGAGAAGAATGAGGCTCGGCGCGCCCGTCAGGCGCTTTTCGATACGCCGAAACAGATAGGTCAGAACGGGCACGAGATTGCGCTCGCCCATATTCATCAGCTCTTCGACCTCAAAGGTCTGAAACATTCCAAGGAGCAAGCCATCTTCCTCGGCATCGAGAAGTTGCCCCATTGGACCATCGACCGTGTAATGGTGCAGCGCTTCTTTGAGTTCGCGCATCTGCACGCCGCTGACGAAATCGGAGAGCGAACGACCGCTGGCTTCGGCCATCAGCGCAATTTGGCGCGAGATGGCATTGCGGTGATCGGGGCTCACGAAAACGCCCTGCAGCGTAACCAGCGTTTCGATCCATTCTGTGGCCCATGCACGATCGGCATCCGTGGAAAGGTCGGAGAGCGGGCAAAAGGATAGTCCAGCGCCCTCCACTGGGGCCGAGCCACCGATCTCGTAGTGGTCGCCGGCCGTTGCCAAGGTCAAAGGGAGCATTGATCGGCCCTTGTCGAAGGCGAAAATCTGGGCGCTTTCATACCGCCGAAACTGCGCGGCGATCAGCGAAAGTAGTGTCGATTTCCCGGATCCTGTCGGTCCGAAGATCAGCGTATGACCAACGTCATCGACATGCAGGTTGAGTCTAAAAGGCGTTGACCCGCTCGCCACCTGCACCAAAGGCGGTGAACCGGCTGGATAAAACGGGCATGGCGCGGTTGCGCTGCCCGACCAAACTGAGTTGAGCGGAATGAGATCGGCAAGGTTGCGGGTGCTGATCAGGGGTTCGCGAATGTTCGCATACCAGTTTCCCGGCAGCGAGCCGAGAAAGGCCTCCGTCGCATTCAACGTCTCGATCCTGGCACCGAAGCCTTCTGCCTGTACCAACCGGCGAACCGCCTCGCACTTTTCCTGAAGCTGCACGTTGTTCTCGTCAAAGAGGACGATGACCGGCGTGTAATACCCATAGGCAACAAGTTGTGAGGCGGCTTCGGCGATCGCATCTTCTGTTTCCGCAACCATGAGCATCGCATCTTGGTCAAGGGAGCTGGAGTTGGTCTGGAAGAGCTGATCGAAGAACGGCCGAACCTTTTGCTGCCATTTCTTGCGCGTTCGTTCCAGCTTTGCGCGCGCTTCCTGCTCATCAAGAAAGATGAAGCGGCTCGACCAACGATAGGTAAGCGGCATCAAATCGAGCGAGTTCAGGATGCCCGGCCAGCTCTCCGCCGGAAGCCCGTCTATGGCGACCACACCGAGGTAGCGGTTCTCGACTTTGGGTGACAGGCCGTGCTGAAGCTCGGCGGTTACGAGCCAGTCGAGATACATCGGAATGTCCGGCAGACGGATCGGGTGGTTCTCGGCGGTTACGCAAAACCGAATGAACTGAAAGAGCTCGTCGTAGCGCGCGGATCGAAAGCCGTCGCGCTCCTCCACCTCTTGCGTCATCATCCGCCGGATCGAGAGGACATTGGCGAGGTATTGCTCGACCTCGCGTATCGAGGTCTCGAAACTCTCAAGAACAGTATCGGCGTAGGAAACAGCCCGACTTTCAGAATCAGAATAGACATAACGGGTCAGCCCTGACCGTCGTCGTTCCGGCGGGCGGTAGGTCAGAATGAGGGCATGGGTACTTTCGAAATGCCCACTGTCCCGCTCAAAATGCGCTCTTCGCTCGGCATCGATGGCCCGCGTCACTGGATCGGGAAAATGACAGTCCGCTTCGGCGGGATAGGCAACCGTCGGCACCCGAACCGCCTCAACCTGAATCATCCAGCCCGAACCGAGCCGCGATAGGATCATATTGATCTGCCGTGAAACCTCGTTGCGTTCGCTATCGCTGGCGCTTTCTGAGTCCGGGCCTGCGAAATACCAGCCCGACATCAACGATCCATCCTTCAAAAGGATGACGCCGTTTGCGATGAGCCCGGCATATGGAACAAGATCAGCAAAGGACGGGCCAGGGTGGCGAAAAGACTTCAGAGCGACCATCTCAAAGCCTCAGTATCGACGCCAGGGCGTGGAGGTTGGACGATAGACCGGCCTGTAGCGGATATGCCGCGCGTAGACCTGACGCATCAAAGGGTCCGCTTTCGCCATCGCGCGGAGTAAGCCGACTGCAATGATCCAGACCGCGATGCCAAAAAGCGCGGCATACCAGGTCAGTACGACAAAGATCAGAATCGCCGTCGCCAGACCGGTCAACAGGACAAGTTCGCGATCCGCGCCCATGAGGAGGTTGGGTCGGGAAAGTGCGCGATGAATGCGCGAATGCGCGAGGCGCGGGCCGGGTTCAGCCATTCGTCCCCTCCCCGCCTGTTTGGAACAAACGGTCAGCAGTGCTTTCGGCACTGCCAACTGTCGCCCCGGTTGCGCCAAAGAGCGCGACGATCTGCGCGGCCCCCAACAGGATGCCTGCGACCAGAACGATATACATCAAACGGCGCGTGAAATCGGTCAGCTCGCCCCCGAAAATCAAGGTACCGCCTGCCATCGCCACAGCCGCAAGCGCGATGAAGCCGGCGACTGGCCCGGTAATCGATTGCTGGATCTGCTGAAGAGGACCTTCCCATGGAAGACCACCTCCCCCCGAAGACGCCGATGCACGATCGACGAGCAGGATCGTGAATGCCAACAACAGCAGTCCAGTGGTAAGGACTCGCTTACGCAACATGGCGTTCCTCCTGAGGAGCATAAGACTCGGTGTGATAGCGGCCGTTTGAGAAATTCTCGACGTGGAGAACGTCGCGTACGATCCGACCGCGAGCGGTGCGTTCGATCGAGACGATGAGATCGACGGCCTCGCCAATAACCTCTCGCATGGGCTGCTGGCTTACTTCTGCAGCCAGTTGTTCGAGCCGGCGCAGCGCGGATTGCGCGTTGTTCGAATGGATTGTCGTCAGACCGCCGGGATGCCCCGTGTTCCACGCCTTAAGGAGCGTGAGTGCCGCTCCATCGCGCACCTCGCCGACAACGATCCTGTCCGGGCGCAAACGCATCGTGCTCTTTAGCAGCCGGCCCATATCGACAATATCACTGGTGTGGAGCGCGATGGCGTTTTCTGCAGCGCAGCGGATCTCAGCGGTGTCTTCGAGGATGACAATCCTATCGTTCGGCGATGCATCGACGATCTCCGCAAGCACGGCATTTGCAAGCGTGGTCTTGCCAGAGCCGGTGCCGCCGGAAATAACGATGTTGAAACGAGACGAGATGGCGCTGCGGATGACGCAGGCTTGGTGCTCTGTCATAACCTTCGTCGTCACGTAGTCGTCGAGCGGAATGAGATGCGAGGCGTGGCGCCGGATGCTGAAGCTCGGTCGGGCAACGACGGGAGGGAGAAGCCCCTCAAATCTGTGTCCACCGATCGGCAACTCTCCCGAAATAATGGGGCGCTCCTCGTCGGCCTCCGATTGAAGCGCGTGCGCGACGCTACCGATGATGATCTCCGCAGCAGAAGAGGACATCTCACCGGCTGGGGCAACGCCGTGGCCTAGTCGCTCGATGAACAGCTTCCCGTCCGGATTGAGCATGATTTCCACGACGGTGGCATCCTCCAAGGCGACGCAAAGGGTATCGCCTAAGGCCTCCTGCAGCTTCCGGATGAGACGCGGGTGAGAGCGCGGGGTCATCTCCTGTCTCCCCGGGCTCAGGTCGCGCGCCTGTGGGCCGGCCGGATCGGTCGATAACCCTCCGGGCGAACATTCTCCAGACTTGTTTGGTCGGTGGGCAGCTTCCCGACAACCGACATCGTGTTGCCGATTGGTCGTGGCTCGCCGACCCTTGTCATCGGCCAACCAGCTCGCTTCAGAATGCGCTCGATCCGAAGGTCGGTTCCAGTTACGAGCTCCGTATAGCCGTTGGCCATCGACCATTCGATAATTGCCGCAAACATCGTCAGTGTGACGTCATGCAGCGAACCGGCTCCCCTCCCCTCGCAGAACGAAGTATCGACACAGAAGCGGGAACTCTCGACCATGGTCGGATGCGGTGAATATGTGCCGTCGGCCAGGAGATCTGGGAACATGGCGGCGACCATGGTGTCGCCGGTCGACGGCAGAAGGCGAACACATCCAAAGACACATCCGTCGCATGCCACGGCAAGAATGTAAGTGGGGCCGAGGCGATCGAAAGCGTCGATGTCACGCCCGTCTGCGACCGGAACATCCCAGCCGAGACGATCCTTGAAGACACTTGCGCGAAGTCGGAACATCGCGTCAATGAGGTCTGGATGATCATCGTGGTTTGCAGCAGGAATAGCGATTGGCTGCATCAGTTGAGCTCCGATCTAATTTGTTCGGCGCTACTGGGCCCTATCTCGCGGTGCACCGCGACTAATGAAATTATGAGTCACAGCAGTTTCTATTGCCGGGTGAGTCGCGGATCGGGCCTACACGGTGGGTTCGATCGTTGCTTCGAGCTCGTGACACTCATAAAAGTAATAGCGCCGATGCGGGGCCGCATAGCGCTCGGAGGCAGATACGCCTTTGATTTATTGGGGGAAAGAGGCTCAGTTGCGGTTGGACGCGCGCAAACCCTTCGCGGGACATTAGCATTTCATTAACCCTAACATCCTTGCCGTCACAAGGGAATCATGACTATGGTTCCAGACGGAAAGCGCGCGTCTGACGCTCTAAAAGCGTCTTGAAATGAGGGTGCCTTGAAACCACGAGCTGTTGAACAGAGCCGGGAGACCACCTCCGCTCGGATCACGCGCCGCGCCGAGGCACTGTCATCGCGACTGCGCTCTGTCGGCGAAAGGCTTTTTCCGCCGTCGGCGCGGAAAGGCCTGCGCTCTTTTACCTCTGGCGAAGTCGCTGAGATTGTCGGTGTCTCCGATGGATATCTTCGGCAGTTGTCGCTGGACGGGCTAGGGCCAGCGCCCGAGATCGGTCCTAGTGGCAGACGTTCCTATACCCTTCAACAGATCACAGACCTGCGGGAATATCTGGCAACGGCACGACCAAAAGAGGCCCTGAAATTCTGGCCGCGGCGGCGCGAGACGGACAAGCTCCAAATCATCACGGTGGCCAACTTCAAGGGCGGATCGGCAAAGACGACAACCTCGTTGTATCTTGCACAGGGATTGGCATTAAAGGGCTTGCGCGTGCTCGCCATCGACCTCGACCCGCAGGCATCGCTCTCATCGATGTTTGGCCTTCAGCCCGAATTCGACATTGCCGATAATGCCACCCTTTACGGGGCGATCCGTTACGATGACGAACGGGTGCCTATGCAGAAAGTGGTGCTTCCCACTTATTTTTCGGGGATCAGCATCGTGCCCGGGAACCTGGAGCTGATGGAGTTCGAGCACCAGACTCCGCGATACATGATGGAGACGCGGAGCCGTCCGGAAGACCTGTTCTTCCGACGGGTCGCCCGGGCAATCGGCGAGGTCGACAACGATTTTGACGTCGTGGTGATCGACTGCCCGCCACAGCTCGGCTTCCTGACGATGGGCGCATTGAACGCCGCAACCGGCATGGTCGTGACGGTTCATCCCCAGATGGTCGATGTTGCGTCTATGAGCCAATTTCTGCTGATGACTTCTGACCTTGTGTCGGTAATCGAAGATGCCGGTGGCAGACTGGACTATGATTTCCTGCGATTCCTGATCACAAGGCATGATCCTCGGGATGTTCCGGAACAAGAAATCGTTGCGTTGCTCAGAGATGTCTTTGACAACGATGTGTTTGCGGCAACCGCCTGGAAGTCGACGGCAATCGCAAATGCAGGCCTGACAAAACAATCGCTCTATGAGCTTTCCCGTGGTGCCGTGGGCCGCTCGGTCTATGACCGAGCAATGGAGTCGATCAATGGCGTCAATGAAGAAATCATCAACTTGATCTTTTCTGTTTGGGGGAGGCCAAAGAATGAGGGCCGATCCTGAGCTTCAAGCGAGCGCGACGTTGTCTGCTGACAACAATGCGCCAAACATTTGGCGGCCGGTCCGATTTATCGGGCGGAAAGCTTCTCCGTTCGAGAGTGCGGGCAATGCCGATTTGACGAAGCGTCGCGCGATCAACGCGACGTTGTCTGCAGACAACATCGCCTACCCCCTCCCCTGTCCGGTGAGCTGGACGAGGTCGACGGCTTTGTTGTCTGCAGACAACGTGATTGGTATCGGAAGCCGACGCGCACGAGATGGACGTTGTCTCCAGACAAGACGCCTCCCGCTCGCGCAGCATCCGAGCCACTATGTCGCCTGCGCGATCAGGCGCTGTGCGGAGGATACGAAATGAGCAAGCGAACCCAGTCGATCCGGTCTATGTTTTCCGCCAAGGAGGACGAAGCCCCGACAGTGGACAACAAGGCACCGCTGCACCGCATGACTGCAGGTGCGGTCAAGTCGCTAAAGGACACGTTCTCGGGCGTGGAGCGCGACTATCAGGAACTGCGCAACAAGCTGGCTTCCGGTGCTGTCGCAATCGACCTCGATCCACAATTGATCGACCCCTCCCCCTTTGCCGATCGTTTTGCCGAGCAGGATGAAGCCTCCTTTGAGATGCTGAAGCAGTCGCTCGCCGACCGCGGCCAGGAGATCCCAATCCTGGTGAGAGAACATCCGACCGTTGCCGGGCGCTACCAGAGTGCATATGGCCACCGACGCGTCCGTGCCCTACGCGAACTCGGACGCTCGGTGCGCGCATATATTCGGCCGCTCTCGGACGAAGATCTTGTCGTCGCTCAGGGCATCGAAAATTCGGCTCGCGAGGATTTGAGCTTCATCGAGCGAGCTTCATTTGCCTATAAACTCGAAGCCGCGGGATTTCAGCGGACGGTGGTGCAGACAGCCCTTTCTATCGACCGTGCCGAAGCGTCGAAATTGGTGGCAGTCGCCAAGGCTGTGCCCGCTGAAATCGTCGATGCCATTGGGCGTGCCCCAAAGATCGGAAGAGCCCGATGGCAGGCCTTGAGCGATCTGATCCAGGACGTCAACGGACTCGATCGCGCGACAGATGAGATCAAGTCAGAAGGTTTCGCGGAGAAACCGACTGATGAGCGATTCATGCTTGTGTTGACCGCCGCGACCAACCCGGCGGACCGAATTGCACCGGCCGGCGAGCCGCTCATCGCAAAGACTGACGATGGACGAGAAATCGCAAAAATGACCAGGTCAGCCAGGCATTGCCGGATACAGCTCGACCGCAATGACGACTCCGCGTTTGCAGACTACGTCATGTCGAAACTGCCCGCGCTTTACGAAGTCTATCAGAATGAGAGGAGTGACGACAAATGAACTGACGCTGAAGTGCCGCTAACCGAGCGCAATCAGCAAAGAAAAAAGGCCTCCGAAACGAATTCCAGAAGCCCTTTCTCGATCTTTGGCGAGTTTGAGATTCGCACTTCCTGGAATCCTAGTCAAGCGTCCTTCGACGATGAACGCCTGTTCGGCGCGCACTTTTTCTTTGCCTAACGAATAGGTGAAGAGAATGCAGATGCATATTGCAACGACGCCCTTTGGGCGGCGGACGATGTCGCTTGGCCAGATTGCAAATCAGATGGCCGCAAGGGATTTACCCAATGACGTCGTCGTCCAGAAATGGCAGGTCTTTCAGCATATCCGCGAGGCACGCGACGCTCTGGGTGCTACGGATCGTTCGCTGGCAATCCTCAACGCGCTGTTGTCGTTCTATCCTGACGCGACGTTGACAGCCGACAGCGAAATGATCGTCTGGCCATCGAACGATCAACTCGCTTCGAGGGCAAATGGCATGCCGGCGACAACGCTCCGGCGCCATATTGCTGTCCTTGTCCAGGCCGGCCTGGTTATTCGCAGGGACAGTCCGAATGGCAAGCGGTTCGCCCGGAAGGGGCGTGGCGGTGAGGTCGAACAGGCCTATGGCTTTGACATTTCGCCGATCCTTGCGCGCGCCGACGAATTTCGGGAGTTGGCCGAGGCCGTGCAGAACGAGAGAAAAGCCCTAAGGGTAGCCAAAGAGCGATTGACGCTTCTGCGTCGCGACATTTGCAAGACGATCGAAACGGCAATCGAGGCGGGGGTTCCTGGACATTGGGGCCGCGTTCAACAGAACTACAGCACCATCGTTGAGCGCCTGCCGCGTTCCGCCACACGGGCGCTCTACGAAGACATTGGCTCGCAACTGGATGAACTGCTGCAGGATATCCGTATCGTCTTGGAAGAATTTATAAATTTACAAAAAGCGGACGGCAATGAGTCCCAAACTGGACGTCACATACAAAATACAAATCCAGACTCTAAAATTGAATCTGAACACGGCTCTAGAAAAAATAAAGAGGACAGCGGCACCGCCGAGGTAAACCGCAACATACGGGCGTTGCCGACAAGAGACCTGCCGCTAGCTATTATCTTGGATGCGTGCCCCGGGATGATCGACCTCGTCCCGGGCGGCGCTATCCGCCATTGGCGCGATTTTTTGGGCGCGGCCGAGCTCGTCCGTCCGATGCTGGCGGTCAGCGTAAGCGCCTGGAAGGATGCGCGGGCGGCGCTCGGTGAACAACAAGCCGCGATTACGCTTGCGGCAATTTACCAGCGCGCGGATAAGATCAATAACGCCGGAGGTTATCTGCGGAGCCTGACGGAGCGTGCTCGGGAAGGCAAATTCTCGACGTGGCCGATGATCATGGCACTTCTGCGCGCCAAGCTCGAAGCCTCAAAGGGAATTCTGGCCACGAGGGGGATGTTGTCAGCAGATCCACAAATGCCTGGGATTTCCGGGGTAGGGCACGGGTCTCCCGAGCTCCTTAGACAGCTTGCGAAACGCAAGTCAGGATGAAGTGGAGGATTGCTGGAACCGGATCAGTGCTCCTGCTCAAGCGGTCCGACGATCGTGATCCCTTCGCTTCGCGCCGCCGCCGCCATCTTGCGGTCGCCCGTCGCCAGTGGTCGGCCCTCTGCTTTCGCCAGCGCGACGTAACTGGCGTCATAGCCGGTCAATGTATAGCGGGCGGCTTAGATCGAGAGCTGCTGACAGAGTGGGGGGATGGTCCCAGCCGACCGCCGAGGCGGGAAAACGTCACACTCGGCCGCCTTTAGAAACAATACCGAAACTCAACCCTCAAAGCAGTCGCGCCGCTCGGCCGCTTCGCCGTGTAGCATTGTTGTAGTAAGTGGAGGCCTGCTGCATCGATCGGTGTCGCGACTGTTCCATCGCCTCGGGCAGGGGAATGCCTCGGTTTGCGGCTTCAGTCAAATAACCCGACCGCAGCCCATGCGCCGAAAACTCACCAGGATCCAGCCCGGCCATCTCCGCCCGCTGCTTGAGGATCGCATTGACCGACTGCGGATCGATCGCGCGCCGCGACACCGTTCCCCAACGGTCGATCGCCCGAAACACGCTGCCCTTGTCGATCTTCGCCGCCGTCATCCAGGCATTCAGGGCCTCCACCGGCCGGCCTGTCAGATAGACCACGTCGTCCTGCTCGCCATTGCTGGTCTTGGTGCGACCGAGATGGATGGCAAGAGAAGGGAGGGGGGCGCCATTCTCGATCGGGATCGTCGCCTCGACGGTCAGCTGCTCGCAGCGCAGCCCGGCGATCTCGCTGCGCCGCCGGCCGCCAGAGGCAAAGGCGACCATCAGGATGGCGCGATCCCTGACATCGCGCAAGCTGTCGGCGGCGCAGGTCGCCAGAAGCTTTGCCAAAATATCGCCGGTTACGGCTTTCGCGCTCTTGCGCCGGCGCGTCCGCGGGACGGCACGCACCGCGAGACGAATGGCGGATTTGAGGGCAGGGGAGGCGAAGCCGCCCTCAAGGCCACGCCATTTGGTCAGCGTCGACCAGCTGGCCAATCGCCGGCGCACCGTGTCCGGGGCATGTGGGCCGACGGATCGAAGGAAGCCTTGATCTCTCAGGCTATGCTCGACGCTGGCCGGCATGCCGTGGTCCGGATCGCTGTCACGCTCGTCCGGATCCCAGAGGTGATGGGCGACGAATTTCAACAGCAACGCCTCGGGTGCGGGCCAGGGGAGGGGACTGCCGGTGGCGGCCAGCGACCAGGCCTGAAGGTAAGCGAGATCGGATGCCAGTGCCCGAAGGGTATTGCCGCCCATGCCTTCGTTGACGAGATGGCGCAGCGTTTCGACATCCTGGTCCGTCAACAGTTCGGCGAGTTCGTCGCGCCGGTCGATCGGCAGCACCGCGGCGATGGTGTCGAGCTCGTGGGCGCGGCGATCGATCGCACTCATTTCGGCAGGCCGTGCTCGTCATAAAAATCGTCGTGGTCGGAAGTGGTGCCGAGCGTTACGGTGGTCCGGCCCTCTGCCGCCAGTTTCAAGACCTCCTCCATCGTCCCTGCTTTTCTTGCGATGTAGCTCAAGGTCGCGATCGGCCTTCCATTGCGACAGATCATGACTTCATCGCCACGAGCTGAAAGCGCGATCAGTTCCTCAAGCCGCTCCGCCGCCTCGGCAATTTCAACAAAAACTGTCATTGCGCATCCTCACCAAACTCGCTCGTGCAACACGGCATCGAATGCCACGTCTGTTGAGACGAAGGCGCAATGCTCCAGTCGAGCCTGGGCCGCCAAAATCCGATCCCAGGGATCGCGATGCTCCCAGTCGAAAGCGGCGGCCAGTTCCGCGTGCAAATCGGTGATAGCCAGCGTCTGTAGACCGCTGGCCGCCACCGCGGCGCGCAGTTCCTGGGGCTTCAAATCCAACTTCTTCAGCCGCATCTTGTTGTCGAGCTCATAGAAGGACACGGCGCTGACGAGAATGGAATTCGCCTTGTCCTCGATCAGCAATCGCGCTTTCGACGACAAGCGATCACTGCCGATCGTCCACCAGTAGACCGCATGGCTATCGAGCAGAGTTTTCACGAGCGCGCCTCGTCCTTGCCGGGCTTGCCGCGCCAGACGCCGGCATCGTCGTTCCAGTCGCCGGCGTCGATATCCGCCTGTTCGGCGTCGTGGTCGTCGAACAGGTCGTCGGGAAGTCCGCGTTGGCGCAGAAGGCCGAAGGGCCGTTTTCCGCCGGTCTCGGCGGGCCCAATACGGGCGTAGACTTCATTGCCGCGCATGATGACGATCTCCTCACCCTGGTTGGCGCGTTCCAGGACCTCGGCGAATTTCTTGCGGGCTTCGCTGATCCTGTAGCTGGTTTGCGGCATGGCGTCCTCCGGCTGAGTTTATCTGCAAGGATAGCACGATACTGCAGGGCGTACAAATGCCGTGTACGTATCACCATCGATAAGCGATACCTATCGCTAGTGAAACACTGCTCTCAAGATCATCAACAGTGACAGAAGCTAGAGATGAATTGGCTTCCGACATAGAGAAGAACAGCGTTAATTCATATGGTTAACGCGATGGCAATTCGGAAGTTCTCGGTAAGTGAACGTAAGTGGGGCACATTCGGTGGCGTTGCCGGTTCGGCAGGCAAAAGCGCTGAGTGCTGGTTCGCCCTAGCGGCTCCAGCGTTCAAGCCCGAGCGAGAATGATCGCCGGGAGCTGGGGAACCGGTTGACCTATGTTGCCAATGCCGAGCCTGTCGCCGAGGAAGTGGTAAAAGGAAAGCCCGAGCTTCTGGCAGGTCTTCATCAGACCGAGCATGATGTCTCGCGCGACCCGGCCGTCGCGGCTCATCGTGCCGCCGGAGATTTTTCGTTTCGTGACGAAGGTCCGCAGGTCATTTTCCGATGCGTTGGTGTGCAGCGGGATGCCGGGATGCTCGAGCACCTTTAGCATCTCGTTCTTCCTTCGATGCAGCCGCTCAAGCAGCTTGGTGCGCAGGGCGAAGATCCGGTCGAACCGTCGTCGGAAGGCAGGGGCAGCCTGCGGTGAAGGGTTCTGCTTGTAAGCTTTTAGCATCTTGTAGAAACGCCAGACCAGATCGCGAACCATCGTGAGCCGCCGCTCCTCCTTGGCGGTGGCCGGCATGAGCTTTTGCAGAAGGCGTTCTGCATGGACCCAACACAGCGCGTGATTGCCGACGCGGAACTGGCCGGCGTCGTCGGACACGATCACCATGTTGCCCACCAGACCATGATGGCGGATAGAACCCCAAAGCCCGGCTTCAGCAAGCGTGCCAATATCTTGCCGATCGAAGATATCGACACCCTTGCCGGCCAGATGCGTCATGAACGGTACCTGGTTGCAGAAGCGTTGTGGTTCAAACGTCCTAAGTACGGCGACCATGACTGGATCGCCACGGCGCTCTTTCAGATAATCGAATGCGGCATCGTTGAGCACATAATCCTGGTAATTGCCGCGCAGCAGCGACAGGAAATTCAGACGAGACTTCGATTTTGTCGTTCGGAAGACGGTAAAATTCGGGCCGCCGATATGTGTGGTGTAATAGTTATTATGGGAATGCCGCGCGCCAGTGTCGTCGACCGTCACATAAGGCGACGATACAAGACCGGCATGCAGCACCGCCGCGTCCTCGGCAACAAACCCATCGAGCTCTTTTGTCAAAAGCCGCACCATCTGACGCTTGGAGATATCGAGACCGATATCGTTCAGCAATGTCGTCAGCCGGGCGGTCGTCACTTGTCCGTGTGCGTGGAGCATCAGGCATAGCCGTCTGAGGTTGGCGCCATAGCCACCCATAATCCCCGCTGGCAAGGCTGCCAGCACCGTCTTTCCATTCGGGGTCACCCAGCATTCACGACGGTAATGCACGAGCTCTGCCTTGAGCACCAGGTCGTGAACGTAGAAGCTTCTGTATCCCTTGAAGCGCGAGCCGGCCGGAGCATCGACGCGCAGGATCTCCTGCCGGCTCACCCGCTTGACATCCAACTTTGCGCCGCGTGGCTTCTTCTTGCTCGCCGGCTTACTGCCGAGTGCAGCGTCCGTTGCCTTGTCCATTCCGGATGAGCGAAACGGTGGCCGCGGTGGCAGGTTTTTCAATCGCGCAATCTCGTCGCGCAACAGCTGGTTCTCGACTTTCAGCCGGGTATTCTCCAGCCGAAGCGCCGCGTTTTCCTCGCGCAGCTGGATGGTCTCGGCCTCAAGCTTCTCAAGTCTGGCTTCTGCCTGCCGCGACCGCTCCAGCAGACCCGTCACCAATCCGCGCAACGCATTCAGTGAGAGCGTGTCCGCATGCTCGGGGGAGGGGAGCCGTTTCTTCATGACAGAATCGAATCATGATTTGCCCCGATCCGGAATCCCAAAGCCAATTAGAGGCATTCAGCGCCGCCGGTTATGCACACTTTCTATACGTGGGCGCTGAAACGCTGCCACCGATTTTGCCCCACGTACCGAGACCGAGGTAAGTGGGGCAGATTTTATGGCGGTGGCGCTTTGCCAGGCAATTGTGCCACTTCTCGTCTTCTACCATAATCGGCGGAGATGATGACGATGGTGCGTCGTGGGGATCTTCGCATGAGCAAAGCGCAGAAAGTCTGCCCCGTTGTTTTCAGAATGCTCGATAGGGGACCAGAAGTTCTCGCTTTCCAGCATCCTTCGGCGGGAAGGCAGTTTGTGAAGGGCACTATTGAGAGCGGCGAAAAGCCCATTGATGCCGCCGAGCGCGAGCTTCGGGAAGAGAGCGGGCTCGTGGTGCGTTCACCCATGACATCTTTGGGCCTATGCGAAATAGGAGCTGGCCGCCAGCGACGGCATTTCTTTAAGTGGCAAGGCTTGAGTTTGCCGGATACATGGCAGCACGAGACTGTGGATGATCACGGTCACACGTTCGTGTTTTTCTGGCATCGATGACGGCGGTCCTCGCATATCGGCGAACAAGAGAGCCACCCATGAAGAAGATCACAGCAGTTGCTATCGCCGCACTGTTTACGATCGCTCCGGCACATGCTGCGAGCCAAGTCGTATTCGATTGGAGCCTGATCACCTTAGGCTTCGGACAATATGACGCTAACCTGATGCTTTGCGACCGAAAGCCGGCACTAGACGAGAGGCGTCGGATCCTCGAAATTCTAAAAAGGATACCTGGCTTTGACACTCAGGCGGCCGATGGACGCCTAACGAGGATGGCTGAGCTTACATATTCCCAGATCGAGGTCCAGGGCTGCAACCGCAAGAAACTTGCGGCTTTCCGGCATTCGCTCGACGTGGAAATGGATAATCTGCAACAAGACATCGACCATGGGTCCAGCGATGGCAAGCAGTCCGCCGCGCCCAACTCAAGGCAAGGAAATACCTCGCCTTAGCAAGTAAGCGGTGCCGAATGATGCTGGGTATCGGCGCGAGGGCGGACCGCGCTCTCGACGATCCTTGCCAGCGTGAGCGCGCATTCTCCAAAGAGAGCAGAGCCGAGGGCAAAGGTTAGCTGCTGGCATGGCGATCACGCGGCGACTGAGATATGGCAGGGGTGGATTGCAAAAGAGGTTGGATCTGGATGGAAGCGAAAGCCGTGGCACCGTAAACTTAACGTTCGTCAGGCGACAGCTGGTGCCCCTGGTCGGCTTTCCGATTATATCCGAGCGATTTCGGCCCACATGCTCATGGCGGCGGCGCGCAGTTCGCGATGGTGGCTGGCGGAAATGTCGCGGCGTGGGATGTGGAAAAGGTTGGCGATCGGATCGTGGATGGAGAGGAAGCGCTGCAACTGTCGCCGTGACTTGAAACGCTTCATCATCCGTTCTCGTCGTCGTGTTGGCTGATGGGAGTTCTCCGCCCGGTTGTTGAGGCTCTTGTGGGATCGATGCTCGACGCCGGGCATGACCTCTCGTTTGGCGACGTCATAGGATCGGAGCTTGTCGGTAACCATCACGCGTGGCGCACGGCCTTGGCCCTTCAGCAGCTTGCGCATCAGGCGTTTGGCTGCCTTGGCATTGCGGCGGCTTTGCACCAGAACCTCCAGCACAAATCCGTCCTGATCGACGGCGCGCCACAACCAATGTTTCTCGCCTCCGATCGAAATGATGGCCTCGTCTAGATGCCATTTATCGCCGAGCTGGCCGCACGAACGTCGACGGATCTGGTTGGCGAAGGTGCGTCCGAATTTTTCCGCCCACAGCCTGACCGTTTGATGCGAAACGGTGATCCCTCGCGCCGCCAGCATGTCCTCGACCATCCGCAGGCTGAGCGGAAAGCGAAAATAGAGCCATACGGCGTGGCCGATGATTTCGGCGGGAAAACGATGGCGGCGGTAAAGAGGATCTCGGTCAGTCATGGCCGAGCATCCCACATTGAAATCCATGCTTCGTTAAGTTGACGATGCCGGCATGGCTAGCACGGGCGAGGATGTGGTTTTCAACCAGACCGGCTGGTCGTCCATGCGCAAGTCGAGAAGGTAGGAAAACCCGGCCTGCGGCAGCAGGTCCAGCGTATTGTCGGTATGGGCGAGCCAGGGGCTCGACCAGCCCTTGGCCGGAAAACCCTGTTCTGATGTGATGCGCTCCTGGACTGATTTGAGATAGGGGCTCCGTGGGAATCTCTGCAATAATACCCGCTAAGAGATTTGTCGTGCGACGGAAAACAGATGGTTTCCGCACAGCGCCGTCGCAGCGCGAAACTGCAGAGGCGAACCGGCGATTTTTTGCGCGACAAGCCCTGTCGGAATGTGGCACTGTACGGCAATTCTTGATTTAAGGTTTGTCGCACATGCTGATTGGTTACATGCGGGTGTCGAGCAACGACGAGCGACAGTCCGTAGCCTTGCAGCGTGATGCCCTTCTTGCCGCTGGCGTGGACCAACGTCACCTGCACCAGGACCGCGCTTCCGGCGCGCGTGACGATCGGCCGGGTCTGAAGTCGTGCCTTGCCGAATTGTGCAAGGGCGACGTGCTGGTTGTCTGGAAGCTGGATCGGCTGGGCCGATCGCTGTCTCACCTGATCCGGATCGTCGAGGATTTAAAGGTGCGTGGTGTCGCCTTCCGATCACTGACGGAAGCGATCGACACGACGAATTCGCACGGTGCGTTTCTGTTCAATCTGTTCGGCACGCTCGCCGAATATGAAAGAGCGCTGATCACGGAGCGGGTAAATGCGGGTCTGGCGGCGGCCCGCCGGCGTGGTCGCAAGGGCGGCAGGCCTCCGACAATCGACACCGAAAAGGTCGAGCAGATTCTCGCCGCATTGGAGGCTGGCGCCAGCAAGGCGTCGGTGTGCCGGACATTCAAGGTGCCGCGCTCGACGTTGATCGATACGTTGCGGCGATCTGGATGGACGGGGGCGGGCAAAGGGGAAGCGGTCACTCCTGTGATCTGAGGGCAGGCTTGATTGATGTCCTTCCTCGATGATCAGTCGCGCACCGCTCTGTTCGAACCGCCTGACGTTTATGAAGAGGCACTTGCACGGTACGCGCTGTCTTCCGAGGATATCGCGTTCGCCAAAGCACATCGCCGCTCCCACAATCGTCTGGGTTTTGCCGTTCAGCTTGCACTGGTGCGGGATCTCGGCCGGCCCCTTCGCTCAGGAGAGATCCCTCCCGAGGCGGTCATTTCCGTCGTGGCCGACCAGCTGGACATAGACCCAGCTGTGTTTGCGCTTTACGCCCAACGCGAGGAAACCCGTCGCGAACATGCCCGCGAGATTGTAGCGGCACTGGACCTCAGACCGGTTCAAACAAGGGATTACCGAACCCTGATTACAGCGGCCGCCCGCGAGGCGGCCGCGACCGAGCAAGGCAAACGAATCACCAAGGCCGTGATTGAAGCCCTGAAGGACAGAAAGCTGCTCGTCCCCATGCCGGAATTGCTGGTCCGTCTGGCGATGGTGGGTCGGGCCGCAGCACGGCGGCAAGCCTATAGCGGTCTGATTAGGGATCTTGGGCAACCATCGCTGTCAGCGCTTGATCAGTTGCTCGTCGATCGATCGGGTGATCGAAGCCATCTCGGCTGGATTGCCGAAGCGCCGGAAGGCGCCAAACTGAAGAACCTAAAGGCTCTGATCGCCCGTCTTGAGGTTCTGCGGTCGGTCGCCATTTCCGATGATCGGCGCAAGACGATCCATGCCAACCGTTATGGCATCATCGCCCGCGATGCCCGTATCCTGCATGCGCGGGAGATACGGCGTCTGACCGTCGAGCGGCGTTATGCGACTCTGACGGCTTTCGTCATCGAGCGCCAGGCAGCCATCACCGATCTTGCCATCGATATGTTTTGCAAACTGATCGGCAGCACCCGCCGCAAGGCCGAAATCAGCCGAAAGGATCGCCGCCTGAAAGAGGCGGATGTTCTTGAAGCGGTGGCGCTCGACCATCTCAAGCTTGGCGAGGCGCTTCTGGCAGCTCGCAAGAGCGGCAGCGATCTCTCATCAGCAATTGCGACCTCGCTCGGCTGGGACGGACTGATCGCCAGCATGACGGCCGCCAGTTCTGTTGTCCGGCCTGACAGCAGCGACGAGTTCGACGAACTGATCGAACGGCACAAATCGCTGCGAAAATTCGGGAAGCTTGTCTTTCACACATTCTCCTTCCGATCGTTTCGCCCCGACGATCCGGTACTTCGGGCCGTCGAGCATCTGCGAGCGCTCTATAACGGCCGGAAACTGCCCGCCCAGGTACCGATCGCGTTCATGACCCGCAAATGGCGGCGGCGTGTCCGCTCGGATGGCATAACCATAGACCTGAAGGCCTGGGAAGTCGCCGTGCTCGTTCATCTACGCGAGCGTCTTCGCGCCGGCGACATCTGGGTTGACGGCAGCCGTGCGTGGCGCAGCTTCGAGGATTATCTCCTGCCGCGTCCCCTCTTCGACCAGATGCGCGCCGAAGGGCGGCTCGGTCTCTCCATCCCCGACAGCTTTGCCGAATGGCACGCGGAACGAGCCGCCACGCTCGATGCGAAGCTGAAAGAGCTGGCCAAGGCGGCGGCAGCCAACGCTATTCCGGATGCGATGCTTTCCGATAAGGGCTTGTCGATCTCACCTGTCCGGGAGGAGGAACGCGACAGGATCGTCGCGCTCAGCCGCAGGCTTTACGTTCTCGTGCCACGGGTCAGGATCACTAGCCTGCTCGCCGAAGTCCATAGCTGGACCAGGTTCCTCGACAGCTTCACCCACTACCGCACCGGCGAGACAGCAAACGACGAGCCGGCGTTGATGGCTGCCATCCTTGCCGACGCCACCAATGCCGGCGCTGAACGCATGGCGGAAAGTTCGCGTGGCGTCACAATCCACCAGATGATGCTGATGGTCGATCGGCATTTGCGGTCGGAGACTTATGCGACGGCGACCGCCGTGCTGGTCGATGCACAACAGGCCCATCCGTTCGCGGCGATCTGGGGCGATGGCCACATCTCGTCCTCCGACGGGCAGTTCTTTCCGGCTGGCGGGCGCGGCGAAGCCAGCCTCGACTATAATGCAAAATACGGAAAGCGGCCCGGCGCCTCGATCTACGGGTTTCTGTCGAACCGCTTCGCCTCCTTCTTCTCTCGTATGATCCAGGCCTCCGAAAGCGAGGCTCCCTACGTGCTCGACGGCCTTCTTCACAACGAAAGCTCCGTCGAAATCCACGAGCACGCCACAGATACTGCCGGTGCGACCGAGACCACATTCGCAATGTTCCATGCCTTCGGCTACAGGCTCATTCCCCGTATCCGCAACCTTGGCAATCGCAGACTCTTCGTCATCAAGCCTGATCCGGCCTACGAACCACTCGACGCGCTGATCGCTGGCAGTGTCAATATGGATGTCGTCGAACAGCACTGGGACGAAATCCTGCGGCTGAAAGCATCGATCGGGACAGGCCTGGCGCCGCCTTCCATCATTCTGAAGAAGCTGGCGGCTTCACCCAAGCAAAACCGGCTCAATCAGGCCCTCCGCGAGATGGGGCGCATCGAGCGCTCGATTTTTATCTGCGACTGGCTGCTCGATACCAAACTTCGACGCCGGTCCCACGCCATCCTAAATAAGGGAGAAAGCCGCCATGCCCTCGCACGCGCCATCTTCCTTCACCAGCTCGGCGAACTGCGCAACCGGGTCGCTGAAACCATGGCCTACCGGGCGTCCGGCCTCAACCTCGTCGTCAACGCCATCGTCCTATGGAATACTGTCTATCTCAGCCGAGCCGTAGACTATGTTCGCGGCCAGGGCATCGTCATTCCCGATGAACTCCTCTCCCAGGTCGCACCGCTCCCATGGGCTCATATCGCCCTGACCGGCGACTATCTCTGGAACGAAATTGACCGACCCCTCGAACGATACAGGCCAATCCGGACTAACCGCTTCAATCCAAACAACTTCGATTTCCCTTAGCGGGTATTAATGCAGAAATGCCCACGGAGCCCCTAGCTCGCAGATTTCGCCCGATTCAACATCCCTGATACGATGTGTTGTGGAAGTGTTCGGAATCCCTGCGGCGCCATCTGTTTCACGTTATCAAGCACGGCGGATACACCGGCAGTTTCTTCAATCTTGAACGCCTACATGAGACCGATCAGGATGAGCGTTCCGGAACATGAAGAAAGAAAAAGAATGAGGTCATCCCCATGCGGGGCTTCGGGGTTGATAGTAGCCGTCTCAATCTGTATATATCAACCTTGACTATCAACCTGCGGAGCGGGCGTGCTCGTGCGCATGCCCGGTGAGTACCTCGATGAGTGATTATGCCACGATAGCAAATGATCTTCATCCTGTCGTGCGCGCGGCCGCAGAGCTGCGCGCACGACAGGCGGGACAAAGCCTGTCCGATTATCTCGCAGCTCTGATACTGAGTTCGTCTTCGGTCGGCTCGCACGACGCCATCCTGGGCGCCTTGACCGCTGCCGGAATCCCAACGGAGGGGATGGAAGGTCGGCACGGAGGGTACAGGCTGCTCCTCCCACACCACAGCACCGATTGGCACGTCCGATCCAATGATGAGCTCTGGGGCGTCCCGATCGGTGGCCCCTCACACAATGTTTTTTCGGAATTGACCGCGAGCCCCGCGCTTGATCTGGTCTGCTCGTTCAATGCTCGCATTCACAATGCGGCCGTCTTGATGAGCGCTGCGTTTCATGAGGCAGCGGTTTCGGACTTCGAAGTCCCGAAATTCCGACAGCCACAGGTTCGCGGCTCGAAGGCGAAACAGTCCTGGTACATACACATCGTCCACGATTGTTTGACGCGGTCGCGGGAAGTTCGCAACGCGCTTGTGCATCACTGGACGCCGACCCCACGTGCGGAGCGCCTCGCCATCGATGCGTTCGTCATCCTCAGCGACTTGACACCGGCCCGCACCGAGCTTCTGAGGCTCTGCCAGTACGATCGCCCTCGCGCGTTCATGGAGCTGGCGAAACATATCGATCTCGCAACCGATCAGTTTCGACTGTCCGCCGATCTTCTGGCAGAGGTCGAGGCGGCTTCGCAGCAGATCGAGCCGTCCGACGAACAGCGTTTCGCCGATATCAGCAACGCTCTGCTCGATCGTGCGGGAGGCGGCGTAAGCTTGACTGAAGGTGCAACACTGCTCAAGACGAGCAGGCAAGCGCTCCACAAGCGAGTCAAGCTTGGTTCAGCGCTCGGCATGATGCAGGGGACCGAGCTCACCTTGCCGCGCTTCCAGTTCGTGGCCGAGGGCGAAAAGACGGCCGTGGTCCCCGGACTGGCAAAGATCGTCAAGCTCTTCGACAGCAGTGGTGCTGGCCGGTGGTCGGCGCTTCAGTTCCTGGTCGACACCGACCCGAACCTCGCCGATGCCCCTCGACACGCGTTGGCCGAGGGACGCATCGACGATGTCGTGCATGCAGCCAGAGCGTATCTCGGCGCCGACGCCGATGAGGCCTGAGCGTGCCGATCCCGTCCGCGCCGACAGCACGATTTCCGTCCGGGTTGCGCTCTGTCACACTGGACACCGGCGACATCATCGTGCGTGTCCACCGCAAGTCGCACGGCCCGAAGTTTTTCGGGCCGCCTCCCGGCAGCCCGCCCGCTAGCAGGTTCGACGCGCCAGCGGGGCAGTTCCGGGCGCTATATGCGGCCCAACGCCTTGAGGGCGCATTTGTCGAAACGGTCCTTCATCGTCCGGCAAATCGTATCGTCCGGAGGGCATTTGTCGATGAGCGGATGTGGACCCCACTGCGCCTGAAACGCCCTCTCGTTCTGGCCAAGATCATGGACGAGGGGCTTCTCTTTCATGGTGTCGACGCGTCGATCACGGCCGTTGATGACTACGCCCCGTCGCGGGCGCTCGCCCTGGCGCTCTTCGAAGACTATCCGCGCCTCGATGGCCTTGCCTATCGTTCTCGTCATAACAACGGGGAGATTTGCTATGCTGTGTTCGACAGGGTGCTACCAACCGACCTCGTCGAGATGACGGGCCAGCGGTTCGAGGACCATCCCGACCGCGTCGATCAACTGATGCGGCTGCACGGCGCCGTATTCGACACGAGCGCTCCGATCCCTTGACGCGCGGGCTCAACGTGCATCACCTCTGCCTCAGCACAAATCCAGGGTAATCCCCTCGCAGTCTCGATCACGGAGGCTCTTGGTAAGGCATTCGGCCGAACCATCCGGTCGATCTTCTTGATCTATTCCGCCGTTTGCGCTGCGGCAGTAATCAGCCCCACTGGCAAATTGGTGGCATTTCGAGTTGAGAAGGCAAGTATCGCCGCCGCGCGGCGCAAAGTTTCATCGTCGCAGATTGGTCGATTCCTGGCCGCTAGTGGCGGGAATGATGCTTTGCGAGTTCTTCAGATCGAAATGCAGTCGCCGGTCCGGGGATTGAACGTCGTAAACCGGATTTCTGATATACCGTCGACAGCGGCGTGATCCAGAAGTTCGCGAGTGGGCGCCGCTGCGATGATCTCTTCCTCGGAATCGAACGCCACCCAGCATCTGATCCAGCCTGGATTGACTGGGTCGAGACCAGGAAAGGTCGCCGCGGCCATGTCCCAGCCCGCGAACGACGCCGCAGTTCCGATGTTCGCTCCGTCAAAGCCGGTGCTAACCACACCGATGACATGACCAGTCTCGTTGAAAACCGGCCCGCCGCTCATCCCCTTCGGCCAGTTGGCCTCGACGCGGAACACCGGCCATGGCCGGCTGCTGGCACCGTCCGGCGGCTGAACCTGCACGATCGTCGCCTCCGAGCCGTAGAGATACTGACTCATCGGGCGGTCGTCACTCTCGTGATCCTTGTTGACGTCGAGCTCGGCAAAGCCGAGGGCCATCACCCGCTCTCCGACCTTGGGGTGCCAACGCCGGATGTTGAGCGGAAGAAACGGCGTGTCCCCGTGAGCGGCGAGCGAGCGTTTGATGCTCAAGGCGGCCAGCTCCGTGACGTTTCCGATGACGGGCGGCCGCAAGGGCGGCGCGTCGATCGCGCAGAGGCTGAACATCCCCGAAAAAGGCCTCCAACTGTCCGGCGGGAGAGTGAACTGTCCTATGCCCAATCCCTCGAGCTCGAGGGCCGCGAGCCGGATGTCGCTTCGCAGCACAGCGCGGCCGCCGTCGACCGTCAGCAGATCCTCGATGACATGAAAGGCCGTCGCGCATCCGCCCCACGGATCGATACGAAACGTCGTCCCATGGCCGTTCGGGCGGTCGTCCGCCTTTCCTGGATCGAACGAAAACAGGGGGAGAATCCTTGAGCGGAGCTCAGGGTCTTGAACAAGGAAGAGACCGCGGTCGTCTTCGTGTTCTCGTTTGGCTGGAAAAGACATTTGCGCTTCTAGGGACGATTCTTGAGATAGGTTACGAACGCCTTGTAGGCGTGTTCCTCCGGGACCGTCAGGAACTTGGGACGTGTTTTCATGATCTCGGCGAGCGCCGGTGTTACATCGTTCAACAGCTCGCTCAGCAATGCCTCGCCGAGCTTTCTGGTTTCCAACTGGTCTTCGAACAATCCCGGGACTTCGCCGTGGGCGAGCTTATTGCGCCCTTCGGAATAGACCCGGTTGACGGCGTCGAGAATTCCTTGAGGATTGGGGCTTGAACCTTTCGGATTCAGAGCAGCGTCGGCAAACGCCTTCATGATCTTGATGTCGCCTCCGGCGCCGGACAGGCCGTCGGCGGCGCAACCATAATCGACAACTGCCATGAAATCGGATGCCTCACGACGCGCCTCGCCGAACCAGTAAAGGGCGTTAGCCCATCTTTCGACGAGGTGGGCCGCTTGGCCAGTATTGCGGGCAACCACATACGCCGTCAGAACCTCGCCAGCTGCGTCAAGGAAAGGCTGCTCGGCCACCATCTTGGCGGCGAGCGCCCCAGGGCGGCCACCGAGGCCAGGAAGCACGGCCCGCATGCCTTGCAGGAAGCGCCCATTCACGCCAGTGGCCTGTCTGACTTCTCCGAAGAGATGACGCCAGCCGACCTTCGTGAATCGACGGGCGTCGTCGACATGAAAGCGCAGGCCAATCAGATCAATGGCAAGCCCGACGATGACTGACGCCTTGTCGTGGGATTGGGTTGCGTCATGGTTCGTCATGCGGATCGTTCCGAACCAGCTATGTCCGTTGAGGAAGCTGAGGACCGAAAGGGCTTCTTGCAAATCGCCAGCTGCGCCGGCGGCATAGGCGCGTTTGCGTAGGTCCGCAATCGGCAGAATTCGCTGATCGACTTGCTGGACGTGGCCTAGAGCACGTCCGCTGAACGCGGAATCGGAAAGTGGATGACAGGCGCCGGTTGTCGTGATTCCCTGCCTTCGAATCAGGAGGCATTGATGGCACGAGCATTGAGCGATGATCTTCGCGGCCGGGTTCTGGCTGCATCGGGAGGCGGGATGTCAGCCAGATCGGCGGCTGCAAGGTTCGGGATCGGGATATCAACGGCGATAGCCTGGATCGCGAGCGCACGGCAGGGTCAGCTTACGGCGGCCAAACAGGGTCGGCGGGGTGGTTCGCGGTTGGATGCCCATGAGGCCGTCATCATCGGCATGATCGAGGCAGAGAAGGACATCACGCTCAATGAAATGGTCCTGCGCCTGCGTGAGGAGAAATCTGTCTCCATCGGCCGGAGCGCACTCGATGTCTGGCTCCACAGACGGGGTTGGACGTTCAAAAAAAGACCGCACATGCATTGGAGCAGGAACGGCCAGATCTCCTGAAACGGCGTCAGGATTGGTTCGACGGTCAGCCTGATCTCGATCCGGCCAGGCTTGTCTTCATTGACGAGACCGGACTTTCCACGAAAATGTCCCGCCTGCGCGGACGCTCTCCCCGAGGCGAGCGCTGCCGTTCGGGAGTTCCTCACGGTCACTGGAAAACAACGACCTTCACCGGGGCTCTCAGGCTTTCCGGCATGACCGCGCCGATGGTCCTCGATGGTGCCATGAACGGCGTCGCGTTCCGGGCCTATGTCGAGCAGGTTCTCGTGCCAACGCTTGCGCCCGGCGATATCGTGATCCTGGATAACCTCCCCGCCCACAAGGCAGAGGGTGTCCGGCAGGCTATCGAAGGCGCTGGATGCCGACTGCTCTATCTCCCGCCCTACAGTCCGGACTTCAATCCCATCGAAAACGCCTTCTCGAAACTCAAGGCGCTCCTGCGGGCAAAGGCAGAACGATCCGTCGACGCATTGTGGAACACAGTCGGCGAAATCGTCACACTCTTCGAGCCACAAGAATGTGCAAACTACTTTGCCGCAGCAGGATATGACCCCGATTAAAGTGGACGCGCTCTAGCAGGATTGCCATCCCGTAGCCCGACGGTGCAGCCCACAGTGCCGATATGCTAGGTAAGCAAGTGTTTTCGTTCCTTGGCATTATTCCTTGTGCGATGGCTGGCTTCGCACTTGTCTAGCGGGCGAGAAAGAATACCGTGATAGTCGTTGGAAAATATAGCGATCCGGGGTCAGAACAAGAGCAGTTCGAAATCGTACGCGGCTTTTATCAACCAAAGACAGCCACGGCAGATTTGATGGTGATGCCTCCGCTATGACTACGGCGCATTTGGCGGCCGGTAGCAGCACGGAACACTTGCATTAATTGCAGTGCAGGAGGTACTCGTGACCAAAGGATCTTCTTGCTTTCCTTGCCGCTTCGGCTTTTCCGCACTGCTTGGCCGGTAACAACGCGCTGGGACCATCTGAAGCCGATTTCATAGAAATACAGGTCGGCAAGTTCCGGGCTGATGTGGTGAAAGACGCCTGCAATGGTTCGCCGGACCCGTGCATTGAACCCCTCGGCTGAATTGACGTGGACGGCATCCCGGACATATTCGCGGCTGGAGTGGTTGACCGTCTCGTGTGCGGCAAAGCTTTCGCCTATGGCAACGAATGCCTTTGCTTCGTCACTCATCAAATGCGCTCGAAGTTCAACTTGTGTTGCAACTGCTCGAACGGCAGCACGCAACGAAAGGCCGGTGACGACAGCCGCACGGGCATCGCCGGCACTTGAACCCGGGGTGATGTCTGTCGGTCGCTGCACGATCGCCATGACCGGCGTCTTCTCCGTCTTTACCTGTCCCTTGCGGCCTCTTCCAGGCGGTGGATCATCGGGATGCTTTCTCGGTCTGCCACCAAGATAGAAATGGTCGACTTCCACCGTGCCGTCGAGCATGTGCTCGCGCGCCACCATGAGGCGCAACGCATGACCGATCCGCCAGGCCGTCGGTTGGCTAACCCCAAGGATCTCGGCAAGACGGACCGAGGATAAGCCTTTATCCGACTGCAGCAACAGCCACAGCGCCTTGAGCCAGGTGCGCAACGGAAGTTTCGTGGCGTGCAGGGGCGTATGTGTTGTCACGGTGAACTGGAAGCGGCAATCACCGCTGGAGCATTGGTAAAGACCCGGCCGCGGCGACGGACTCCGCCCGCATTTTTCGCATGGCCTGGCCGCGATGGACCTTCACGGTGATCTCACTCAGGCCGATCTCTGCAGCGATCTGCTTATTGAGGCGTCCGCGCGCGACGAGCGCCATTGCCTCGCGTTCGCGGGCCGTGAGCGTCGCCAGGCGCTGCTGGAGATCGGCGGCTGAGGCCTCCTGCTGGAGCCGGGCGCGATCCCTCCAAGTGCCTCCCGGACGGCGTCGAGAAGGTCCTGCTCCCGGAAGGGCTTGAGGAGGAACTCCACCGCGCCGGCCTTCATCGCCCTGACGGACATCGGTACGTCGCCGTGGCCAGTCAGGAACACGATCGGGATGAGATTGCCTGTCCCTGCCAACTCGCTCTGGAAGTCGAGACCGCACGCATCTGGCATCCTGACGTCGAGGACGAGGCAGGCTGCACCTTCCGACTTCGGATGGAACAGGAAGTCTCGCGCGGCGACGCGAATCCGCGGGTGTCGTAACCGACGGACCGCAGGAGGCTGCGGGCACGCGCCAGTTCGGTAACTGCGCTATGCCCCCGGCGATCATTTGAGAGAAAGACCATGTGTGACCTCATGTAAGACAGGGTGCGGTCATCGACATGTCCGTGGCGTTGGTGCATGGATCCAGAATTGAGCGGCAGCCGATCTTTGAAGGGGCATACTATGCCGTAGCTTCTTTGCGGCGGACGGATTTCGGGCGTGCGCAGGCAAGCATTCGGTTGAGGACAGCGCAGCCGATGGCGGCTTCTGTTTGCTGAGCAGGAAGCAACCGGGCTCGCAGACGCGGCCCGATGATGGACTTGTATCGCCCGATGGCGGTCTCGACCAACGAGCGTTTGCCATAACCGTTGGAGACCTGCCATTTCATCCGGCCGTCTCTACTGATTGCGGCGATATGCTGGTCCCTTTGGCCGGGAGGTCTATCGCCGATCGGTTCGACCGCGTTGGCACGCGGCGGAATGACGATGGCGGCAGCAGCGCTGTGGTTGATGACGGTGTCGTAGGTTCGCCTTCCGTCATAGGCGCCGTCGGCCGTGAATTGTCCGATCGGACCGTCGATATGGTCGAGCAGCGGATCCACCTGAGAGGCATCACCAGTCTCCTGGCCGGTCAGCGTTTGGGCGATGATCTCGCCGCTATCGGCATCCAACGCCAGATGCAGCTTTCGCCAACCACGGCGGGATCTGGCACCATGCTTCTCCTCCAGCCACTGGCCCGCGACGTAGACCTGCAGGCCGGTGCTGTCGACAAGAACATGCATCGGTCCGTCCGGTCGACCCTGGCGATCATGCCGTTTGTTGGGCGATTGCCATGTCCGCGCCCGACGGCTCAGGGTGGTATGATCGGGGACGGCAAGCGCCAGCCCCATCAATTGCAGCACCGATTCCAGCAAACCTTCGGCCTGGCGCAGCCGCAGGCCGAACACCAGGCCCAGTGTCAAGGCAGTGTCGATTGCCAGATCGGAATAACGGTGTTGGCCGCCGCGGGTCTTGCGTCTTGGTGCCTGCCACCTGGACAGGGCTTCCGGTGTCACCCACAAGGTCAAACTACCGCGCCGACGAAGTCCAGCCTCATACTCCCGCCAGTTCGCAATCCTGAACTTCATCGTCTCAATATGATGGCGGCGGCTGGTATTGTGTTTGAAAGGCATGGCTTGCACTACAACGGCTATTGCGGGTGCCGCTTGCCTAACTCAGACCGCTGAACGATCCATGCACCACGCCACTTCTGCTGGAAATCGGTGGCGGCGATAAAGAGGATCACGGGCAAATCGGGTCATGCCGCCAGATCCCACATTTTGATCGGTACTTCGTTAAGTTTACGGTGCCGTCCAGTGAACATTTCCGCGCAGGGTTCTTCTTCGCACGCGCAGCCAGACGGCCTACGTGTTTCCGATCACTGAGCGGGGTGAGGGCTGCGGCGGCAGAAAATCGATTGGATGCGAGCCAAATGGGGCTAGCCGCCTTTGGATTGATTGTTCCGGAAAGGGTGAAAAACGTGATAGAAAGTATCGGCATACGGGTTTTGGGGGGGAACAATGATCCAAGATCGTCGGGATGACCTCACACGCACAACGCTCAGGGTACTTTTCATCGGTAGCCTTCTCGCTGCCAGTTTCTGGGTGATGCAGCCATTTCTGCCGGCGATTGTCTGGGCCATGACGTTGGTTATTGCCACATGGCCCCTGATGCTTTGGGTGCAACGCCATGTTGGCGGCAGCCGCGGCTTCGCCACACTCGTTATGACCCTGCTCCTGCTCCTCGTGCTGATCGTACCATTTTGGCTGGCTGTCAGTGTCATTGTCACCAACATTGATGAATTTGGCGACTTGATCCGTACCGTCCTGTCCATGCAGGTGCCGCAGCCGCCCTCTTGGCTGGCTGAGGTGCCGTTGGTCGGCGCACGTGTAGCTGAGGCCTGGGCAAAACTGGCGTCCACCCGGCTGCAGGAGCTGGCCCCCAGGCTCATGCCCTACGCTGGAGCGGCGACCCAGTGGTTCGCGTCCGCCGCCGGCAGTTTGGGCACTATGCTTCTGCATTTCCTGCTGACCACCGCGATAGCGGCCATCATGTACACAGGCGGCGAGAGGGCTGGTGCCGCCGCGATCCTTTTCGGCCGCCGCCTCGGGGGCGATCGGGGAGAAATGGCCGTACGTCTAGCCGGTCAGGCGATCCGCGGCGTGGCTCTCGGTGTCGTGGTGACCGCGGTGGCTCAGACCGCCGTGGGTGGCGTCGGTCTCCTGGTGGTTGGCGTTCCGTTCGCGCCGTTGCTTACCGCAGCGATCTTCATCCTGTGTTTGATCCAGCTCGGCCCTGGTCTCGTGATGGTACCGGCGGTGGTGTGGATGTATTATTCCGGCGATGCCTTGTGGGCGACGGTGATGCTGGTCTTCACCATTGTGGCTGGGACGATGGACCAGTTCATCCGTCCGGTCTTGATACGAAGGGGGGCCGACCTCCCGATTCTCCTTATCCTTGCTGGCGTCATCGGCGGTCTGGTTGCCTTTGGCGTGCTTGGTATTTTTATTGGTCCTACGGTCCTGGCGATCGCCTACACACTGCTGAACGCCTGGATCGCGGATAGCGATCAGGGCGGCGTGCGAAGGTAGGACATACGAGCAGGCCGAGGGAATGCTTTATCGGCATCGAAATCTTGTGCGAAAACGCCGGCCGAGGGGTAATATTTGCGTGGCGACCAAGACGCAGCTGCCGATTGCGTACTCAATACGCGTGAAAGTGGCAATTTGGGATACGATCGCAAAGTCATCGAACCATCACTGCAGCCGATCGCGCGGAGGAGACTTCAGCATGGCAAGCAAGCTGCCCGAGGACGTTTCGCCGGAAGATCCGACTTGGCTCGCCGAGGTGACTTACCGGTTCGCATTTGACGCGGTTCACAGGCCGCTACCGTCTGATGCAAACGCTGCCCGGTTGAGACTCGAAGGGGGAAACCGGGCCTTCGCAGAACTGCTTGGCCGGGTTACCCCATCCAAGCCGGCAAGGCTGAGCATCGATGTTGACCCGCATGACGTCGGACTTCTCCGCGGGCGCAGCGCGGCACCCAGACAGCAGCCGTTTGCGGCGGTTGTCGGCTGCGCCGATGCGCGCGTGCCGGTCGAGCTCATCTTTTCCGAAGGCCCGAACGACCTGTTCGTCGTCAGGGCTGCCGGCAACGGCCTGGGCGACGACGTCATGGGCAGTCTCAGCTATGCGGTCGACCATCTCAAGGATAGCCTGCGCACCATCGTCGTCCTCGGGCACAGCCGGTGCGGCGCCGTTACGGCGGCGGTCGATGTCCACCTCGAACCCGCTAAATACATGAAAATCATTCCGCAGAAGGATTTGCGTCACATTGTGGACCGCACGCTGGTCGTGGTTCAGCTAGGTGCAACGTGGCTGGAGCGGGTGCATGGTGCAGAGGTCATACGCCGGCCGGGCTATCGAGCCACGCTGATCGAGGTGGCGATTGTGCTGAACGCGGCCTTGACCGCCCATGGTATGCGCCCGAGTCTGAATCTCACAACCAGCGGCGAAATTGAGGTCGTCTACGGTGTTTACCTTCTGGAGGAGCGGCTCGTATGGGCGCCGAAAGGCGAGGGTTCGGACTGGTTTGGTCTCGCGCGGGCGCCGCGCGACCCGAATGAATTCGTCATGCTATGCGACCTTCTGGTGTCGTGCCCTCGGGTAGAGGCATTGCTCGCTATTGCCTAGGTGTGTGCTGGCTGAGGGCCATATTCGAGATCTCATAGACGGCGGCTTGACGATGTTCCTGGGCTGGCGGGCCGGGATCGTTCGGGAAGGCGACCGGACTATACGGCATCCGAGCGCTCGGCGGGATCCGAGAGGGGATAGGGTCAAATGAGCTGGAACAAGCTTTACGCGCTCAGGAGTTACCTGCGATCATCATTATGGATCGTACCCTTCTTCGCGCTCATTCTTGAGCAGATCGTCTTTCGCACCGCGCTTGCGCTCCAGGACTGGACGACATGGGTGCCGCTCTGGCCGCTTGGCATCGAGGGGACCGTCGCCGCGATGCAAGCCATCATCAGCCTGGCGCTTTCCTTTATCGTCTTCACGTTCGGCTCGCTGCTCGTCGCTATTCAGATCGCGAGCGGGCAGCTCACGCCCCGCATCATCGCGACCACACTGCTGCGCGACAATGTCATCCGCTTCACGGTGGGGTTGTTCATCTTCACCCTGCTCTTTGCCATCGGCGTGATAAGCCGCGTAAACACTTCCGCTCCGGCATTCATCGTGTGGCTCTCGGGCAGCCTAGGCGTGTCGTCGCTGGCCGCCTTTCTCTATTTCATCGACTACTCGGCTCGTCTGCTGCGGCCCGTGAGCATCATCCATCGCGTCGCCGAGCAAGGGTTCGAAGTGTTGAACCGCGTCTACCCTGTTCGCCTGTCAAATGCCAACGAGGGGCCCCGGCCGCACGAGTCGCGTGGAGAGCCTGCCCGCATCGTCGCGCATCCCGGCTCCTCGGCCATCATACTCGCCGTCGACGTGAAGGCGCTGACCGCCCAGGCGCAGCAGGCGGATGGGATCATCGAGCTCGCCGCGCGCATCGGGGACTTCGTGTCGCAGCGACAGCCGTTGTTTCGCCTGTACGGCGGCGCCGCGGCGATTGCCGACCACGACCTTCGCGGTACCGTTGCCTTCGGGCGCGAGCGAACCATCGAGCAGGACCCCACCTTTGCCTTCAGGGTCATCGTCGACATCGCCACCAAGGCCCTTTCGAAGGCTATAAACGACCCGACGACAGCCGTGCTGGCGATTGACCAACTGCATCGGCTGCTGCGCAGCGTCGGCCGGCGCGAACTCGGGGACAGTTACAGACACGATGCCCAGGGGCGTCTGCGCGTGGTGTTTCCAACGCCGGACTGGGAAGATTTCGTGCAACTCACCTGCCGCGAGATCAGGATCTACGGAACCGAAAATCTTCAGATCGCGCGCAGGCTGCGCGCCATGATCGACAATCTGGATGAAGTCCTTCCGGAACCCCGTAAGGCCGCATTGCGGCTGGAACGGGATCTGCTCGATCGGATGATCGAAAAGGTTTATCTACTGCCCGAGGACGCAGCGCTTGCACGTATTGCAGATAAGCAAGGACTTGGTGGTTCGGCGCAAGCATAGCATTTCGCTGGAGTGAGATGCGCCGCTGCATGAAGTCGTCGCGCATCCCGCGTGTGTCTATCGACATGTACGACTTGATTCAGAGCCCTTCTGGGCGAACACGTCACGCTAAAGCGCCGGGCGCGGCGGATGACCCATCATGTGTTCAACGAAAACGCCATCGACATCGCTGTCCCTGGTTCAAGTCGCTGGCAAAAGGACAAGTAGTCTTCAGCGGCACAGGCATGGCGGTGCAAAAGAAGGCTGATGCCGCTGCATCGGACCGAGAGACGCAAGCCCGATAGGTCAACAAAAGCTGATCGGGGAATGTGTCACTTTGTAACTGCTGGTCTCAAAGAAAGGAAACTTCGATGACCCAATCTGTTCATCCCGCAGCTATCGACCACGTTCCAGGCTTCATCGTGCAGCCTGGACAGACGGACTACCTTTTCGTCGGGGTAGGCATTTTTCTGCTCGTCATCATTCTGATCATCGGCAATCTCTACTTTCAGCTTCACGCAGTTCCAGAGCGCATGGCGCATCGCACGAGCAAGGTGCAGATGGAGATTGTGGCGGTGCTGGCCCTCATCTCGCTGTTCACGCACAACCATCTCTTCTGGATCGCGGGCCTGTTGCTCGCCTTCGTGCAAATCCCCGACTTTTCGACGCCGCTCTATTCGATCGCGCAATCGCTTGGGAAGCTGTCCGGACGAGATCGTAAAACGACTGGCGATCCGGCATTGGTTCCCGACGAGGCACCGAATCTCATCGAAGGCACCCCGAAGAGTGGCGCCGAAGGCGAAGGGATCTGACCATGTTCGAGTTGATGCTTTGCTCGTTTCTCACCATCTTCCCGGACTATCTTTACCGACGTTATGTCCAGGGAAAGCGGATCGGTCGCGAAATTACGATCTACACCATGTGGTACGAATTGCGCTGGGGCATCTCGGCCTGCCTCATACTGACCCTCTCGCTGATCACGATGATCTTCTATTTCCACCCGTCTACGAAGAGCGTGACGGCGCTGTTTCGCACGGTGACGATCCTGCCGGAGACGGTAGGACGTGTCGATGAGGTTTATGTCGGCATCAACGATCAAGTGGCTGCCGGCGCACCGCTTTTCCGACTGGATGACGCGCAGCAGAAAGCGGCCGTGGAAACGGCACGTCGGCAGATCGCACAAATCGATGCTGAAGCCCAGGTGGCGCAGACTGAACTTGCGACGGCAGACGCGCAGATCCAGGAGGCTCAGGGTTTGCTTCAGGTGGCCGTTGACGAGTATGAGATGAAGGCCCAGCTCCTAACAAAAGATGCTGTTGCTCGGCGCGAAGTCGACCGTCTGGCCAACACCATCGATAGCCGCAAGGGTTCGGTGGCTGCTGTGATCGCCAAGAAGGAGACTCTCGCGGCCAAGATCGGCGTCCTGTTGCCGGCACAAAAAGCAAGCGCCGAAGCCGCTCTGGCCCAGGCACAGGTTGAGCTGGACAAGACCCTCGTGAGGGCTGGCGTCGCCGGCACGGTACATCAGTTCACGCTGCGGACGGGCGACGTCGTCAATACGATGCTGCGGCCCGCGGGTATTCTTGTGCCCACGGGGGCGGGTAAAGGCACTCTGATTGCAGGCTTCGACCAGATCGAGGCGCAGGTGATGAAACCGGGAATGATCGCCGAAGCGACCTGCGTCGGACAGCCGTTTACCATCATTCCACTCGTCGTGACCGACGTTCAGGATGTGATCGCCGCCGGGCAACTGCGACCGACGGACCAGCTTGTCGACGTTCAGCAGATAGCGACGCCGGGGACGCTGACGGTCTTCCTGCAGCCACTTTATGAAGGAGGACTCGATGACATCCCGGCGGGCAGCAGTTGCATTGCCAATGCCTATACAAACAATCACGACGCGCTGGCAGACAAGAATATAGGCACCATGCGATGGGCATTCCTGCATGTCGTGGATACGGTCGGTCTCGTGCACGCCATGATCTTGCGCATGCAAGCGATGCTGCTTCCAGTGCAGACCCTGGTGCTTTCGGGCCACTGATGTGAAGTGGCCCCCATATTGTCCCGTCTGCGGCCGTCGGCCGGCGGTGCCTGTGGGATGAACTGCTTTCGGACGCCGGCTGCGCGCAGCTTATGATCGGCGCCCGATGCCGTGAGCCTCGGCGTTGGCAGACAGCGTGGCCGCGTCGTGCCGCTTGCATGCGTCATGTCATCGTGCACAGCGCCTGCCGCTTCCTGGCCAGCAGCCTTTGGGCTGTCGGCCCGACCTTCCCCTAAGACTTGCCGACCGCCTCTATTGCGTTCGCCAGCGTAGAACTGGGGTCTTTCTTGCAATAGTCAGCGATCTTCTCTGCATTGGCATGCGCCTTCTCACTGTCCACCATGGCATTGCCGGCCTTGCCATGAACATAGCCGTTCATCCACATGGCGACGCCAATCGTCTTGGCGGCCGACATCCCAGCCACCTGCTTGCAGGTGAGCTTCGACATGTCCACCTCCGCGGCCGTTGCTTGGCCGGCCAAAGCGATGCTTGCAACTGCAAGCGCAATCGAAAAATAGCGTTTCATAGTTGGGTGTCCTCCCTAAAAACCCTCGCCCTCGGCTGGGGCAAGTGGTTGCGTGGTACACGCGTCAGAAAACTGCACTAAAGCCCCGATCGGAGCCGTTCCTGACATGGGCCGTGCAGTGTAGAGGCAAGCAATAGTAGCACAGTCCTGTTGGAAACACGACATTCACGCCAAACTTATCGCGTTACGACTCTTGCGCAGCCCGGCAGCAGGACCGTTGCTAACATTCAAATGCTTGAACTTCTTGATTGCGAGTTTCGGCAATTCCTGGGCGCTCTGCCTTGACCGGGCGGGCGCGACGCCATGTTCCGGGTGCAAGCTGGAACGCATCGAGTCGCTCGGCCATGAGGTCTCGAACACGAATTCAAATATCATCGATCTCTATAGGCGCGCGTGCCCTGGCACGAGAGTATTGCTCATTTGATCGCGCCTTCCGAGAAAAGTGGGGCGCCGACAATCCGTTCGATCTGTGCTCTTTCTGCACTAGGCGGTTATATAAGTCATCGCTACTCTATGATTCGTCGCCTACCATAAAGTGTGCCAGTCTAAGGAGAGAGGACTTCTTGATGAGCAGAATCATAGTCGTGATCATCGCATTATTCGCAGTTGCCAACCTGAGCGCTTGCGGGACGATTGGCAAAGGCAAGGGCAAAGCCCCGCCGCCGGCAGCAGCGGTTTACAAGTAGCCACTGGCCTTTCGAATTGGGCAAGGGCCAGGTTGGCTCTTACCCGCATAATCTCGCCAGGCTTGACCTGTTTGCAACTCACGGCGCAAGGGTGGCATATCAGTATATTTCATGCCTGCGCTCGTCGGGGCCCGAAAATGGAGTGTAGTGATGACGCTTGGAAGAGGCGGTCTATCGCTTGTTATCCTGCTGGCGTTCGCGTTGTCGTCCTGCCAGACGGAAGATAAAAGTCCCCAACCGCGTTTCACGTCCGACAGCAGGGGCACGAATGCCGCCGTCGCTCAGAACAAATCGAGCGGCACGAAAACCGCCTCCGCTCAGGACAAACCTGGCAGCACGGAAGCTGCCTCTGCTCAGGACCAATCCAATCGACATTTCATCGAATTCCGTTCGCGCTACGCGCTTACCTATGGGCACACCTACGTCGTCTTCGGGCAGGTGGACAAGGACGGAAATATGATCAATCCGGAGGTCGCCGGCCTTGCACCGGCCTCGACCGATGCCGCGCCGTATGTCATTGGCCACTTCCTGCCGGTGCCGGCCACGACCGGGCAGACCGACGGTGATCTGGAAGAGCAGTACAGGTCGGCAAGTTGGCGGGTGATGCTCACGGACGACGAATATAACGACGTTGTCGCCTTCATCCGCAAGCAGCAGGCCACCTCCCATTTCTGGCAAGCGTCGGTCGACAATTGTAACAACTGGGTCGGCGAAATTGCGCGCCACATGGGCTACAAGACGCCCGGCATCTGGCTCAGACCACAACAGTTCATTACCGACCTTCGAGAGATGAACACGGCCGATTCGACCCGCCATGCTACATAATGTGGGTCTTTAGACGTTGTCCGGCGAAGCCACACGAAATGCTTGAATCTGTTCATATAAAGGGCTCCTTGCTGACGCCCCCTTAGCGGCCTATAATCTCTCCCACCTCCCGAGCTTGAACACAGGTTTCAGGAGGTTTTCCCGGGGAGGTCACACAATGTTTGAATTGAAACCTCTGCTCACCGCTTTGGTGGCTGCGATGTTCCTCGCAAGCATGTCGGATATGTCGTGGGCGACGGAGCAAGCGCAGCAGCGCCGCGCTGGGCGCGACGTCAAACAAGAAACGCGTCAGGGTGCCCGATCGACAAAACAGGCATGCCGCGCCTCCAACGAGAAAAGCAACGCGGCGTGCCGTCAGGAGAAGCGGCAGACCAAGCAGCAGGGTCGAAAGACTTCCCGAGAAATCAAGTATTGAGTAGCGAACGATCGGCCGTCACATGTGATCGCGGGGCGACCTGCCTGCGATCGGTTTGATTGTCATCTGCCGGTGGTGCCACCTGAGATACAAATCGGCGAGGGATTCGCTTTCGCCGCAGCGTATGCGTGATTGTGGCACGCGCAAAGTTTCGCCAACAGATTGCCCCGTTTGTTGGCGCTGACAATGGTCGCAGAAGCAAGTCTGACGCGCCGAGATCGTACGCCGCGCAGCGTCCGGCCTGCCGATGTAGACGAGGTGCGTGGCAGCAATCTCGCTGGCAGGTGAAGGTGAAGGATTTGCTTTGCGCCGCGCCTGGCACCCGGGAGAAGGCCTGGATACTCATGCGATTACGATGGTGGGAGGAAAGGCATGGAACGACGTGGTTTCATCAAGGGTCTGGCCTTCATTGGGCTGTGCCCGCTTTGTGTGAGGCCCGGTTTTGCCGCCGACGACGCGCATTGGAGCTACGAGGGCGAGCACGGCCCCGACCACTGGGGTGCGCTCGGTGCCGACAATGCCGCCTGCTCGGTCGGCTCGCAGCAATCGCCGCTCGACATCACCGGCGCGGTCGAAGCCGAGCTTCCGGCTCTCACCGTTGACTGGAAGAAAAGCGCCGGCGAGATCGTCAACAACGGCCACACCATCCAGTTCAACATACGGGCCGGCAGCAAACTCGGTCGCGGCGACAAGAGCTACGACCTGCTGCAGTTCCATTTCCACGCGCCGAGCGAGCACCTGGTTGCGGGCAAGAGCTTTGCCATGGAGGTGCATTTCGTGCACCAGAACGCCGAGACTGGAACGCTGGGCGTCCTCGGCGTGTTCATGGAACCGGGCGCGGCGAACGAGGTATTCGCTGGCCTTGCCGCCGCCTTTCCTGACGAGGAAGGTGCAAAGGGGCCGATCGATGTCGATCCGAATGGCCTTGTGCCGAAGACGCTCGGCTATTGGACATATGAGGGTTCGCTGACGACGCCTCCGTGCAGCGAGATCGTCGATTGGATGGTCGCGCACGAGGCGATCGAAGTGGCGGCAGCCGACATCGAGAAGTTCACCAAGCTCTACAAGATGAACGCGCGGCCGGCCCTCGCAAAAAACCGGCGCTTCATCTTGAGTTCATTGTAGGTCGACTGCAGGGTGTGGCGCCGCGGCGAGCCTCGCAGGGCAAAATGGCAACCAGAGGGAGGCGTACGTCAATGAGGAGAATAACGCGAAAAGTTATGTGGTCGAATGTGGCCAGGCTTTCATCGGCGCTGGCGCTGATCTTTGTGTTGGGGGCATCGCAGGGCGTAAGTGCTGACGACGCGGGGCCCAAGGCGCTGCTTAAGGCGATGTCGGATTATCTGGCGGCGCAGAAGAACATTTCATTCGGCTACGACACCAATCTCGAGGTCGTCACCAAGGACCACCAAAAACTGCTGCTTGCCAGCACGGGCAAGATTGAAGTCGCCCAGCCCGACAAGATCCGCGTGGCGCGTTCCGGTGGGTTTGCCGATGTCGAGATCGTTTTCGACGGCAAGACGCTTACTCTACTGGGCAAGAACCTCAATCTCTACACTCAGATGGAGATGCCCGGCACAATCGAACACGTGGTCGATGAATTGAGGGAAAAGCTTCACAAACCCGTTCCCGGCGCGGACCTGCTTCTTCCCAATGTCTACGATGAATTGATGGCTGATGTAGTCGATGTGAAGGATCTCGGCAGCGGCGTGATCGGCGGTACCGAATGCGATCATCTCGCGTTTCGCAATAAGGACTTCGATTGGCAGATATGGATCGCCCAAGGCGAGCACCCGTATCCCTGCCGATATGTGATCACAGCCAATCAGGTTGACCAGGCACCGCAGTACAGCATCCAGATCAGAGATTGGAAAACAGGCGCCGATGTTGCTTCCGATGATTTCGCCTTCAACAACGCAACCGGCGCCAAGAAGGCCGACATCAATGATCTGAAAGATATCGATGAACTACCGGCGCATTTTGCCGTGGGAGGTGGCCAATGACCATATTCAGGAAACTAGGAATTCTCTTGGTGGCCGCGGGCATGGGGCTCGCTGGGCTCGAAGCGGGCGAGGAACTTTCGATCCCCGGCGTTCATCGTTTTGTTTCTTCCGCGGAGGCAAGGGTCGGGCGTCCCCTGACACCAGTCAGCGTAGCGGGCGTGGCACGGCGCTCGGCACGGCGTTGCGCGGCGGGCGTGTATAACTGCTGAGAACCCAGCTCGAAAAGCACTGCGAAAAACTATCTGCGACGCGTCTGGTGAGAATGCGGATGTGGGCGATAATGATTGATGCTTCTCGAGAAGCGATAGACTGCTTCCCAAGCGGCTGCGTGTCCGCCGCGGCTCCGCGCACTGGCAGTCAAAAAGCTCTCTAAGCAAAAAAGGAGGTGGGACGGGCTGGTCAAAGCCCGCTCGCCTCGGCTCTTCTGACGCCAATCCACAGAAGGTCGAACGTCGTGACAGCAGAAAAAGGCAGCGGGTCGCGCTCGAAGCAAATGAGGCGCCTGTTCTTCATCGCGCTCGCAGAGGAGCTTGGTGTGATCTGGCCAATTGTGTCCGGGATCATCACAGTAATGGTTGGATGTGGGCTTGCAATTTGGCGCGTAGAGGATTGGGGGCTCGGCGAATCCCTTTACTTCACCTTCGTAACAGGACTTACTATCGGCTATGGCGATTTTACGCCCAAGCATTTCGCGGCTCGGGTGCTGGCATTGGTGATCGGTTTTGCGGGGATTGTGCTGACTGGCCTCGTTGCAGCTGTCACTGTGAAGGCGTTGAACGCAGCCGATCGGAACAGCCCGAAATAGAGATATCGATGGAGCTTTCGGGTGGGTTGGGTCAACACAGTCTCGAAGCTGTTGTTCGCCAACATTAGCCTTGGCGGCTTTATGATTGGTAAGCTCGACTCGCAGTACATCTCCTACAAGGGCAGCAGCTGGGGGCTGAAGATCGTCGGCGGCTATGACTCGATCGTCGAGGAGGGGGCGGATCAAGGGACGCCTCGACGTCGACTTCAGCGGCTTCAAGGTTTTCCTGATGGCCGACTGGAACACCGACGGCAATAAGCTCAACCAATATGCCGGCACCAATCTCAGCGGCAATGCCTGCACGGTCGATCGCGCCGATTGCGGCTGGGGCGCTTGTGCGGTGTGGACAGGCTTCACTGCGCCGATTACCGATACGTTGTCCGCCAACGCCCAGTTCGCCTACACCGACACCAACATTTTCGCTGCGACCGCAACCTCCAGTGGATGCCGTTCAAGGACTTAAAGATCCAGCCGGAAGTCTCCTATACGAACTGGGACGCCATCCACAGGGGCACATGGTCCGGGATCATGCGCTTCGAGCGGGTCTACTGACCGGAGTGGCTACCGATGCGGCAGTTCAGCCACTCGTGCTGTTTGCGCAAAGAAGAACTTATGCAGGCATCGCAGTAAGGTGGTGCGTTGAGGGCTCGTATGCGGAGCCAACCTTGGGTTCGTAGCGCCGCGCGAAGGATATCGTGCTTGCCAGTGGCGATATGAGGCGCGCCGGCAAACTGACGCGGTGCTCGGCCTTGTGCCATGACTCGTCCCATGGCGACCTCGAAATGCCTGCTTTGATAGCCGGGAACCGCGCGAATGTAAGCGCCATCGATGAAAACGGAAACGGGAGACTTGCCGGCACGACTGATCCGATAAGGGCTCGCGACGTCCCACCTTTCGATCTCATCAGCTATCTTGGCCAGCCGGTTGCTCACGGTTCGATGGTTATGGGGCCGTGCCACCGGCACAAAAATATCAAGCACGCGCGCTGCTTCACGGAATGACAATCGGGAGCCCAATTCGGCCTGGATCCGCTCCAACTCCGGGGTTGCTCTGCCATCCAACAAAGTCTCCACGTGTCCGGCGCTCGATTTCGAAGTCGATCCGCATTCGCAGCTACGCCACCGAGGTACGCGCACAGTACAAGATCCAAAAAGCGAATGGATCGTACGGGGTCTGTAATCGTGAACCCGGCGAGAGCAATTGCAGTGTGGGCACTTCCGATCGCGCCGGGCAGCCTGATCCGTCTGAAACTGCGTTAGGTCCTTCTGTAAGCGGCGGTGTATTTCTTTCCTTCTTCCAGGGAGAGGCCGAAATCAACGAAACGAGCCTTATCGGCAATCCGTTGGATGGTGGCTATTTCGCGACGCTGTGGAACCCCATCCACCCCAATAAGCTCGACCGAGATGACCATTTTCAATTGCACTGCCAACGAGTGATCCTTTCAAAAGGCACTCGATTACCCGAAGACCCTTACCCACACATTTTTCCCGCTCCCGTCATCTATATAGGCTCAGTCGGTGAAGCCACTCCGCAATTTCTAGAGACGTCAAGACACGCACAGCAGATCATCTCCAGACTCTATGCGGTGTAGAGATGACAGGCCACTACGTGGCCTTCGCCCAGTTCGATCGGAGCCGGTTCTTCGGTGCTGCAGCGCCCTTTGAATTCGGCGGCATGCGGACATCTCGTGTGGAAGCGACATCCGGACGGCGGATTGATGGGCGATGGCACGTCGCCGCCGAGAACCGCGGTCTCCCTGCGCAGTCGCGGGTTTGGCTTGGGAATCGCGGCAATAAGCGCCTGCGTGTAAGGATGCGCGGGCGCTGCGAACAATTTGCGCTTCGGGGCAACTTCCACCAGCTTGCCGAGATACATCACTCCGACATCGTCGGAGATGTGTTTCACGGCCGCCAGCCCATGGGCGATGAAGAGATACGACAGGCCAAGGTCGCGCTGCAGTCTCGACAGCAGGTTCAGAACCTGGGACTGGATCGAGACGTCCAAGGCTGAAACCGGCTCATCGCAGACGATGACCTTGGGATTGAGAGCGATGGCCCTGGCGATGCCGACGCGCTGCCTTTGGCCACCGGAAAATTCATGCGGATATCGGTTGGCATGAGAGGCCGGCAGTCCCACGGCATCCAAGAGTTCGCGCACGCGGGCGGCGCGGGCTGAACCGACTTCAAGGCCATGGATCGCGAAGGGTTCGCCAATGATGTCCTCGACAGTCATGCGGGGATTGAGCGAAGCATACGGGTCCTGGAAAATGATCTGGATATCCCGCCTCAGCTGGCGCAGCCGCGACCGTGAGGCGCCCAAAAGATCTTCATCCTGAAATCGGATGGAACCGGCGGTCGCCTTCTCCAACCGCACGATCAGCTTACCCAGCGTCGATTTTCCGCAGCCGGACTCGCCGACCAGGCCCAGGGTTTTTCCTTGTTGTATGGTCAGGGAAACCCCGTCGACGGCCCGCACATGTTCCACATGCTGCTGGAAGATGCTCCGTCGCTTCACCGGGTAGTGCTTGTAGAGATTCCTCACCTCGATGATCGGCTTGGGCGCCTGTTCTTGCGGCGAAACAGGGCTGTTCATGCGGCAATCCCCCTGCTTTCGCCCGCGAGAAAACAGGCGGCCTTCCTGCCCGGCGCGATATCAACCAGCGGCGGCGCTTCTGCTCGGCATCTGTCGAACGCGCGTGGACAGCGCGGCGCGAAAGCGCAACCCGGAAGACGTTCGGACGGATTGGGCACGGAGCCTTCGATCGCGTAAAGCTTGTCGACATCATCGTCGATGCGGGGGATCGAGGCGAGCAGGCCTTGCGTATAAGGGTGCAGCGGATCGTCGAACAATGCGTTGACGTCAGCCTCCTCGACAATCCTGCCGCTGTACATCACAACGACACGATCACACATCTCGGCGACCACGCCGAGATCGTGGGTGATCAGCATGATCGCCATGCCCATCTCCTTGCGCAATCGCTTCATGAGATCGAGAATCTGCGCCTGGATCGTCACATCGAGCGCCGTCGTCGGCTCGTCGGCGATCAGCAGCTTCGGGCTGCAGGCAAGCGCCATTGCGATCATCACGCGCTGGCGCATTCCCCCGGACAATTGATGTGGAAATGCGTACGCGCGGCGTTCCGGATCCGGAATATTGACCAGGCGCAGCATGGCCACGGCCTTGGCAAGGGCTTCCTTCTTGCCGAGCTTCTGATGAAGCGCGATCGTTTCCGCAATCTGCGATCCGATGGTCAGGACGGGATTGAGCGATGTCATCGGCTCCTGATAGATCATCGACAGCCTGTTGCCGCGAAGGTGGCGCATCTCCTGCTTGCCGAGTTTGAGCAGGTCGATCCCCTCGAACAGGATTTCGCCATCGACATAGCGGCCGGGCGGCGTCTGGATCAGCCGCATGACGGAAAGCGAGGTGACGCTTTTGCCACAGCCGGACTCGCCGACGACGCCCAAGGTCTCGCCAACGCCGATATGCAGGCTGACGCCATCCACCGGGCGCACCTCGCCGTGCTCGCTGGAAAAATAGGTCTTCAGACCTTTGATCTCGAGTACCGGCACGCTCTGATCCGTGGCCGCGATGGGAGAGGATAGATCTGCCAAGGTCAGTTCTCCACTTGCCGAAGTCTGGGATCGAGAAGATCGCGCAACCGGTCACCGACGAGGTTGATGCCAATGACGGTGGCGAAGATCGCAAGCCCCGGAATGGCGGCAACCCACCAGGCGTAGCTCACATAGTCGCGCCCTTCCGAAATCATCGTCCCCCAGGTTGGCGTCGAGGACGGCACGCCAAGACCGAGAAAGCTCAGCGCCGATTCAAACAGGATCATCTTGGCGATCAGCAGGCTGGAAATCACGATGATGGACGACATCACATTCGGCAACAGGTGCTTGAACAGGATGCGGGGCGCAGACGCGCCCAAGGCGCGCGCCGCCTGCACATATTCCCTATCCCGCAGCGTCAGGCATTCGGCGCGCACCACGCGCGAATATTGCACCCAATTGGTCAGGCCAAGGATCATGATCACATTCCACAGGCTGGAGCCGATGACGGCAGCGACCGCCAGTGCCAGCACGAGAAAGGGAACCGCAAGCTGGATGTCGGTCAGCGCCATAATGACATGGCCCGCATACTTGTCCTCATAACCGGCGATCAGGCCAAGCGTGACGCCGACGACGATGGACACGACAACAGATGAAAATCCAACCAGCAGGGAAACTTGTGCGCCGACGACGAGCCGGCTCAACATGTCGCGCCCGAGCGCATCGGTCCCGAAGACATGCAATCCCTCGTCGCCACGCCAGAACGGCGGCTTCAGCCTGAGCAGGATATCCTGCGCATTCGGATCAAACGGAACGAGCCAGCCTCCAGCCAGCGCTCCGAACACGATAACAACGATGATCGCCAAGCCGAAAGCTGCGAGTTTGCTGCGAAAAAATCGTCGGAGAAATGGCAGCATCAGCGCTTCCTCAGGCGGGGATCAAGAAGTCCATAGCAGATGTCGATGAGCAGGTTGATGCTGACAATCATGACGGCCGTGAAGAGAACGAATGCCTGCACGACGGTAAAGTCGCGATTGTCGATCGCCTGGATCGCCAGCAGGCCGATGCCGGGATAGGCGAAGATCTGCTCGGTGATGACGGCGCCGCCGAGCAACGCGCCGACCTGAAGCCCAACCACGGTCAACGTCGGTATCGCGGCATTGCGCAACGCATGCTTCAAAACGATCGCTCTCGCTGGCAATCCCTTGCCGCGCGCGGTGCGGATATAATCGGACTGGAGCACTTCGATCATGCTGGAACGGAGAAGGCGTGTGATGATCGCCGTCGAATAGGTGGCCAGCGCAAATGCCGGCATGACCAGATTGCGCCAGCCATGTCGGCCGGATGGCGGCAGCCAATCGAGATTCTCGGAAAAGATCAGGATCAGCATGATCGCAAGCCAGAAGGTCGGAAAGCTTTGACCAACCAGCGAAATCATCAGACCGACGCGATCGATGATCGAACCGCGATAGACGGCGGCGAAAATTGCGATCGGCACGGAGATCAGAAGCGACAGAATGAGCGCCACCGAACTCAGCTCCAGCGTCGCCGGAAGCCTTTCGAGAACCAGTTGCATGGCGGGCTGGTCGTAGCGGAGCGACTGGCCGAAATTTCCACGCAATGCGAGCCGCAGGAACTCCAGATATTGAACGATCAGCGGCCGGTCGAAGCCCATCTGGTGCTGGAAGCGGTGAATATCATCGAGAGACGCCTCCGGAGGCAGAAACAGTGCCGAGGGATCGCCGCCGAGCCGGATCAGGAAAAACACCGCGATCGACACACCGAGGAGTACGACCATCGCGTAGAGCACTCTTGTCGACAGGTATAGAAGCATTCCCTATCCTTCTGCCTGGACGACTGCGGCTGCGGAACCGATGCAGCAAATACTCCCAAACGCCGCTACAGGCGCGACTTCGTCCTTATGCCCGGGCACCCTGCTCTCCCCGTTCGTAGCGATTGACATAGGCGGGCAGCCCGAGATTTTCTCTCAGCGTCCCGCCCTCGTATTCTGTACGGAAAAGCCCGCGTTTTTGAAGTTCAGGAATGACGAATTCGCTGAATTCCTCGATACCGTCAGGCGAATACGCCGGGCAGATGTTGAAGCCGTCGCAAGCGCCGCTCGTAAACCACTTTTCCATGTCGTCGGCGATGTCGGCTGCCGTGCCGATGACTTGCCGGATGCCGGCTTTCCCCGCCGTTCGCTTGTAAAGCTGGCGGATCGTCAAATTCTCGCGGCGCGCCAAATCCAGCGTCTTGATCGCATTGCTGGTCTTTCCCTCCATCAGGACATTCTGAGGGATCGGCCCGTCCAGATCGTAGGAACTGAGGTCGCCGAGAAGATTGTACAGGGATGCGAGACCGATGAGTGGATGGACGAGATCCTGCAGCCGGTCGAGCTTCGCCTGCGCCTGTTCGCGCGTGCGCCCGACGATCGGCTGGATGCCCGGCAATATCTTCAGATCATCGGCTTTGCGGCCGAAGGCGACGGCGCGATCCTTCAGCGTGCGATAATATTGCTGCGCCGCTTCGAGCTGATATTCGTTCGTGTAGACGACATCCGACAGGGTGGCCCCTATCTCCTGTCCGACGGGAGAGGCGCCGGCATGGACGATGACCGGCCGTCCCTGCGGCGTGCGGGATGCCGTCAGCGGACCTCGCACCTGGAAATGCTCGCCCCGGTGATTGAGCACATGCAGCTTGCTCTGATCATAGAAGATCCCCGTATCCTTGTTGCGGAGGAAGGCGCCGCTTTCCCAGCTGTCCCAAAGGCCGGTGACGACCTCGTAGAACTCCCGGGCGCGTTCATATCGGGTGGCGTGGTCGAGGTGCTTGTCGCGATTGAAGTTCTGTGCCTCAAGCTCCGACCACGAGGTCACCAGGTTCCACCCGGCGCGGCCGCCGCTGATGTGATCGAGCGACGAATAGCGACGGGCGATGTGATAGGGTTCGTTGTAGGTGGTGGAGGCCGTCGCCACCAGGCCGATATGTTTGGTCAACGGCGCGAGAGCGGCGAGAAGCGTGATCGGCTCCAGCTCGACATTTTCGTTCGAACAGGCGAGCGACCCGGCAGGCTCGTCATTGGCGCGTACCGCCAGTCCGTCGGCCAGAAAGACTAGATCGAATTTGGCACGCTCGGCGGCCTGAACGCTTTTCAGAAAGAACGCAAAGTCCTCCTGCCCGTCGGCCTGCACCTGCGGCAGCCGCCAGGCGGCTATGTGATAGCCGACGCGCCGTATCGATAGGCCAAGCTTCATCTGTCGCGGCATGAGTATTCCTCCATTGTCGCTTCCGCGCGCCAGGCGCGATCCGGGAAGCGCGGGATCATTGATGCTCCGCGCGAACGCCGCGCAGAAATTTTGTTTCAGCCTGCTGAACGGCCTGTCGAAAAACCGGATGATCCATCAGATCGACGAGGGCGGCATCGGATGACCCGGTCGCCTCGCCGAGTGCCGTGACATTGGCGAGCAGTTCCGACGCGTTTCGAACGCCGACCACGATGCTGTCCACCGCTTCATGACCGGCAATCCAGCGCAGGGCAGCACCGCAGATCTCGGCAGCGGATGCTTCGATGCCGCATTGTTTCGACAATCTGAGAAGCTCTCCCTTGGCGAAGGCCTCGCGGGTCAGGACGCCGATGTTCAATTGACGTGCCAAGGGCAACACGGAACGCAGCGCCGCCGGGCATAGCGGGCTGAAATTGACCCAGACGACATCGAAGCAGCCCGCCTCCATCATCCGTAGATACATCGCTTCGCCGCACCAAAGCCCATCGCAGGCGGCGAACCGAATTTTCCTTTGTTGCTTGAGGATCGCAATGTTTTCCGAGACTTTCGCGAGATAGCCGGGATCGCTCGCCAGTGCCGGCCATTCGAATGCGAAGTTGAGAATTCCGATCTCCGGCAATCCGCTGAGCTCGATCAGACGATCGACCTCGGCAAAGAGCCTTACCCAGTCCGCCAGCCCGGCATTCCCATATTCATAGTCGTAGCAAAAACCCTGCGGGCGCATCTGCACGATAGCTGTGCCGTTGGCGTTGCCGAGGTTGCGGCCAAGCGCTTCCACCTCGGGGTCGATCGTGACATCGAACAGATTGACGCCGGCCGAAACAGCCTCGGAAACCAGGCCGGCCCGTATCCTGCCGCCGAAATCCGTCCGCCTATACCCCGGCTCGGCCGCCCGGGGAAAATCGTCGCCCAATCCTTTCATCCGTCCATCATCGTGAAACTTGTGACCACCGAGGCCGAGCATCGAGACGGCGCTTCCAGTCTGGCCTAAGGTTCGATATTCCATATGCGGCTTCCAGATGCGTATCGTTTTCCGAAGCCCCCACGTTCATCGTGGGGACGCCCGGCTCTCACGCCGGGACACGTACTTTGGTGATCGGCGCTATGCCCTTGGGTCGACGCGGCCTTAAGCGTCGGTCAGTTCGGCACTGCGAAGGTCGAGCAAGGTATCGGAGCGCGGCGTCCAGTTCAGACGTTTACTGGTGCCGTAGATCGAGGGTGCCTGGATCATCGGCAGATGAGGTGCCTCCTCCTTGATCAGCGCGCCCGCCTTCCGGTAGATCGCCTTGCGTTCGTTGCCGTCGAGCGTCGACCTGCCCTGATCGAGCAGCGCATCGAGGTCGTTGTTCGAATAATAGCTCTGATATTGCCCGGTGTAGAGGATCGGATACCAGACAAGATCCGGGTCCGCGCCGCTCCAGCCCGGATACATCAGACCCTCGCGGCCCTTCTTCTCGGAGACCTGCGCCCAGACGCCGGGCTCCATGTATTTTGCGGTGACGCGGATGCCGACCTTGGCAAGAAAGCCGATCGTGGCCTCCATGATTTCGCGATCCTTGAGGTAGTAGGACTGACGCGAGGTCAAAGGAATGTCGAAGCCGTTGGCGTAGCCCGCTTCCGCCAAAAGGGCCTTAGCCTTGGCCGGATCGTACGGGTAGGGTTTCATATCCGGATCGTAGCCGAGCGCCGTGGTCGGCAAGGTCACGGCGATGCGTCGGCCCAATCCACCCAGGAGCGATTTCTGGATCGTATCGACATCGACGGCATAATTGATCGCCTGCCGCACGCGCTTGTCCTGAAGAGGGGTCTGCTTCAGCGTGTCGAAGGCGAAGAAGAACAGGAAATCCGAATCCTGGATGATGGCGCGCGTATCTCCCCGATTGATGCCCGGAATGTCCTCCGGAGGAACATCGCTGATGAGATGGACGCCGCCGCTCTTCAGTTCCGCGATTGCCGTACGCCGCTCCGGGATCGGCCGGAAGGTGATCTGCTTGATCTTCGGGGCGCCGCCCCAATAATCCGGATTAGCTTCGAGCACGACGCTGTCGTCCTTGATCCATTTGACGAATTTGTACGGCCCCGTGCCGACCGCGCTCTTGGCAAGGCTGCTGCCATCGGCATCCTTTGCATATTTCGGCGGTACGATCAGCGCTGCGAATGAGGCGGAATACAGCGAGTAGAGCATCGTCGGAAAGGGCGACGTAGTACGGAACTCGACGGTGTGGCTGTCAATGACGGTGACATTGACGATCGCCGCAATGCGCGACCTGTACGGCGATTTGAAATTGGGATCGAGCGCGCGGTCGAAGGTAAATTTGACCGCGTCGGCGTCGAAAGGCTCGCCGTTATGGAACTTGACGCCCTCGCGCAGCGAAAAGCGCCAGGTCAGCGGATCGGGGTTCGACCAGGATGTCGCCAGGCGCGGCACGAATTCTCCGGATGGGCTGCGATCCACAAGCGTGTCGTAGATATGTCCAAGAATATTGGCAGTTTGGAAGTTCGAATGCTTGGCGGGGTCCATCGTATAGGCATCGCTCGACTGGGCGACAACGATGGCATTGTCGTCTGCGTCTTGCGCATGAGCGGCCCGTGCGAACGGCAGCACCGCCATTCCCAAAGCAAGGCCATTGAAAGTACGTCGGCTGATTGAAGGCATGCAATTCCCCTTTTTTATTCGGCCGTCTCTTCGGGATTTGCTCCCGTCGGTAACTAGAGCGGTTCGATGGCATCGCCGGCGCCAATCTCGCAAGAACGCGCGGCGTCACGGTGTTTTCCCGTCGCAAAGCGTCAAAAATGCCGCGTCACGCAACAGTCGTTGCCGGATGCGCATCGTCGGCAAGTTCGGACCAATCCACTCTGGATCCGACCGTCAATCGCTCATCCGCGTCACGATCGATAGGGACTATAGGAGCTATGGGGGAAACCACTATCATCGACTAGGGCAATAGTTTGTTGCACGCAGGGCAACAAACATCGCTCGACACGGCTCACGCTCGAAGATTACATGAACGACATAAGCGGCAATAAAAATCCGGAAATTTGAAATATCGGCGCAAGACGAGACTGCAGCCTGCGTATTTCCGGAATTTTGTTCGAACTATAGTTTCGAAGCCCAGTTCACTTCTCGAATAACGTAGAGGACATTTGTCGGGTCATCATGAGACGTTCTGATCAGATGCGGATAGGCCTCTCCTCTCGCCGGGTCGGCTATCATATCGCCGGGTGGCGGCACCCCAGCACCAATCCTGGCGGACAGGAATCCCTGGCATTTTTTCTCGCCAATGCAAAACTGGCGGAGGCGGGAAAACTTGATTTCATCTTCTTTGCCGACGGTCTCGGCATCGTCGCCGAGGATCAGCCGGCTGGCGCCCTCAGCCACTCGAACGAAAATGTCGAATTCGAGCCGCTGACGCTGCTGTCGGCTCTCGCTCCGCTCACCAAGAATATCGGCCTGATCGCGACGGCTTCGACGACCTATGAAGAACCATTCCATGTCGCCCGCCGCTTTGCCTCCATCGACCATCTGAGCGGCGGTCGAGCCGGCTGGAACGTGGTCACCTCCTGGTCCGAGCTGGAAGCCCTCAACTTCAGCCGGAAAAAGCACCTCGACCGGGAGCCGCGCTATGAGCGCGCCCAGGAATTCGTCGAGGTGGTTCTCGGCCTCTGGGACAGTTGGCATCAGGACGCCTTCGTACACGACAAGGCAACGGGGCAGTTCTACGATCCGACGAAACTGCGAATCCTCAATCATCACGGCAAGCATTTTCAGGTGCGGGGTCCGCTGCCGGTCTCGCGCACGCCGCAGGGGCGGCCAATCATCGTTCATGCCGGCGCATCCGAGGCGGGTCGCCAGATCGGCGCCGCGCATGTCGATCTCTACTATACGAACGAATACGATCTCGGGAACGCTCAGTCCTTCTACGCCGACGTCAAGCGCAGGCTCCCTGCTTTCAACCGCCAGCTGGACGATCTGAAGATCCTGCCCGGTGTGCAGGTATTCGTCGGCAGGACTGCCGCGGAAGCGCGTGAAAAGTTCGACTCTTTGCAGAGCCTTATCGATCCCGTGGTGGGGCTATCGGTGCTGTGGAATCTTCTCGGCGATCTAAGTGGTCTCGATCCCGATAGTCCCATCCCGGATGACGTCGTCCTCGACTTGAAGACGAGCAATGCCGTGAAAACCCTTGAACTCGCCCGATCGGAAAAGCTGACGATCCGCCAGCTCTATGCCCGCGTCGGCGGCAAGGCCGGTATTCGCCAGATCATCGGCACGCCGGAGGAGGTCGTGCGCGATCTTAACGACTGGTTCCAGGGGCGGGCCTGCGACGGCTTCAACTTCTGTCCATCCCATTCGCCGGAAAACGTCCAGGATTTCGTGGAACTCGTTGTTCCGGAGCTGCAGACCCGCGGCCTGTTCCGGGCAGACTATACCGGCACGACTCTGCGTGAAAATCTCGGACTGCCTCCGGTAGAGAGGCCAAACTGAACATTGTCCTTCGCCGGCTAAACCGTCCCACGCAGGCCGAACCCCGGATGCTCGATGTTCGACAGCGCCGCGGTGTTCGATCAATCTAAAGACAGCATGGGGGCTACGGTGCAAACCATCATCAAATCGGATCAGGCCGTGGGAACGGCCGAAGAGTTTCGCGAGGCGATGTCGCGGCTGGCGACGGCAGTCAGCATCGTTACCACGGACGGGCCAGCGGGAATGGCAGGGTTCACGGCTTCTGCCGTTTGCAGCGTCACCGACAATCCTCCGACGCTGCTCGTCTGCCTGAACCGGTCCGCATCGGTCTATCCGATGTTTGCGGAAAACGGTGTTCTCTGCGTCAACGTGCTTTCGCCTTCCCATCAATCGCTGTCGTCGCTGTTCGGCGGCAAGACGCCGATGTCGTCCCGCTTTGCAGCGGCCTCCTGGCACACGATGACGACCGGCGCGCTCGCCTTGGACAACGCCGTCGTTGCCCTGGATTGCCGGATATCCGAATCCGTTGAGGTGGGAACGCATGACGTGCTGTTCTGTCGACCGGTGGCGATCAGCTTTGAAAAATCATCGAACGCCTTGGTATATTATGGTCGGCGCTATCATGCCGCCGGAACGTCGGAATGACCGTCGCATTTGTCTCCGACGGCTGCCCTTCATGTTTTGTCAGGCAATTGCCTCTTTTTGCAGCGTCGAGGCATAATCGCAATACCAACCCTTCTCGCCGATCTCCATGATGAAATCGATGACCGCGAGGACCCTCGCCGGAACGTGTTTCTTGCCGGGGTAGATCAGGCACAAGGGTTCGGCGTCGGTTTCGTGCTCTTCCATCAGCGTCACCAATTTGCCGGAGCGGATCTCGCTTTCGAACAGCCACCAGCCCGACTGCGCCACGCCCAGCCCTGCGACCGCGGCCTGGCGAACCGCGTCGCCGCTGTCGATCCAGAGTGGCCCTTCGAACTGGTAGTTGGTCACCGTTCCATCCGGATCCTGAAATAGCCATTCGGGCGCAACGGGATTGATGATGCAGCGATGATCCCTGAGATCGGCGGGATGCCTGGGCGCCCCATATCTCTCCAGATAGGCCGGAGAGGCGACCGTCTTCCTCTTGCCTCTGGCGATGATCCTTCTTTTGTACTCCGAATTTTCGATATTGTAGGCGTACATCGCAATATCGAAATTGGATTTGATCAGGTCGGTCGACTGGTGCCCGAAATAAAGATCTAGGCTGATATTCTTGTTTCGCCTCATGAATTCGGAAAGGGCAGGCAGGAGGACGAGACGCCCGAACGCCGGCGTGACGCCGATGCGCACTCGACCCTCGGGAGAGGAGTTGGCCGATCTCACAAGCTGGGTCGCCGCGTCCATCTCGGCCAGGATTTGCTGCATCTTGGCAAAATAGATTTGACCGGAATCGGTCAAGGACAGTTGCCGCGTGGTTCGATGAAACAGTCGCGACCGAAGGTCGTTTTCAAGGCGCTTGATGCCTTTCGTCACCGACGGCGTGGATACGCCCAAGCTCATCGCTGCGCTTGTGAAACTGCGAAGCTCGGCGACTTTTACAAAATATCGGATATCATTCAATTCTCGCAACGGTATGGCTCCAAGCATCCAAATCTCTTTTGCAACGACACGCAACCCCACCATCTTTCGGTCTGATATTTGGTCGGGCTCGAGAGCGCCGACGCACTCCGGTACCGAGGCAATATTTGTGCCAACCCCTTTGATCCTTGACCCCTCAGACTTGACCGCGTAACTGTTCCCGCCCACCATTTGGCTCTGTCTAAAAAATCCTATGCACGTATGACGAGTGGCCGACGAGGCGTTGGTGCGCGGATCATTAATCGAAAGCTAGGTCTGCAGGGAATTCAATGTCGCGGAGCTGGATGACTCTACTGCGTCGCCCATGCCTTCGGGGGCACGCAACGCTCTGATGTTGTGATACATTAATCCGCATATTTCGAGCACGGATTTCACGATCCACTGAACTGTCCGAATGGCGGGAGTCGACCCGACACAGAAAGTGGGTCAGGCCAGCCAAAACGTCCGAAGTTGGCGACAGGAAAAAGTCTGGTCTCGGGCGCGAGAGTGCAGTTCCGCACATCGGCGTCGAAGGTCGTTCGTCTAGAGGAGGCCCTTGGCACCAAGTATGAGTTATAATAGCCCCTGAATTGACCGACATCACCGCCTCTGTCGTGTCATCTCAACTTCAGCTACCTCGTTCGTACTAAATGCAAATCTGGGTGGTGACGGCAAACGCTCTTGCACCCGATGCGCAGAACGCGAACGTACTCGATGAAATGAGGCGTAACTCAAGAGCCGGGGGGCGCTGATTTGGCTACAGACGGCAGATCACGGGAAGCAGGAAAATACTATGGGGTTTGCAGTCAGGCTGACCCAAGATGATTTCGACCAGGTCACAAACGCATGGCGGTTTCCCGTCATAGAACTGCCCGGCGCGTCCATTACCGAGATTTTCGCTGATGGAGAACGGGTTGACCCTGAGAAATACCGGATCGTAAGAAATCAACTCCGCTGGATTGGCGACAACCCGCCAGCAAAAGATCACGGCCTTTGTAGTGGTTGACAGTGAGAGTCGTGATGAGTTCATTCAAAGCAGGTGAGGGGCGGGAGAATCTCGCTCATTTCTAAACTGTAGTGATATCAAAGTTGTTTCGGCCCATCGTCCCCAAGCGACGGGCCTGGCTGCGTCGTCAGACTTGGTGATTGCCGACGTAGCCGCGAGTTCCGGAGCGCCCCCGGCACCTCGCATGCCACTCAACTCCTCTGTCGACGATTTGTTCCTAGCGCGAGATGGACGGAGACCGCCTTAGCGGCAATGAGGGGACTATGTTTCGCGCCGGGTCGGGGATACCGAACCGGGAAGGCTGGGTTGATCTCCTTAGCAGTTGAACATTTCGGCGGAAACAAAGTTCCCACTCGTTGCAAGGACGGTCCACCCAATGCGGACGCGACACTTGGACTTTCGGTGCGCTCGATCGCTCCCAGTTCGAGGAACATTTCTCATACGGCGGCGCCCGCCGCCTGCAGATGAGTTATAGGCGGCGGGCATGACGTAGCTTCGTTTTGCAAGGCACACGCCATGGTGGCTGACCAACCAGCCACCGATGGTCTAACCACGCAAGCGAAATGTTGTTCCGACTCGACTCCTTAAGCTTTGTCTGCTGGACTAGGGGTGCATCGCGACCCACTGGCATGCCGACACCATTGTCAGTGACCGTGAGGGTCCAGTCAGTGCCTGCTGAGCGATAATCGATCACGATCCTACCAGTCTCCTGCTTCGGGAAGGCGTGCTCGAGAGCGTTGATCACCAATTCGGTTACGATCAGTCCCAGGCTTATGGAACCCAAACGAACCGCTGCGGTAGCTGGTTTGGTATCGGTTGAAATCCACAGCCGTCGATCCACTGATCTCAACCACCGCACCGTCACCTATTATCGGGTCGGAATCTCGAAGACCTTGCCGTGCCACGGCGCCTGATCGATCTGGTCGAGCGCCATTACGTACAGCGTCTTCTCATCGGGCCCAAAGGCGAAGTTTGGCATCGACGGGGAGGGAACGGAAAGCGTCCCCAGCAGCTTTGCGTCCGCATCCACGACTATGATCTTGCCAGGCGCGTCGAGCGATCGGGGACTTTGTCCAATGTAGATTTCTCCTTTGCTGTCGATCTTCACGCCATCAGGCCAAATGTGGGGTGCGCCCGGAAACAGATCGTCAAGGCGAAGAAAAACTCGTCTGTTGTCCAACGATCCATCCTCGCGGACATCGAATTCAATCAGACGATTGTCTTCCGTTTCGATGAGGTAGAGGATCTTGCCGTCGTTCGATAGAACGAGACCATTGGCGTTGTGCAGGTTATCCGCGACCTTCGTCACGACGCCATCGGGCCCAATGTAGTAGGCGGACGCATCAATCAAGGGGCCACCTTTTCCCGAACCGGTGAAATAGACGCCGCCCTTTTTGTCCGGCGCAAAATCGTTCGGCCCGATAAAGGGATGGCCATCCCGATCCTGCGTATAGGGTTGTAGTGTTTTGCCGTCCGCCGAAATGTGCCCTATCGAATTTGAATCGTAGCAGGTGACCAGGAATTCGCCCTTGGCATTTGGTAGGACAGCCGAAGGGCCGCAACCATCCTGCTTCCAGAAGATGTCGTTCTTTTTCCCGTCCCACGTCGTAACGGTTTGGCGGCCATATTCAACGTAATAAAGCTTGTCATGATACCAGATTGGGCCCTCGGGAAACCAGGCATCCGGATTGATGACTTTGACATCGCCCGCCGCGGCGCCGGTCGAAATCATCATCATCATCGCGAGCAGTCCAAATACTATCGATCTCATTTTACCCTCTGAAGATGCAGCTTGTTTTCGATCCATGGTTTGCTCGCTAGCGATGGGAGACGCGAAGCACAAAACTTGTGGCCCGAAAGCTGCTTATGGCGATTATACGGGCGATGTACCCATAACCAGGGTTTCTGGCTAAGCAACGCTATCCCCGTAACACGTGGACGCAACGGCGTGCCTCGACGTACTTCATGCGTCATGCGACAATCGCGAGATGAAAGTGGCCCTGGCAAGATGCGCAGCTTGACCTCAAATCACGCACGATTGCCATCGACATCTGTCGTTTGGCACTTAACCGTAAGAATGCGGCCGTTACTTTGAGAGTGGAAAAAACGTGGGGTAAGGATCTTCAGGTAATCGAGTGCCTTTTTTGGAGGGGTACTCGTTGACCGCACAATTGAAGATGATCATCGCCATCGAGCTCGTCGGGGTGGACGGCGTTCGACAGCGTCGCGAAATTGCCGATGTTAAGCGAAGTGTCGACGAGGCTCGTCTCAACGATTTTGGCCTTTCCCTGGAAGAAACCAAAGAAATTCAGCTGCTTTTGCAGAAGGAGCTGACGCAGTTTCAGGCGGATCAGGCCGCTCGGCATGATCGGAAGTGCCGGCACTGCAATATTCCTCACCAGATTCACGATTACAGATCCCGTACGATATATTCGCTCTTTGGCCCTTGTCGTGTGCGCGTGCCACGGTGGAGGCGTTGTGAGTGCGGACAGAGTGCAAGATCGGAAACCGATTGCGTCGCGACCCTGTTGAATGGAAGTGCAACGCCAGAATTGGAGCGAATTCAGGCAGAACTTGGCTCCCGTCTGTCCTTTCGAGAGGCAGCTCGTGTGCTTGATATCTTTTTGCCGACGGCAAAAGCCCATAATCACCGGACTCTGAGTAACCGGCTGGCCAAGGTGGCCAATCAGCTCGAAAAGTGGGACGTCGCGAGCCCTTATCGTATGAGTCGCGCCGGCAAGTCTCCCGTTTCTGTTTTCATTGATCGCGCCTACATTCGCGCGGTTCCCGGCTATCTAGGCCGGCATTTCGAGATCGCGATGGGACGCGTTGTTGCGCAAGGCCGAGCACCGCGTCCGTTTGCTGGTGCGCCTAATATCGCCACCGGCAAACACGATATCGTTCGCGCGGCGATGTGCGCAAGGATGGCTGCCCGGTCGAGTCGTCAGCGCAACACGCCACCCCATTACGCATATTCTTGACTGGTTTCATCTATCGATGCGGCTGCGGCACATTGAACATGCCTGGGAGGGCATCAGGCATCTCCGGGATCTGAACATCTATCTTCGAGACATTGCGGTACATGTGCCAAGGCTTCGACATCTCCTATGGAGTGGCTATGTCCGAGAGGCAAGCGAGGCCGTAAAGCAGATGCTTGCCCCATTGGATCAGCACGCCGGGCTGCGCGATGCGAACGGCAATCGGGCGTCTATACGAATTGATCAACAATCTTGGCACCTATGTGGTCCAGAACGCAGCTTCGATCGTCAACTACTGCCAGCGATACTGGTCCGGCCTGCCGATATCCAGTTCACCGGCGGAAAGTGCTGCCAACAGCCTCGTCAATGCCCGCATGAACAAGCGTCAGATGCGTTGGTCGCCGATTGCCGCTCATCGGGTTCTTCAAGTCCGAGCAGCCGTTGCGGACGGCCGTCTCAAAAAGGCAAAGCTTAATCTTGAAGCGTGACCCCCACGTTTTTCCCGCTCCCGTATTGCACTCGGGCGTCGAAACTGGACCTTTGCCGGTTCCCAGCGTGGCGCCGCCATCATGCTCTCCGTCATCACGACCTGCCGTCTCAACGACGTCGACCCAAGGCGTGGTTCGCCGATTTGTTCGCCCGCATCGCCGATCTTCCCGTCTCCCGCCTGCCCGAACTGCTGCCTTGGCAATGCAAGACACAAAGGGACAGCTATTGCGGCGGCCGCGTAAACAGCTCCCGGAACAACGCTTCCGAACGCTCCAAGCCTTCATCGGTCAGGATCAATGACATCGACTTGTTGACTGGGTCGCCGATCATGCCCTTCTTGTGAAGCCGATCCGTCGTTGCCCAGTCGAAACCCTTCCACGCGCAACGCTCGTTATGCAGCGTCAGCCATAACAGCGCCAAAACTGCATCGTCGATTTTGTCCTCATCGATCTCCATGAACCAACATTACCACGCGCGACGCCCAAAATCCCGCGGTCCTGCTCTGATGGATACCCTGAAAACCTGGAACGATAGCTTCCACTTCAAAGCCAGCTCGGCAGCCGCGGCACAGAAGAGAGGAGAAAAGCCAATCTCTTGACCAAAGCTCATACTTAGAGGTGGCTCACTTCTCGGTGGAAAAACGGGCTCAGTTCTGCGTGGAAACCCATATTGCGCTGCGACTGCCACGCGCAGCCTAGGGTTCAACTATGAAAGCAGTGTACATTCCTGCTTTGAAATGCCCCTCTTCGTTGCAGAACAGCACGTACTTGCCGGCTTTGAGGGTCAAGGTGGTATTTCGCGACTTGCCTGGATGCACATCGCCGAGCTCTTTGAGGCCCTTCAACTTGTCTTCATCGACGCGCGCGCCGCTTTCATCCATCGGAAAATCCGCCGGGGCAAGGTCTGCCGTGATGAGCAGAAGTTCGGGATCTTCGTCGGTGGCGTCAGTCTTGTACTCACCAAGGCTGGGTGGTCCTTATAGTCGTATGCAGATGGTATGCGACGTGAGTCACGCTGACGCGCGATACGCTGCCAAGGTCCGTGACGGACCTTGACCGCCAACATTCGTCATTTGTAGGAGTATTGGAGGACCGCAGCCGGAAGACGTTCGCCCTGCACCTCGATTGCCGAGGCGCGCTCTTCGATCGCAGCCGGGTCATCGGCAGACAACTCGACATTAGCGGCGCCGAGGTTTTCTTCGATCCGCTCCAGCCGGCGCGTGCCCGGGATCGGCACGATCCAGGGCTTTTGCGCCAGCAGCCAGGCAATGGCGACCTGGGCGGGCGTGGCGCTTTTAGCAGCCGCGACCTCCTTGAGCAGATCCACCAGCGCCTGGTTGGCCGCCATGGCATCCTTGGTGAAGCGCGGCGAATTGTTGCGGAAGTCGCCGCTCTCCAGCGTGGTCGAGGTGTCGATTTTACCGGTCAGGAAGCCGGCGCCCAGGGGGCTCCACGGCACGAATCCGATGCCCAGCTCCTCGCACAGGGGCAGGATTTTCGGCTCGGGCTCGCGGGTCCACAGCGAGTATTCGCTTTGGATCGCGGTCACCGGCAGCACGGCGTGCGCCTTGCGGATGGTGCCGGCCGCCGCTTCGGACATCCCGAAATGCCGCACCTTGCCGGCCGCGATCAGATCCTTAACGGCGCCAGCGACGTCTTCGATCGGAACCGAGGGATCGACGCGGTGCTGATAGAGCAGATCGATCGTCTCGATATTGAGGCGCTTGAGCATGGCTTCGGCCGCCTGCTTGATGTGGTCCGGACGGCTGTTGAGGCCGGCGCTGCGCTCGCCGGTGACGGGATCGATGTTAAAGCCGAACTTGGTGGCGATTACGACCTGGTCGCGAACTGGCCGGAGGGCCTTGCCAACCAGGACCTCGTTGGTAAAGGGACCGTAGGCCTCGGCCGTGTCGAAGAAGGTCACGCCGCGTTCGTGGGCGCCGCGTATGACGCGGATGGCTTCCTGCTCGTCCGGCGCCGCACCGTAGGTCGAGGCGAAGCTCATTGTGCCGAAGCCGATTTCGGACACCTCAAGGGTGCCTAGTTTACGTGTTTTCATAGTGGGTCTCCTGTTTTTAAATTGAAGCGGGTTCAGCCCCGGATGGTGCCGAGCCAGCCTTTCACCTCGTTGAGCGTCCGGCGTTCCTGGTCCGCCTCCATCGAAAACGGCGTCTTAATCTGTGCGCCTGGCGCGTGGTCGGCAAGCACGGCGACACTGTTGCCGAGGCCATAGCCGCCATGGGTGATGAACGGCCGCACGGTCTTGCCGCGCAGATCATGCGCCCGCAGGAACGAACGGATGATCGGCGGCGCGGTTTCACCCCAGATCGGGAATCCCAGAAACACCGTGTCGTAATTGGCGAAGCCGGGAGCGGTCGCCACTAACGCCGGCTCCTCGCCCCGATCGCGCTCCAGCCGAGCCTTCTCGACGGTCTCCTCATAGTCGTCCGGATAGGGGACGGCCGGCAGGATCTCGAAGATGTCCGTACCCAGCGCACGATGGACGGTTCCCGCGATCACGCGGGTATTTCCAGAGCGCGAGAAATACGCCACCAGGGTCTTGGGGCCGCTTTTCGCGGTTCCGGTCGATTGCGCCTGCGCCCCGGCCGCATTCAGCAGCGATAGAACGGCAGGCGCGGTAAGCAGGGTGCGCCGAGACATTATGTTGCTCATTGGTCTCTCGCCAACTCTCAGGTTCGCGCCGGCGCTTCGACACCGGAATAGATCAGCACCTGGTCGGGCAGGCGTGCGCCCTGGACTTTGATCGCGGCGACCGAAGCGTTTAGCTCGGCGACTTCATCCGGGGTGAACTGAATCGCCGCCGCCCCAATGTTGTCGAGCATATGGGCCATCTGCGTCGAGCCTGGGATCGGCACGATCCACGGCTTCTGCGCCATCAGCCAGGCCAGCGAGATCTGCGCCGGCGTCGCGTTCTTGCGCGCCGCCCAGGCTTTGGTAAGCCTCACCAGCGCCAGGTTGGCGGGCAGGTTTTCCGGAGCGAAACGGGATTCGACGCCTCGGATGTCGCCCTGAGCGAAGCGGGTCTGTTCGTCAATCGCGCCGGTCAGGAACCCGACACCCAGCGGGCTCCAGGTCACAAGGCCAATGCCCAGATCCTCGCACAGCGGAATGACCGTCTCCTCCGGTCCCCGCCACAGCATCGAATATTCGTTCTGGACGGCGCTGAGCGGCAGCTCGGCATGTGCGCGCCGCAATGTCTGCGAACCCATTTCGGACAGGCCCCATTGCATGACCTTGCCTTGGGCCACGAGATCCTTCACCGCGCCGGCGACGTCCTCAATCGGCACCTGTGGATCCACGCGATGCTGATAGAGAAGATCAATGCGGTCGGTGCGCAGACGCTTGAGCATGCCTTCGACTGCGAGCTTGATATGCTCGGGGCGGCTGTTGAGGCCGGGAAGGCGCTTTCCGGTCTCAAGGTCGATGTTCCAGCCGAACTTTGACGTAATCGCAACCTGGTCGCGGATCGGCGCAATGCCTTCGCCGAGAATGCGTTCGACCTCGTGAGGGCCGTAGGCTTCCGCCGCATCGAAGAACGTCACGCCATGATCATGGGCGGTACGAATGATATCAATCATCTGCCCGCGATCCGGGATCGTGGTCTGATAGGTTCGGCTCATGTTTTGAACGCCGATCCCGACGCTGGAGACCTCCAGGGCACCAAGCTTGCGCGTGCCGGTGACATGGACCGTTGCCTGAGACGACGCCGGCGTCGCCGCGTCGGCAGGGTGTGCGGAAGCCAGTGATACCGAGCCCGCGACCAGGGGCGCGACAGCTAGCCCGCCCGCACCCCCGAGGAACGCCCTGCGGCCCATCGCCTTTTGCTCATTATCGGAAACATGCGTCATGGGTGCGATCCTCTTAGCGATTGACGAAACGCTGATGCGACGCGGCGTAGCGGTCGCCATGCGCTGTAAGGGAGGCCAGGCCGTCGCGGATGCGTGCCAGATCGTCCGCCGTCAGCTCGACGTCGGCGCCGCCGAGGTTTTCCTCAAGACGATGCAGCTTGGTCGTGCCCGGGATCGGGACAATCCACGGCTGCTGTGCCAGGAGCCAGGCCAGGGCAACTTGCGCCGGCGTTACTTGCTTGTCGGCGGCAATCGCCATTACGAGATCCACGAACGCCTGGTTGGCTTTGAGGGCGTCCGGCGCGAACCTCGGCACGGTCGCGCGGAAATCCTTGTCGCCGAACCTGGTGGACGCGTCCATTTTGCCGGTCAGGAAGCCCTTGCCAAGCGGCGCGAAGGGTACAAAGCCGATGCCCAGCTCCGCGAGCGTCGGAAGGATTTCTTTCTCCGGATCGCGCCACCACATCGAATATTCGCTCTGCAGCGCCGTGACGGGTTGCACCGCGTGAGCACGCCGGATGGAGCCCACGCCGGCTTCGGACAGGCCGAAGTGCTTCACTTTGCCTTCCGCAATCAGATCTCGCACCGTCCCGGCCACATCTTCCATTGGCACGGCCGGATCGACGCGGTGCTGATAGAAGAGATCGATGACGTCAGTACGCAGGCGCTTCAGAGACTCTTCGGCAACCTGGCGGATCCGCTCCGGGCGGCTATCCAGGCCGTTCGCCGGCACACCATCCTTGAAGCCGAACTTGGTTGCGATCACGACCTGGTCGCGCACCGGCTGCAGAGCCTCGCCAACAACCTCTTCGTTGACGCCCGGGCCGTAGGCTTCGGCGGTGTCGAAAAACGTTACCCCGCGTTCGTGGGCGGCCTGCAGCAGGGCGATCGCTTCGCCGCGTTCAGTCGTTGTGCCATAGCCGAAGCTGAGGCCCATGCAGCCGTAGCCGATCGCCGAGACCTCAAGTCCCTGTCCGAGTGTGCGCTTTTTCATCTTAGATCCTTTACCGCTGGGTTGCCATCGGCGCTCCGAACATCCAGAGCGTGATGGACCACAATATAACGCTGGCTCGATCTGGTGATTAGACGCTATAATTGGGAATGCCCTATAAGCTGGTCTAATGAATGCCACAGGAAAACTTCAACAATCTGGCCGCCTTCGTTATGGTCGCAAAGGAACGCAGCTTTACCAAAGCAGCGGCCAAGCTCGGTGTGTCCCAGTCGGCGCTGAGCCAGACCATCAAACTCCTGGAGGCACACCTCGGCTTGCCGCTTTTGACCCGCAACACCCGCAGTGTGAAACCCACGGAAGCGGGCGAACGGCTCTTGGGCACGCTGGCACCGCGATTTGCTGAGATGGAGCAGGAGATTGCGGTCCTGAGCGCCATGCGTGAAAAGCCCGCCGGTACCATCCGCATCACGGCAGGAGAGCACCCAGCCGTCACCGTCCTGCAGCCGGCTCTGCGCCGGTTTTTGCCAGAATACCCGGACATCCATGTGGAAGTCATCGTCGATTACGGTCTCACCGATATCGTGGCCCAGGGGTACGACGCCGGCGTGCGGCTAGGAGAACAGGTTGCCCGGGATATGATTGCGGTCCGCATCGGACCGGACATGCGGATGGCCGTAGTGGGCTCGCCGGCCTACTTCGAGCGCCACCCGGTTCCGCAGATTCCGCAGGATCTGACGCAGCACAACTGCATCAACTTCCGTTTGCCGACCTACGGCGGTCTGTTTCCCTGGGAATTCGAGAAGGCTGGTCGCGAGCTCAAGGTTCGGGTCGATGGTCAGCTCGTGTTCAACAACATCACCATGCGCCTCGACGCGGCGCTCGGTGGCCTTGGCCTTGCCTATCTCCCGGAAGATCAGGCGCTTCCCTTTCTGACGGACGGACGCCTGATTCGCGTCCTACAAGACTGGTGCGAGCCGTTCCCCGGCTATCACCTCTACTATACGAGCCGGCGTTATCCGTCGCCAGCGTTTGCATTGCTGGTCGATGCACTCAAATACCGCGACTAACGGAATCAGATTGGGCTCTGCTCGGCCTCGTCATTTTTTTTAACATACTTCGATATGCGATCTCCTATCCATGATAAAAGAATTGCCCCAGGTGATTAGTGGCTTGGAGCCAACTGACCTGGAGGGTCGACACGTTCCACCTGAAACCCTCGCCAACTTACTTCTTCAGGACGGCTTTCGGCTTCGGTTGATAGAGACGGCGTTTGACGTTTGAGCGCAGAGCATTGCGGAGATCTTTGTCGACGATCGAAAGGTCGAACCATTCCGGGTCAAAGTAGCCACCGCACTACCGGATGGTTTCAGCATATTCTGGATCCTCCCGATCGGCGATGATCTCCAGGAAGCGCTCATAACCGGACACGCCACCAACATCTTCGGGCGGTCGCGCTCTTGCGCCACTGACGCAGCTCCCGTGATTGGGCATAGCAGCGAGCGTCAGGAACTCCTCAACCGCAACGGTGTGCCGCCAGCCATCCCCGAAATCATAGTGGTAGCTGAAGACAGAACCTTGCTCGAAGTCCAGCAAGCGAACCTCTCCCTGATCGAAGACCCGAGGATCGTCATCGGTCGCATCCTCCGTCAGGATCTCGACGTCGCCATACCGCAGACCACCGATGCGGAATTCATAGAGATGATAGTTCCACCAGTTGAATGCGGCCTGAATTCCGAGATGCAGATGCTCCAGGTTCCAATGGACTGGCAGGACCAGACGGCGCCAGACGTCCGGCTGGATTTCGTCGATGGAAACTCTGATCTGCGCAGCGTTTGCGACTTTGAACATTGCGCGAATGAACAAAATTGGGAGAAGATCGTCAAGGAGGCCGCTCGATTGTGGCACTGGATTAGATTGGATCGTCCCTGACCGCGATCCCTGCCGGCTTGTGCAGCCGTCGACGCTTACTATCTTTGGTGTAACCTCAAACTGGAGCGTCGCCATGGATCGAAGTGCGACCGATACGCTGTCGGAATTCTATATTGAAATTCTTCCGCCGGACCGCGAAGAGACGTGCGCGTCGGACGCAACGATGTGTCCGTGTTGTCGAAAGTTCCGTTCGGCATCGAGCATGGATGACGATGGCTGCGGGATCTGCGACGAATGCCTGGCGCCATGACCGCCGGCGGCAAAACACCTCCACCTATTCTGCTGACGTTCGAAGACGCGCTTGCGAAATTACCGCATGGTTATCTTGACGGAAATTTTGGCGGTCGACCATGGGGCGTGACCGTCAAGCGGTCGCAGGATGGCAAACGGACCTGGCTCTATGGCGAGGAGCTTAGCGGAACAGATATCGTCAGCTTCAACTTCTATCGATTGGCTGGACCGGGGTCGATACTGAAGCCGTGCGAAATGTCCACCGCCAAGGTGATCGAATTCATTCTCAGTTTCGAGCCCCGAACGGAGAAAGCTGCGTCTCGACCATAATGGCCGAAAAATAAGCACAGGACTCATGTTGCATTGCAACGAGTGCATGGCTGCACTGCGATCTAAGCGCTGGCGGTCGGGGCGGCCTCTGGTATTTTTAAATGATCCAAGCGATGCACCTCCTCCCGCACAGCTTCGGGTTTCAGGCGACCCATTCCTCCTCCCAAGGGGCGCCTGACGGAACAGCGGCACTCCTCCTCCCAACCGTTGTTCAATTCTTTCGAAAAGCCTGCCGCACCTCCTCCCGCGGCAGGCTTTTTCGTTTTCCGATACAATCAAGCTTCGAGTCCAGGCGTTAAGCAGACTGCCGGCTCTCCGGATGTCGAGACGATTGTGGATCCGTACGGCTCGCGTGAGGAAATGATCAGCGCGCCATCCGATAGAGGGCGGGCCAGATCTTTGGCCTCAGGCGCGCCGTTTGCCAACTGCTTGAACTCGGGGATATCGGCAAAACGCGGACGGTGCCCCTTTCCTTGAAGAAGGCGAGCGCGGGGCGTTCCCAGCCGGGCGAGTTCTCGGGAAAGCGGATCAGATGGCGGAGGATCTTGAGCCAGTCGAGCACCGTAGCTTCGCCGTCAGTTTCTATGGCTGATACAAGGTGGACCTGTTCGTGGCCGCATGGCGGGCTGCGGGATTCCGCGTGGTGGGACATTTGGTTTTCGCCAAAGGTTATGCCTCTTCCCAGCGGTTCCTGTCCCACACGCATGAACAGGCTTATCTTCTGGCGAAGGGTCCGGCTCGGGATCCCTTAGGTGAGGTGCTGCCGGGGACAAGACTGGCAACAGCCTGCATCCGACCCAAAACCCACTGCGGCCACTGGAGGACATCATTCGTTCGTTGAGTGCGCCAGGTGACGTCGTATTCGATCCTTTCTGCGGTTCCGGAAGCTCGCTCGCCGCCGCGAAGCGTTGCGGCCGGGGTTTCCTTGGCATCGAGTCGACGCTCATCACCATCTGACTGCCAATTTGCGGGTTCACGGGATGCCCTGAAGGGAGCATGCCGTGAAGAAGATTGACAATATATGCTACGCTACCCATACTTAACAGTAGAACGAAAGGGTAAAGCGCATGGCTTCGGGCAGCATTCACGTCAAGGTCAGTGGGGCCTTGCAAGACCACATTCAGCAGCAGATCGGCGATGATGGGCTTTACGAGAATGCTAGTGAGTACATTCGCGCCCTGATACGCCGCGACTTGCAGACGCGGGATGAGGCTTGGGATGCCTTGCAAAAAGAGCTGGCCCCCGCCATGCGGGCCAAGGACAACGAATTTGTCGCTGTCTCCGCCGAAGACGTTATTGGCCGCAACAAGAGCCGCTAACCATGGCGGGATATCGGTTTTATCCGCGCGCCGATGCCGCGCAGGACAAGATTTGGCGCGATACGTCCGATAGATGGGGCGAAGGTCAGGCGGACACCTATATCCGGGGCCTGCATTCTCACCTTGAGTGGCTTTGTGAAAACCGCCTTGTCTGGCGGAGACTTCCTCAGAAGTTGGCGGTGCCGTCCGATGTGAAGAGGCATGCCTTTTTCAGCCGATATGAACATCACTACGTTTTCTTCCGCGAATTGGACAATGGCGATCTCGGTGTCATGAGCATCTTGCACGAGAAGATGGATTTGCCCGTTCGCTTGAGGGAAGACCTGCACGCTTTGCTTTCAAAGGACGAGGGCGACGGCGATCAATAGCAAATCGCTAGAACGGATCTCAGCCAGCATGGGGCCGATGACTAAGCGCTGTAGCGCATGTTTTGAATACCGGGCCCCGCAAAACAATGGGCTGGCGCACGCCTGTAGAGGCTCTCGACCAGTTGCTCAAACAGGATATAATCGAGGGTGTTGCGACGACCGGTTGAATCTGCCCTCTATCCTGCGCCGCCATTTCCCGACCAGCCGCAGCCGGCTCCGGGGCTCGCGCGCAAGATGGACCCAACGCCGGATCATGGCGAGCAGAGTTACCGCGGCTCCGGCAAGCTCGCCGGCCGCAAGGCCCTGGTGACAGGAGGCGATTCCGGTATCGGCCGCGCCGCGGCGATCGCCTTCGCCCGCGAGGGAGTTGATGTCGCGATTGCCTATCTTCCGGAAGAGGAAGCGGACGCGAGAGAGGTAATTGGCCTGATCGAGGCGGAGGGCCGTAAGGCGGTTGGTCTGCCGGGCGATATCAAACAGGAGGCGTGGCGCCGCGAACTGGTCGAAAAGGCCGTGTCCGATCTGGGCGGTCTCGACATCCTGGTCATCGATGCCGGCCGCCAGCAATATTGCGAGAAGATCGAGGATCTGTCGACCGAAGACTTCGACAAGACGATAAAGGGCAGCGTCGCCTTAACGGAGTTTGGGATGCGGTAGTCTCTTCGTCCTGAATTTCACGCATGAATCGACAAGGCGATGTGCCGCCAGATCGAGATGGCGTGGGTGCGAAGCTGGCGATGATCGGCGGCGGTCAAGTATTTCCGGTGAAGAAGGAAAAGATTGGCGATCTGGCCGTGAGTTGAGACGAAACGCTGACATTGTCGCGCGGACTTGAAGCGCATCATGCGTCGCTCTCGTCGTCGCACGGCAAGGTGGGAATTCTCGGCTCGGTTGTTCAATCCCTTGTGCGAGCGGTGCTCTACACTCGGCATCAACTCGGCCTTCGCAGCCGAATAGGAACGCAGCTTGTCGGTCACCATCACCCGCGGAGCGGCACCCTGGTCCTTGAGCAGCTTGCGCATGAGACGCAGGGCGGCTGCCTTGTTCCTGCGGCTTTGCAGCAGGGCGTCGAGGACATAACCATTTGCATCGACGGCGCGCCACAGCCAGTACTTCTTTCCCTTGATCGTCACGACCATCTCATCGAGCTGCCACTTGTCGGAAAAGTGACCTTGTGAGCGGCGGCGGAGCTGATGGGAAAATTTCAAGCCGAATTTCGTCGCCCACTCCGATACAGTCTGGAATGAGACGTTGATGCCGCGTTCCGCCAACAGATCCTCGACGTCGCGGAAGCTGAGCGGGAACCGATAATAGAGCCAAACCGCATGGGCGATGATCTCGGCGGGAAAGCGGTGGCGTCTGAAGTGTGCGTGCGCGGATTCGGTCATAAAAACCCGAATAGCAAGTCGATCCCAACCAGGTGGTTAAGGCGACGCCACCCCTACGGCTGCTTTGGCAAACGCGCGGCGGCGGTTAGCAGCTTTGGATCGATGGTTCCCGGGCAAACTTACTCCTACGTAAGTATAGATTTTTGGACATAAGAAACTTTTTCGGCGTGACCCGTAATAAGGGCGCCGATCGCAATCGTGAATGGCACATCGGCTTTAATGCCCGGCTGAGCCAACCGAATAGGGCCTTCCAATCCATCAAATAGGATAAATTAAGATGCAAATGTTTTGAAAAAGATGTCAATATTTCTATGCTCCGCCATACTCGGGAAAACATGCAGACATGATTGGATTATATGGACGGTACGCATCAGGTCTTTGAACGTTGCGTATTACTTAAATTATTGAGGAGATGGGAAGTTGCCGATGGACGCGCCAGTTGTGGTAGACCTCGACGGGACATTGCTTCGATCCGACTTGCTCATTGAGTCCGCCTTCGCCTTTGTGGGCTCACACCCTTTGCGCATTGTTTCGCTGATTGGTTTGCTGTCGCGTGGCAAGGCGGCCTTGAAGGACGGGATAGCCTCGAAGACGGCGATTGACGTCAAGCATCTTCCCTATGACGACCGGGTGCTGGAGATTATGGAAGAGGCACGTCGCGACGGCCGCAAGATCTATATCGCATCGGCAAGTAACGAACGTTACGTCGAGGCGATTGCTTCCCATCTCGGCGTGGATGGCTGGTTCGCCTCGGATGCAGTGTGCAATCTTTCAACGCATGCAAAAGCCAGGAAACTTGTCGAGGCTTTCGGAGAAAAGCAGTTCGATTATCTTGGCGACGATCACGCCGATCTTGCGGTTTGGGCGGTATGCAGAAAGGGATGGGCGGTTCATCCGAGCAGCGGCGTGAAGAGGGCGATCGCCGAGAGCGGTACCGACGTGACAGTCATTTCGCCCCGAAGCGGCAATCTAAGGCAGTGGATCAAGCTAATCCGTGTTCATCAGTGGGCCAAAAACGGACTTGTTTTCATTGCCCTGCTGACATCGCATAATTTCGAACTCCTGGCTCTTGCCCAGGCATTCTTGGCATTCCTGGCATTTTCGTTTGCGGCATCGGCCGTTTATATCGTGAACGATCTGGTCGATCTCGAAGCGGATCGCAAGCATCGTTCGAAAAAGCGGCGTCCTCTGGCTGCCGGCACCGTGCCGATCCTTGCGGCCGTCCCCGTTGCTGCCGTCCTTGCCGCGGTCGCCTTCGTCGTGTCGCTGTCTGTGCGCCTCGAATTCGCAGGTGCTTTGTTCGTATATCTCTGTCTGACGACGGCGTATTCGTTTTTTCTCAAGCGCAAGATGCTCGTCGATGTCGTGGTACTTGCGGCGCTCTATACCATTCGAGTGATCGGTGGCGGATTGGCCATCGATGTGGCGATTTCCGAGTGGCTGCTGGGGTTCTCGATGTTCATTTTCACATCGCTCGCCCTCATAAAACGTTATGTCGGGTTGTTGGCCCGGGTTGATGCCGACCTGCCGGACCCGACAAACCGCAACTATCAGCGATTAGATGTCAACATCGTGGCCATGCTGGCGGCCGGCGCCGGCATGAACGCCGTGACGGTTTTCGCGCTTTACATTTCGTCGGACGCCGTGGCGCAAATGTACAGCCATCCCACCGTGCTTTGGCTCATCTGCCCCATCCTCATTTACTGGCTCGCACGCGCACTGATGATGGCGCACCGCCGACGGATGGAGGACGACCCCATACTCTTCGCCTTGAAGGATCGGAATAGTTACCTCGCGGGCGCGCTTATTGTTGCCATCATGTACTTTTCGGCGTGAGGGTCATTGACATGTCTTTGATGCAGAACTCCGGGATACCGCGCATGCTCTCCCGATTTGAGAATCTCGTGACGTTAGCCGATAGAATCCTGGCGCCATTTGTCTCCAAGACATTCGCGTTGCGTCATCCCTTGACCCGCGTAGACTGGGTTGTTGCGATACCACTGATGCTCCTTGCCGTCGCCGAGACGATATGGGCCATCAATCAAATGGGCACGCTGATCTGGCACGCAACGACCTTCAACCTGTGGTTCGAGGCCGACACGCCACGCGTGATCGCCAACTGGACGGAGGCGACTAGCAACCAATACAGGTCTTCCGTCCATCCGCTTACCCCGGCGACGTTGACGACCACCGTTGTCGCAATGGAAAAGCTCGGCATCCCCCCGATGACCGCCGTCCACCTTCTTTTGTCGGCTGTTGCCGCGGCCTCGACAGGCCTTTGCCTGATTGTTCTGCGCCTTCTCGACCTTCCTCGCACGGTCGCTGTGGCATTCACTGCCGTTTTCCTCGGCAGCGCTGGGTTCATTTACTGGGCGGCAGTCCCGGAATTGGGTTCTTCGGCAATGCTGACCATATTCCTGGGGCTGGTCTTGCTCCTCGCCAGCCGCGCGCACGGCACCGTCGTTTGGGTCCTTGTCGGCGCGGCGACTATGGGTATCACGGTGACTAACTGGTCCGTAGGACTCATTGCCGCGCTTGTCAGGACGGGGCTTCGCCGAACCTTGCGGATTGCGCTGGCGACCATTGCCTTCGTCGTCATCGCGTCCGTCCTTCAGTTGGCCCTGTTTCCCAGCGCCGGAATGCTTTCCTACAAGTTGATGGACGAATACCGCTGGACCCAAGTTAAGGCGGCAGCCAGCAATACCGGCGTATGGGATCCCGTCGCATCCGTGCGGTCGCTGATGATAACGACTTATTCAGCCACGTTCGTGAAGCTGGAGCAGCACACGGATACCGTCGTAGTTACCAACCAGAGGGCCGGCCTTTTTGACCGCACGACTCTGGGGAGGGCAGTTGCAGTGGGCTGGGCCGCTCTGTTGGCATTGGGTGCCTATGGCCTGTGGAGCAGGCCGGATCGACGATCCGTTGCCCTTGGCATCAGCCTCATTTTGGCATTTCAGCTCTTGCTTCATAGCGTCTATGGGGATCCGACATTCCTATATGCACCGCATTTCCTGCCGATTCTGATCGTCATAGCCGGCAGTTCCTGGTTCACGCGGGCTCGCTGGGCCGTGGTCGTTGTAGCCGCCTTCGTCGTGATTGCCGGTTTCGTCGATAATTCCCAACAGTTCCGCGTCGCAATCAATCTCGCCGAAACGGTGATTGACGATGGCGGCAATCCGATTCACCCCAGCTATCCACCAGGCGGTGCCCTCTTGCCCTGACAACTCGAACAATCCAACCGAGGGCACCATGATTGGCTACTATTTCTCTGCAGGTGTGCGAAAGGTCCCTCAGTATTTGTGGCTCGACACATTCGTTGTCGTGCGTTTTCATGGGTATATTTTTCCGGCCGCGATCGCCGTGCTGGTTTTCGCCTCCGCCCTCATTGCGACGCTAATCATCCGCCGTCGTTTTTTCTGGGCGATGGTGCCCATCCTACCCACCGCTGTCATATTGGCGACCTTGGCCATGGCGATCAGGGCTTACGAACACATCGGGGCCGAGCGGGCAGAATTGCTCCAAGCCATGATTGAGCGTCCGGGAGACCCTTGGCCGAAAGGCGATGCCCATGTGCCGCTCGGGCGTTTCGGGGCGCGAGAGATCGAAAAGGGGTATCTGGAGCCTGGTGGCTCCTTTAGTCCTGCAGCTGGCAGTCTTGGCGTGTCATTGTGGTTCTATGATGAAACCGGCCGCCTGTTGACCACCACAGATACCATCCCGACGAAAGAGACGAGTGCGCGTTACGAAACCTCGGGAACTGGCGCGGCGGCCATCAGAACCGAGACCGCAATTTATTCAGTAAAATGGACGGCCGATGACAACGGCGGGTTCGCGCTCGATGTGGATGCCAATGAAGCTAAGCCTCTTCGGGTAGAAGTCGTTCTGCGGAGCGTTGGCCCGTCGGGCGGACGCATGGAGATGATAGAAAGGCGCAACAACACCATCGTCACCTCCACCGGATGGATTTTGTCCGGCTTTCCTGCAAACGCCACCTGGGTGTCTGGCGACGAGGAAAAATTCGAATTGAAAGCTGTTCGCGGCAACGGCGAGCAGCGGGCTACAAGTGCATCCGGCTGGGCCTTCGGCCGGCTGGGCATGCCTGGGAATAAGTTTTCGCTCAGGCTGGCAAAGGCAAGCACAAGCGTGCCCCTCGATAAGCCCGTGCTTCCACAAAGCGAAGGGGTCCGTCTGGACGGGATCGATCCCGTGTTCTCTGCCGCGCTCAGGGCGCAGGTCGCCACCCTCAAACAGGGTATCGTTGGCGACGAACCCAGGCCGGGTGATCCATTGAATTATCCACTCGACTGGCTCCGGGACGGATCTTATGTCATCGTGGCTCTCCTGCGGGCGAATGAAATTGATCTAGCCCGCGAACTTGCCAAGGCTATGGCGAAAAAGGATTTTTTTGGTGGATTTGGATCTGAGGCGGATGCTCCCGGACTCGGCCTATGGACGATCGGTGAGGTGTCGGCGGCGCTGGACGATCTCGGTTTCCACCGTGACCTGTGGCCAGATGTGAAGCGCAAGGCTAATTTTCTACTGGAATTGCTGCAGGCAACTGGTCCGACCGAACACGATTTTGTAGGGCCAGTCGTACCCGAACTCCTTCAAAATCCGGAGCTCCGAGTCGTTGCATACGGTACCCGACAGGGGCTCATCATCGGACGGATGGATTGGCATCGCCCGCTGTTTTATGTCAACGCCACGGCTTATGCCGGACTAGTGGCCGCAGCTAAATTCGCGGAAAAGCTTGGAATGAAGGCTGAGGCCGCTCGATGGGGCCTTGCTGCGAGCAATCTGCAAAGAGACTGGCAACGCGCGTTTGACGACCCCGCCTTCATGACGGATCGCCTAGACGAGCGTACAGCGATCAGCGGACTTTGGCCTTTCTCTATCGCTAATTCCGACGCTTTTAGAAAAATGATGGAAGAGAGACGGAAAACGGGCGCAGCGGCATCGAAAAGCGACACTCGCTCTCCGTGGTCCTATTTCGCCATTGCAGAAGCACATCAATGGTTGAGACTCGACGAGCCCGAAATGGCGAAAAGCATGCTCGATATGCTATGGCGGCAATCTCCGTTTCCGGGCCTCTACACCTTCTCGGAAGGAAACGGTGAGGAAAATACCTTTCACCTTTGGGAAACATACCGCGGTTGGCCTCGCCCCGCCTATGTCACTCCCCACTACTGGTCGGCTGCAGAAGCACTGCTGCTCCAACTAGCCATGCTTGCCGAAGCCTACACCGAGGAAGGTGGGCGTACGGTTTTGACGATCGGCGGTGGACTAACGGAAAGTGCACTGGCGAAGCCGTTGCATGTATCTGGCGTCGAGACGGAGATCGGTGCTGTATCGTGGTCGTGGAATGCAGGCAAGGTGACCGTCCATCTTCAAAAGCCGGTGGGTGGGATCGATATCAGACTTGGCAAAGCCTTTCCGAAGTCAACGCAAATTGAGGTCGGGGATCTTCGCGAATGAAACAACGATGCATCATTTGTAACGGGGCACATCGATAGGAACGCAGAAATGAAATCAGCCACGATTGTCATGATCCTTTTCAGCGTAACGCTGACGGCATCGGCACAAATCCTGTTGAAATTCGGCATGGTTGATCGCAGGATCGGAAGTCTCTCATCATTTGGAGACATACTTGCCATCATAATGGCGATAGCGACGTCTCCATGGATCATCGGCGGGCTTCTCATGTTCGGCATCAGCGTTGTCGTATGGCTGTTCGTCCTTGCCTCGGTCCCACTTTCGGTCGCTTATCCGTTCGTGGCCCTGGGAATTTGCGTGACGTCCCTTGCCGGAAACATCGTTTTCAGTGAGCCATTTACGCCGATGAAGATGTTCGGACTTGCGTTTATTGTCCTCGGCATCGCGCTGATTTCCGCCAGCGTTAATGAATACTAATTAGATGGCACTGTTAAGTTATCGGCCTCGGGTTAAAGTGCGGCACGAGGTCTGTGATCAAGCGACCGACAGATGGGCGATCTCGCTCCACATCTGCATCGCGGCCCCTCGCAGCTGGCGATAATGGGCAGAAGGAATGTCG